>Ga0075163_10002586_pt1 | contig 24311 bp, 20 predicted proteins | sample JI1023141ADNA_FD_71478 | JGI IMG/M metagenome (GOLD analysis project Ga0075163, IMG submission 71478) | Wastewater effluent complex algal communities from Wisconsin, to seasonally profile nutrient transformation and Carbon sequestration -... | ecosystem: Engineered > WWTP > Effluent > Algae... | reverse complement strand
GGGCTTGATGATGAGCAGGTTCTCTTTGGCCCCTGCACGGCCGGTGAAGCGGCACGGCGCTATGCGTCACTTGGTGTTTCAACTGTTGTCGTCAAGGATGGTGCCAAGGGTGCGACAGTCCTCGATGGAGACGAGCTGACTCCCGTTGTAGCATCTGCGCCGCGCGAAGTTGTCGACACGACGGCGGCGGGGGACAGTTTTGCGGCAGCGTTTTTGGCGCGTCTTGCGGGTGGCGCGGCGGCAGTCGATGCGGCGCGCTTTGCAGCTGGTGTCGCGGCTGAGGTTGTTGCGGCGCGCGGCGCGCTGGTGGATATCCCTAAGTCTTTTTCCGGTTGATGAAGTCCGCCACCTTGGACTTCAACTCATCATGGGTCGCGGCGGCAATTCCAGCGAGGGCTTCGAGGGCGGCTTCGCGGTCTTCATTCTCAGCCGCATTGATCATCAACTTGGCGGCTGACGTGGCGAAGCTGCCGCGCGCCGCAATCCGTGCGGCCAGCTCACGCGCTGCCGCAAGCGACTGGCCCTTGCGCACAACCTGATCGACGAGGCCGAGACTGAGGGCTGACGGTGCGTCAAAGACCTCCCCTGCCAGCGCCATGCGGCGGACCAGTTGCGCGCCGAAGCGGCGCACGGCACGCTGTGTGCCAGACCAGCCGGGTATGATGCCAATGCCAGTCTCGGGCTGGCCAAACTTGCAGTGTTCCTCAGCAATGCGAAAATCAGCGCACACTGCCACCTCAAGGCCGCCACCCAGAGTGTGTCCGTTGAGGGCGGCAATCAAAGGCTGACGCATGCGGGCAAGCGCGTCAAAGGCGCGATGTCCCTGCTTGACCCAGGCCATGCCGAATTCGTGGGGGCTGACCTTTGACCAGGCTTCAATGTCGCCACCGGCGCAGAAGGATTTTTCGCCAGCGCCCGTGATGATGCAAACGCGGATTGTCGGATCAGCATCAACGTCCTGCGCCATGCGCTCGAGCGCCGCCACCATGTCAGCATCAAGGGCATTGAGCTTTTCAGGACGTTGCAGGGTGATGACGGCAGTTGTGCCCTCTTGGGTCAGGGAAAGGCGGGTGTCAGCCATCAGACCACAAGTCCCATCTTTTCCGGCACGAAGAGCCGGGCATCCATCAGCTTCAAATCAGGTGCGACGATCAAGGGGAATTCTGCCTGATCGAGGATGTTGGATTGCAGTTCCACGCCGGGCGCAATTTCCGTGACGACGATGCCCTCATTGGTGAGTTTCAGGACACAGCGCTCGGTGACATAGGTCACGTCCTGCCCCTGGGCCGTGCCACGACGACCGGAGAAGGTGACGTGTTCAACCTCCTTCACCAGTTTCTTCACCTTGCCTTCCCTCTCGATGACAAGTTTGCCGTCTCGCACATCCATCTTGGCACCGGCATTGTAGAAGCCTGAATAGACAATGCGCTTGGCACGGGTGGTGATGTCGACAAAGCCGCCAGCGCCTGCTGTGACGTGCGGGCGCGCACCAAGCCACGAGACGTTGACCGAGCCGTGGCTGTCGATCTGCAGGAAGGAAAGTAGCGAGACATCAAATCCCGCCGCCTGGAAATAGGTGAATTGATAGGCTGAAGGCACAAAGGCCTCGGCATTGGCAGAACAGCCAAACTGGAATTCCAACAGGGGAACGCCGCCGACCGCGCCCTGCTCAATCACCCAGGTGGCCTTGCCGTGCTGGCCTTCTTCAATAAAAATGCGAGGCACATTGGCCGAGACGCCGAAGCCAAGATTGACGTTCATGCCGTTGCGGATGTCCTGGGCAACGCGCCGGGCAATGACCTTGCCGGTACCGAACTCCATCAGGGAGAAGGAAGAGAGTTCGCGTTGTTCTTCGCCAGAGATGGCGGCATCATAGGGTGTCTGCGTGGTCTGCCATTGGTCCGGCGCTTCCACCACGATATCGACAAGAGTAGACGGCACGCGGACCTGATGTGGCTTCAACTCTCCCAGCTTCACCACACGCTTCACCTGCGCGATGACCTTGCCACCGTTGTTGTGGGCCGCAAGGGCCACTTCCATGGCGCCCAGATAGGCACCTTCCTGATCGAAGGAGATATTACCTTTTTCATCGGCGACACTACCGCGAATGATGCCAACATCGGGAACAATGGCGGGAAAATACAGCCATTCCTCACCTTCAAATTCCATTTTGCGGACAATTGGCGCCGCCGTGGCCTTGGCATTCATGGCGCAGCCATTGCGGTCTGGATCAACAAAGGTGTCGAGGCCGACCTTGGTGATGACCCCCGGGCGCTTGGCGGCGGCTTCCCGCAACATGTCGAGCAGCACACCGGAGGGCACATTGTAGGCCGGCATTTCGTTGGCCAAGAGCAATTGCCAGATGGCCGGCGGTTCGGAGGTCGAGGGGCCGGACGGGTACGAGCCGCCGATGATGCGGCCCAACAGGCCTTTCTTGGCGATATGGTCAACACCGCGGATGCCGAACATGTCGCCCGCCGCAATGGGGTGCATCGTGGTGATGTTGCGGGGATGGCCCTGCGTGTCAAAGCGCTGGCCGATGGCCGCGAGCACGGCGTCCGGGCAGTTGAGACCCGATGACGAGTTGACGGCGACGATGGCACCATCGGCAATGAGCGATACGGCCTCGGCTGCTGTCCTGACTTTCGACATTCTTCACCTGTTGCCGCGGATCATGTCGGCGGCCTTTTCTGCGATGGCAATTGTGGGGGCATTAGTATTGGAGGAAATGACGGCGGGCATGACAGAACTGTCACAGACCCGCAAGCCTTCCATGCCGTGGACCCGGCACTGTGGATCAACAACAGCCATCTCGTCGCGCCCCATCTTGCAGGTGCCAACGGGATGGTAGGATGAGCGGGCGTTGGCACGGGCCGCTTCCTCATAGTCCTTGCGGGTTTTCACGCCCGGACCGGGGAAGTGCTCGCGATCGACAAACTTCCTCATGCTGCGGGTGCGGCCCACCTCCTGAGTGATCTTGATGCCCTCGATGTGACGGTCAAGATCGTACGGATCGGCGAAGGAGTTGGGATCAATCAGCGGGGAATCATGGGGATTGCTGGACGCGAGTGTGACGCTGCCGCGCGACCGTGGCCTTGTGTGATAGGAGTTGCAGGTCGCACCATTGCCGCCGGGAACGCTGCCAACACCTTCTTCCACGCCTGCCCCGGCGAGGAAATGGAACTGCAGGTCAGGGGTCTTCTCGTTGCGGTCGCCCCACCAGAAGGCTCCTGCCTCAACGATGTTGGAGGCAACAGGGCCTGAACGGAACATGAGGTATTGCAGGCCGGCCCAGAGTTTCCAGTGATTCTTCTTATATTTGTCATAGGAGTGCGGGCCATTGAGCACCCAGGTGACATCCGTGGAGAAGTGGTCGTGGAAGTTCTGGCCCACGCCGGCGAGGTCATGGTTGACGGCGACACCGACCGACGAGAGATGGGCGGCCGGTCCAATACCCGAGAGCATCAAAAGTTTTGGGGAACCGACAGCACCAGACGTGACGACGACTTCTGACGTCGCGTCAACGCGGCGGGTCACGCCTTTTTCCTGCACCTCAACACCGACAGCGCGATTGCCCTTGAGGATAATGCGCGACACAAAAAGGTCCGTACGGACTGTGAGGTTGCGGCGGCTTAGGACGGGTTTCAAATAGCCCACGGCGGCACTGCAGCGGCGGCCATTCAAAGTGGTGGTTTGATAGAGACCGGCGCCCGCCTGCGTGCCGGAATTGAAATCCGGATTGTGGGGCATGCCGAAATCCATGCAGCCCTGCACATAGGCCAGCGACAGGCGGTTCGGGTCTTTCAAGTCTGATACCCCGAGTGGCCCGTCCGTGCCGTGGTCGGCACCGGCAAGGCGGGTGTTTCCCTCCGACTTGACAAGGTATGGCTTGAAGCCGTTCCAGCCCCAGCCCGTGCAGCCATGGTCATGTTCCCAGCCATCGTAATCCTCCGGCGTGCCGCGGGTGTAGATTTCGGCGTTGATCGAAGATCCGCCGCCCAACACACGGGCCTGCGGATAAACGGCGGTGCGGTTGTTGGCGTGTTTCAGCGGTTTGGTATTGTAACCCCAGATGAGCGGGCCGCTGGTCATCTTGAAGAAGCCCACCGGCATGTGGATGAAGGGGTTGCTGTCGCGCGGGCCCGCCTCGATCATGAGCACGCGGCAGGCGTCGTTTTCCGTCAAGCGGGCGGCGAGGACACAGCCGGCAGAGCCGCCGCCGACGATCACATAATCATAGCCTTCCGTCATGTCCGCAACTTGTCCTTCAACATGGCTTGCACATTCCCTCATCCCCACTTATAAATAACCAGTTGGTTATTTCAAGAGGCAAGCTTGAGCCCCAAGATCGACAGGCAACCGAGAGACCCCGCTGCCACCCAGAAGCGCATTCTGGCGGCGGCGAAGCATGAGTTTGCCAAACACGGATTGGGGGGCGCCCGGGTGGACCGTATTGCGGTGCGGGCCAAGAGCAACAAGCGCATGCTCTATCATTACTTCGGCAACAAGGAAGCCTTGTTCACGCGCACACTGGAGGACGCCTATGGTGATTTCCGCACCGCCGAGGCCGCGCTGGAACTGGAAAAGGACGATCCCGTGACGGCCTTCCGCCGCTTGATGACATTCACCTTTGACTATTACATCGCCAATCCGGAGTTCATCACCCTGGTCAACAGCGAGAACCTGCACAAGGCCAGGCACATCAAGACGTCACGGGCGATGGATGAGATGAACAAACCATTTGTGGAACGCATGAACACCCTGCTGATGCGGGGGGTAAAAGATGGTGTTTTCCGGCGCGATCTTGACCCGATCCAGATCCTGATCACGGTGTCCGGGCTCGGCTTCCATTACCTCAACAACCGGCACACTGGGGCAATCGTCTATGGCCGCGACTTGATGAGCAAAGAGGCGCTGTTGGAACGGGCGACGTTCAACGCCAATGCCATTTTGAGGATCATTTGTACGCCCGGGATATTGACGAAGATAAAGGCATGAGCATGGGACAGGTTTTGGTGACGGGAGCGCGGCGCGGCATTGGCAAGGCCATTGCATTGGCACTGGCGCGCGCCAACTTTGATGTGGCAGTGGCCGATGTGGTGGCTTCGACGGAACTTGATGCCGTTGCGGCGGATATTAGCGCCATGGGCATGAAAACGGCGGCGATCGTCGCGGACATTGCCAACCTCGCCGACCATGCCCGAATACTTGATGAGGCCGAGGCAGCGTTGGGGCCGCTGACGGGGCTGGTCAACAATGCCGGGGTTTCCGTGATGTCGCGCGGTGATCTTCTTGATGTGACCCCCGAGAGCTTTGACCGCTGTGTTGATGTCAACACGCGGGGTACCTTCTTCCTGACGCAGGCCTTTGCGCGGCGCTTGCGGGACGTTCCCAGCCACTGCCACCGCTGCATCATTTCCATCACATCGGCAAATGCGCAGGCTGTGTCGATTGCACGGGGCGAATACTGCATCTCAAAGGCTGGCGCTTCGATGATGTCAAAGCTCTTTGCCTCACGCCTCTCGGACGAGGACATTGGCGTTTATGAAATCCAGCCAGGTTTCATCGAGACCGACATGACCGCACCATCCAAGGCAAAGTATGACGCCCTCATCGACAATGGGCTGACGGTGATCAAGCGCTTCGGAACACCGGATGAAGTGGCACGCATTGCCGTGACCATGGCGCAGGGACTCCTCCCCTATACCTGTGGCCAGGCCATTCTTGCCGATGGCGGACTTATGACTGTGAGATACTGAGATGAAAATTGATCTTCCCAACGCCCAAGGCCGCAAGACGACTTATCTCTTGCAAGGCAAGCCCATCGTCGCGCGCCCACCGAAGGCTCCCTTCTCGCGCGTGGCCTATGCGGCGGCACATGTGGTGGCCAATCCCTTTGCCGCCAGTGACCCGACAGGCTCACCGGCAATCGATTGGGACAGGACCCTGTCCTACCGCGATCACCTGCTCGATCTCGGTTTTGGCATTGCCGAGGCCATGGATACTTCGCAGCGTGGCATGGGATTGGATTGGACGAGCGCCCATGACCTGATCCGGCGGTCTCTCAAATCGGCGGGAAAGCGCGCCAAGATGATTGCATCGGGCTGCGGCACGGACCATCTCAATCCGGCAGATGCCCGCTCACTGGATGATGTGGTGCGCGCCTATCTGGAACAGATGCACGCCATCCAGAAGCTCAATGGCCGGATCATCCTGATGGCGAGCCGGGCGCTGGTGCGGGTGGCCAAGTCACCCGACGACTACGCCAAGGTTTATGCCCGCGTGCTGGCGGAGGCCGATCATCCGGTGATCCTGCATTGGCTGGGCGAGATGTTTGACCCGGCACTGAAGGGCTATTGGGGCGGCGATGACTTCTCACAGACCATGACCACGGCGCTGGCGGCAATTGATGCCAGCGTGGACAAGGTTGACGGCATCAAGATTTCACTGCTCGACGCGCAAAAGGAAGTGGACATGCGGCGCAAGCTGCCAGCCACGGTGAAAATGTACACGGGCGATGACTTCAACTACCCCGCTCTCATCAAGGGCGACAGAGAAGGCTTCTCGCATGCCCTGCTCGGCATCTTTGATGCGATTGCGCCTGCCGCTTCATTGGCACTGGAGGCTTTGGCGCGGGGCGACACCAAAACTTACAACGGCCTGATGAACCCCACAGTACCGTTATCGCGGCTGATCTTCCGCGCTCCAACACAGTTCTACAAAACCGGCATTGTGTTCCTTGCCTGGCTGAATGGCCATCAGGACCATTTCATCATGGTGGGCGGGGCACAGAGTACGCGGCCGCTGCCCTATTTCGTTGAGGTCTTCAAATTGGCAGACAAGGCAGGATTGTTGCGTAAGCCCGACCTTGCGCTGCGCCGGATGAAGCAACTGCTGGCGGTGCATGGTGCGTGACCTTTCAGCCGACCTGAAGGCCTGTGCCATCAACACCGCGACGCTGGGATTTCAGGCCCCCATCAAAGAGGTTGTGGAGGCTGTTGCACGGGCTGGCTTCGGGGCGCTTGCCCCGTGGCGGCGCGAGGTTGAGGGTGGAGACGTGCCAGCCATCGCCAAGCAGATCCGCGATGCTGGGCTGAAAGTGAGCGGTTATTGCCGCAGCACCTATATTCCCGCGAACACACGCGACGGCTTTCGAAGTAACGTGGAGTCCAACAAGCGGGCCATCATGGACGCGGCTGTGCTGGGGGCTGACACATTTGTGATGGTGGTCGGTGGCTTGCCACTGCATTCCAAGGACATCGCCGGGGCTCGCCAGCAGGTGAAGGATGCGACCGCGGAGTTGCTGCGCCACGGCAAGGAACTCGGCGTGAGATTGTCACTGGAACCCTTGCACCCCGTCTATGCGGCAGAACGCAGTTGCCTGACACTGACCGCTGAAGCACTGGATTGGTGCGATGAAATTGAGGGCGGCACTTTGGACCCATGGCTTGGTGTGTGCCTGGATGTTTACCACACCTGGTGGGACCCGAATGTGCTCTCCTCCATCGCGCGGGCGGGTGCGGCGCGACGCATCTTCAATTTCCATGTCTGTGACTGGCTGGTGCCAACGGAAGACGTGCTCAATGACCGCGGCATGATGGGTGATGGTGTCATTGATGTGAAGGCGTTGCGCGCTGCCGTGGAAGCGGCGGGCTATCGCAGCCACGTTGAGGCAGAAATCTTCTCGGTACGAAACTGGTGGACACGGGCCATAGATGAGACGCTGTCCATTACGCGGGAGCGCTTTGCGACGGCGACTTAAAACCTGTCGACGCGGAACGGCTTCATGTCCATGTTGGGGGTGATGCCAGCCAGAATTTCCGAGACAAGACGGCCCGTGGTTGGGCCCCAGGTGAGGCCCATGTGGCCATGGCCGAAGCCATAGACAACGTTGCGCATCGTCTTGGAGCGGCCAATCACCGGCACAGAATCCGGCGTTCCCGGGCGGCGCCCCATCCACCGCGTGGCGTGTTCATCCGGAGTCCGAAGACCCGGCAATACCTTCTTGAAAACATGATATAAAGCGTCGGCTCGAGCGTAGTTTGGCTCAGCCTCCAATCCGGCGAATTCGTCGGTTCCGGCCAGCCGCAGACCCATTTCCATGGGAGTTGCTGCGCCGGGTGTGCGGGCATAGGTCAAGGAGCGCGAGAGTGTAACGCCGGAGTTGGGCAACACGATGTGATAGCCGCGCTCTGCTTCCAGCAAGACATGCTCACCGAGTTGACGGGCCAGCAGATGTGAGTAGGCACCGGCGCAGACAACGAGGTTCTGAACCGCATGTTGTCCGGCGCCTGCCAGTGTGAGCGCCTTCACCTCACCATCGCCCTGGACGATGCCGCGCACATCATCAGCGATGATCTTGCCGCCACCTTGCAGCACGCGATTGGCCAGTGCCTTGACCACGCCTTCGGGATTGGTGACGAAGAACCAGCCGCCGTGGGTGGCGGCCCTGATGACGGTCTTGCCAATCGCCGGCTCCATCTCGCGGGCTTGATCTCCTGAGTATACTTCAACCGGGAAGCCCAGGCGCTTTTTGGTTTCGCGTTCTGCCGCTTCGGCAGTGAACTGGCTTTCCTCGTCATAGAGACGCAGGGTCTCGCGATAGACCAGCAAGTCCTTGCGGCCGGCATCCCCCAACAGAGTTTCAAAATCGGCGACAACGCGCAAACCCAATGCAGCGCGGGCCTGCAAGATGGCCTCGACCCGCGATGGTGTGGTGTTGCGGGCCGCCGCCAGGAACCACGGCAGGGCTTTGGGGAGGTAGGACCAGCGAATGTTAAGCGGTCCCAATGGATCCATCAGCCAGCCCGGCAGTTTGCGGAACACCTTGGGATGGATGGTGGGCATGATTTCGCCAAAGGCCACGCCGCCGGCATTGCCGAAGGAGCAGCCCTCGCCGGGGCCGACACGGTCAATCACCGTGACCTGGTGGCCGGCGCGCTGCAGGAAAGCTGCCGCCGACATGCCGATGATGCCCGCCCCGATGATGGTCGTGTGCGGTGTCATGGCGTGCTCCTGAAGGATTTGAACATCTTGATGCAGTGGGCCTCGAAGGCGGCAGCGGTGCGCGTCATGCGCATGTTGCGGAGGCTTGCGACAGATACAATACCGGGCTCAACCTTTTCCGCAATGGGGCGAACCGCAAGTTTTCGACCGTCATAACTGCGGTCACCGGACGGCCGGGTGATGAGCAGCGAATAGCCAAGCCCCTGCCCCACCAGACCGCGCACCATTTCCAGCGACGGCGAAACATGCGACGGCGTCACGTTCACCCCTGCGGCCGCAAGCACCCGCATGAAATAGGTGCGGCTGGGTTGAAGGTCGAGCAACACCAGCTTTTCATCTCGCAAGTCCGCCAGGCTGACTGTGTCCTGGCGCGCCAACTGGTGTGCGGCGGGCAACAAGACGTGGGGCATCATTTCAGCCACATCGACAGCCCGGATGTCGTCAGGCAAGTCGACACGATAGAGCAGCGCCAAATCAAAACGACCGCCGCGCAAGCCTGCCAGCAAGTCGTCCTGCGCCCCTTCCACCAGCCGCACCTGGGCTTCGCGAAACTGGTTTTGGAATTCACTCACCAATTGCGGTGCATAGGCCGGAGCGAGGGTCAGGAAGCAGCCGAAATTGATCTCGCCAGCCACACGGCTGCCTTCAAAGGCCGCAGTGCGCTGCAGGTCTTCGGCCTGCAGCAAGAGACTGCGTGCTTCAGTGAGGAAGCGCAGGCCCTGCGGCGACGGCGTGAGGCCTTGGGCATGCTGCCGGATGAAAATCTGCAGGCCCAGTTGCTCTTCCAGCTTCTTGATGGCGGCCGAAACGGATGGCTGGGCCACGCCGAGCCTTTGTGCCGCGGCAGCGACAGTGCCCAGTTCCGCTGTTACAGTGGCAAATTCCAGTTGGCGGAGGGTAAATCGCAGCATAGATGCATTCTATATAAGACGCTGAAAACATCTATTTTACCTGTTGCCTCAAGCTGCGGCAAGTTGTCATCCGGGAAGGGAACCAAATGAATGCAGTCTCGGCGCCGTTGCCTCAGGGCACTTCGGTGAAACCTGAGGATTTCACCCTCGCCATGGGGGCCGCGGCCACGGGTGTCACGGTCGTCACGACGCAGGGCGTTGCTGGCCGGCTGGGTCTCACGGTGTCCGCCATCTCGTCGGTTTCGGCAGAGCCGCCGCTTCTGCTGGTGTGCGTCAACCGCCGCAATCCCTCAGTCGCTGCCATCACGCAAAACGGGCGCTTTGCCGTGAACATCCTGGGGGACCATCAAACTGACGTGGCCCGCACGTTCTCAGGGCGTCCGGCGTCCGGCGTTGCATACGACTTCGAGCGTCATGTTTGGCAAGAAGGCAAGTTTGGCATGCCGCTGGTTGCCGGAGCGGCAGCGCATTTTGAATGCGAAATCGAGACCATTCACGACGCCGGCACGCATCGCATTTTCATCGGCCGTGTGGTGTCCACCGCGCGGGGCAAGTCATCGCCGCTCATCTATTCCAACCGCAAATTTGGCCGCATGGCTGCCCTTGATGGAGAAACGACATGATCAGAACCGGTGAGCAATATCGCGAGTCCATCCGCGATGGACGCGAGGTGTGGATCAATGGCGAACGTGTCCGGGACGTGACGCGGCATCCCATGTTCAAGCCGCTGATCGACATCCGCGCCCGCATCTATGACATGCAGCATGAGGCGGCGACACAAGCGGTAATGACGTATGAGGAAAACGGCCAGCGCCATGCCATTGGCAGCCAGCTTCCCTTCAACTCGACCCATTGGGAGGCCAAGCGCAAGGCCGTTGACACCGTGATGTTTGACATCGGCGGCGTTGTCACCCGCGTGGGTGACGAGACAGTGGGCGAGATGTGGAGCCTGTGGGATGGCAAAGACATTCTCAACGAGATTGACCCGCGCTTTGCCGCCAACATTGAGACGCACATCAAGAAGGTGATTGCTGACGACCCCTTCCACGTTTCGGCCAATACGGATCCCAAGGGCGACCGCTCCAAGCGCCCACAGGACCAGGACCCGGACATGCTGGTGCATGTGGTCAAGGAAACCGACCAGGGCATCATCATCCGCGGCGCGAAATATGAAACGGCGGCTGCCTATTCCAATCAGGCCTTCCTCAAACCCACCATCGCCAACTGGGGTGACAGCAAGCTCTCCGACTATGCGCTGGGCTGCATCGTCAAAATGAATGCGCCAGGGGTAAAGCACATCTGCCGCACCGGCTTCGCGGGTCGGGCATCAGAGCGGGATTATCCCTTGTCGAACAAGTTTGACGAGGTCGACACCCTCATGATCCTCGACAATGTGCTGATCCCTTGGGAGGACGTGCTGTTCTACCAGCACACGCGGGCAGCAGCCTTCATTCGCCAGACCCTGCACCGCTATTCGGCCTTCCCGTTTGTGCAGCGGACGCTTTCCTATGCTGATCTGATCATCGGTGCCGCCCTGTGGAACGCCAGGCAGACCGGCCTCGACAAGCAGCAGGCGGTGCAGGAGAAACTGGCCGAGCTGGCGGTGTGGCGCGAAGGCATCAACGCCCATCTCACGGCGGCCATTGCCACGGGCGAGAAGTCACCCAACGGGCTCTTGATGCCAAACCAGTCCCTGTTGTTCACGGGGCGCTGCCATGCGCTGAACAACCTGCCGAAGATGATCCATATCGCCCGCGAATTGTGTGGCGGGCAGATTTGCGTGACGCCAGATGTGGCGACCTTCGATCACCCGGAAACACGTCAGTGGATGGAGAAGTATTATAGCGTCAGCGACGAATGGGTGGCGGATGACCGGCGCAAACTGCTGGCGCTGGCGCGTGACCTGCTGAACTCGGATTATGCCGGGCACCGCCTGACCTTCCAGCTTTTTGCGCAGGCTCCGCCTTTCGCCCAAGCCGCAGCGGTGTATCGTACCTTCGACTGGAATCATTCCCTGCGGTTTGCCCAACGGGCCGGTGGCCTGTCAGACCGCATTTGGGGCAACAACAAGAAAGCAGCAGAGTAAACCATGACCGCACACAAACGCATCCGCCCGTTCAACACCAAGGACACCTATCCCGAACAGAAGCTCGACAATGACCTCTGCCAGGCCGTCGTTGCCAAGGGCACCATGGTGTTTGTGCGAGGCCAGGTGTCGCAAGACCTCGACACACGCGAATCCCTGCATGTGGGTGATGCCACGGCGCAGACGGCCAAGACCATGGCCAACATCAAAATGCTGATGGAAGAGTCAGGCGGCAACATGGATCACATCTGCCGCATCGTCGTCTACCTTACGGATGTGCGCTACCGGCAAGATGTCTATCGCGAGATGGGCAAGTGGCTGAAGGGAGTGTTCCCGTGCTCCACAGGTTTGGTGATCACGGCGCTGGCGCGGCCCGAGTGGCTTGTTGAAATTGAAGTCACCGCCGTCATTCCTTAACCTTGGCCGGATTGACAACATGACATTTTCCATTGCCGGACGCTGCGCAAAGTCAGGTGCCTTTGGCGTCGCCATCACCACATCTTCCATCGCCGTCGGTGCACGCTGCCCGCATGCCCGGGCGGGTGTCGGTGCGGTGGCCACGCAGAACGTGACGGACCCAAGCCTGGGGCCTTTACTGCTTGACAAAATGAGTCAGGGATTGAGCGCAACTGACGCAATTCGTTCAGTTATTTCTGGTCGACCACATGCAGACTATCGCCAGCTCACGGCGGTGGACAAGCATGGCAACAGCGCCAGTTTTTCTGGCACGCAGATACTCGGCACACACGGCGTTTCGGAAGCACGGGACTGCGTAGCGGCGGGGAACCTGCTGAAGTCTGCGCAATTGCCGAAAGTGATGACCGACGCATTTGCTGCTCATGCCACGGAACATCTGGCGGAGCGACTATTGCTCGCGCTGGAAGCGGGCCTCTCTTCGGGGGGCGAAGAGGGGCCCGTGCACTCGGCTGCGTTGATCGTCTATCACAGACAGGATTTTCCGCTGGTGTCGCTGCGCGTTGATTGGGATGATGAGAACCCCATCGCGCGGTTGCGCAAATTGTGGGAAGACTACAAGCCACAGATGGGAGCTTACCTGCAACGGGCCATCGACCCCACGCAGGCGCCCAGCTATGGTGTGCCCGGAGATCCCTGAGTGGTCCCTGAGAGTACTGAATGACGACAACACTTCTGAAGAACGCCCTCGTCTTGTTGACGATGGATGAAGCGCGGCGCGAGTTGCCGGGCGGCTCGATCTTGGTGCGCGGCAAGCAGATTGTCTCGACCCACGCAACGGGCGAGGCCCTGCCATCTGCTGATGAAGTGATCGACTGTTCCGGCCATGTGGTGATGCCAGGCCTGATCAACACCCATCATCACATGTACCAATCCCTGACGCGCGCCGTGCCTGCCGCGCAGGATGCCGACCTGTTTGCCTGGCTTAAGGCGCTCTATCCGATCTGGTCTGGACTGACGCCGGAAATGATCCACGTGTCCACCCAGACGGCCATGGCTGAGTTGATGCTGTCTGGCTGCACTACGTCGAGCGACCATCTCTACATCTATCCCAATGGCTGCACACTGGATGACTCGATTGCCGCCGCCCAGGAAATCGGCATGCGCTTCCATGCGGCGCGCGGTGCCATGAGTGTGGGCGAGAGCAAAGGCGGGTTGCCGCCTGATCGCGTCGTCGAGGATGAGAGGGCCATTCTCAAGGACATGCAGAGGCTGGTGGAGACCTATCACGATCCTGCTGACTGCAGCATGTGCCGGGTGGTGCTGGCGCCGTGCTCTCCTTTTTCGGTTTCCACCGATCTAATGCGCGAAACGGCTGTGATGGCGCGCGCGCTGGGTGTTTCCCTGCACACCCATCTGGCCGAGAACGACGACGATGTCGCCTACAGTCTTGCGAAGTTTGGCTGCACCCCGGCACAATATGCCGAAGACCTGGGTTGGACTGGTCCTGATGCCTGGCATGCCCATTGCGTGAAGCTGGATGATGACGGCATTTCGCGCTTTGCCCGCAGCGGAACCGGCGTGGCCCACTGCCCCTGTTCCAACATGCGGCTGGCATCAGGCATCGCCCCAGTGGGAAAGATGCGATCCGCAGGCGTCAATGTCGGGTTGGGCGTGGATGGTTCTGCGTCCAATGATGGCGCGCACATGTTGGGTGAAGCGCGCCAAGCCCTGTTGCTGCAACGGGTTGGCTTTGGCCCGGCGGCACTGACGGCGCGGCAGTCGCTTGAACTGGCAACGCGCGGAGGCGCTGCCGTGTTGAACCGGAACGACATCGGCCAAATTGCACCAGGCAAGGCGGCAGACATTGTGGCTTTTGACATGCGCGGTCTGGACCACGCGGGCGCCTTGCATGACCCCGTCGCGGCACTGATTTTTGCGGCCCCGGTCCGTGCCGTCCTCAGCATGATCAATGGCCGCATCGTGGTGCGTGACGGGCAGCTGCAGACCTTGGATATACGCAAGCTGGTGCTGCGGCACAATGCGCTGGCGGCGCAACTGGTCAATGGATAGGGCTTTCTGAGAACGGACCAAATCAGCTATGCCTCCCCCACGGGAGAGACCTGATGCAGACCGAAACGCCCAAGACCATTTTTCTCAAGGATTATGAGCCGACGCCACAGGCCATCCGGCATGTGAGGTTGCTGGTTGATCTGCATCCCACCGCGACTCGCATCGTCTCCGACATGCAGGTCGAACCGCGCAAATCTGCGCCAATGGTTTTGCACGGCGAGGGGCTGGAGCTTTTGTCGGTCACCATCGACGGCGTTGATTTGGCCGATCATCGCTACAGCCACAAAAATGATCTGCTGACAATTGCGGAAGTGCCATCGCAATCTTTCACGCTGCGGATCGAACAACGCTGCAACCCGCAGGCCAACACGGCACTGTCTGGCCTTTATCTCACCAGCGGCGTCTATTGTACGCAGATGGAAGCCCAGGGCTTCCGCCGCTTCGCCTTTTTCCATGACCGACCCGATGTGATGGCGACTTACGATGTGCGCATTGAAGCATCGCTCGCGGTTCCCGTACTGCTCTCGAACGGCAATCACGTTCGCAGTGGAAAAATTGTTGGCACGGACCGTCACTTCGCCGAATGGCATGACCCGCATCCCAAGCCGTCCTATCTCTTTGCCCTTGTCGCTGGTGATCTTGCTGCTGTGCTTGACACATTCACCACCATGTCGGGGCGCAAGGTAGCGCTCGGCATTTATGTGGAGAAGGGCAAGGAAGACCGCTGCGGCTGGGCCATGGAATCGCTCAAGACGTCCATGAGCTGGGACGAAACGGCCTTTGGGCGTGAGTATGATCTCGATGTCTTCAACATTGTTGCCGTGTCCGACTTCAACATGGGGGCGATGGAAAACAAGGGGCTCAATGTCTTCAACGACAAGTACATTCTGGCCCGCCCCGACACCGCGACCGACACCGACCATGTGAACATCGAGCGCATCATCGCGCATGAGTATTTCCACAACTGGACTGGCAATCGCATCACTTGCCGCGACTGGTTCCAGCTCTGCCTGAAGGAGGGCCTGACGGTATTCCGTGACCAGGAGTTCACCTCGGACATCCGTTCGCGTCCGGTAAAACGCATTGAAGATGTCCGCACTTTGCGGGCACGACAATATCCGGAAGACCAAGGGCCGCTGGCTCATCCGGTGCGCCCCGCCAGCTACATCGAAATCAACAACTTCTACACGCCTACGGTTTACGAAAAGGGCGCCGAACTTTGCCGCATGATGCAGACGCTGATCGGAAAACCAGCCTTCCGCAAGGCAATGGACCTCTATTTCGACCGCCATGATGGCGAAGCGGCCACTGTTGAAGACTTCGTGCGCTGCATGGCCGATGCCTCTGGCCGTGACTTCGCGCAGTTCTTCCGCTGGTATGAACAGGCGGGCACACCGGTGGTGGAGGTCAAGACTCGTTATGACGCCAAGACGCACGTGTTTGAACTGACCCTCGCACAATCCACCCCACCCACGCCCGGCCAAGCGGATAAGCTGCCGCAGCACATGCCCTTGGCCCTGGGGCTGGTTGGTCCAGACGGCAGTGACCTGCCACTGCATCTTGATGGTGTTGGCGCGTTGAACACGCCGCTGATTGAACTCACTGAGGCGACGCAGGTGTTCCGCTTCACTGATGTGGCAAAGCGCCCGGTGCTTTCCCTCAATCGCGGCTTTTCAGCACCGGTGATCATCAAAGGAGAGGCCCGGGATGATGACCACCTGTTCCTGATGGGCCATGACAGTGACGGCTTCAACCGCTGGGAGGCGGCCCAATCCCTGGCACGGGATTTGTTCGTCAAGGCGGCGCGGGCCCTGGGAGATGGCAAGCCGCTGCCGGACGCAAAGCCCTTTGCGCAGGCGCTGGGCCGCACACTTGCCGATCCAGATGCTGACATGGCCTTCAAGGCGCTCATGCTGGAGTTGCCATCGGAAGCCGAAGTGGCAGCTGCCCTTCGTACGGACGTCAACAGTGATCATGTTCGAAATGGCCGGATGGCCATTCGCGCTGCCATCGCGCGCGATCTGCTGCCCGCCCTGGACGGGGCCATGGCCAGCACCCGCGAAACCACAGACTACACGCCCGACACGCAAAGTACCGGTCGCCGCAGCTTGCGTTACAGCGCATTGGCGCTGATCGCTGCGGCCGATGCAAATCGCGGCCTCGCGCTGGCGACAGTGGAGCTGGCCAAGCCCCACAGCATGACCGCGGAGATCGGTGCGCTTTCTGCCGTGTTGTCCAATGGCGATGCCGCGCCACTGTTGGAGCAGTTCCTGCAGCGACATCGCGAAGACCACCTGCTGGTGGACAAGTGGTTCATGATGGCGGCCCATGTGCCACTGCCGGGGGCTGCGACGCGGGTGGAAGCACTGCTTCAACATCCTCTGTTCACCTGGACCACACCCAACCGTGTTTACGCTTTGATCGGCGGCCTCAGTGGCAACCTGGCAGGCTTCCATGCTGAAGACGGCGCGGGGTATCGCGTTGTTGCGGATGCCATTGTCAGACTCAACAGCATTAACCCGCAAGTTGCCTCGCGCATGGCCACGGGATTTCGCAGTTGGCGGCAGTTCGACACGGCCCGCAAGGCCCATGCCGAGTCACAGATGCGCCGCGTTTTGGCCACGCCGAACCTGTCACCTGACGTATTCGAGATCATAACAAGAACATTGGCGTGAAATCGCCGTGTGGACAGCACCTGTGCCCACCGCGACTCTTGGCAAATCAGGATGCAGCGCGTTATTCCCAACGCAGCATGTGCGGGTCCGGTTCGAATTGAGTCGGCGTCAGTATTGAGATCCGCTGCGGTTTGGTTTTCACAGGTTGTATCTTGCAGCGAACTTTGATCAGGGAATGGTTCACGCGCGACCGCAGCTTACAGCTGCGCTTGCCGCTGCCCGGCCTTCCTGCCATCCGCATTTCTGAAAAGGCGCTGCGTTGGCTGATCCTGGTTTTGACGACTTTGTTTCTGCTGGCACTCGCTGGTGCTCTGTTGTCGAAGCTCATTGAGTATCGCCGCAACCATGTGGCTGACCAAAGCGCGATGACCTTGCTGCATGCCAATGCAGCCGCCCAGTCACTGCGCCTGCATGGCATAGAACATCCAGGTGCAATCACCAATGATGACTTGCTGCAGTCTGTGCTCTCCGACAAGGCGACGGCCGACGACCGCTCCTTTGTCATTGTCGACAGCGCGGGACTTGTCGTGGCGGCGCGGCCAGACGCCTTTGCAACAGTCGGCAAGCCTCTCACGGATGTGATGCCCCCGGACTTCTTCACGCGGGTTCCGGTGAATGGCCGCAATCTCACGCCCGTGACCACCAAAGCCGGCACCGCCATGGCCGTTGTCACCCATGATCTTGGCCGGATGGGTGGTAGCCTGATCGTGGCACAGGCCAATTCCGGAGCGCTGGGACGCTGGAGCCAGAGCGCCAACCAGCTCGCACTCCTGTTTGGCGTGACACTTGTCATCCTCACCATGCTCGCAGGTTCCTTCCACTGGCAATCTGCCAAGGCAGCCGAAGCCGACGATCTTCTGGCACTTGCGACTGTGCGTCTCGACAAGGCACTGGATGGTGGCCAGTGCGGATTATGGGATTGGGATATTTCGTCGGGACGCATCTTCTGGTCCGCCTCGATGTTCAACATTCTCGGACTTGATGGCAGCGGCGAGACCTTGTCCTATGGCGAGGTATCCAAGCTGATGCACCCGCATGACGCGCCGCTCGATGAATTGACGGACGCCCTGCTCAAGCAGCAGACATCTGATTTCGACCACGAGTTCCGCATGCGCCATGCCAAGGGGCATTGGGTGTGGCTGCGGGCACGGGCGGCGTTGGCGCCCGGGCATTTGTCAAATGAAGTTGATGCGCCGCATCTGGTGGGTATTGTCTTCGATATTTCCCGGCAGAAGGAACTGGACAAGCTCAACCTGGATGCCGAGGTGCGGCTGAAGGATGCGATTGAGAACATTTCAGAGGCCTTCGTGTTGTGGGATACGGAAAGCAAACTGGTGCTGTGCAACAGCAAGTACCAACAGTTCCACTCCCTGCCCGCTTCTGTTTGTGTGCCGGGCACGCACTACAATGTGGTGGCGCAGTCGTCGCGCGAGCCGGTGGTGAAACAGTATGTGCCGGGCCAGATCATCGACAGGTCAGGGGCGCGTTCGGTCGAAGTGCAATTGGCGGATAGCCGCTGGCTGCAAATCAACGAACGCCGCACCAAGGATGGTGGTTTCGTTTCGGTCGGCACCGACATTACGGCGCTGAAGAAGCAGGAGGAAAACCTGCTTTCATCGGAAAAGACACTGATGGAAACGGTGCGCGACCTGCAAAAGGAAAGGCAAACAGCCGAGGAGCAATCGCAGCGCCTTGCTGAACTGGCTGACAAATATGCCAGCGAAAAGGGCCGCGCCGAAGCCGCCAACCGGTCCAAGTCTGAGTTCCTTGCTAACATGAGTCATGAGCTGCGCACGCCGCTCAACGCCATCATCGGTTTCAGCGAAGTAATGACCAACGAGTTCTTTGGCCCCATCGGCACGCCGAAGTATATCGAGTATGCCAATGATATCCGCCGCAGCGGCCAGTTCCTCCTGGATGTCATCAACGACATTCTCGACATGTCAAAGATTGAAGCCGGGCGTCTTGACCTTGAGTTGGAACAAGTATCGTTCCCGAACCTTCTGGAAGAAGTGATGCGGCTAGTTGGCCCGCGTGCATCAGAAGGCAGGATCAGCGTCATTCAGGAGACTGGCGAAGCAAAGCCCTTCCGGGCCGATCGACGGGCCTTGAAGCAGGTGATGATTAACCTGATGTCGAATGCCGTGAAGTTCACGCCAGAAGGTGGCACGGTGAGAATCACCGGGCGCAGCGGCGAGGCGGGCTTTGTCTTCACCATTGCCGACACGGGCATCGGCATTCCGCAGCGTGATATCCAGAAGCTGGGCCGCCCCTTTGAGCAGGTGGAAAACCAGTTCACCAAGAGTCGGGGTGGGTCTGGCCTGGGCCTTGCGATTTCGCGCTCACTTGTCGAACTTCACAATGGCCGTCTCGACATCGCCAGCACCGTGGGCCGCGGGACCACCGTCACTGTGACGCTGCCACAAACCTGATCAATTGCGCTTGCGGCGTTCGACGCGGGCGGCGCGTTCGCGAATGGACGCGGCCAAAGTCTTGCGTTCTTCCGGCGTGAGCTTGCTGACGATCTCCATGACCACGGTGCCGCCACCGGCTGCCAGGCTTTCAGAGCCCGTGGTGAAGGCGTCAATGGCAGCCTTGATATCAACGTCCGTCCCTCCCTCCTTCTCCAGCGCATCCGCCAGTTTCAACGGAGAGGATTGTGAGTTCTTGCGCAAATCGCGCAGCTCGTGGGAACGGTCATGGACGATGCCCATCAACTCGACGCGCCGTTCGCGCGGCAGGGTGCGCAGGAAGTCACGGGGAATGAGCTGAATGTAGCTTGCACCAGTGATGCGTTCGGCGCGGCGCTCATCAAAGCCGAAACCAATGGCAAGACCGAGAATGAGAAAGTTCACCATGAGCGAGAGGCCCAATAGCAAGGTCCACCAACGGGAGCGCAGGTGCGGCAGCCAGTGGCGCTTTGGCGGTGTCAGTTGCGCGTCGCTCATGTCAGGTCGTCCTCAGTGAAACTCTCTACGTCTTCGATGCCCGTCAGTGGTTCGTCGCCGCTGCTGCCAGCGATCAGTTCATAGGCGGCATTGGGCAAGTAACTATCGAGGCTGTCGGCGCTGCCGAGGTAAATGCCCAGCGCCAATGATGCCGCCAAAGGCAGGCCAGCCAGCCAGCCAAGACGCGAGCCCGTGGGCTGCGGTCTGCGCAAAGGCACGACATTTGTTGGTGCCGCGCCAACGCCATCAACGTGTGGCAGCTTGGCCATCAGGCGCTGCTTGGCTCCCAGCGGCAGCGGCGGCGCGCTGGCATGGGCAAGCAGTGCGTCCAATTCTGTGTCGGTCATGGTTTCGGGAATCATTTCCGGTTCTTTGCTCATGGCTCAGGTCCTTTCTGCTGACAGCGTGGCCAGCAGGGCAGTCTTGTTGGCGGCGAGTTGCTCCTTCAGGCTGCGGCGAGCGCGGGCCAAGAGGGACTCCAGGGCATCGACACTCACCTCCATGATGGAGGCGGCGGTGATATTGGTCATGTGCTCGAAGTGCACGAGCGTGAGGGCGAGTTTCTGGCGCTCCGGCAGGGCGGCGACTGCAGCATCAATGGTGGCCACGGCACGGCTGCGGTCGAGGCGTTCTTCCGCCGTGTCCCGAGAATCTGCCACTTCAAATCCATCATCCATCGTTTGCATGGGTCTCACCCGGAAACGGTCAGTCACCAAGTTTGTGGCCACGCGCATCAACCAACCCCGCAATGCTGCCCCCTCGCGCACTTGCGAGGGATCGCGCCAGAGCTTGAGGAAGGCTTCCTGCGCCACATCCTCGGCATCGGCATGGCCGTTCATCATCCGCCAGACCACGCGGTGCACCACCGGAAAGTGGCGGTCCACCAGTGAGGAGAAGGCCGTGGCGTCCCGGGAGCCGGCGCGCGCCAGCAGGTCTGCATCAGTCGCCTGATCCAGACCTGCGGGTACTGCGCGAAGGTTGCTTGCGGTCGGCAATGGATCTCCGTCAGTTACCGGTGGTCGCCGCAGGTTGGCCTTGCAGCAGATAGGCCTTGCGCCACTCCACCCGCTTGAAACCTTTCAGTTCGGCCATGCTCAGACCTCCGTCCTTGTCGCTGTCGGCACCATTGAACATGGCTGTCACGAGATTGTCGAGCTCACTTTCGGTAATGGTGCCGTCCTTGTTGGCGTCCATCACAGCCATGATGCGGTCGCGACGGCGCTTCAGGCCTTCCTGCAGCCGGGCTTCGATTTCGCTGGCCGACACGGTCTTGTCGCCATTCACATCCATGCGGGCGAGACGGCGCACCGCCAGCGGCATGAATTCTGTCTTTTCAATCTTGCCGTCCTTGTTGGCATCCACCCGATCAAAGGTCTTCTGGCCCTTGGGGAAATAGGGTTCGTTTGCAAGGGTTGGGGTGGCCAGCAGGCACAGGCCTGCCACAATGAGAATGCTCTTTTTCACGTTTCGCTCCGTCAGAAATTGTTTGGTTTCGAGGGTTGGAACCGGTTTCCGATGATTCAGACGGACGGCACGGCAGATTCCGTCGCAAGATTCTTGAGAAAAGTTAATCCGGCTTGCCGATGATCTTGTCGAACAGGGCGGAGACGGCTGATTCATGCTCGCGCAGGAGGTCTTCGGCGATACGGACATCCGGCACCTGGGCCGCCTGGGCGATGGCCCTGTTCAGGCCCGGCAAAGCTTCATCCGGCATGAAGGTGCCATCGAGGCAGAGGCGCAAGACCTGGGTGAGGCGGTGGTAAAGGCGGGCTGCCTCCAGCAGGCGGCTGGCGTGGTCAGCGCTCAGGACACCGGCTCCCAGCAATGCCTCAAAGGCAGCGAAGGTGTTGGTGCGAAGGATATCTGGCCGGGCATGGGCGTGCAGCAATTGCAGAAACTGCGCCATGAACTCCAGTTCGACGAGGCCGCCGCGACTGCGCTTGATGTCCCAGACACTCTTGGGATTGTGTTCGCGCAGCATGAGGCCGCGCATCTCCACCACGTCCTTGCGGGTCGTAGCTTCGTCGCGTGGTGCTGCCAGCGAGGCCTGTATGGCCGCAGTCACATCGGCGATCAGGCTGGGGTCACCCGCCAGAACCCGGGCCCGGGTCAGCGCAAGTTTTTCCCAGGTCCAGGCACTTTCGGCATGATAGGTCTTGAAGCTGGCAAAGCTGGCCGCCACCGGACCCTTGCTGCCGGAGGGGCGCAGACGCATGTCCACTTCATAGAGTGGCCCTTCAGCCGTGGGCACAGTCAGGGCGGAAATAAACCTCTGGGTGAGACGCTGATAATACTGTCCAACACCAAGGGGCTTGTCACCTCTGGACTGCAGAACATCATCTGCATGGTCATAGACAAGAATGAGATCGAGGTCGGATGAGGCCGTCATCTCCCGTCCGCCGAGCTTGCCCATGGCAATGATGGCGACGCGGCCTGTTGGCACCGCACCGTAGCGGCTGGCCATGTCGTGGGAACAGGCGGCGAGCAGCTTGCCGATCAGCACGTCGGCGATATTGGCGAAAGCCGTTCCTGCGTCTTCTGCCGACACAGTATCCGACAGCACGCGCACACCCACACGAAACTGCTGTTCACGGCCCAGCACGCGGGCCCGGTCCATGGCCTCCTCCAACGGCAAATCGAGGGGGAGAATGGAATCGGCCGACGCCTGCAACTGATCACGGCTTGGCAGGTGGTCGAAGAAGCCCGGCTCCAACACGGCTTCGAGCACCCGGGGGCGGCGGCTCAAGCCCTCCGCCAAACGCGGCGCCGTGCCGAGGATGCGGGCAATCAGCGCCAACAGGCCGGGGTTGGCCTTGAGCATGGCAAAGAGTTGTACACCGGAGCCCAAGCCAGAGAGGAAGCGGTCAAAATCGGTGAAAGCGCGATCCGGCTCGCCATCGCGCGACAGCGCATTGAGCAAGGCAGGCATGAGTTGTGTCAGGTCTTCGCGGGCGCGGCGGGTGCGCGTAGCGGGATAGCGGCCAAAATGCCAGCCACGAATGGTGGCCGAAACTTCAGAGGGTTGTCGGAAGCCCATGCGGGTCAGCGTCTCGATGGTGTCGGGATCATCCTCGCCACCGGTGAATACAAGACTGCCACCTTCGCCCGCCAAGGCATCCGAGGTTTCGAAGAGGCGGGAAGAATGGCGCTGAACGGTTTCGAGCGTAGCGCGCAACGCCACCGCCAAGGCCGCGCCGGATTCGTATCCACACAGCCTTGCGAAGTTTTCAAAAGCCTCTGGCTTCTGCGGCACATGGTGGGTCTGTTGGTCATCGACCATCTGGCTACGATGTTCGAGGCGACGCAGTTCGGCATAACAGTGCTTCATGTCGGCAGCGGTGTCAGTCGAAATCCACTGCGCTTCGGCCAGCGCATCCAGCATGGCAATGGTTGAACGCCCGCGCAGCGCCGGGTTTCGTCCACCAGCGATGAGTTGCTGGGTCTGCACGAAGAACTCGATTTCGCGAATGCCACCGCGGCCCAGTTTCAGGTTGTGGCCCTCCACTGCAATCTGGCCATGGCCTTTCACGGCGTGGATCTGGCGGATCAGCGACTGCACATCGGCGATGGATGCGAAGTCGAGATACTTGCGCCAGATGTATGGGCGCAGGCGCTGCAGGAATTCCTCACCCAGCGTAATGTCTCCAGCAACGGCCCTGGCCTTGATGAAGGCGGCGCGCTCCCAGTTCTGGCCGAGGTTCTCGTAGTAGTGGGCGGCGGCCTCAATTGCGATGGCGACTTGCGTGGCACGCGGGTCAGGCCGCAAGCGCAGATCGGTGCGAAAAACATAGCCGTGCTCGTTTACGTCCTGCAGCAACGCCACCAGCTTCTTCGTCATGCGGATGGAGAGCGTGCTTGCGTCCTGCCCATCCGCCACAGGCATGGTCTCGGGGTCGAAGAGAATGATGAGATCAATGTCGCTGGAGTAATTCAATTCGCGGGCGCCGTGCTTGCCCATGGCGAGCGCGACATAGCCGCAGTTGTGCGATGGATGATGCGGATCTGCCAGGACCAGCTTGCCACCGCCATGCAACTCCAACAGCAGCGCGTTCACCGTCGCAGATACCGCTATATCGGCAAAACGCGTCAGCGCTGCAGTGACCTGTGCCACATCCCAGACACGGCCAATGTCGGCGAGCGCAAGCAGCAGTGCCACCTTGGCCTTGGCGTTTCGCAAGGCCGTCCCGGTGACTTCCAG
>Ga0075163_10002584_pt1 | contig 24317 bp, 16 predicted proteins | sample JI1023141ADNA_FD_71478 | JGI IMG/M metagenome (GOLD analysis project Ga0075163, IMG submission 71478) | Wastewater effluent complex algal communities from Wisconsin, to seasonally profile nutrient transformation and Carbon sequestration -... | ecosystem: Engineered > WWTP > Effluent > Algae... | reverse complement strand
GTGGCCGGCGCCGATCGCGATCCGCCGGTCGTCGATCTCGAGCGCGCGCTGGAAGTCGTCCTTGGGATCGTCCTCGTCGACGCTGCCGCGCCACTGGGTCGCCAGGTCGGCGTCGGCGACAACCATCCACAGGCCGGCGTTGGGCGCGTACATCGTGCCCAGGATCTTGGCCGCCGGCCCGTCGGTCATCACCGTCGCCTGGGCCGGGCGCGTCGCCGGCCCGGTCGCGCGCGCGTCGAGGGTCGCGTACTCGATCCGCGTGGTCTTGTCGGTCTTCGCGCCTTTGAAATGATCGGTCGCCCAGGCCAAGCGCGCGGTCTTCTTCTTCTTCAGCTCGGCGCGCCGGCCCTCGGACACGTCGAGGTGGAGCTGGGCGCCGCGCAGGTCGGCGCCCTTGGCCGAGAACTGATGCTCCTTCTCGCTCGCGAACGAGCACCACAGCGTCAACCCGCGGGCGTCGGCGCGGGTCAGGTCGAGGTGGACGTCGGACTCCAGGTCCAGGAGCTTGGCGTCGCGCAGGTCGGCGCGCTGGAGGTACAGGTCCCCGCCGCAGCCGATGAAGGTCACGCCCTGCGCCTTGGCCTTCTCGAACAGCCCCTCGGTCATCGAGCTCTGGAAGTAGCAATCCTCGAAGGTCGCGCCGGACAGGTCGGCGCCCGACGCCTGGCACCACTCGAAGTCGCACGACCGCCACACCGTGTTGGCCAGGTTGGCGCCGCGGAGGTCGTGCGTCACGTAGACGTGCTCGAAGGTCGCCCCCGACAGATCGACGCCCCGCAGATCCGAGCCATCGGCCAGCGTGTCGGCGTTCATCGCCGCCACGATCGCCTTGCGATCGCGCGGCGGCTTGGGCGGCACGCGCTTGAAGTCGAGCCCCGGCATGAAGCTGGTCACGGTCGCGCCGAGCTGCTTGGCCGCCGCCGCCAGCTCCTCGTCGGACAGCGCGCTATCCCCACAGGTCACGGTCTCGAGGGCGCGCAGCTTGTCGAGCCCCCTCAGGTCGGCCAGCTCGTCCGAGCCATCGAGGTGGAGGAAGCGCAGATGCGGCAGCGTGAAGAGCGACGCCGGCAGCTTCTTGCCGACCGTCCCGATCAACGTGCGCAGGCTCGTGAGGTCGCCGACCCACGACGGCACCGGGTCGCTCAGCTCGAGCTTGCGCAGGCGCGGGAACTTGCGCAGCTTCTTGTCGGCGTCGGCGTACTGCACGAAGTGCGCGCGCTCCGGGTACTTCAGCGCCTCGTCGAGCTCGGGGCCCATCTGCCCCAGCCCCGACAGCTCCATCAGGCTCACCGTGCGCCGCGGACGCAGCCGCGGGGGCTCGGCGCTCGGCGGTGGAGGCGTCGTCGCGACCGGGGTCTTGGCCTTGGTCTTCGGCTTGGCCTCGGTCTTGGTCTTGGTCTTGGTCTTGGTCGGGGCGGACTTCGCACCCGACGTCGCCGCGCGCTGGCCCACCTCGGCGTAGCCCTTCTGCCGCTTCGACGCGACCTGCTTCTCGAGCTCCTTCCGCGCCGCCTCGGGCGTCGCGTAGGTCTTGGCTTGCCCCTGCCCCGCCGTGCCGATCCGCCCCCAGGTCGAGTGGAGCGTCTTACCGCTCTGCTCGATCTGCCAGAACTTGTGGCTGGTGCCGTCGGAGAACTCGAGGCGGGTGGGCGTCGTCGCTGGAGGTTTGGCCATCGCTTCGAGCGCTACCACCCCGGTCGGCACCGGCACAACTCCCCACCGCCTACCTCCAAGTTACCGCGACCGTTGTGGATTCCAGCCACTCGCTCGACCGACTCCGCACGCGGTGGGTCGGCCGACACCTCACCGAACTAGGGTGATGGTCAGGCGCGACCCGGACGATACGCTGCGGCCATGGAACGGGATCCCTCGACGGCGACGACGGCGACGACGACGGCGGAGGGCAGTGCGGGGACCGGCACTATCGCGCCCGGACGGCGCTCGCGGCTGGCGGCGCGCTACCCGGCGTTGGCCCAAGCCATGGGCGATCGCGCCGACGCGTCGATCCACGACGCCGCGACCGCGGCTGTCGACCACAAGGGCAGCGGCGGAACAGTCGACGGCGCGGTCGCCGCGCGGGTCGGCGGGCACCTCGGCGTCGACCTCACCGGCGTGCGCGTCCACGACGATCCCCTGTCGCGGCAGGCGACCCAGGCCATGGGCGCCCGCGCCTTCGCCTACGGAGGCGACGTCTTCCTCGGGCCCGGCGAGCGCGGCGACGATCTCGGGCTCATGGCTCATGAGCTGACCCACGTCGCCCAACAAGGCGCGGCCGGCCAGCGCGCCGTCGCGCGCGCGGTCACGGTCGGCGCCTCCGACAGCCCAGCCGAGCACGAGGCGGATCAGGTCGCGGCCGAGGTGACCAGCGGCGGACCGCCGCGCAGCCTCCTGGTCGACGTTGGGCCGCCGCAGCCGGGGCAGATGATCAAGGACGTCTTCCTCGCGACGCTGCGCGCCCAGGTCACGGAGGCCGCCGACGCCGAGCTGGGGCCGATCTACAGCGCGATCGGCTGTCCGTACATCGAGCAGTACTTCGGCCGCTACGCCACCCGCTCCGCCGCGGACGGCGAGGCGCTGCTTCGCCGGTTTGCGCCGAGCGTGCGCACCGCGACCTCTGCCGCGGCGATCATCCCGATCGTGGTAGAGCGGGTCCGCGCCGGCGTCCGGCACTGGCGCGACACCGGCGACCCACCGCCTGAGCTCGCCAGCCTCGACGGCGGCGCCCCCACCGCGGCTGCGCCCGAGGCCAACGCCCTGCGCGGCCCCGACGGCGGCGCGTCCCTGGCGTCGCTCGAACGCGAGCTCGGCCCAGGCCATGCCGTCGACGGCGCCACGGCGAGCCGGCTGCGCGACGCGCTCGGCAGCGCCGTCCCCGACGCCCGGATCCACACCGGTCCCGTCGCAGCGCGCCTGGCCGACGCCGCCGACGCCGTGGCGTTCACCGTCGGCACCAACATCGTCATGGGCGCCGCCGCGCCCGCGGCCGGTTCTCTCGAGGGCGACGCGCTCGTCGCCCACGAGCTGGCTCACGTCGCGCAGCAGGCCGACGCGGCCGCCGACCCGGTGGCCCGCCGACGGCCGATCGGGCCCGAGGACGCGACCGCCGAGGACCACGCCGACCGCGCGGTCGCGACCACGGCCGCCCGCGCTCCCGCGAGCGATCCGTGGCGCACCGGTCTCCAGCTCCAGCGCTGCTCACGAAACCGCGCGCCTCAGGGCCCGACGCTCCAGACCTACGCCGACGCCACCAACGCCGCCAATGATCCGGGCCGCCTCACCGATGATCAGGTCCGCGCCCTCGCCGAGTTCCAGCCGCTGCGCAACGCCTACGGTGCACCGACCTACACCGAGGCCCACGCGCTCCTCGCGTTGCGCCTCGCGCTCCGCGATCTCCAGCAAGGGCAGGCAGTCGACATGACCGCCCAGGGCGCGACCTACATGCAGCGGGCGCTAGCGCAGTCGGGCGCGGCGGGTGGCGCCGAAGGGCTGGTCGGCGGCCTCAACTGGGCGCAGTACAACAGCGGGCTGGTCGCCCAAGACCCGATGCTGCTCGCCGACGACTTCAGTCAGTGGCTCCTCGCCGCCCAGGCCCAGCCCGATCCGCACAACGGGCGAATGAACTGCTGGGAGCTGGTGATGTTCGGCGCGTTCCAAGCCGGCGTCGTCAGCGAGCAACGCCTGCGCCAGATCTACCAACTCGCGGTTCAGCGGGTTCGGGACGGCACGCACTTCTCGGTCGGCCTGACGTTCGAGGACCAGTGCCGTGGCAGCAACCCGGTGACCTACCGACTAGGCGACCCCAACTCGCCACGACCGCTGCGGGGCGATATCGTCGTGTTCGAGAACGCGCCCAACCACGCCTGCATCGCGACCGGCAATACCGTCGTCGATCAGCTCACCGGTGACACGCACGCCGAGGTCATCAGCCTGTGGACCCCCAACAACCGCCACGTCGAGCGGACCACCATCGAGGCCCTGGCGCAGGTCTCGGACGGTCGGCCGATCTTGTTCTGGTCGGCGCGCTGGTCCTAGTCGTGCGCTCCGCTACGCTCGCGCTCGCCGTCATCACCGGGCTCGCCGCCGGCTGCGGCGCTACCTCGGGAAAGGCCGATCGAATGGAACGCCCCTCGCTGGAGATCGTCGCTCGTGTCCCCTGGGGCGGCGAGCTGCCGCGCACCCTCGTGACGCAGCCGGCCGTAGGCGACGTCGCTGGGATGACGACCTGGCAGAGCCCGGCGCCACCCCTGGTCCGGCTCGCGGCCGACGGCACGATCGGCGTGCTCGCGTACGTCGACGGGCGCTTCGCCGCCACCGACGATCTCACCTGGGCAACGGTGCGCCAGGGCGACGTCACCTGGCACCGCGCCCGCGACCCGTTCGTCGCCGATCGACCGGCCCTGACCGCCGTCGACATCGCGATCGACGCCGACGGTCGCCTGGTCGTCCTCGAGACCGTCTCCAGCACGCGGGCGCAGCTGATCGTCGCCACCCGCGATGGCGTCGCCCGTGGCCTCCCGCTCGCGGGGCCTGACGGAAGTCGCTACGTGCGGCTGGTCCCAGACGTCCGCGGTCGGCTGTACCTGGTGCGCCAGGGCAGCGGTAACGCGCTCGTTCCACTCGATGCCAGCACGGGCCAGGTCGGCGAGGCGATCGCGATCGCGCCGGGCTCGCGCCTGGCGCTAGCGGCCAATCGCGGCGCGGCGATCCCGCTCGACCTGCTCACCGCCGCCACCGACGGCAAGGTCAGCGCGCCGGCCGGCCTGCCCCAGGCCCTGGTCTATCTGTTCGGCGTCGACGCGCGCGGCGACTACTACACGCGGCTCGACGACCACATCCTCCGCGTCGGGTTCGCAGGCGAACTCAAGAGCCGGATGTCCCTCGCCGACCTCCCCGAACTCGCGCCGGCCGCGACCGGCGCGCTCCGTGGTCAGCTCGCCAGCTTGCCCGCGTGGCAGGTGGACGGCGATGGTCACGTCTACATCCCGCGCACCACGCCCGAGGCCTTCGAGCTGGTCCGCATCGCGCCGCGTCGCTGAGTCGACCACGGCTGCAGATCGGCCTGGGCTGGCGCGAGAGCAACACCGTCCGCGGCGTCAACGTCCGAGCCCCCCGAGGGCAATCAACACTGCGGCGACCAGCCCCACCGCGAGCACAAACCCGACCAGGTGGGCGCGATGGGCGTGGCGCAGCTCCATGAACACCACGCCGACGACCAGCGCCTTGGCCGCGCCTAGGGCCATCGCCAGCGCGAACGAGCCGACCGCTACCGATGCCAGCGCAAGTCCGAGGAGGAGGACGAAGGCTAGCGCGCGCACGTCACGCTCCCGTGTAGAGGACAGCGAACAGGATGAACCAGGCCAGGTCGCACATGTGCCAGAACAGCACTAACGCCGCCACCGCCTCGACGTCCGCCGGTCCGAGGCGATCGAGCCGACGATGGACCCGCACCGCGGCCACCACCAGCAGCACCACGCCCACCGCGACGTGGGCCAGGTGAAAGCCCGTGGCGAAGAAGTAGCCCGACCAGAAGTCGTCGCTGCCCAGGCCGTGGCCCGCGGCCATGAGGCCCGCGCCGTCATGGAGCTTGAGCGCGATGAAGGCGAGCCCAAAGCCGATCGCGGCGACCAGCGCGCCCCGGGCGCGGACGGCGCGACCGCGGCCCAGGGCCGCCACCGCCTCGGCCGCGAGCCAGCCGCTCGCCACCAGGACCAGCGTGTAGCCCAGCCCGACCTTGGACGACAGCGCCGCCTGGCCGGCGCGAAAAACCGCCGCCTGGTCACCGCGCAGGTACGCCAAGACCGCGCCGATGATCGCGAACGTCCCCAGCTCGACCACCACGATCAGCCACATCAGCAGCCCACCCGGCGGATCGAACAACCGTCGCGTCCCCGTCACCGCGGCGCTCGGCGCATCGCTCGTCACCCACTCCTCGTACCACGCCCTCGCTCCTCCACCCGTCGCCGCCCCCGCGGTTCACCGTCGCACCTCGCCGCGCTCTAGTCAGTCGTTCCGCACGTGCTCCACCCGAAGCGAGCCCTGTCAGTCGCAGAAGTTCTGACCGATGAGCCCGCACAGCGCCCGCTCGGCCGGATCGAAGGTCCCGGTGACGCAGCAGTCGTAGGGCGACAAGTTGAAGCAGCTATTCTCACCGCGCAGGTAAACCTCGCTCCGGGGCGCTCCACCGCAGGCGCTGACGTCGACCAGCTCGCGGCGGTGGTAGAACTCGATCGTGCCCCAGAGCGGGAAGCCGTCCTCGTCGTTGTAGCAGGCCACGTCGTTGACCACCTGGTAGTTGCCGCTGTTGGCGTCACACACGTCGCCGCGCCCGTCGCCGTCGCAGTCGGCCTGGTCGGGGTTGTAGTCGAGCGGGCAGTTGTCCTGCTCCGACGTCAGCCCGTCGCCGTCGCCGTCGAACCCACCGCAGACGCCCCAGACCTCGCAGGTCATCGGGATCCCCTCGAAGTCGACGCACGCGAGACCACAACTCGTCGTCGGGCTGCACGCCAGATGACAGCGCGGCGTCCCTGCCCGCAGGTCACCCTCGGCCACACCGAGGGCGGCCGAGTCGACCTCCTCGACCGCGCAGGCAGCCAGGGCCGAGAGAGAGAGTGTGAGGGCGAACGCTGAACGAATGGTCGTGGACATGGATCCTCCGACCGAACGCCTTCGCAACATCCGGGCCCAGACGCACGCTCCACCCCGTGGCCGCCCAGGGGCCACCCCGCTTGGCCGGTTGCGCGAAGCGGGGTCACGATGCGCATCGCGCGCACGCGAACTGCGCATCGCCGGCCACCGCGCCCCTACGACCGCGGCAGACCGCAGTCCGCTGTACACGCCGAGTCGCAGCGCCCTCGCCGCCCGTCGCCGCCGCGCCGCTACCGTCGCCGCTGCCCGCCGGGCCCCCGCCGGGCGCCGTCGAGCGCGGCCCACCAATCGGCAGACGCGCGGTCGAAGGATGTCACACCCGGCGCGGTCGCCCGGTCTCGTCGGTATGAACGCCAAGACCACCCTCCTCCGCATCGACGCGAGCATGCGCACCCAGAACTCAGCCTCCCGGGCCGTCGCCGACCAGGTCGAAACGCAGTGGCGACACCGGCACCCCGAGGGCCAGGTGCGCGTGCGCGACCTCGCCCTGGCGCCACCGGCCCACCTGGACCAACCCACCTACGAGTCCTTCGGCGAGCCCGGCGCGACCAGCGTCCGCTACTCGGATCAGGCCATCGATGAGCTGCGCGCCGCGACGGACCTCCTCATCAGCACGCCGCTCTACAACTTCGGCCCCCCTTCGACCCTGAAGGCGTGGTTCGATCACATCATCCGCGCTGGGCAGACCTTCCATTCGATCGCCGGCGAGTTCCGTCCCCTGCTGTCCGGCCGTCGGGCGGTCTTGGTGCTCGCGCGCGGCGGGGCCCAACCCGACGATCCCGCCGCGGCCGACCTGGTGCGCTTCGTCAGGACCGCGCTCGCCTTCGTCGGCTGGCCACGCGTGACCGCGCTCGCGATCGCAGGCACCCAGGAGCCCGGCGACCGGGTGGCGGCTGCGCAGCGCGCGGCTGAGACGCTGTGGGATGCCGACGATCCCGGGGACGACGACGCCGCCGCCGGCGACGCGGTCGACCGGGCCGCGATCGCGTCGCTCCGGGTCGCGCAGGGCCGAGCGATCATCGCCGGCGACGCGGTCGCCTACGCGGCGCTGTGTACTGAGGACATCGAGCTGCTCGTGCCGGGCGTTCCGCGGGTCCATGGCCACACCGCGTTCGTCGCTTGCGAGCGCGAGATCTTCGCGCGCGGCACCATCCGGCGCTTCGACAAGACCCCGCTGGCGACCGTCATCCACGGCGACTTCGCCTACGAGATCGGGCTCCAGCACGTCGAGAGTTCGACCGCGACCGCCACCGGGGTCTTCGCCGCCGTGCAGAAGTACACGCACGTCTTCCGGCGCACCCGCGCCGGGTGGCGGTTCGCCGTGCTCATGTCCAACCCGAGCGCCTGACATGCTGGACCCGGTCTTCGAGGAACACCGCCGAACCCTGGAGCGCATCGCGTACCGCATGCTCGGCTCCCTGGCCGAGGCGCAAGACGTGGTGCAGGAGACCCACCTGCGCTGGACCCGCGTCGACGCGTCGCAGATCGCGTCGCCCCGCGCGTGGCTCACCACGGTGTGTACCCGCCTGGCGATCAACCAGCTCAACCTGGCGCGGGCGCGCCGCGAGTCCTACGTCGGCCCATGGCTACCCGAGCCCATCGTCGAGGCCTTCGACGGCGCCGGCCCGGGCGAGCGGCAAGAGGCGATCTCGCTCGCGCTCCTGGTCGCGCTGGAGCGGCTGTCCCCCCTCGAGCGCGCCGCGCTCCTGCTGCACGACGTGTTCGACTACGACTTCGAGGCCATCGCCGTCATCCTCGAGCGCTCACCCGAGGCCTGCCGCAAGCTGGCATCCCGCGCCCGGGTGGCGGCGCGCGACGGGCGCCCGAGGTTCAAGGCCGACCCGACCGCGCACCAGGCGGTCGTGCAGGCGTTCGCCGAGGCCCTGGAGACCGGTGACCTGGAGCGGCTGAAGGCGGTGCTGACCCACGACGCGATCCTGGTCGCTGACGGCGGCGGCCGCGTCAAGACCAGCGCGCCCCTGGCCGGCGGTGACGTGATCGCGGCCTTCCTCGCCGCCGTGATCGCCGACCTGCGACGCTCGCAGGGCGCCGTCGCGGCCCAGGTCTGCTGGGTCAACGGCGAGCCGGGCGTCGCGCTCCACGAGGGCGACCGGCTCACGACCGTCTACGGCCTGGAGGTCGATGGCGAGCGGATCCACGCGCTGTGGATCCAGCGCAACCCGGCCAAGCTCGCCGCGATGGCCTGACGAGGTCGCGGGGCCACGACGCCCGCATCACCGACCACTGCCGCCGCGAGCGTCACAGGGCCGGGCTACGGTGCCGCGATGAACCCGACGAGCGACGACGAGATCACCGAGCCAACCCGCTGGCGCAAGGCCGGCTGGATCGCGCAGGTGCAGAAGAACGAGGATGACGACGGCTGGGCCGTGGCCATGACCCGCATCGGCGATAGTGAGCCGGCCCTGGTCGGCCCATGGACCATGGGCCGCGACAAGCGCAACCCCAAGCCCCTCGACGCCAGCGCCTTCGCCACCCTGGTCAAGACCGCCAGCGAGGTGCTGCTCCGCCACGAGCAGGCCGCGCGCGCCGCGCTCCATCGCACGCTGACCTTCACCACCGACGCTGGCGCCCGGGTCCGCGCCGACCTCGACGTAGCCCTCGACGACGACGACCCCCACGCGATCCTCGCGGTGATCGACCTCGCCAGCGACGAGGCGCTACGGCGCGGCCGGGTCAGCCAGGGCTTCAAGCTGACCGCGTCCACGATCCAGCGTTTCCTCCGCACCGGCGAGGGCTGAACGCCCGCCGCCCTGACCGGCCGCTCTTGGCTCGCCGCGAGGCCGCGCCGCCAGCCGCGATGGATCGGCCGCGAGCTCGGCGTCGTGGTTCGCCGGCCCTCACCCCGCCGACTCGTCCGGCGGCGGCAAGACCCGCCAGCCCGGCAGCCAGCGCGCGCGATCGCGCAGCTCGCGCCAGGTCAGGGTGTGGCTCGCGATCGGCGCCAGCACCGACCGAAGCTCAGCCTGGTCGCCGCGCACCGCCGCCACCACCCAGTGCCGCCGTCCCGCGATCGGCCCTGCGCTCGTCCACCCGGTTCCCACCAGCCGCCGCACGTCCGCCGGCGCCGCCGTCATTGCGCCCGCACCACCTGGAGCCGCAGCTTCCCGCCGCCGCGCTCGACCATCACCGTCCACGGCCGACAGCACACCGCGCAGTCCTCGACCCACACCCCGGTCGAGTCCGGATCGACGTACAGATCGACCCACTCACGACAGTACGGGCAGCGCACGCGCGCGGTGTCCTCCATGTCCATCACCGTAGCGCGTCGCCGCGCCGACGCTGCCCGCCGCGCGTCTCGGCCTCGGTCTCGGTCTCGGCCTCCGCCTCGGTCTCGGTCTCGGTCTCGGCCTCGGCCTCGGTCTCGGGCTCCGCCTCGGTCTCGGTCTCGGCCTCGGTCTCCGCCTCGGTCTCGGTCTCCGCCTCGGCCTCGGTCTCGGTCTCGGTCTCCGCCTCGGTCTCGGTCTCGGTCTCCGCCTCGGTCTCCGGTGACTCACCGCTTCCCGAAACGCTCGCGCGCGAACTGGACGAGCCTCTGCCGCTCGCTCTCCGTCAGGTCCGCCGGCGACAGCGCGGCGAGGTCCACGTGGACGCGGGCCAAGCGCTCCAGCAGGCCGACCTCCGGCGCGCCCGCGGCGCGCGCGAAGGCCAAGGCGCGGGCCGGCGACTCGTCGTGATCGCGGGCGACGCGCATGGCCTCGAGGGGCATCCCGGCCTGGTCGTAGAGTGCGATCGCCTCGTCCCAGGCCTCGCGGCGCTCCGCGAGCTGCGCGCGCAGGACCGCCGACGGCGCCTCGATCATCGCCAGGGCCGCGACCGCCATCGTCGTCGTCGCCTTCCCCGGTCCCTGCGCGACCGCCCAGGTGACGGCGCGCTGCCCGAGCTGCGACCGCTGACTCGCCGCGTTGCGCGTAGGATCGCCAGCGCCGCCGAGCAGCTCCAGCGCCTTCACCACGCGGTCCCAGTCGCGCAGCTCGAACGCGTCGGCGCGCTGCGCGACCTCGGCGAGGACCAGCTCGAGGAGCGCCCACCCGAGCCGCGCGTGCTCGGGCTGCCTCCGCACGAGATCAGTCGCGCGCGCGACCGCGGGCTTGAGCGTGTCGGTGCTCGCGATCGCGTCGCGCACCTCGAGGGCCAGGCGCGACAGCTCGTGCTCCTTGCCGAGCGACAGCTCGCGGTTGGCCTGGGTGAGCCGGGCCTCGCGGTCCTCGTCGAAGCTCACCGCCGCCTGCAGGAGCGCGAGGCCGTGGGCCCGGTAGACCTTGCGCCGCAGCTCGCCTTGCACCGCGCCGGCCCGCGAGGTCTCGCCCAGCCAGCCGCGGGCCCGCGCCATCACCCGGAGCGCGCGCCGCGGATCGTCGCCGGCCACCGCGTCGAACTCCTCGAGGGCCGCCGACGCGATCTCGACCCGATCGTGGGTGTCGACGTCGAGGCGCGACGCCAGCTCACCGCGCTCCACGGTCACGACGCCGTCGAGCAAGCGGCCGTCGGTGCCCTGGCACAACTGCCGGAGCTGCGCCTCGGCCTGCCCCGCCAGCGGGCGCTCGACCAGGACCAGCGTCTCGGTCGCGCGCGACAGCGCGACCCGGATCGCGTCGACCGCCAGCCGGGTCTCGATCGCCGCCACGCCGTCGCGCGCCGCGCCGCGTCGGGTCGCCAGGTCGTGGGCCCGTCGGCCGACGTCGAGCACGAAGGCCACGCGGAAGTCGAGGCCCTTGGCGTCGGGCGCCGCCTGCACGGTCGCCTTGGTCGCTCGCGCCAGCGCCTGCAGCTCGTCGGGCACGAACACGTCCGGATACAGGATCGTCGCGCCGTGGCCGGCGGCCGCCGCGAACACCTCGCGCAACCCGCCGTCGGGCCCGCCCTCGGGCCCATCGGTTGCGTCATCCTCCGACCCGCCCGCGTCGACCCACAAGACCGTGCCGATCGCCGCCTCGGTGACCTCGGCCGTGCTGGCGCCCCGCGGCCGATCGCCCTTGTCGAGCGCCTGGTACAGCGCCCACGAGTTGTTGATGATCTGCGTGATCACCCGCGGCGAGCGCAGGTTCCCCGGGAGCTCGACCTCGGTCGGGGTCCCGAGCGCGTCGTGGATGAGGTCCTTCAGCTCACCCCAGGAGAAGTCGGTCGCGCGCACGGTCTGGCCTTCGTCGCCAGCGACGTGGAAGGCCGGTCGACAGCCGGTCGACGCGGCCGGGCGACGGGCCACCAGCACATTGACCAGGGCCTCGACCAGGGTCAGGTCCTGGACCTCGTCGATGAAGATCGCCTCGAGGTCGCGGAGCTCCGCTGGGAGATCGGCCCCGCCGAGGAGCGCCTCCGCCACCGCCCGGGCGCCCTCGAGGTCGCCGAACAGGTGCGCGCGGTCCTCCGCCGACAGCGCGCGCGCCGCCACGACCACCGCGTCGATCCCATCGGCCGGCAGGGCCCCGTCCCGTCGCCGCCGGTAGCCGCGCTCGAGGTCGTCGTCGGTCGCGGCCGCGCCGATCGCGTCGACCCCGCGGAAGTCGACCGGCAGCGCCCGCCCCCAGTACCAGGCCCGCAGCTCGGCGTGGAGCGCGGTCCACCGGTCGCGCCACGGGCCGAGCCGAGGCTCGTGGGCGAGCGCGCGGCGCAGGTACCGCACCGCCTGCTCGAGGGGCGGCGCCACCGGAAGGCCCGGGGCCAGCGCGGCCAGGACCTCGCCGTGGGTGAGGGCCCGCGCCACCTGCCCGCGCGGCGCGTAGGTCTCGAGCCAGCGCCGCCCCTGCGCGCACTGCGCGGCGCCGAAGGTCTGAAACAGGATCCGCCCGGCGTGGCGGCGCGTGCGCTCGAGCTGGAGCGTGGTCTTGCCCGCCCCGGGATGGCCCTTGGTGATCGTCACCGAGCTGCCGGCGTCGAAGGCCTGACGCTGCGGGTCGGACAGCGAGTCGGCGGCCTTGGTGCCCGCCTCGACCTGGCTCACGTAGTCGCTGGCGTCGAGGACGACGTAGTCCTCGCGCGCGCCCACCGAGATCGCCACCTTGGTGTCGTCGTGGTGGCGGATCGCCCGCACCACGACCTCATCCCTGCCCAGCGCGAGCGCGGCCACACACGGCGTGCCCGCCAGCGCGTGCCACAGGTAGTAGTGCGAGCCGCCGTTGTCGCCGATCGGCGCGCGGAGCCAGCCCCGGTTGACGCCCACCGTGCCCTTCACGCTGCGCTGCGCGCGCCCCTCGACCAGCATCCCGCGCAGGAGGCGCTGCACCGCCGCTTGCCGCGGCCGGTCCTCGCCGCGCCCACTCTCGAGGAAGTCGATCACGTCGCCGTGGAGCAGCAGGCGCACCCGGCCCCCGGCCTGCGGCATCGCCGGGCTCGCCGTCGACGCCGAGATCGGCACCCCGTCGCAGCCCAAGAGCGGCACCGCGATCCGCTCGACCGCGACGTCCCGCGGCGCCGCGCGGCGGGCGGCGAGCTGCGCCGGGAGTCCCTCCATCACCGCGGCGACCTCCGTCGGCGACAGCGAGTAGTCGGGCGACTTGAACTCGTTGCCGGCGAAGGCCTTGCGCAGCACCTGCTTCACGTCGGTGACCTTGACACCGCGCTGGTCGGCGAGCTGCTTGATCGTGGTCACGGAGGGGCCCCTGACGAATAGACGTGATGGGACAGCAAGGGCGAACGCGCCGCGGTCGGGCCTTCCGCCGGGCCAGGGCGCTGCTATTTCACATCGTCCTCCTGTCCGAGGCCAGCGCCGTGAGCTCCTCGACCGTCGCGCGGACCTCCAGCATCTGTTCGCCACGCAGCGTCTGCAGCGCTTCGAACGTCGAGGTCGCCCCCGACGGCACCCAGCTCGCGCAACCTGCGCCGCCGACCGGGCCCCTCACGATACCCTAGGGTCGCGGCGGTCCGCAGTCCTTCATGCACACCGAGTCGCAGCCCTCGATGCCGCACGGGTAGCAGCACTCGAGCCCCTCGGCGCACGCCACCGCCTGAGCGTTCGGATCCTGGTTCTGGGCGCCCACCGCACAGATCGCGCCCTCGCCCCCCGTCGTCGCCGAACCGCTGCCATCCCCACCCCCCGCCGTGCCCCCACCCGGCGCCGTCGAGCGCGGCCCACCACACGCGGCGAAAAGCACGACGACCAACAGTGTTTGCCTCATGGCCGCGAGGATACCGCGGTCTGCCAGCCGTCCGCTGCCCCCGCGCGCCACCCACGCCGACAGCGCCCATCGCACCGCCATGAGCTACGTGCCGCGATGAACCTGCCGAGCGACAAACGAGACTCCGCCGATCGATCACGGCTTCACCGCGCCGCGCTCGAGGGCGTGGCCGCAGCGACGTTGGCGGCCGTGTTTCCGGCTGTAGACGTAGGCATCTCAGAGGCTCCCTTGCCGCACCCTACGATCATCGCGATGAGCACGACGATTCGGGTCATGGCTTGACGATGTTTCCGATGGTCCCCGCCCCGTCGACGTCGGCGTGACCTCTCCGGCGCCGTCGATCGCTCGTCGCTCCTCACGCCGCCGCCAGCGTCCGCGCGAGCGCCGGGATCACCGCCGGCCAGGTCGCCGGTCGCGCCAGATCGAGCCCGCAGGTGTGGACCCGCACGCCGCCCGCCGTGACCGTGCGATGAGGGACCGCGCGCGGGTACCAGAGCCAGGCGTCGGCGCAGCCGAGCACGGTCGCGTAGAACACGACCTGCTGCACGTCGGCCGGCGCCGGGCGCACGGCGTCCTTGTACTTGGTGTCGAGCACCGCGACGGCGCGACGGGTGTTTGGGTCGCGCACCACGACATCGATGGAGTACGAGAGATCGGCATCGAGGGAGAACCGGTGCTGGGCCTCGACGCGCCACGGCGCCAGCTCGGCGGCCAGCCAGCGCGCCGCGAAGCGCTCGAACAGCCGCGGCATGTCGACGGTGAACGGCACCGCGTCGGCCGGGCCACCGGCGGTCGCCTCGCCGCAGGCATCGAGCACCGCCCGACATAGCGCGTGGATGGGCCGGTAGTCGGCGTTCAGGCGGTGGTACGCGCGGCCCTCGCACGCCGCGCCCGCGAAGGACGTCAGGGTCACCGCCCCGGACAGGGACCGATGGAGGGCGCGGACCGCGGCTCGGGTGGACGGTCGCCCGAGGCCGACCCGCCGCGCGCGCTCGAGGGTCCACAGGATCAGGCGGTTGTCGTCGAGATCCTCGGTCAGCTCCTCGAAGTCGCACACCAGCCGGACGCTGCCGCGCGCCGCTCGACCGAGCGTCTCGGGGACCGCGAGCCTTCCGCGCAGCATCGCCAGCTCGTCCTGGGTCTCGACGTAGGCGCGATACAGCCCACGGCGAAGCCGCGCCCCGACCAGCTCGCACAACCGTCCGAGCAGCACGTCGTACAGGCCCTCGATCGTGGCCGCGGCCGTGACGCCCGGTTGCCACCGCAGGCTGCCGAGATCGTAGGCTCGATCGAGCAGCATCACCAGGCTGGCGATCGGAACCTTCGGCGCGATCCGAAGCGCCGGCAGCCCCGCGCCGAGGGGCAGGTAGCCCACCAGGCCAGTCGACCGCAGTCGCCACGGCTCGCCGGCCAACGGGTCCGGCGGTGCGACCTCGAGGCCCCGCACCTGACTCGCGCGGACCGCCGCAGCGATCGCCGCGCCGTCCTCGCCGAGCGGCGCCCAGCTCCACTCGGTCAGGTCGAGGACCGTCACGCCTCGTCGATCCAGCCCGCCAGCGCTCCGCCCGCCAGCTTGTCCCAGGTGTACTTGGCCGCCGTCGCGCGGTCGTCGAAGAACAGCTCCTCGAGGTACGGCTCGATCTCGCAGCGCCAGATGTTCTCGAGGCGGTCGGCCAGATCCTCCTTCATGAAGTAGGAGATGCCGAGGTGGCCGTCGGGGTTGTCGATGTCGCGGTTGATCGCCTCGAGCACCCCGATCAGCGCGTCCACCGGCTCCGACCAGTGCGTCGCGGCGAACCGGCGCAGGACCTCGAAGTCCGGCGGCAGTCGGAGGAACGCAAAGCGGCGGCGCAAGGCGTGATCGAGCCGCGCGATCGATCGGTCCGCGGTGTTCATCGTCCCGATCAGATGGAGATTGGGCGGGAGGCGCAGCTCGCCACCGCCGGCGAGCCGCACGGTCCGATCGCGATACTCGAGGAGGTACATCAGCTCACCGAACACCCGCGGCAGGTTGGCGCGGTTGATCTCGTCGATGATGAGGACCACCGGCCCCTGTCGCGGCATCACCTGACAGAGCTGCATGAGGTAGCCCGGAACGCGCTCGTAGCTGAGCGCCCCGCCGCGCGACACCGGCCGGATGCCCTCGATGAAGTCCTCGTAGCTGTACGCCGGGTGGAACTGCACCAGGTGGATGCGGGCCTCGTCGCCGCCGACCAACCAGCGCGCCAGGCGCTCGGCGACCCAGGTCTTGCCGGTTCCGGGCGGCCCCTGGATGACGAGCTGCTTGCGCTCTTGCAGGATGCGGAACCATCGGTCGGCCGTGGCCTCGGTGAAGCCGGTCTGCGCCAAGAAGTGTCCGCGATCGAAGCGCGGCACCGGGAGCGGCTCAGGCCCAGGGCCCACCGCGGGCTCGAGGGGCGGCAAGGCCGCGATGTCGTCGTACGTCGCCTTGTCGAGCTGCACCAGGGTCCGCGCCCAGCCCGGGCGCTCGACCGCGCGCGGGGTCTTGTCGAACCACTCAACCGGCACCTCGTGGCAGTACTCGACCCCTTCGACGAAGCGATACGGCCCGGTGACCCGGCCCAGCCCCAGCACCTCATTCTTGCCGCGGTTGGCGATCAGCAGCGTGCCAATCGCCATCCGCGCCAGATGCAGCGACTGCCGGGCGCCGTTCATTTTGTAGCTCGGGTCCTGGGCCGCGGCGTCCGCCACCCGCGCCGCGAACTCGTCATCGTCGACCAGCGTCAGGTCGCCGAGCAGCTCGCCACCGATCGCCGCGACGCCCCGGGTCCGCCAGTCGTCCCAGCGCTCGGCGCCCGGCCCCGGCGAGATCTTCCAGTAGCCGACGCCGGCCACCACACCGCCGACGAACCCGAAGCGCTTGACCGCCACCAGCCAGTGGCAGAAGTGATCGAAGGCGTCCCCCGGGCTGACCCCGAGGCGCGGATCGCGCAGCCCAGCCTGCGCGTCGACCAGCGTGCGCCACAGCCGCACCGCGGTCGGGTACCCGGCGAAGCTCGCCTCGACCTCGACCCCGCTGAAGTAGCCGACCACCCGCGCGACCTTGGCGTTCACCAGCGGGAAGTCCTCGGGCGCCAGCGCATTCAAGATCGGCGTCAGCATGCCGACCCCGAGGCCCTTGGACCACGGGCTCGCGGTGAACCGCGCGATCGCGTCGCGCAGATCGTGGGGCTTGGCCAGGCACGCGCGCACGAACGCCAGCAGCTCGGCCGCGACCTGGGGCCAGGTCTCGGGCGTCACCCACTTCGCGTTCTCGAACCACAGCTTCAGGTCGCCCTGGATCGCCGGGGCGTGGGATACCCACGCGCCGACCTGACGATGCTTGGCCGAGTCGGTGTGCGGCAGGAGGCCCAGGAGGATCGCGTCAGTCGCATCCTGTCCTCGCGACTGTAGCTCATCGATGCGCGCGAGGTTGGCGCGGGCCGCGGCGCGCTCGGCCGCGTAGGTCGCCAGGTAGGCCTGGGTCGTCGGCAAGGTCGCGAAGGTCTCGATGTACTCGGTCACCAGCTCCGCCAGCGACGGCGCGTCGCCGTCCGGGTCGTCCTCCGGCGCCTCGTCCTCGGTGTGCCCGCCGTAGGCTGGCGTCGGCAGCGCGCGCCCGACCACCTGGGACAGAAACGTGAGCGCTCCCGGCGAGTGGTACTTCGCGCCGTGGACATCGGCCGTCCCCGCCGCCGCCTCGGTGATGATCGGCGCGATCGCGCGGCGGATCGCCTCTGCGGCCTCACTCACCAGCTCGGGCGCGATCGTGAAGAACTCGACCGGCGCGATCGAGCGAAACGGACCGGTCTCGGTGTCCTGGACGCCGAGGCCCTCGATGAGCGCGCGATCCTCGGCCGTCAAGGACGCCAGCCGGACCGGGAACCACACCCGCCGCTCGATCCACAAGACCAGACAGCGCCCCACGGTCACGCGCAGGGACCGCGGTCCCAGCGTCAGCTTCCAGCGGTTGGCCCCGGCGGCGTGGGCGTCCTCGATCGCGACGGCCAGGAGCTCCGCCACCACCCGCCGTGGACCATCCGCCGGGATCAGCCACCCCAGCGTGCGCTCCGCCACCGTCGGGTCTGCGCGCATCCCCTCGCGGTCCGCCGCAAAGTCGCGCACCCGGACGCGCTTCGCCGCCACGCTCGCGTCCTCCGCCATCGCCTGCTGCTGCGCCGGCGCCAGCTCCGCCCACAACCCGTACGCGCCGTCGCCCCGCCGATAGAAGCGCGGCGTCCCCTTCCCCGCCGCCAGCGACGACCCCGCCGCCTGCCGCAACAGCATCACCCGCAGCGTCTGCTCCGGCGTCGCCCCCGCCGTCTCCACCAGCCCCCGCGCCTCGATCCGCCGCCACAGCTCCGCCACCATCAGCGCCTCCCCCGCCTCCCGCAACACCAGCTCCGCTGCGTCCGCGAAGGTCATGTTCATCGGCGGAAACGCTACCACGGGTGCCGCGGTCGCCGCCCCCGGTGGCCGCCCCTCGTCAGCCGGGCGAGATCACTCGACGACGACGTCTTCCGCGACGTCGATGCCGTCGTTCCGGACGCGCGCTCTGGCCGCGCCCGAGGACCGGTCGCCTTCGCCGCACGCACACCCTCGGTGTGATCGAACACCGGGTCGAGTTTGGCGCGCATGGTCGAGCGTGAGCGCAGGAGTGGACGGCCGCCCTCGCGCAGGAGTTCGCGGTTGCCCGTGGTGGTCTCCGGCATGCCGGCGTACTCGGGCACGAACAGGGGCACTCCCATCCGCAGCGCCTCGCGGCCGGCGGCGATGCTGCCACCAGTCGCACCGGCCTCGATCGACCTCATCGTCACGATGCCCCGGCCGCAAGGAACACCGTCGCCCACCTCCGGGGCCATTGGCGCGGCCGGTCTGACTTGCTGAGCGGACACCGCCGCTGGCGAAGCCACTCGCTGGGTTCGGGCTGCTGGCGCTCGGGAGCGGGGTGGCTTCGGCTGTGGCCTCAAGAATGAGAAGTTGGCGTCAGAGGTCCACATTCAATCGCAGACCATGAAGCTGTCACCAGGTGCTACTGTCTTCGATCTTCTGAAGCAGAAGTCTCACGGCACTCGAGACCTTCCGATCTCGGATATATCCCTGCAGTTCGTTGCGCAAGCGAATCGCTGCATCACCCCCACCGGCAACATTCGACCACGGGGCATAGATGTGATCGGAACGTCCGCCCGTAGTAAATCCTGCCGACATCAAGATGCTCGTTAACGCGCCGTGGCTTGGGGCGCCATTTGGCAGTGTACCCCGCCCAACAGCTGTGAGTCGAATGTAGCGGCGCACTTGTAGCTGGCCCGTCCCAACGCGCGAGGGGAAGAACGGGCGAAGAAGTCGCAAGAGCGTCACCTCTGCGGGCGACGATACGGCGCTGGCGCCCGGATCCTCTATGCCGGTCGTCCGCCGTGGAGCGAGCCCAAGCCCGTCGCCGCGCAGCAGGGCAACGCGGTCTAAGGATGCACTACAGTCCATGAAGTGGAACGCCGGCCCAAACGCGGTTGGACACACTGGCGCATTCTGACGAAGCACCGAACCCTCCCCGAAAGCGCAGCCGACGAAATGCGCGCCCGCAACAAGCTCTCTCGTTCGAAAATCCCCAATATTCGACGCCTCAATAGCGCAGTCCTCGAACAGGACAGGCCCGTCGCAGTAGCTCAACGTCACGTTGCGAAAGCGGCAGCGCGTGAAAGTTGCGCCCGTCATATCACAGCTCGTCAGGTCGCAGTCCGTGAATACACATCCATCGAATACCGCTTCTACAAAGACACACGTAGTACCAGAGAACTCTGCACCGAACTGCGCGTCGCAAAACTCGAGACCTGACAAGTCAGATAGATCTGCGAGCCGCTCGGGTCGCAAAAGGCCCTCTGGCACCTGAGCTGCGCTAAAGTATGACCAGTAGTTCGCACATGCTTCCGCGTCGCCAGCGTTCGTCTTCGCGACAAGAAGTGAAATAAACGCAGCGATTTCGCCTGCGCCGCGCGGCAGTGACCGGGGGGCTAGGGGCAAGAGCGAAGCGAACGCCAGCCGGGATCGCTCTGACGATGCAAGCAGGTCAAGGATGGACGTCCCTGAGAAGCAAGGATATGATTGCAAGGTCTCACACCTTAGCAGGAGGCGCACTTGCAGCGTCGCCCTCATCCACTCGCTTAGGAAATGCGGGGTCCAATCGCCGGCGCGAAGACCGTCGGCTGCGTTGAACAGTAGCGCGTGTTTTTGAAGCTGCCGGACGCATGCCGTAAATATCTCGTTCTCGTGCACTGGGTCGATGTCAAATACGGCCTGCACGCAAGCGTTCGCACTAGGCAGGAGCAGCCTACCGGACGCTGGGAGGGACGCAAGTAGCGCGAAGACTGACAAGATGTCTAGTTGCTTCTCTGCGCTGAATCTATCGGTCGCGATTGGGTCAATCTTTCCACACTCACGCACACATGCGAGTGCAGCTGCCAGGTACGTGACATCGTAGAGGTTGGCGTTCCACTTGTTCTCCTTGTCCGCGGAAAGATAGAGCGGCTTGTTGCCATCGATCTGTCGGGTTCGTCCCAAGCCAGCAAGACTTTGCACGAAGAAGAGCGAGCGGTCCCTCCCGAAGTGATCGAACGAATTGGAGATCCAGTCCACGAGCTGCTTGGTGTGCGCGGGCGTCTCTATGTCGTCCGTGATCGCTATGCCGAGAGCCGGTAGCCGGCTGGCAATCGTCTTCCACTCGGGGGCCGTCGCCGAGACCACGGCGTGTACATACTCCTTGAAATCGTCACTATCTGGAGTCGGCAACTCCGCTGAAATGACACGAGACGTCGCTGGATCAAGAAGGGTACTCTCCGTCGTTCTACCCGAGATCAGGATGGACGCGTATGGAGAAAGCAGCTCGGTGGAGCAAAGCTGAAGAATCTCTCGGACGACGACCGGGTCGTATCGCCCAGAGACCTCATCAAGCCCGTCGAGCATCAGCGTCGCGAGGCCCGACGTGACCGCCAGCGCAAGAAGATCGGGCGGCAATCCCACTGACGTGCCGATGTTCGCCAAGGAAATCCCGCGATGAGCACTAAGCAGGCGCATCGGAATGTAGATGGGGAGAGGCCCCTTATCGCGCTGGAGTTGCGTGATCGTAAAGTGTGCGAGAATAGTGCTCTTCCCCTTGCCCGCTTCCGCGCGCAAGTAGTTTATTTTTCCTTTAAATCGGCCACCCCAAGCACCGAAGGTTTCGAGCAGGGTCGCTGATGACATCACCTCACTCTCGGCGATAAGAGTCAGCGGCACGACTCGAGCCCTTGACTCTCCGCCGAGGCGAAGAGGCTCGAGGGCGCGGGCTGCATGTTGGGTTATGCTGCTCCGCCACGTGGGTGGCAGCCCCACGTATTCGGCGATCGCTGCATGAAGGCCACCGGCGTAGATGCCGCGTGCAACCGTCGACAGGCCTTCCTTGTACCCGGACACCCCGAGAACAACTTCATGAAATGAAGGATCAAGGGCGCTGGGCGAAACGGTCAGATCAGCGACTAGACTCTCCGGCGCCTCGCAGTCGGGGACAATCAGGAATCGACTTTTCGACTTTTCGATAGCCAGCACGGAGCCGCTGGCATGATCATCCATGATGTCGGTCCGCGACTTGTCGCCGCGATTGAATGCGTCAAAGCAGGTACGGAGATATTCTGCTGACATAAGGTCCTCGCTGGGCTGTTGTTGACGTCATGGCCTGAATCGCTGCTCGCGACGTCGCGCTAGACGTAAAAATGGATATTCTCCGCCTCTGTCTGGAGCGCGCAGCGTACGCGATGAGACACGAGCCGCGCAGAGCATCACGACCACTACAGGTCCGCCTTGAAGAGGCGCTCGGCAGGAGTGTCGGAGCGAAGCACGAGACGGACGGATGAACGGACTTTGAGCGGTGGATCGGTTGTGGTGGTGACGATATACTGAAACGGAGCCTGATCATCACCAGGGTCTAGGTCGAACAGAGTGTCGAAGAGCCTCTCGTAGGTCCACCGGTCAAGGTCGCCTTCGCGCGGGCTATCATGTACCAAGAATGCGGGTGATGCAGCGCCGCCTTCGGCAGCACAGAGCATAGCCGAAAGATCAAAGAGCGTCACCCGCAGTGAGTTGAGAGCAACGGAGCGACGTCGACCGCGCCAGTGGATATTCGAATGTAGTCCTTTGCCGTCGAGGCAGATCTCGCCTTCGGCTGCCGTCGCCACGATACGTGAGACGAGCCGGTTGAACCAACTCTCGATCGCGCGTGTCGAATAGGCCGCCAGCGCGGAGGCCTGCGCCTCTTGTGCCTTCCGCAGCCTATCCTTCGCGTCCGCTTCAACTAGGCGCGCGGCCTCCACCTCTTTCGCCAGTTCTGGTAGGCGCCGCAGGCTACCCTTTGCAGCCCATGCTTTCTGACTTGCTGCAACCATCGCGGCCGACGCGGCCTGTCGTTGATCGATGCACGCCGTGAGGCGGGAGCATTCGGCGCCTAGAGTCGCGTGCTGCCTCCTTGCGTGAGCCAGCTGGGCTTCGACTTCACCCACGCCCTTGATTGCGTCGTCAAGAGCCACCTTGGATTCCTCAACGAGTCGCCGGGCCGCCTCCACATCGGGTAGCCTGACGAGCGGGCAGCGGAACCGTGAGGCTTCGACGTCGAGTGGAGCGTCGTCGTACGGGCACGACGGGTGCTTTGACTTGCGGAGCTGGTCGTGCGTGCTGCGTTGCGCGTTTTCGTTGAGCCTAACACGTTCGACGGCAGAATCGTGCGCGCTCGTGAGTCGCCTGATTCGGTCAGCAACGCTACCTAGGGCTGCGACGAGGCTCGCGCGCTTCGCGATCTCGGAGTGAAGGACCGCGTTCGACTTCACCGACCCAACAGCTCTGGTCTGCTCGTCTGCAAGCTCCATGAGGGATCGAATGTGAGCAGCACGGGTCGCATCCACCTGTTCGAGAAGACCAGCAGGAGGCGGCCATACGGCTTCAGGCGGGCGCCCAAGAGCGATTGCGATCTCCGCGACCAGCGCCGCGATGCGCGACTCGAGAGACCGCCTTGCTGCTTCGGACTGGTCAGCGGCCACCCGCAAGTCGTCCACAAGTTGACGGCGCACAGCAGACTCCTTGGAGTAGAGGCCGAGCGCCACGCGAAGAAGCGTGAGGCACTCTGGACCTGCACCACGCGCTGGAGACGAAGAGCTTGACTCCGGGTGGCGCCAGTGCAAGAGGCCATCGGCTCGACACTCCTGGTCTCGCGTAAGCCAGGCGAGCATAAACAGCCACGGTTGCTTCAAACGGGGGGTCTGCGACAACAGCGCCGCGGCGTCAACATTGAAGAGGGTGCGTCCAATGGCTGCTTCGAACTCGTTAAACCCATCTATCCCGACGTCATCTGTGAGTTCCTCGAGCGAGGAGACGCGGGCGGCTCGGTCGTCGTTCAAGGGAAAGAACGTCCGCCGAACGCACCATGTTTCGCCTCCAACGCGAACTTCCGCGGCGACGCCACCGCGCGGGCAATGGCGCCTGATTGCGGCGGTGTCATCGACGCCTGCGAATGAGCCTTCGCCAAGGCAGTATCGCATCAGCCTACAAAACAGAGTCTTGCCGGCGGCGTGCCCGCTCGCCATCTCGGTCGTCTGTTCGCCAGCAGGTGACCAGATGATATTGAGCCCGCGGTGAAGACGGACGTCGCGTAGCGGGGCATCGGCGATGTCGCGCCAGAGCCGAAGGCGCCGGACCCACAGCAGCGGCTCGCTGCTTGACGCTACTCGGCCGAGCGTCGATGGGCCAGACGGAGCGAAGGGAAGCGCGATCTGTTCTTCACTAGGCACTGAGCTTCCTCCGTTCACTCTCGACGTCCAGATGGTCCTGCCCGTTCCCGCGCGCGGCGGCTTGCCACGCGAGAGCCACGACTGCCCGAGCGTCCATCACCCCGCGAGGTACGTCCTCGACATCGATGCCAGCTCTCCACAGGCCCTCGGGGGTTGTCACAAGAACTGCGGTCTGGAGTGCCTCAGCGACCACAAGATCCCAAGGGACCGCCAGGGCAGTGACCGACGCAACATTGAGCGAGTCGCCAAGCAATTGTCGCCAGCGCTTCGCATCCGTACGGTCGAACGCGGTCAGTAACAGCCTCGGAAGCAAGACCTGCACAACCGCCAGTTCGACGTCGACACGGAGGCTCGGTCCTGGCAAGTAACGGAGTACAGCCGCGAGCGCCTCCAGGCCGAGGGAGACGCCAGTTTGCGTTGTTTCCCATGGTCGATCGAGCGGGTGACCAGTCACCTGCGCGGCCGCGGCTAGGACCCCACGCCCCCACATCGGCAGCGGCGGCCTGAAGGGCAGCGGCGGAACCTGCACTGGTGGAATCGTCCTTGGCACAGCCACAGGCAAGGGAACGACGGGGGCGCTCGTCGGCTTCGGCTGCACTCCGGGGCCTCGGACAAGAGGCGATCTGTACGGGGTGCCGGTGGCGATGGCGGTGGCGAGGGCGGCGTAGCGTTCGAGGACGAGGCGGCGGGTGCGGTACTCGCCGAACTGGCGGACTTCCTTGTCGCGGAGGAC
>Ga0075163_10002583_pt1 | contig 24319 bp, 15 predicted proteins | sample JI1023141ADNA_FD_71478 | JGI IMG/M metagenome (GOLD analysis project Ga0075163, IMG submission 71478) | Wastewater effluent complex algal communities from Wisconsin, to seasonally profile nutrient transformation and Carbon sequestration -... | ecosystem: Engineered > WWTP > Effluent > Algae... | reverse complement strand
AGCACTTGGCGGCGCGACGCTTTCCGGTGACTTGGTGGATACGCCGCCCGGAACAGATCGACTACATCGCCGAGCCCGACCTGTTCCACGACCTGTTCGGCCATGTCCCCCTGTTGATGAATCCGGTCTTCGCCGACTACATGCAGGCCTACGGTGCCGGAGGCGTGCGCGCGCATGGACTGGGCAGCGAAGCCCTGACCAATTTGACCCGGCTGTACTGGTACACCGTCGAGTTCGGTCTGATCCGCGAGCACGGCGATCTGCGCATCTACGGCGCAGGCATTCTCAGCTCGTCCGGTGAGTCACGTCATTGTCTGGAAAGTGCGGCACCAAACCGCATCGGCTTCGACCTGACCCGCCTGATGCGCACCCGCTACCGCATCGACAGCTATCAAAAGACCTACTTCGTCATCGACGACTTCGAACAGCTCTTCAACGCCACCCAGCAAGACTTCGCCCCGATCTATCAGACCTTGCAGCAAGCGGAAGCCATCCCCGCTGGCCATGTGCTGGAAAGTGACCAGGTGATTCAGCGCGGTAGCGGTGAGGGTTGGGTCATGGATGGGGATGTGTGACGAAGCGCGGCGCCTGAAACACTTGGCTGACCAAGCCGTCGATCGGCGAGCGCAGCCTTGCTTCAATCCACAACAACTGGCCGCGCATCGCTGGCGTCCGCGCCGGGTTCGTTTTCGTCACGCAGCACGCGACCGATGATTTCGAGTGTGCGCTCGACCGCACCGCGTTCGCGGGCTACGGTGCGGCAGCCGGCTTCGCCCATCTGCTCGCGGCGCAGGGTGTCGCCCAGCAGCAGTTGCAGGACATCGGCCAAGTGCTCGGAGTCGCGGATGCGCTCGGCCGCGCCGCGATCCAGCAGCAGGTCGGTGACTTCTTCAAAATTGAAGGTGTGCGGACCAACGATCACCGGCACGCCCAGTGCGGCGGGCTCCAACACGTTGTGTCCACCGATGGGCTCCAGCGAGCCGGCCACAAACGCGATGTCTGCGGCGGCAATGAAGCGCACCAATTCGCCAAGCGTGTCGATGACGAAACACTGGGTGTCTTCATCGGCATGACCGTCCTCACTACGCGTGCGGGTGGCGAAACCAAAACTGCGACACAGCGCCACCATCGGCTTGAAACGCTCCGGGTGGCGGGGTGCCACCAGCAGCAGGGCGTCTGGGAAGCGATGCAACAGCCGCGAATGCGCTTCGATCACCGCCAGCTCTTCGCCTTCGTGGGTACTGGCTGCAATCCACACCGGTCGCCGTTCTCCCCACGCCTTGCGCCAGATCTGCGCCTGCGAAAAGAAGTCGGGATTGACCTGCATGTCGAACTTCAGATTGCCCACCACACGCAATCGCGCGGGTTGCGCGCCCAGTGCCAGCAAACGTTCAGCGTCCTGTGGCGACTGCGCCGCGACAAAGCGCGCACTGCGAATGGCTTCGGCCGCCAAGGGACGGACCGGCCCGTAGCCACGCAAGGATTTGTCCGAGAGGCGCGCATTGGCGACCACCACCGGAATGCTCCGCGCGGCACACAGTCGAAACAGGTTCGGCCAGATCTCGGTTTCCATCACCACCGCAATGCGCGGCTGGATTTTGTCGAGGAATCGATTGATCGAGCGCGGCAGGTCGTAGGGCAGATAGACGTGGACGACCCGATCCTTCCAGAGTTGCCGTACCCGGTCAGAACCCGTGGGCGTGACGGTCGTGACCACAAAGGGGTGGTCCGGGTAGCGCGCGCGAAGCGCCTCGATCAGTGGCGCCGCCGCGTTGACTTCGCCCACGGACACCGCGTGAATCCAGATGCTGTCCTTGATGTGCGGATCGTCAAACGCGCCGAAGCGCTCCATCCAGCGCGCGAAGTAGCCACGCATGCGCAGTCCACGCGCCGCCAGGCGATACAGAATCAATGGGGTGAGGACATACATCACTGCCGTGTAGATGACATGCATCAGGCGCAGCAGTGCGCGGGGTGGCGAGGCGTTGGACATGCGGCAAAGGATACCGGAAGGGCAGCACCAAGCCTGCGAAAACCGGTCCCTCGAACGACGCCAGTCGGACGGCAAGTCCTGCTCCGCTACACTTCGACTATGACCTCCCCCGCCACGTCGCCCCCTACGTTTCACTCACCAAGGCATTGGCCTGCCCGCCTTGGCGTCGCCCTGATGACGGCCATGGCGCGCCTTCCGTGGCCTTGGCAGCGGCGTATCGGACGCGCCCTGGGCTGGATGCTGGCGTGGCTGGCCGGGCCACGACGCCGGGTTGCCAAGCGCAATATCGCGCTGTGCTTTCCGCAGATGAGCGCGGCACAACAAGCCGAATTGCTGCGCGAGAGTTTTGCTGACCTTGGCATCGGCCTGTTCGAGTTCTCGCGCGCCTGGTTCGGCGATGTCGATGCCTTGGCGGTCGATGTGCAAATCGAAGGGCTGCAGCATCTGCAAGCGCTGCAGGCCGCAAAGCGCGGCGTGCTGCTGGTCTCCGGCCACTTCACCACGCTCGAGGTCTGCGGTCGCCTTCTGACCCGGCATGTGCCTGTCGCGGGTATGTATCGCGCCCACGCCGAACCCGCCTTCGAGGCCGCCGTGCTGGCGGGGCGCCTGAAATACGCCTGTGCGATGTTCAAGCGCGAAGAACTGCGTGGCGCGATTCGACACCTCAAGCAGGGCGGCGTGCTGTGGTATGCGCCGGATCAGGACATGCGCGGCAAGGAGGCGGTGTTTGTTCCGTTCTTCGACATTCCGGCTTCCACGATCACCGCCACGCACCAGCTCGCCCGCCTGTCCGGCGCGGCAGTGGTGCCGTTCTTTCATCGTCGCGAAGGTGGGCGCTACGTGCTGCGCATTGGCGCACCGTTGGAGAACTTCCCCAGCACCGATGTGGTCGCCGACACAGCGGCAGTCAGTCGTGAAATCGAAACCATGGTGCGCGAAGCACCCAGCCAGCACTTGTGGATCCACAAACGATTCAAGACCCGACCCGACGGCCAAGCACGGGTCTACTGATCAAGCAGGATCACGGCCGGGAGGATGAGCCTGACCCGTAACCCGGGGCTCGCGTTCTCAATCAGCAACTCGCCGCCATGCAGCGCGGCGGCGCGCGCGACGATGGCTAGTCCCAAACCGCTGCCCTGCGTGGTGCGCGATGCATCGCCACGAAAAAACGGCTCGCGCAGACGGTCGATGATCTGCTCGGAAACACCTGCGCCATGGTCCCGGACTTCAATCAAGCAGGAATCACCACGCGCCTGTACCACGCAATGGAAAGGGGCCTCGCCATAGCGCTCGGCGTTGTCGATCAGGTTGCGCAAGGCGCGCTGCAGCCAGCGCGGCCGCACGCGCAGCGACAACGCCAGGGCAGGAAGCTCAACATGCCACTGCGCGGCATTGGGCAAGCTTGCGAACAATTCGCGAACGACTTCGAGGGACAGGGTCGACATCGACTCATCACTCGCCTCCCGGACGTAGTCCAGCCAGGCCGCAATGATCGCGTCGGCGGCCTCGATGTCTTCCACCATCGCCGCGCGTCGCGAAGGATCTTCGGCATCGCCCAACTCCAAGGCGATTCGCAGTCTGGCCAGCGGTGTGCGCAAATCGTGCGATACGCCCGCCAGCATCATTTCGCGCTCACGGGTGTCACGTCGTACCTGCTCACCGGCTTCCTTCAAGACCTCTGCCAAGGCATGAATCTCGCGCGGCGCACGCGCCTCCAGGACAGGCATGATGCCGCCCTTGAGCAAGGCGGGCGCACCGCGCGCAAGCCGCTCCAGCGGGCGAAGACTGATCTTGGCGATCCAACCCGCAGCCAACGCCACCAAGGCCGCAGCCAAAGCCAGGGCAAACAGGGAACCCCAGACGACCGGCTCACGAATCGGCTCCACTCGGATACCCAGCCAATCGGATGAGTAGCGACTGCGCAGCCAGACATGGATACCGCTTTCTTCAGTCAGGCGAACGCGAGAGGCATCACCCGCCAGACGCTCAACCTCGCCACGAATACTCATCACGAAAGGCCGAACATCGAGGGTGAAGTCGACCGGCGCATTGGCACGTCGCAACACCACAACGGCTTGTCGATCCGTCTCCAGCGACGTTTCATCCGGCAGCGGCATGGGCCGATCAGCGGTCGTCAAGGCAACATAGGCCAGCGCCGCGATCTGCAGGCTGCCGCTGCGGAAGGTCTGAAGCAGGATGATGCCGCCGGCCAGCAAGGCAATCAGAAACACGGTGATCGCCAGCAGAATGGCGACACGACTGCGTAGCGTCAGCGGCATGCTCACGCTTCGGCATCCGGCACGAACATGTAGCCATGCCCCCACACCGTCTGCAGATAGCGCGGCGCTCGCGGATCGGGCTCAACCAACTTGCGCAGACGCGAAAGCATTACGTCGATGGCGCGATCCTGACCTTCATAGTCCCGTCCGCGGGCCAAATTCAGCAATTGGTCGCGACTCAAGGGGCGGCGTGGATGTTGCACCAACACCCACAACAGGGCGAACTCGCCAGTCGTCAGGCGAATCTCTTCACCTGCCCGGAAAAGCGTCCGCTGTCTAGGATGCAGCACGCAGTCGCCAAAACCGACCTTCGCCTCTTCGAGCTCGTGCAGCGCGGAAGGAGCGCTGGGTCGACGCCGCAGAACAGCGCGGATCCGCGCCAATAGCTCGCGCGGATTGCACGGCTTCGGCAAATAGTCGTCGGCACCGATTTCCAGACCGATGATGCGGTCCACATCATCGCCTCGCGCCGTGAGAATCAGAATCGGCGTCTCATCGCCTGCCGCGCGCAGATCGCGACAGGCCGTCAGTCCATCGCCATCCGGCAACATCAAGTCCAGCACAATCAGATCAACGTGATGCTGCGCCAGTTGGGCACGCATACCTGCCAGATTGGCGACCGCGCGGACGCGCAACGCCTGCGACGCCAGATAACGCTCCAGCAGGTCGCGCAAACGAGGATCATCTTCCACCAGCAGGATCAGCGGTTCGGCCATGTTTGCAGGATGGCGCGCACGCCCATCCACGGCAAGACGTCCGCCAGTCGATCCGCAAGCAAACGTTGCGCAAGTGGGACTCTGCAACATCTGCTTACAACTTCGCATCAGCCAAACACAGTTGCGGAACATACCGGGCGGAATCTCTTCCTGCCGCAATTCGCGGCCTAACGGAAGATATCCATGTCCCCATCGATTCGATCGATTACCGGCAGTGCGCGCTGGGTCGTCCTCGGTGTCTTCGCACTGGCGGGCGCCGCGTGGGCCGGAAGCCAGTCACCCACCATCCAACGTTTGCAGCTCGCTCAGCAATGGCTGCAGCAACAAGCCGAGCTGCAGGCGGCGTTGCATCTCAGCCCGACGCAAGAGATCGCATGGCAAGCCCTGCAGAACGAACAGCGTGAACTGTTTCGCCAAGGCCGCGAACAGCTCAATGATGCGGCAGCGATTGCCCGCATCGAGCTGGCCGAGCCGGATGCGGACCTGGCCGGACTCGCAGCAAGCCTGGAAACCGAAGTGGATCTGTGGATGGCCGATCAGCGTGCACTAAGGGCGCGCAAGCTGGCCTTCTATGAAACCCTCTCGCCCGAACAGCAAGCGGTCTTGCGTGACGAGCTGGTCCGCCGAATCGAACGCGCTGAGGCCCTGCGCGACACCCTGCTGCAGATCGCGGTCGCTGCACCCTGACCCCCAACTGTCTTTCACCTCCAAGGAGATTCTCATGTACAAGTTCCTTCGCCTCGTCGGCTTCGCCGCACTGCTCACAGTCGCCACCTCGCCCTTCCACGACGCCGAAGCAGTGGGCCGAGTCAAGGCACGGGGTGCCACTGCCAACGCTCAAGGCGGCGTCACTGGCGGCAGCGCCAGCGCGGTCCGAGGCCCCAACGGCGGAGCCGCCGTGCGTGGTCGCGGCTACACCACGGATGGTCAAGGCAACGGCCAAGCGGCCAGCGGCGGGGCGGTCCGTACACCCGCAGGCGGCTATGGAGCGCGCGGTGGTTCGACCACATGGAATGCCGACGGCTCAGCACAGCATCAGAGTGGCGCGGCAGCGCAGGGCCCCAACGGCAGCGCACAAACCAGCGGCGGCTTCACTCGTGACAGCGCAGGTAACGTCAGCGGTGGACGTAGCACATCGGCCCAAGGTGCCGCGGGCGGCTCGCTCAATAGCCAGACCGGCTACAGCACGGGCCAAGGGTTTGGTCGCAGCACGTCGGCCTCCGGTCAGCAGGGCAGCGTGAATGCGCAGACGCAGGTCACTCAGGATGGGCGCACGGTCACGCGCACGTGCACCGACGCCAGCGGCAACGTGGTGCCTTGCCCGCAGTGGTAGTCCCCACACTGACAGCGGTGGGGAAACTCCTGACCAAGAAGCGTGCTCCTGTCGCTCAATTGCAATGCCATTGTGTCGATAATGAGCACGAGCGCTGACTCTCCACAGTCGCTCAGGGTTGACGAAACGTTCCCTCTGTCTCCCCCGGAGGTGACGTCACCCACCAACGCTTCTCTCCCCCGAAGCGCGAGAGGCCCGCAGGATGCGGGCCTCTTGTTTTTTGCGCGATCGAAACGTGCGGGCGTGACTTTCGCCGCATTTGCACTTCCTCACTCAAGCGTAGCGTGTTGGACGGTCGCAAGCCTGCGGCCAATGATTCGACTGAAGAGGGGAGCTACCCATGCGACGCCTGATTTTGAGCGTTGCGCTCGCGCTTGCCGCGACCGCAACCGCCTCGGCCACGACTGTGGACGAGTTAGTTCAGAAGAACACCGAAGCGCGCGGCGGCGAAGCCGCGCTGCGCGCCATCCAGTCCATCACCTTGCACGGACGGATGAATTTCTCCGGCGGGGATTTCTCGGTTGACCTCGGGTTCGTCAACATGACCGAGCGCGGGCTGAAGCAACGCACCGAAGCCAGCCTGCAGGGACTGACCCAGATCAGCGCCTTCGACGGCAAGGAAGGCTGGACCATTTCGCCGTTCCAGGGTCGACGCGATCCGGAGCGTCTCAGCGCAGAAGACACCAAGGGTATGCAGGTGGATGCCGACATCGACGGACCGCTACTGGACTGGCGCGAGAAGGGCCATCAGGTCGAGTACCTCGGCACCGAGGATGTCGATGGCACCGAGGCGCACAAACTAAAACTGACCCTGTCGAATGGCGACGTCCAGTATCGCTATCTCGACCCGGACTACTTCCTCGAAATCCGCATCACGACGCAGATGAAGCGTCGCGGTATCGAAACCGAAATGGAAACCGAGCTGGGCAACTACGAAAAGGTCAACGGGGTCTATCTGCCCTTCGCGGTAGAGAGTGGTCCGAAGGGCGGTCCGCGCGGTCAGAAGATCGTGGTGGAACGGGCCGAGGTGAATACCGACATCGATGACGCGTTGTTCGCGTTCCCGACCCAACCCTGAGCGAGGCGACCATGAAACTCTCACACATCATTCCGCTGAGCCTCTCTTTGTTCGGCCTGACGGCAGCAACCGTCGTTGCCATCGAAACGGCTCCACCCGTGGCACCGCGTTTCGACAGCGGCACGATTTCCGGCCTGCCCGCACGCAATATCGGTTCGGCGGCCATGAGCGGTCGTGTTTCGGCGCTCGCGGTGCATGTTGAAGACGGCCAGCAGACGATTTTTGTTGGTGCCGCCAGCGGTGGCGTCTGGAAATCGGTGGACGGCGGCACGCGCTTCAAGCCCGTGTTCGACCGCGAACCGGTGCAGTCCATCGGCGCGATCACCTTGGACCCCCAGAATCCCAGAAACGTCTGGGTCGGCACGGGCGAATCGTGGACCCGCAACTCGGTCTCGGTTGGCAACGGCGTTTACCGTTCCACCGACGGCGGCGAGAGCTGGCAATACCTCGGCCTGCCCAACAGCGAGCGCATCGCGAAAATCCTCGTGCACCCGAACGACAGCAACACCGCCTATGTCTGCGTGCCCGGCAAGCTGTGGTCGGACTCGGCAGATCGCGGCCTGTACAAAACCACCGATGGTGGCGCGAGCTGGCAGCACATCCTTAAGGGCGTGAACCTGTCGACCGGTTGCTCTGGCATCAGCTTCGATCCGTCCAACCCCGAACGTCTGATGGTCGGCACCTGGGACTTCCGCCGTCGTGGCTGGACCTTCCGCTCCGGCGGTGAAGGCCCGGAATCACGCAGCGGCAGCGCGCTGTATGTCACCGAAGACGGTGGCAAGAACTTCCGTGCCCTGACCGCCGACAATGCACCCGGTCTGCCCAAGGGCCCTTGGGGACGCATCGAAGTGGAATATGCGCCGTCGGACGCGAACATCGTCTATGCCTTCATCGAAGGCGAAGACAGCGCGCTTTACCGCTCCGCCGATGGCGGCAAGACCTGGGAAGCCCGCGACAAGAGTCAGATGATGGTCTGGCGCCCGTTCTACTTCGCCAACCTGATCATCGACCCCAGCAACCCGGATCGACTGTTCAAGACCAATCTGCGTCTGATCGTCAGCGAGGACGGCGGCAAGAGTTTCTCCGACGCGGCAGGCAGCACGCATGCCGATTCGCATGATGTGTGGATCAACCCCGCCAACCCGAAAGACGTGATCATGGGCGACGACGGCGGTCTGTGGTTCAGCAAGGACGGCGGTGGACGTTGGTGGAAGGCCAACAACCTGCCAATCAGCCAGTTCTATCATGTGTCGGTGGACAATGCCGATCCCTATCACGTGTACGGCGGATTGCAGGACAACAGCTCATGGATCGGCGACTCGGCCTATCCGGGCGGCATCAGCAATCAACGCTGGGAAAACCTGTATGGCGGTGATGGCTTCTGGGTAATTCCTGACGGCAAAGACCCGAACATCGTGTATGCCGAATATCAGGGCGGCAACATCGCGCGCATTGATCTGAACACCAAGAACACGCGTTCGATCCAACCAACCGCCGGTGCGGGTGAAAAACTGCGCTTCAACTGGAACACGCCGCTGCACCAGAGCCCATCGCGTCCGGGCACGATCTACATCGGCGCGCAATATCTGTTCCGCTCGCAGGATCAGGGCACCACGTGGCAACGCATTTCGCCCGACCTGAGCACCAATGCGCTCTCCCGTCAGCAACAGGAAAAATCCGGCGGCATCACCGTCGACAATTCCTCGGCGGAAATGCACACCACCATCTACAGCATCTCCGAATCACCGCTCGATCCCAACCTGATCTGGGTCGGCACGGATGACGGCAATGTGCAGATCACCCGCGACGGCGGCGCAAACTGGAACAACGTCATCAAGCGCATCAAGGGCGTGCCTGCGGGAAGTTGGGTGTCCTGGGTCGAGGCCAGTCGTTTCGATGCTGGTGTGGCCTACGTCGCCTTTGATCGGCATACCGAAGGCGACCTGACGCCCTACGTGTTCCGTACTGACGACTTTGGCCAAAGCTGGACCCGCATTGCCAGCGAAGACCAAGGCATTCGCGGCTACGCGCATGTGATCCGCGAAGACAGCACCGACAAGAACCTGCTCTTCCTTGGTACCGAGTTCGGCCTGTGGATCAGCATCGACGGCGGTCAGCACTGGGCGCAGTACAAAGGCAGCAACTTCCCTGCCGTTGCGGTGCGCGACATTGCTGTGCAAGCGCGCGACGGTGATCTGGTGCTCGGCACCCACGGTCGCGGCATCTGGATCATCGATGACATCTCGTCACTGCGCCGCTTCGACACCGAGCTGCTGACCGCCGATGCCGCCTTCCTGCCCAATCGACCGACCCAGCAGCGTCTGTCCGGCGTGGGTGGCTGGTCGGATGGCGATGCGGTGTTTTTGGGCGAGAACCCGCCCGGCGGCGCCACCATCACCTACTACCAGCGCACCCGGCATCTGTTCGGCGAACTCAAGATCGAGATCATCGGGCCGGATGGTGAAGTCGTCGACACGCTGCCCGCCTCCAAGCGCCGCGGTATCAACCGCATCACCTGGTCGATGCGAGTCAAGCCGCCCCGCGTTCCGAAGGCCGCGCAGATCGCCTTCTCGGGCACGCAGGGACCACGCGTATTGCCGGGCACCTATACCGTGCGCATGACCAAGAACAAGCAGGTCTATGAGACGCCATTGGTGATCGGACTGGATCGACGCGCCGACTACAACGAGTCCGATCGCGCCGCACAGTTTGAGGCCGCGATGCGTGTGCACGGTCTGTTCGGTCGCATGACCGATCTGACCGACCGAATCCAGTACAGCCGCATGATGGCCGGGGCGATCGCCGCCCAACTGCCGGAGAAGGATCGCCTGCGTGCGCAGCTGACCACCTTCGCCGATGCCGCCGAAACTGTGCGCAAGGACATCGTGGCCACCAAGGAAGGCGGTGCCATCACTGGCGAGGAACGTCTGCGTGAGCACACCGATACCCTGTACGGCGCGATCATGGGCTACGACGGTCGCCCGACCGACTACCAACTGGCGCGGATCGACGTGCTGGAAGGCGAACTGAGCGCCATCTCGGCACGCTACGAAGACGTCGAGGCCAAACATCTCGGCAAGATCAACGACGGCCTGCGCAAAGCCGGTCTGCCGGAGATCACCTGGCCACCGCAGGGTGGCATGCCCCCGATGGCCGATGTCTCGAGTGCTGACGGCGTGGAAGGCGGTATTTCCCGCCCCAAACCCTTCTATCGTCATCCGCTGTCAGGGCTGCGCCTGTGGCATTGATCGACTGATCCATGGCTGAACCCAACACCCCGCCACCAGCGGGGTGTTGTTTTTTGTGACGACCGATCGTCGGCGACTCGCATCATCACTCCCGCGCGAATGCGTTCCTGACTTGTGAATGGCATCGCATTCTGGAGAATCAGGGCGAATCCTCCAAGGCAACAACGTATGTCCAGTCCATTCACCCTGCGCACCCTGATCGGGGCAAGTCTGCTGTATGCAACGCTGTTGTCCGGCTGCGCCCAGTCGGTTCGCACACCCGCGCCGCTGGAGGACCAACCTGGCGAACGCGGTGAAGACTTCAAGCAGCGTCGTCTGGCGTGGATTGAGCACATGCATCGCGCGTCGCCGGATGTCGACTGGCGCGCGCAGGATGCGGCGTTTATCGCGCGTCGTTTTGCCGAACGCGAAGCCGAGCGGGAAGTACGGCTGGCCGCTGGTGAGTCGCCACTCGACTGGCGCGTGATCAAGGCCAACGTCAGTGGAAACTGGGTCGAACGCGGCAGTCGCAATCAAGCCGGACGCGTCACCGCGACCGCGCTGGATGCGGCAAACAACCGCCTCACCGTCCTTTCGCATGGGGGCAACGTGTGGCGCGCCAACCGTACCGCATTGGACTGGAGCAGCCCCAACGATGGCGCACGCTTTGGACCGAGCGGAAACGCCGGATTCATGGAGCGACTGGCCGGTGTATCCGGTGAACGACTGTTGGCGGCCTCAGACAGTCCGCTTGGCGTCTACCGCAGCGACAATGGTGGTGTTACCTGGTCGGTGAACAGTGGCAGCAGTATCGCCAATCCTTGGTACACGATGGGCTTGGTCAGTCGGGATGAGACGCAAAGCGAGGTCTACCTGCTTCGCGTGCATTTTGATTCCGTTACGAGCAACTGGCGGCCGCATCTGTTCGCGTCCGTCGATCGCGGAACGACCTTCACGTCGGTCGGCTTCGTAGGTCAAAGACATTCAACAGCCATTTTTTCGCCGCGCTATGACAGCAGCTTGGTGTACCTGCTGGATGGCAATCAGCTCTACACCGTCACGTCAGGCACTCATGCACGCGTTCTGGTATCGACCATCAGCTTGGGCTTCAGCCTGTCCGGCAATGAGCAGACCGTGCTGTCGGGCGGCGTGCAATCCGGGCAGACCTTCCTGTACGCCTTCTACTCTCGCCCGGATACAGGCACGACCGCCGTGTTCCGCTCGCTGGATGGCGGACTGACCTGGACGGCACGCAGCCCCGTTCCGACGACCCTGATGACGCTCAATTCGGCGGAGTCCTCGGGCAATGACGCCAACCGAGCCTACGCGGGCGGCGTCGATCTGTATCGCACGGCGGATGGCGGCAGCAATTGGACGCTGGTCAACTCCTGGGTCGACTACTACGGCTCGCCCGCCAGCAAGTTGCATGCAGACATTCCCAATATCGATGTCTGGCGCAATGCGCAGGGTAATGAACGGGTCTACATCGCGACCGATGGCGGGCTGTACGAATCCAGCGACCACGCGGCAACGGTGCAGAACCTCAACCTCAGCGGCATGAATGTCTCGCAGTATTACGGCAGCTACACGCGCCGCACTGCACCGTATCTGTTGTTGGCCGGCGCACAGGACCAGGGCTATCAGAAGGCGCTCTCACCCAGCGGTGGCGCAGAGAATTTCGTACAGACGATCAGCGGCGACTACGGCCATCTTGAGTCCGAAGACGATCAGCGTCTCTGGATGGTCTATCCCGGCTTTGCGATGCTGGACAACAGCCTGAGCTCGGGCACGCAGTCGGGGCTGAACACCTGGGACTTTGGCGCCAACAATTTCACCGGCTGGTTCTTCATTCCCCCACTCGCGGTGGACCCACTCAACCCCGGACGCATTTTGTTGGCAGGCGGATCAATGAGCGGCAGTGGGCAGCACCTCATCGATCTGAGTTTCAACGGCAGTAGTTTTCTGGCGAGTGAAGTCAGCTTCGACTTCGGGGCTGCCGTCACGGCAGTGGCGTTTTCTCCCGATGGCGGCACGCGTTACGCCATCAACGACAACGGCGCGTTCTTTCGGCAGGTTGGCGCGGGTGCGTGGTCGCAACGCACAACCGGGCTGCCCGACAACCACTTCTTTTTCGGCAATCGCATCCTCGCTGACGGCGTTCGGGCGAATACCCTCTATGTCGCCGGATCGGGCTATTCCGGTCCCGGGGTGTTTGTCTCCACCAACAACGGCGACAGTTTCAGCCCGATCAGCAACGGACTGCCCAGCACCATGGTGTTCGACCTGGCGATGTCGGCCGATGGCGAGCATCTGTTCGCAGCGACACAATTGGGCCCGTACTACTACAACCGCGACACCAATAGCTGGCAGGACATCGGTCAGTTGGGCGCACCCGAACAGGAGTATTGGGATGTGGACTTCGTCGATGCGCAGAACACGGCGCGGTTCTCGACCTATGGCCGAGGCATCTGGGACTTCGTGCTGGCTTCGCCGGCGGTGATCTTCCGCAACGGTTTTGAGTAGCAGCGGCGGCATCGCTGCTGATCGCCGAAGCGCGCGGATTCCACGCGCTTCGGCTTCAAACCTTGTCGCCACACAAGCGCTACAGCCTTGTCGGCGGGCGCTCCTCGGCGACGATCACCATGCCGTCGAAGCTCTGCGACCAGTCGGTCTGCTGCGCTTGATAGTTGAACAGATGACCGGTCCGACGACCCAATGTGCGCAAGACGTCGCCGGAGGCAAATTGCAGCGCCGCCGCGTCGTCACGCAGGACGCGTGACTCCAGCGCATCGGCGTCCATTGTCGGAATGGCGGCGGGCGGGCGACGTCCCATCGCGTAGCTGCCGGATCGGGCACCGATTCCCAACGCGTAGGTCTTTTCGCCATGGCGCGCGGTAACGAGACCGCCCAGCGTATCGTTGATGGTCACGCCTTCCGTTGAGACAGCCACGCGCGCGGCATGCAGGTTGTGGGTCCAGATCAGCACACGCCGCGCGCCCGTGTGCGCCATCTGCCATTGCAGGTTCTCGAACATCGCCTTGTCGCGCTGCGCGAAACCCTCACGCGCGTCGAGAAAATCGCGCGCGATGCTGGCCGAGAGCGCGGATGCTGCTTGGCGCAGCAGTGGGCGCGTTGGATCATCCTGCGCCGGGCTTTGGTCGATCCGCTTGACGACATCGGCAAGGCAGTCGCGCAACACGTTCTGGCGCTCCGCGTTGTAAGGATCGCTGTCGCTGTAGGACCAGTTCGTATGCACTTGCATTGCGGTGCTGCACTCCGTTTGTCGCGGTGGCTCCAGCACAGCGAACAGACGCGGCATCATCGGTCCCTGCAGATACGGGCCGGCATGCAGTTGATCGTCGAGACCCCATACCTGCAGCGAGCCCTTGTTCACCGCTGCCGCCAACGCGGCAAACAATGGCTGCACTTCCTGCGTGCCATGCCAGAATTGCCCCGCAATGACGCCAACGTCGGCGGCGCTCGCGGGCTCGTCAGCGAGGCGCTTTTCGGCCAACGCCAGGGATTCGTAAAGACTGCCTTCAAAGGCCACCGCATCGAAGCCACAGCGCTCGATCAGGGCAGGTATCAAGGCCGCCTTGAAGGCGAAGGCCCGACCATCGCCATGCGAGGCTTCGCCCAGCAAGACCACTTCCTTGTCGCAAACGGCGGCAACGACCTCGTCCATGACAGCAGACTGCGCGTCCTTCGATTCCGCTGCCCAGGCGGATCGCGCGTTCGTCCAGCCCAGACTCAACAGCAAAACGGTCCCCATCAGCCAGCATGAACTTTTCCGCATACCGCCCCCTGCCTGTCGAGTGAGCGTTTTCGTGTGTGGAGCCGCGCGGAAGTTCCCTTCGGCTGCAGCATCCGTCGGCGTGTCCGCGACCACGCGAAACTCGACCTATACTGCACCGCATGGACATCGATTACGTCACGCCTATTGGTGAATTGCCCGAGCGTCTTGCGGTATTGCGCGCACAGCAGCGGCGTGCGCCACGCTCCCTCGATGAACGCCTGAGCGATCTATACGATCTGCGCGCGGCGCTGCGCCTCAACCTGCCGGAGTTGGTGCGGGCCATGGATGCCGATTTCGGCACGCGCTCACGACACGAGTCGATGTTGTCGGATGGCATGACGGTGCTACGCGAGATCGACCATCTACTCGCACACCTCAAATCCTGGATGCGTCCCAAGCAGCGCTTGCTGCATCCGCTGTTCTGGCCTGCTCGCGGCGAGTTGCGATATCAGCCGCTGGGCGTGGTGGGGGTGATTTCGCCGTGGAACTATCCGATCAATCTGGCTCTCGTTCCCCTGGCAACGGCCCTGGCCGCCGGCAATGCCGTCTATCTCAAGCCGTCCGAGCACACGCCGCGCACCTCGGCAGCACTGTGCGATCTGCTGCGCACGATCTATCCGCGCAATCGGGTGGAAGTGGCCCTGGGTGGACCTGAGGTCGCGGCGGCTTTTGCGGCCCTGCCCTTTGATCATCTGTTCTTCACCGGATCGACGGCGGTCGGCCGCCGGGTGATGGCGGCGGCGGCTCCCAATCTGACACCGCTGACGCTGGAGCTTGGCGGCAAATCGCCGGTGCTGATCGCACCCGACTATCCGTTGGCACGCGCGGCTTCCCGCATCGCGGCGGGCAAGTTCATCAACGCCGGGCAAACCTGCATCGCGCCGGACTACGCTTTGGTGCCGCACGAAATGATCGATGCGTTTGTTGCCGCCCTGCGCGCGGAAGCACAGTCACGCTATCCCGACATCGCTTTGTCCGGTGACTTCACCCGCATCATCAATGCGGCGCAATACCAGCGCTTGCGCAGTGCATTGGACGAAGCGGCAGCAGCGGGCGCACGCGTCATTCCGCTGGTCGATGTCGATGCCGAACTGGCCGAAGGCACTCGCCTGCTGCCACCGACGGTCGTTCTGGATGCCCCTGACGATTGCCGTCTGATGCGTGAGGAAATCTTCGGCCCCATTCTGCCGGTACGCGGCTATGCACACGCGGAGGAGGCGCTGGACTACATCGACTCCCGTGATCGCCCATTGGCGTTTTATGTCTTCGATCATGATCGCCGCCGCGTGGACGCCGCGTTGGACCGCATCGTCGCGGGCTCGGTTGCAGTCAACGATACGGTCCTGCAGTTTGCGCAAACCAATTTGCCCTTTGGCGGTGTCGGGCCAAGCGGCATGGGCAGCTATCACGGCGAACAGGGCTTCCGTACCTTCAGCAAGGAGACCCCGATTTTCCGTCAGGCGCGCTGGTCCGGCATGAGCCTGTTCAAACCACCCTATCGCGAATTTGCGGATCGCCTGATCCGTCTGCTGGTGCGCTGATCCGGCGTTGAGTGGCCGGGCGGATAACGTTGCGAGGCCGGGTCGGCGCAACGCCGACCGTGCCGCCCCGGCTTGAATTACTGGCCTGCACACGCCACCTTGTGCGTATGACAAACTCTCTCAATCCTCTGCTGGCCGAGACCAGCCTGCCCGCTTTCGATGCCATCCGCGCCGACCACATTGCGCCCGCTATCGATTACCTCATCCGCGATTACGAGCAATGCGTTGCCGATCTGGTGACGAATCCACAAGCACGCGATTTCGCGCAACTGATGGCGCCGATGGAGCGCGTCCAGACGCGCCTCAATCGCGCGTGGGCACCAGTCGGCCATCTGCACGGCACGATGGATTCACCGGCGCTGCGCGAAGCCTATTCCGCCGCCGAGGAAAAGCTGACCGAGTTCTACACCGCATTGGGTCAGAATCGCGACTTGTATGAGGCCGTGCTGGCGGTCAGTCAGAGCCCCGATTTCGCCAGCCTGTCGCGCGCCGAACGCACCTTGGTGGAAGACAGCCTGCGCGGCTTCCGGCTTTCCGGCGTGGCCTTGCAGGAGCCCGAGCGCTCACGATTTGCAGCGATCCAGACCGAACTCAGCAAGCTCTCCACCGCCTTCTCCGAAGCCGTGCTGGACAGTACCGATGCCTGGTCCTATTCAATGAGCGAGACCGAGCTGGCCGGACTCCCCGCATCGGCATTGCCGATGTTCCAGCAGTACGCCAAGGAGCACGGTCAGGAAGGCTGGCTGGCGACACTCAAGTCGCCGTCTGTGCAGGCGATCATGAGTTTTGCCGACAACCGCAAACTGCGTGAAACGGTCTATACCGCTTATCACACCCGCGCCTCGGATCAGGGCCCGCACGATCCGAAACACGACAACGCAAGCCGCATCGAGCAGATCATGGCGCTGCGCCATGAGTCGGCGAACCTGTTGGACTTCGCGAGTGCTGCACACGAGTCACTGGACGGCAAGATGGCCGCCACGCCCGAGCGCGTGCTGGACTTCCTGCATGACCTCGCCGCCAAGGCCAGGCCGGTCGCCGTGAAAGAACTGGCGGAACTGGGCGAGTTCGCCCGTACCACGTTGGGCATTGAAACGCTGATGCCCTGGGATGTGAATTACGCCGCCGAAAAACTGCGCGAGCATCGCTTCGATTTTTCCGAGGAAGACCTGAAACCCTACTTCCCGGTTGAACAGGTGATGTCGGGTTTGTTCGCCGTGGTGGGTCGCTTGTTCGGCGTGCAGTTCGTCGCCCGTAGCGATGTGGCGCTCTGGCATCCCGATGCGCGTTTCTATGATGTCGTCGATGCCGACGGCAGCGTGCGTGCCGGGGTCTATCTGGACCTGTATGCACGCACCGGAAAGCGCGGTGGCGCGTGGATGGATGTCTGCCGCGCGCGCGCCGACGATCCGGCCATTGCGCAGAAACCGGTCGCGTTTCTGGTCTGCAACTTCCCGCCGCCAACTCCCGATCTTCCGGCGTTGTTGACGCATGACGATGTGATCACGCTGTTGCACGAATGCGGCCATGGCCTGCATCACATGCTGACCGAAATCGGCTGGCCCAGCGTGGGCGGCATATCGGGCGTCGAATGGGACGCGGTCGAGCTGCCCAGTCAGTTCATGGAGAACTACGCCTGGTGCCGCGAGGGGCTCGACCTGCTCGCACGTCATTACCAGACCGGCGAACCATTGCCGCAGGACTTGTTCGACAAGATGCTGGCGGCGCGGCACTTCCATGCGGGCCTGTTTCTGGTGCGCCAACTGGAATTCGCACTGTTCGATTTCCGCCTGCATCTGGATTATCAGCCCGAGGGCGGCGCCCGCGTGATGGAGCGATTGGCCGAAGTGCGCAAGCAAGTAGCCGTCATCGAGCCACCAAGCTGGCAGCGCTTTCCGAATACCTTCACCCACATCTTCTCTGGCGGCTACGCGGCAGGCTACTACAGCTACCTGTGGGCCGAGGTTCTGAGCGCCGATGCCTTTGCCGCCTTCGAGGAAAACGGCCTGTTCGACGCCAGCACCGGGCAACGCTTCCGCGACGAGATCCTCGCGGTCGGCGGCTCGCGACCGGCGCTGGAGAGCTTCATCGCCTTTCGTGGCCGCGAACCGGAGACCGACGCGCTGCTGCGCAGCTACGGCCTGGCGGCCTGAGCCAGTGACCACATCCCCGCGCGCGGTGCGAATCGCGCGCGGGGCCAGAGTCCATCAGTTCGCCTTCACACCCAACTGATCGATCAGGAAGGCGTACTGCTCGGCCGACTCCTTCAATCGCTGGAAGCGACCCGACTTGCCGCCGTGACCGGCTTCCATGTTGACGCGGAAAATCAGCGCGTTGTTGTCGGTCTTCGTGGCGCGCAAGCGGGCCACGTACTTGGCAGGCTCGAAGTACTGCACCTGCGAGTCCCACAGACCCGTACCGACATACATCGCGGGATAGGCCTTGGCCTGCAGATTGTCGTAGGGCGAATAGCTCAGCATGTAGTCGTAATAGGCCGGATCTTCCGGGTTGCCCCACTCGTCGTATTCATTGGTGGTCAGCGGAATGCTGGCATCGAGCATGGTGGTGACCACGTCGACGAAGGGCACCTGCGAGACGATGGCGCGGTACTTGTCCGGGGCCATATTGGCGACGGCACCCATCAGCAGTCCACCGGCACTACCGCCCATGGCAGAGACGCGCGTCGCTGCCGCGTAGCCTTGTTTGACCAGAAAATCGGTGACGTCGATGAAGTCGTTGAAGGTGTTCATTTTCTTCAGCAACTTGCCGTCCTCGTACCAGGCACGGCCCATTTCCTGCCCACCGCGGATGTGGGCAATGGCGTAGACCATGCCGCGATCCACCAGGCTCAGCACGCTGCTGTTGAAGTACGGGTCCATGGATGCGCCGTAGCTGCCATAGCCATATTGCAGCAGCGCGGCGGACCCATCTTTCTGGAAGCCCTTGCGGTACAGCACCGTGACCGGCACCTGCACACCATCGCGCGCGGGTGCCCACAGTCGCTCGGTGACGTAGTTCGACTTGTCGAAGCCGCCCAGCACCGGCTGTTCTTTCAGCAATTTGCGCTCACCGGTGCGGATGTTCAGTTCATACGTCGACATCGGCGTGGTCATCGAGGTGTAGCTGTAGCGCAGCCAGTCGGTTTCCGGTTCCGCATTCACCGACAGACCCATGGTGTACGCCGACTCATCGGACGCCACCGGCTGTTCGCTGCCGTCGGCCATACGGATGCGCAGGCTCGACAGACCATTGGCGCGCTGATCGATGGCCATGAAGCCCTTGAACAGCTCGAAGCTCTCGATCAGCACCGCCTCGTCGTGCGGAATCAGATCCACCCACTGCGCGCGGTCGAACACAGCATCACCTTCGGCCTGCATCAGCTTGAAGTTCTTCGCGTTCCAGTTGGTGCGAATCACCCAGCGCCCGTCCAGATGATCGGCGCTGTATTCGAAGTCGCGCTCGCGTGGCGCGATCACGCGGAACTCGCCCGGATTGGCCGCGTCGGTGCAACGACTTTCGCTGGACACGGTACTTTGCACGCCGATGCAGATGTACTGCTCGGAGCGCGTCTTGCCCAGACCCATGTAGAAGGTCGGGTCCTTCTCTTCGTAGACCACCGTGTCAGCACTTGCCTCCGTGCCGAGTCGATGCGCCTTGACCCGCGTCGTCAACAGCGTCACCGGGTCATTCTCAACCGCGTAGATGGCAGTCCCATCCGCTGTCCAGACGCCATTGGCCGACAGACCAGAAACACTGTCCGACAGCATCTCGCCGGTACTGAGATCCTTGATGCGTAACGTGTACTGTCGGCGGCCAGACGTGTCTTCGAAGAAGGCCAGCTTGCTGCCATCCGGACTGACTTCCAGACCGGCCGCCTGATAGAAGCCCTTGCCCTCCGCCAACTGATTCACATCCAGCAGCACTTCCTCTGCCGCGTCCATGCTGCCCTTCCGGCGCGCATGAATCGGGTACTCCTTGCCATCTTCATAGCGCACGTAATACCAGTAGCCGTCCTCCAGATAGGGCACCGTGCTGTCGTCCTGCTTGATGCGGCCAACCATCTCCTCATACAGCGTGTCGCGCAAGCTCGCCTGCGAGGCCAACATGGCATCGGCGTAGGCGTTCTCGGCCTTCAGGTAGTCGAGCATTTCCGCGTTCTGGCGGGTGTCGTCGCGCAACCAGTAGTACTCATCCTGGCGTGTGGCGCCGTGCGGTGCTTTCACTTCGTGCGGTCGCTGTGCCGCCACCGGCGCGGTGGCCTGAACTGCCGGGGCCACTTGCGCCTGCGGCGTACCTTCGGTGGTCGCGGGCGGCTCGCCACCGCAGGCGGTCAAGAGCGCGGCACTCAGCGCTGCGCTCAACAACAGGGGATGTTTTTTCAATGGAGACATGATCGAACTCGCTCGGGGTGACAACAAAGAAACACGCCCCGCGGGTCGGCGGGGCGTGTGAACATTCAACGAAAAACGTTCAATGCGCGATTCATTGCGCCTTGGGAAACAACTGCTGACGCAGGAAGGAGTAGGCCAAGGCCTGCATGTAGGCGGCCTGGGCATTATTGGCCGCACCACCGTGCCCGCCTTCGATGTTCTCGTAGTAGCGCACGTCATGGCCTTGCGCCTGCATCTTCGCCATCATCTTGCGCGCATGGCCCGGATGCACGCGGTCATCGCGGGTCGAGGTGGTGAACAGCACGGGCGGATAGCTCACGTCGGCCTCGACGTTCTGATAGGGCGAGTACTTCTGCAGGAAGTCCCAATCGGCCGTATCCGGGTTGCCGTATTCAGCCATCCACGACGCCCCCGCCAGCAGCTTGTGGTAGCGGTGCATGTCGAGCAGTGGCACCTGACAAACCACGGCACCGAACAATTGCGGGTACATCACGGTCATGTTGCCCATCAGCAGGCCGCCGTTACTACCGCCCTGGATACCCAGGTGCGCAGGCACCGTGATCCTGCGCTTGAACAGGTCTTCGGCCACGGCGGCGAAGTCCTCGTAGGCCTTGTTGCGATTGGCCTTCAGCGCAGCCTGATGCCAGCGCGGGCCGTACTCGCCACCACCACGGATGTTGGCGACCACATACACGCCGCCTTGTGACAACCAGCCGCGACCAACGCCCGCGCTGTAATTCGGGGTCAGCGAAATCTCGAATCCACCATAGCCATACAGCAGGGTCGGATTGGCGGCATTGGCTTCGACATCGCGTTTGGCGACCATGAAGTAAGGCACCTGCGTACCGTCCTTCGAGGTGGCGAAGTGCTGGCTGATCTGCAGGCCGGAGGCGTCAAAGAAGGCCGGAGTTTCCTTGATCTTCTCCGGCGCGCTGCCGATGCTGCCGTAGAACAGGCTGGGCGGGGTCAGGTAGTCGGTGACGGTCATGAAGAACTCGTCGCTCTTCTCGTCATCGATGCCACTGATACCGATGGTGCCAAAGGCGGGCGCGCCAACAAACGCACTGCGCTGCCAATCACCCGCTTCAGGCGTCAGCACTTCCAGACGGTTCTTGACGTTATCCAGTACGTTCAGCACCAGATGGTTGCGTGTCCAGGTGTAACTGGCCAAGGAACGCGTGTCGGTGGGTTCGAACAGGGCGACGAAGTCGCGCTTGCCAGCCATGAAGTCATCGAAACGCGTGACGATCAGCGCCCCCGCAGGCCAGGTCTTGCCGCCCGCCTCGTAGGCCGCACGCAGTTCGAGCAACAGCCACTCACGATGCACCGACTTTTGCGCATCGTTGGGCGCGTCGATTTTCTGTAGCGCGCCATCCTTGCCACGCAGATAGAGTTCATCGTTGTAGAAGGCCAGCGTGCGGCTGACGTAGTCGCGCTCGAAACCCTCGGTGTGATCGTGGAAGGCGGCGATATACATGTCATCCGGCTTGCCTTCGTACACCAATTTGGCCTCACTCATCGGCGTGCCACGCGTCCATTCGCGCACGGTGCGTGGGTATCCCGAACTGGTCATGCTGCCTGCGCCGAAATCGGTGAACACGTAGACACGATCCGCATCAATCCACCCCAGCCCACCCTTGGACTCGGGTCGCTCGAATCCCCCCTTCACGAACGACTTGCTGGCGAGATCGAACTCGCGCGTCACCGTCGCATCGGCACCACCCCGCGACAGGTTGACCAGGCAACGCGTGTAGCCAGGCGCAAGGCAGTCCGCCCCGCCCCAGACCCAGTTGACACCTTCGGCTTTGCCCAGCGCATCGATGTCCAACACCGTTTCCCAAGCGGGTTCGGCTTTTCGGTACTCGGCCAGCGTGGTACGGCGCCAGAGACCGCGCTCATGCGCGGCATCCTTCCAGAGGTTGTAGTAGTGATCGCCAATCTTCTGCACGTAGGGAATCTTGGCGGTGGAATCGAGAATGGCGCGCAGATCGTCGCGCAAGGCCATGAAGCCGGGCGCCGCCTCGATCTCCTTCTGTGCCGCGGCATTGCGCTCGCGTACCCATTCCAACGGCTTTTCACCCTCGACCTCTTCCAGCCACAGATAGGGGTCGTCGCTTGCCACGTCATTCGCCATTGCAGTGCCCATTCCCAGCGCCAGCGTCAGACCGGCGAGATGCATAAGAGGATTCATCGGCTGCTCCTTGTTGCAGACACTCAACCCTGAGCGCTGCCCGCGCCCGCCACAAGCGCCGGAAGTCACAGGCGCTTTTGCATGCGCAGCGCGTCTGCACCGTCCTCGTAATAGCCCTGACGCTTTCCAAACACGCAGTAACCGGCACGCAGGTAAAGGTGGATTGCCGCCTCGTTGTCGGCGCGCACCTCCAGGCGCACGGCGCTGCGGCCAGCCAGCCTGGCCTGCGCCTCCACATCGTCCAGCAACATGACCGCAAGGCCCTGCCCGCGCGCTTTCCCGGAGACGATCAAGGAATACAAGCGTGCTGCCGAACTGTCCCGGCGCAGCAACAGCAGCGCATCGCCCAGCAACTCGCCGTGTCGTTCGATGACGCGAAACCGCGCACGTGGCGAAACGATGGCGCGACGCAGCGCTCGCCGGGGCATCCGGTCGCCTGGGAATTGCGCTTCCAGCGCCAACAGCTCGGGCAGGTCGGACAGACACGCTTTGCGCAGGCTCGCTACGGTACTCAACAGCACACCCATTCAGGTTGGCGACCAGCGCCCATGAGCACATGCTGTCATGCTACCGACGCGCCGGGTAAGCGGTTTTCGCTGAAGTCCTCCTGAGCGCGCCATAACGCGGGAACTTCACGCGCTCTCGATTGGCCTCACACTGCCGACTTTTCCCACCGACCATCACCATGAGCCGCCTGATCATCGTTGTCGAACGCACTGCTGACTGGGGTTCCTACTACCCCTCTGACAATGTGATGTCGGCGCGGGACTACCTGAAGCAGGTGGAAAGCAACAGCAGCGATGATCGCGTTCAGGTCATCAATCTCTGTCGAAGCTACAAATATCTTGGTGTCGGTTACTACGTGTCGCTACTGGCCGAAGCGCGTGGCCACAAAGTGATTCCCTCAGTACGCACCATCAACGACCTGCGCAAACGCTCGCTGTATGGCGTGGACATCGATGACCTCAGCCAGAAACTCAGCAAATTCCTGCCCGAAGGCGCGCGCGACACGACTGATTTCGGCCTTCTGGTCTACTTCGGCCAAACCCGTTACGCGCCTTTGGCCGACCTGGCCAGGCAGGTCTTTGAAGCCTTCCCCTGCCCGATCCTGAAACTGGAATTCGAGCGCCAACGCCAATGGCAGATCAGCGCCGTCAAACCCGGCTCGCTGACCGCGCTCAGTGACGAGCAGGAAGACGCCTTCGCCAACGCTCTGGACGCCTTCAGCAAGAAGCTATGGCGCAAGCCGCGCGTCAAACGCGCCTACCGCTACGACCTCGCGATGCTGGTGGATCTCGACGAAGCCATGCCACCTTCGAACAAGAAGGCGCTGAAACACTTCGTCAAAGCAGGCAAGGAAATTGGCATCGAAGTCGACACCATCACGCGCAACGATTTTGCGCGACTCGCCGAATACGACGCCCTGTTCATTCGCGAAACCACCGCGCTCAGCAACCACACCTACCGTTTTGCCCACCGCGCCGAACGCGAAGGCATGGTGGTGATCGATGACCCCGTCTCGATATTGCGCTGTACCAACAAGATCTATCTGCATGACCTGCTGCGGGCAAAGAAGCTGCCCATCCCGCGCACCGAAATCCTGTTCCGCGACGACAACAAAAAGCTCGACGAACTTCCCGACCTGCTCGGCTTTCCTATCGTTCTGAAGATTCCCGATGGCTCCTTCTCGCGCGGCATCATCAAGGCCGAGAACGCCGAACAACTGCGCGCTGGTTGTGACAGCCTGTTTCAGCAGACCGCCTTGTTGCTGGCC
>Ga0075163_10002582_pt1 | contig 24325 bp, 24 predicted proteins | sample JI1023141ADNA_FD_71478 | JGI IMG/M metagenome (GOLD analysis project Ga0075163, IMG submission 71478) | Wastewater effluent complex algal communities from Wisconsin, to seasonally profile nutrient transformation and Carbon sequestration -... | ecosystem: Engineered > WWTP > Effluent > Algae... | reverse complement strand
AGATCATCGCCGAGATGCGGGAACTCGGCCTCTTCGGTCTGACCGTGCCGGAGGCCTTCGGTGGTCTCGGCCTCTCGATGAGCGAAGAAGCCCAGATCATCTTCGAGCTCGGCCGGACCGCGTTCGCGTACCGCTCGGTGATCGGCACCACGGTCGGCATCGGGAGCCAGGGGATCGTGATGGACGGAACCCCCGAGCAGAAGGCTCGATGGCTCCCGGAGCTGGCCGCGGGCCGCATGATCGCCTCCTTCGCGTTGACCGAACCCGAAGCCGGCTCGGACGCGGCGTCGATCACCACCACCGCGATCCGCGACGGCGACGTCTATCGCGTGAACGGCACGAAGCGCTTCATCACGAACGCGACGCGCGCGGGCGTCTTCACGCTCCTCGCGCGCACCGATCCGGAGAGCCGCGGCGCGAGCGGCGTCACCGCGTTCATCGTGCCCGCGGAGTCGCGGGGAATCAGCTTCGGCAAGCTCGACAAGAAGATGGGCCAGAAGGGCACGCTGACCTGCGACGTGCACTTCGACGACGTCGTCGTCCCGGCGGCGAACATCATCGGGGGCGAGCCGGGGCGCGGGTTCAAGACCGCGATGAAGGTCATCGACCGTGGCCGCATCCACCTGTCGGCGCTCGCGAGCGGGATGAGCCACAGGCTCGTCGGCGAGAGCGTGCGCTACGCGGTCGATCGCAAGCAGTTCGGCCAGGCGATCGGGAACTTCCAGCTCGTCCAGGGGATGCTCGCGGACAGCCGCACGGACGCGTACGCGTCCTGGGTGATGGTCCGCGACGTCGCGGCGCGCTTCGACGCCGGTGAGAAGGTGTCCGCCGACGTCGCGTCGGTGAAGTACTTCGCGAGCGAGGCCGTGGGCAGGGTCGCCGATCGCGCGGTCCAGATCTTCGGCGGCGCCGGCTACATGGCCGAATACAAGGTGGAGCGGTTCTACCGCGACGTCCGCCTGCTCCGGATCTACGAGGGCACGAGCCAGATCCAGCAGACGATCATCGCCAAGGCGCTGCTCCGACAAGCCGGGCTCGCGATCTGAAGGAACCAGTCGATGACGCTGAAGAGACTCGGAGTGGTAGGCGCCGGACCGATGGGCGCCGGGATCGCGCAGGTCGGCCTCGCCGCGGGCATGGAGGTGATCCTCTTCGACCTCGACGCCGGCGCCGCGAAGAAGGCGGCCGACTCGATCGACGGTCACCTGACCCGGATGGAAGAGAAGGGAAAGCTCGAGGCCGGGTTCGCGGCCGTCGCGCGCCGACGTCTCCTGCTCGCCTCGGACCTCGCGCAGCTCGCGCCGTGCGACCTCGTCATCGAGGCCGTCGTCGAGCGCCTCGACGTGAAGCAGAAGGTCTTCGCCGCGCTCGAGGGGGTCGTCGCGAAGGACGCGGTGCTCGCGACCAACACGTCGTCGCTCTCGGTCGCGGAGATCGCGCGTCACTGCACGCACAAGGAACGGGTCTGCGGGCTGCACTTCTTCAATCCGGTGCCGCTGATGCGCCTCGTCGAGGTGATCGTCGCGCCGGCGACGTCCGACGCGGTCGCCGAGCTCGCCGCGCGATGGGTCGTTCACATCGGCAAGGTCCCCGTCACGGTGAAGGACGCGCCGGGGTTCCTCGTGAACCTGCAGGGCCGCGCCTACGCGCTCGAGGCGCTCGCGATCGCGCAGGAGCGCGTCGCGGAACCCGCCGTGATCGACCGCATCCTCCGTGACGCGGCCGGGTTCCGGATGGGTCCGTTCGAGCTGATGGACCTGACCGGGATCGACGTGAACTACGCCGCGAGCACCTTCATCTACGAGGGATATCAGCACGACCCTCGTCTGCGGACGACGACGCTCCACGCGTCCATGGCGGCCTCGGGTCGGTTCGGTCGAAAGTCCGGCCAGGGCTTCTACGACTACGCAGCCGGCGCGACGACGGCCGCGACGCCCGCTGCGACGAAGGCCCCGACGCCGTTCCGAGTTCGCCTCGTCGAATCGAACGACGCGCTCGAGGCGCTCGCTCGGACGCTCGACGCGGGCACCGGAGACGAGGTCGTGCTGATCGCGCCGGTCGGCGAGGACTGCGCGACCGCGTGCAGCCGTCTCGGCCTCGACCCCGCGCGGACCGTCGCGATCGATCTCACGGGCCTCGACGCGAATCATCTGACGGTCATGGCCGCGGTCGGAGGACGCGCGCTCACCGAACCCGTCGGCGACGCGCTCCGCGCGAAGGGCTTCACCGTCGAGGCGATCGCCGACTCACCCGGGTTCGTGCTGCAGCGGGTGCTCGCGATGATCGCGAACCTCGGGTGCGAGCTCGCGCAGATCGGGGTCGCATCGCCGGACGACATCGACCTCGCGATGAAGCTCGCCCAGAACTATCCGAAAGGACCGATCGAGTTCGCCGACTGGCTCGGCGTCGAGAAGACGCACGCGATCATGCGGCAGCTCCAGGCGATCACCGGATCGGATCGATATCGGCCGAGCCTCTGGCTGCGCCGTCGAGCGTTGCTCGGCCTCTCGGCGCGGGAGATCGGCTGATGTCCCTTCGAGAAGCGTGGATCTGCGAACCGGTTCGCACGGCCGTGGGTCGCCAGGGCGGCGTGTTCAAGAGCAAGACGGCCGCCGAGCTCGGCGCCGCCGCCGTGAAGGGTCTCCTCGCGCGGACCTCGCTTCCGCCGGACGTGATCGAGGACGTGATCTTCGCCCAGTGCTACCCGACGATGGAGGCGCCGGCGCTCGGCCGCGTCGTCGCGCTCGACGCGGGGCTCCCGGTGACGACGCCGGGTCTCCAGATCGATCGGCGGTGCGGTTCGGGGCTCCAGGCCGTGATCTACGCGTCCATGCAGGTCGCGACCGGCGGGGCCGATCTGATCCTCGCCGGGGGCGCGGAGTCGATGAGCAACGCGGCGTTCTTCACGCACGAGGCCCGCTACGGAGCCGGCGGCGAAGGCCTCACGCTCCACGACTCGCTCGCGCGCGGACGGGTGACCGCGGGCGGAAAGAACCATCCGGTGCCCGGCGGAATGATCGAGACCGCCGAGAACCTGCGGCGCGAGTACGCGATCCCGCGCGAGGAGCAGGACGTTTTCGCGCTCGAATCCCACCGACGGGCGGTCGCCGCGCAGGAGGCGGGCCGGTTCGCGAGCGAGATCGTCCCGGTCGAAGTGCGGGATCGGAAGCTCGGCGTCCAGACGGTGACGAAGGACGAGCATCCCCGGGCGGACGTCACGCTGGACAAGCTCGCGTCGCTGAAGCCGATCGCTCTCGCGAGCGATCCCGACGCGACGGTGACGGCCGGCAACGCGAGCGGTCAGAACGACGGCGGCTCGGTCTGCATCGTCTGCACGCGTGAGGTCGCGGAACGCTACGGCCTGGTCCCCTTCGCACGCGTGAAGTCGTGGGCCGTCGCGGGCGTCCCGCCGAGCACGATGGGCCTCGGTCCCGTCCCGTCGTCCGCGAAGGCGCTCGAGCGTGCCGGCCTGGCGATGAAGGACATCGACCTCCTCGAGCTGAACGAGGCGTTCGCGTCGCAGGTGCTCGCGTGCACGCGGCAATGGCGCTTCGCCGCGTCCGACTTCGAACGCATGAACGTGAACGGCTCGGGGATCTCGCTCGGCCATCCGGTGGGCGCGACCGGCGGCCGCATCCTCGCGACGCTCTTGCGCGAGATGAAGCGGCGCGACGCGCGCTACGGGCTCGAGACGATGTGCATCGGCGGTGGACAGGGGCTGACCGCAGTCTTCGAGCGCGTCCGCGCATCCGGGACCGAGGAGCGATGAGCATGCAGATCTTCCGAGCGAACCTCCGGCGCGCGCGCTTCCTGGCGGCGTCCGCGTACCACGCCGTGATCAGACTCCGCGACGGACAGCGGCTCTCCCCAGGCCTCTATCTCGAGCGACGCGCGACGCAGAGCCCGGAGTCCACGGCCCTCCGATACGAAGACCGCGCGCTCACGTTCTCGGCCCTCGACGAGGCCGCCAACCGGCATGCCCACGCCCTCACCGCGCTCGGCGCGACGAAGGGCGACGTCGTGGCGCTCCTCATGGACAACCGCCCCGAGTTCCTCGTCGCGGTCCTCGGCGCCAACAAGATCGGCGTCTGCACGTCGCTGCTCAACTCCCACGTCGCCGGCGAGCAACTCGTCCACGCGCTCACCATCTGCTCGCCGAAGTTCATCCTCGTGGGCAGCGAGCACGTCGCGAGCCTCCGCGAGGTCGCCGATCGACTCCCCGTGCCGCGCGAGCACGTCCTCGTCTGGTCCGAGGGCGACGTGCGCGCGACGTTCGAGGGAAGCGTCGACTGGAATTCCGCCACCGCCGAGGCACGAACCGAACGTCCAGCGTCCACCGCGGAGCAAGGGATGAACGACCCGTTCGTCTTCATCTACACGTCGGGGACGACGGGGTTGCCGAAGGCTGCGCCGATGAAGAACGGCCGCTTCCTCCGCGGAGCCGCGGTGTTCGGGCATGCGGTGATGCGCCTCCGACCGGGCGACGTGCTCTTCAACCCCGGCCTCCCGCTCTACCACAGCACCGGGCTCGTCATGGGCTTCGGCACGGTCCTGTCGACCGGCGCGACGCTCGCCCTGCGTCGCAAATTCAGCGCGTCTCAGTTCTGGGACGACGTCGCCGCGTTCGGCGCCACCGGCTTCACGTACATCGGCGAGCTCTGTCGCTACCTCCTCAACACGAACCCGCATCCTCTCGAGAAGAGCCATCGACTCCGCTTCGCGATCGGCGCGGGCCTGCGTCCGGACATCTGGGAGCGCTTCCAGGAGCGCTTCGGCATCCCGACGATCGTCGAGTTCTACGGCGCGACCGAAGGCAACATCGGCATCGTCAACATCGACGGCGTTCCCGGCATGATGGGTCGGCTGATGCCGGGCCAGGTGATCGTCCACGCCGATCCGCACACCGGCGAGATCACGCGCGACGCGAGGTCGCGTTGTACGTCGGCGAAGGTCGGTGAGAGCGGCATCCTCCTCGGGCAGATCAACGCGCGCGCGAGCTTCGACGGATACGTGGACCGATCGAGGAACGAGGCGAAGATCGTCCGCAACGCGTTCGGCGACGGGAAGGACTACTTCAACACCGGAGACCTCGTGCAGCTCCACCCCCACGGCTACGTCGCCTTCAAGGATCGGATGGGCGACACCTTCCGGTGGAAGGGCGAGAACGTCTCGACGAGCGAGGTCGCCGAGATCCTCAACCGCTGCCTCGGTGTCTCCGAGTCGAACGTCTACGGCGTCCAGGTACCGGGCGCGGACGGCCGGGCCGGGATGGCAGCGCTCGTGACCCAGGACGGGTTCGACCTCGAACGGTTCCGCGCCCACGTCGACGAGCATCTGCCGGCCTACGCGCGCCCGATCTTCGTGAGACTCCAGGAAGCGATCCAGGTCACCGCGACCTTCAAGCAGGTCAAGACCCACCTCCGTGACGAGGGCTACGACCTGTACAAGATCGACCGGGATCGCGTGTACGTGTACGACTCGACCGTGAAATCCTACGTGGAACTCACTCCGGAGCGGCAGACCTCCATCGACAGCGGAGCCTTCGGGCTCTGATCCGTTCCTGACGGTGGCGGTTCGCGCGATTCGAACCTAGCCAAGGCAACGCTCCGGACGCTCGGTCGACGCTCGTTCGCCCGGGCCAGGCGTCCCCTTCTCGTCCCAGCAGCGCGCAACGCGCATTCTCGAAAGGACTCGTTTCCATGCCGCGTATCAATCTCGAAGGAAGCTCTGCGATCGTCACCGGAGGTGCCTCGGGCATCGGCGAGGCCGCGGCCCGTCTGCTCGCGGCGGCCGGCGCCAAGGTCGTCGTGGCCGATCTGAAGGCCGATCGGGGTGAAGCCGTCGCCAAGGAGATCGGCGGCGTGTTCGTCAAGTGCGACGTCTCGAGCGTCGAGGACGCGAAGGCCGCCGTCGCGGCCGCGACCAAGCTCGGACCGCTCCGCTCGCTCGTGAACTCGGCGGGCCTCGGCCTCGCCGCGCGCACCGTCGACAAGACGGGCGAGCCGCTCGACCTCGAGAAGTTCGCCTTCATCATCAAGGTCAACCTCGTCGGCTCGTTCAACATGCTCAGCCAGGCCGCTTCGGCGATGGCGAAGAACGACCCGCTCGACGCGGACGGTGCCCGCGGCTCGATCGTGAACCTGGCGTCGGTCGCCGCGTTCGACGGGCAGATCGGCCAGTGCGCCTACTCGGCGTCGAAGGGCGGCGTCGTCGGGATGACGCTCCCGATCGCGCGCGACCTCTCGTCGATCGGCGTTCGCGTGAACACCGTCGCCCCCGGCCTCATCGACACGCCGATCTACGGCTCGGGCCCGCAGGCCGAGCAGTTCAAGGCGCACCTCGGCCAGTCGGTGCTCTTCCCGAAGCGCCTCGGCTCGGGCGAAGAGCTCGCGTTCATGGTCATGGAGCTGCTCACGAACCCGTACATGAACGGCGAGACGATCCGCGTCGACGGTGGCATCCGTATGCCGCCGAAGTGAGACGACGACGCCTCGCGACGCGCGCCTCGTTCCGTCCGTGATCCACCGGATCGCCCTCGACGAACGAGAGCACGAAGTCGGAAGAGCGTGTCCCCGTCGATGCGGAGCGTGAGGCCGTGCTCGTTCCGAGCCCGACTCGGCGGAACGATCGCGATCGCGCCGCTGCGGTCGGCGCGTGCGCAGGACGAGCCGTCGGCGCGACGCGTCCGGAATGTCCCTGACGGAGCGGTGTTTCGACCGGCGCGACGCGCTCGGAACAGCCTCCGACCTCTAGCGTCGAGGAATCACGACTCCCCACTCGAACCTCCGGTCGACGATGAAGACCTCGACGCCCCTTCGGATCCGACGGATCGACTTCGACTTCGACGACGTCGTGTTCGACTGGAATCCGTCGATGCCGCGCTTCGGCATGATGATGAACGTCGTCAGCTTCGTCGCGATCGCGTTCGAGAAGTACGTCGTGAGCGTCGTCCGCAAGGCGAAGCCGCGCATCACGGATCCGGACGTCGCGCAGGAAGCCGAGGGCTTCCTCCGCCAGGAAGCCCAACACGCCGCGGCTCATCGCCTCCACGTCCGGGCCCTCGCCAAGGCGCATCCAGGACTCGCTGGGGTCCTCGACGAGACCGTCGCCGAGTACGACCGGCTCCTCGACGACCATCCCCTCGAGTTCCATCTCGCGTACATCGCAGACCTCGAGGCGACGTTCACGCCGGTGTTCAAGCTCTGGCTCGATCATCACGAGACGCTGTTCCGTCCTGGCGACGATCGCGTCGCGTCGCTCTTCCTCTGGCACTTCGTCGAAGAGGTAGAGCACCGCAGCTCTGCGTTGATCCTCTACGACCACCTGGTCAGGAACCCCTGGTACCGCGTCCGGATCGCGCCGCAGGTGATGCGGCACATCGGGTCGCTCCACACGCGGATCGTCGAAGGCTTCGAGGCGCATGTTCCCTGGGACGATCGCCGCGCGGAGGGCCGCGACCTGGCGCCCGCGACGCTGTGGCGCCACGAGCTCACGAACCGACTGCCACGAGTGTCCGGCCAGCACCGCGTGCGTGACGGCGGGATGTTCCCCGGCGCGAGCGCGCGCGAACTCTCGGTCACCCTCTATCGGCTGATGCTCTCTCAAGCGCCGGGACACGATCCCGCGCACGAGCCCCTCCCCGCGTTCGCCGACCGATGGTTCGAGAGCTTCGACCGCGGCGAGGACGTGAAGCGCTGGTACTCCGCGGCCCGGACGCCCTGATCGGGGATCTCGATGAATCACGTCGGAAGAGAGAGGGAAGACCATGCTCGAGGAAATCGCACGACTCACGTTCGCGTGGGGCACCATGGGCGTCGTCATCGCGTTCTGGTACTGGATCATGAAGAACCTCGGGACGTTCTGATCCGCGATCGCGCGCTCTCGCGACCGCGCTGCCCGGAGGATCTCCGCCGTGGCGAGTAGCTCGTCCGCAGACGCGATGGCCACCGAGCGGAGCTGCGCGCTGACCGCGGTCGCGTTCTCCGAGCGACGCCGCGAGGGCGTACGCCTGATGACGGGACCGCGTCGTGGATTCGGCCTGAATGCCGCCCGAACGATGGTCCACGTTCCGCATCCACCGCTCGGACCGGAGTGGACTCGGTCGACGCTGACCTGCGGCGTGGCCGTGCAGTGTTCGCCGTCGAAGGACCGAATCGCTCGATACGCGCTGCACGAACTCGGACCGCGCGAGCTCGGGGCGCTCGCGCTCGTCGAAGGCGGCGTCGCGGCCGGATGGATCGCCGACAAGCTCCCGGGTCTCCTTCCCGAGCTCCGGCGACTCGTCCCTGATCTCGAGCTCCGCGATCCGGACCTCGAGGGCGAAGCGATGATCGATCGGGCGATGGACCTCGCGACGTCGTCGCGCGAGTCATTCGAATCCCATCCGGTCCTGGGCCGACTCCCGCTCAGCGCGCCGCCTCGCAGTGCGCTCTGGTCCGCCGTTCGTCGCGCCTACGGCCGGATGCCGTGGACATCGTCGCGTACCGACGCGAAGCGGCTCATGTCGGTGCCGGTCGGTGGCGACGGAGGAGCGCGCGCCTCGAACCTTCCGCTTCCGAGCAAGCCCGAGGACGAAGAGATCGAGGTCCGCGCCGACGAGCGCGCCGGGGTCCCCTACCCCGAGTGGAACATGTGGCGACGCGCGTTCCTCGCCGACCACGTCGCGGTGCTCGAGCGCAGACGTCCGACGCTGAGTCATCCGGCCCGAGCCGTCTCTCCGGACATCCGGCGCTGGTTCGCCGAACACACACATCGATCGATGCGGAGCGGCCTCGACGACGGATCCGACATCGACGTCGATCGATACGTGTCGCACGTGGTCGACGCACGGACCGGCCACGCCGGAGAGCCGCGGGTGTTCCGTGAGCTCCGGCGCAGCTCGCGTGACGTCTCGACCGCCCTCTTGCTCGACGGGAGCTCGTCGCTCGGATCGAACGGTGGCCGCGCGTTCCGGATCGAGCTCGCGTGCGCGGACGCCCTCTCGCGGGCGATGACCCTCTCCCGCGAGAACCACGGCATCTTCGTGTTCTCCGGCAACACGCGGCACAGGGTCGACGTGACCTGCCTCAAGGACTTCGCGGACCGACACTTCGTCGACCCGAGCCGCTCGGGCTTGAACGCGGGTGGCTATACCCGCCTCGGCGCGCCGATCCGACACCTCACACGGCGGCTGCTCGACCAGCCCTCGGAACGACGTCTGCTCATCATCCTCGGCGACGGTCTCATGTCGGACGAAGGCTACGAAGGGCGGTACGCCTGGGCCGACGTCGCGCACGCGCTCGAGGAGGCCGAGGAAGCCGGCCTCTCCGTCTTCTACATCGGCATCGGTCCGGTGCGCGTCGATCCGCTCCCCGAGGTGTTCGGGGCACGTAGGTCGCGCCGGATCCGGCACGTCGACGACCTCCCCGAAGTGCTCGCCCACATCCACCGAGAGCTGGTGTCCGGATGACCGACGATCTCTACGTCTCGAATGGCAGAGAAGTTCAGCTCTTCGAGTGGGCGTTCGCGCAGCACATGCCGGTGATGCTCACCGGCCCTACCGGCTGCGGGAAGACGCGCTTCATCGAGCACATGGCGCGTCGCCTCGATAGGCCGGTGATCACGATCAGCTGTCACGACGACCTGACCAGCGCCGACCTCGTCGGACGATTCATGGTGACCGGCGGCGACGTCGTGTGGACCGACGGTCCACTCACCACGGCCGTGCGGACCGGCGCCCTCTGCTACCTCGACGAAGTGGTCGAGGCCCGCCACGACTCGCTCGCGATCCTCCATTCGCTCACCGACCACCGACGCACGCTCTTCCTCGACCGCGCGAACCAGACGCTCACGGCGCCGAAGGGCTTCATGCTGGTCTGTTCGTACAACCCGGCCTACCGGAGCTCGCTGAAGGACCTCAAGCCGTCCTTTCGCCAGCGCTTCGTGACCGTGCCGATGGACTATCTCGCACCCGAGCGCGAGGTCGACGTCGTCGTCGCCGAATCGCAGGTCGCTCGCGCGATCGCGCAGCGGCTCGTCGCATGCGCGATCAGCATCCGCGGGGCCGACGACGCGTTCCACTTCGAGCCGCCGTCGACGCGCGTCCTCGTCGCCGCGGCGCGGTTCATCGTCGCTGGAGCCAGCGAGCTCGAAGCCGCCGAGGCGTGCATCCTCGCGCCGCTGAGCAGCGACGGCGCGATCCACGAGGGTCTGCGCGAGATCGCCGCAGCCCACCTGTCGACGAACGTCCACGCACCGGCCACTCGCCGAGGAGGCCCCTGATGAGCACGCCAGCGTCCATGCGCGCACGAACGCCCGGTGCCTCCAGCACGACCTACGATCAGCACGAAGAAGCCGGCAGGGCCGCGCAGCGACGCGCCGACAAATGGCTCGTCGCCGGCTCGGCGTTCATGGGCACGTACGTGTTCGGATTGATCGGGCTGCCGCTCTTCCTCCGCGGAGTCTCGCTGCAGCGGAGGGCGCAGGAGGAGGGCCTGTCGGTCCGACCGATCATCGTGACCTTGATCGGCTACATGATCATCATCGACGCCTTCCTGAACACGGTCGGATGGTCGCTCGATCTGCTCGCGAACCATACGATCCTCAATCGCGTCTTCTTCACCGCCTGGGGCAACTTCGCCGACAACGGCTACTTCTGGCAGTACAACGAACTGCTCATCGGCGGCTCCTCCGCGCCCGGCGAGAAGGGCTGGGAGATCTGCTGCATCTTCGTCGTCTTCCCGATGCGTGTCGCGGCGGCGATCGCCTTCCTGCAGATGAAGCGCTGGGGCCACCAATGGCTGACGGTGACCTGCTGGTTCGGGGTCGTCATCTGGGTCGGCTACATCGCGAACATGACGATGTACGCGGACCTTCGCTTCGAGGGCACCCTCCTGCCCGTCCTCGGCTGGTGGATGTACGACATCTTCTTCATCACGCCGTTCCTATCGATTCCCTATCTGCACACGGTCAACCGAGAGATCTTCTCCGACTGATCGAAGCGAGGATCACGCCATGAACGAGCAAGATCGAAACCGCAAACGCGCGCTCATCGTCTTCCAGGTCGCCATCTACGGATACCTGCTCGCGATGTTCCTCATCCAGCTCCGCATGTCGTTCCAACGGGATTGGTAGGAAGAGCGCCATGACGAGTCACGCAGCGAGCGGGCTGACCCGCGATCAGCACGAAGAGACGAGCAAGGCCGCGCAGCGCCTTGCGGACCGCTGGCTCGTCGCGGGCACCGCGCTCATGGGCACGCTCGTATTCGGCCTGATCGGCCTCCCGATGTTCCTGCGCGGACTCTGGCTCCAGCGCGGAGCGGAGCAGGAGGGGCTCTCGGTGAGGCCCGCGATCGTCACGCTGATCGGCTACCTGGTCATCCTCGACGCCTTCATCAACAGCATCGGATGGGCGCTCGATCTCCTGGCGAACCATTCGCTCCTCAACCGCGTCTTCTTCACCGCCTGGGGCAACTACGCCGACAACGGCTACTTCTGGCAATACAACGAGCTGATGGTCGGAGGCACCGCTGCGCCGGGCGAGAAGGCGTGGGAGGTGACGTGCATCTTCGTCGTCTTCCCGATGCGGATCGCCGCCGCGATCGCCTTCCTGCAGATGAAGCGGTGGGGTCACCAATGGCTGGTCGTCACCTGCTGGTTCGGCGTCGTCATCTGGGTCGGCTACGTCGCGAACATGACGATGTACGCGGACATCCGCTTCGCCGGGACGCTGCTCCCCGTCTTCGGTTGGTGGCTGTTCGACGTCTTCTACATCACGCCGTTCCTGGCGATCCCGTACTTGCACACGGTCAATCGCGAGATCTTCGCCGACTGACCCGCGAAGGAAACACCATGAGCAGATCATCGACCGACGCAGGTTCCGGCACCGAGTCCGACCAGGAACTCCCGCTGGGCACCACGCCCCAGTTCGCGCGGATGCACCGGCTCCTCCGCATCGCGATCACCGTCTGCCTCTTCGGCCTCGTGATCGAGGGCGCCTTCACCGTTCCCGCGCTCGCGATCTGGTACGGCTACCCCACGCTCTCGCTCACCGAGATCTGCGACGAGTTCATGAAGGTCCGCTGGAACGACGAGACCGCCACCTGCGAGTACCCGTATCCGATCGGAGGCCCTCCGTACGGCGGCAAGGGCGAGGGCACCGAGCGGACGACGGCGAGCACGACGTGGGGCGTCCAGCCGAAGTCGAACCTGCCTCGCATCGGCTTCCGCGAGCTCGTCCGCAACCGCGAGCGCCGCGCGGGTCGCTGATAGGCGCTCGCGGCGGGGCATCGAACCCCGGCCCGAACTTTGGTAGAACCGAACACCGGTCGTGTCGCGAGGACGGACGAACCGGAGCCACCGAAGCGTGATCGACTATCCGAACGAGCTGAAGGCCTCGCCCAACGCCATCCTGACGGATCCGCGTGAACTCGGCGTGTGTCTCGTCACCGGGGCGGCCGGGTTCCTCGGGCGCCACCTCGTCGACGAACTCCTCGCCCAGGGTTGCCGCGTGCGCGCGCTCGTCCATCGCGCCCCTTCCGAGCGAACGAACCCGAACCTCGAGGTGATCTCGGGATCCGTCGCCGACCGAGACGCGATGTCCGCGGCGACGAGCGGGGTCGGTACGATCTTCCACACCGCGGCGAAGATCGCGCTCCTCGGAGGGCCACGCGTCGACTCGCGATACTTCGATCCCGCGTACCGGACGAACGTCACCGGCACGCGGAGCCTCCTCTCGGCCGCGCGCGAGAGCGGCGTGCACCGCTTCGTCCACACGAGCACGGTCGACGTCTGCTTCGACTACGGGCACCAAGCCGCCATGACGGAGACGACCCCGTACTCGGCGTCTCGTCGCAGCGTCTACCAACAGACGAAGATCCTCGCAGAACGCGCCGTACTCGGAGAGAACGGCCGGGACGGTCTCTTCACGTGCGCGATCCGCCCCGGCGGAATGTACGGACCCACGAAGAACGAGATGCTCGATCGCATGGTCGTACAGCTCGCACGCGGCCTGTTCGCGGCGCGGATCGGAGACGGTTCGGCGACGATGGACTTCAGCGAGGTGCACAGCCTCGTGCACGGCGAGATCCTCGCGGCTCTGCATCTCGGCGTCTCGGGCGCGGGACGTGCCGGGATCGCCAACGGACAGGCCTACTTCGTCAACGACGGAGTCCCGATGAACACCTTCGACTTCTTCCGACCGATCGCGGAAGCGCTCGGACATGCCGTTCCCGCCCGGACGATACCCGGGGAGTGGCTCCTCCCCGTCCTGTCTGCGCTCGAGAGCGTCGTGCTCCTCTCGGGGATGAAGGAGCCGCCGCTCTGCCCTCACGCGATCCAGAAGGTGATCCGTATGCATTGGAGTCGCACCGACAAGGCGGAGCGCGAGCTCTCGTATCGCCCTCTCCAGACGATCGCCGAAGGCATCGCAGCGTGCATTCCCCACTGCCGTGAGGTCTACGCTTCGGCCCGCCGTAGGCCGACGATCGACTTCGCACGTCGCACCTCGAGGGCCGTGTGACGCCGAGCACCCTCGAACGCGCCGCCGTCACGATCGGGATCGTCGCGCTCGCCGGTGCATTCGCGCCACACGCGTCCACGCAAACGGAGGACGCCTCGGTGCTCCGACGATTCGCGGGGACCTACCGGAACCCCCTGACCGACGGTGGGGGAGAGCGGATTCGCTCCGCGATCGAGCTCGTCGTAGGGGACATGGCTCCGCTGAGGCAGAGCGTCGCGAGGCGGCGCCTGGTGGAGAGCGACCCTCCGATTCCGCGGATCACGATCACGCTCGTCGGAGAGGGTCTCGTCGTCGACTACACACGCGGTCGCCGCAACGAGACTCCGCGACTCGGCACGTTCGCCGAGAACCCGTCTGCGGGAGGGGGCACGATCGACGTGAAGCACGAGGTCGTGGGCAATCGCCTCCGAGAGACCTATCGCGAGCGACGCGGAGGCGCGGTCCACCTCTTCGGTCTCTCGGCGGACGGTCGCGAGCTGTCGCTCGAAGCGACGATCCGGAGCCCCCATCTGCCGCGACCGATCGTCTACACCCTCGTGTTCGAGCGAACTCCCTGAGCCTGCCGCTCGCTCACGGAGTCGGGACGGTCTCGGCGCGCGCGGCCTCGAGCAGCTGCGCGATTTCGTCGACGAAGCCGAGCGCGATGTCGTCGACGTGAGGGACTCGGTCCGCACAGGCCATCACACCCAGGCCGAGCCGGTCGCCCGTGCTCATCACCGTGAGGTTCAACCCGGAGCCATGTTGAACCGGACCGAGCGGGTGGATGCAGCGAAGGCGCGCGCCGCCGCAGTACAGCGGCGCCCGCGGCCCCGGCACGTTGGAGACGACCACGTTCCAGAACGCGGGATGGAGGTCGGCGAGACGATGGCGCGCGTAGAAGGACACCATCGACGCGAGTGCCCGCGGCACCGTGATTCCGAGGACGAGGTCCGCGAGACGACGAAATGTGTTCGCTCCGCGCGCGCGATGATCTCGCTTGCCGCGCACCGTCTCCTCGCGGATCCGTACGAGCCGGGTCACGGGATCGAGCGCCTCCATCGGGAGATGCACACGCAGGAGCGATACGTGATTGCCGGCAGGATCTCCGGGCTCGCCCACTGCCACCGGGACGTTCGCGACGAGCGCCCCCCGTGGGAGCGCGCCGCGAGCGAGTAACCAGCGACGCAAGGTTCCCGCACACGCCGCGAGCACCACGTCGTTGATGGTCGAATCGAACGCGATCCGGATGGCGCGTACGTCGTCGAGGCTGACGCTCCCGAACGCCACGGAGCGCCGCACGGAGAGCGCGCCGGCCCAGGGCGTACGAGGAATCCGGAAGCCCGCGATCGAAGGGCGCGCGGACGACCCGGATCGACGGATCCCGGAACGCACGAAAGCCCCTGCGACGTCGCGAGCGGCCCGCACGACCTTCCTCGGCTTCTCGGCGAGCGTGCGCGCGGCGACGAACGAGAGTCGCACGAGCCCCGGCTCGCGCGCGGGACGCCATCGCTCCGTCGTGGGGACGTCGTGTCGTTCGTCCGGCTCACGATCGAACAGATCCCCGAGCAAGGTCGACAGGCGTGTTCCGTCCATCGTGGCGTGGTGGATCTTCGCGATCGCGGCGACCTGCCCGCCGACGAGTCCGTCGATCAGCACGATCTCCCAGAGCGGTCGGTCTCGCGGAAGCATTCTCGCCGCGTACTCGCCGACGAAGGCCTGGAGCTCGGCCATGCCTCCCGGGTCGGGAAGCGTCGCCCGGACGAGATGGCGCGACAGGTCGAACCCCGCGTCGTCGATCCAGAACAGATCGCCGAGGCGGAACGGCCCCTGGGCGAGCTTGCGTCGGAGCGCGGGCACACGCGTGAGTCGCGACGCGATCATCGCGCGCGTGACCTCGAACGGATTCGCGATGCCGCCGGTGGGCGGATCGAAGAGGAGGACCCCGACGTTGTGGAGGGGCATCTCCGCCGTCTCCGCGAGGAGCATCGCGGCGTCGAGGGTGGCGACCGGGATCATCCGAGCCCGACGTCCCGGGCCATGGACGCGGCGCCGGCGCCCGACACCTCGTCGGCGTGCACGTGACTGCGAACGAAGCGCTCGATCCGCCGGAACGAGTCTTCCGTGTGATGCGGCGAAAAGAGCCGCTGGTACATGAGCGCGCCCATCTTCCGGTCGCCGATCACGAACCCGCCGCCGTGGACGAAGAACACGAACGGCTCCGGCTTCGTGCGATCGCGGAGCTTCGGAAGGTAGATGTCGAAGCTCTGCTTGCCGCCTCGCTCCGCGTACGGGACGTCGAGCACGCGATTCACGGCGTCGTCCGCCGGGAGATAGCCGACGCGATGGAGGTTCGCGGTCGACGCCGATACGACCTTTCCGAACAGCTTCGCGCCCCGCGTGATCAGCGAGTAGTCACGCGAGGATGGGTCGGACGGCGTCACGGCTTCCCGCAACCTAAGTCGGGTCGCCGGGGTTGTCACTCCACGCGAACACTCGAGACGGCGTGCACGGCGACGACCCGGAGTTCGCGGTCATGGCCGGCGTCATGGCCGGCGAGCCCCTCGCGCTCCTACGGACGAGCGAGGGCAGCCGCGCCCCGCCGCCGAGGCCTCGGCGCAGTACGCGCGGAGCGCGGAGCGGATCTCCACGCTCTCCGGGAAGCGCTCTTCGGCGTCCCCGAGGACGTCGAGCGCGTGGGCGACCTCGCCCGTCGAATGGAGCGCGACGGCATGGACGTACGCGTAGTGGCCGTCGTCGGGCGCGAGCTGCGCAGCGCGTGCGAGCGAACGCGTCGCGTCGCTCCATGCACGCGTCCGCACCAGCATCAGTCCGAGCGCGAAGTGTACGTCGGCCGCGTCCGGATGGAGCACGAGCGCGCGTCGGAGGAGGCCCTCGGCGCGCGGACCATCCCCCGCGCTCCGCTCGAGGTTCGCGAGCGAGACCATCGCGCCCGCGCGGTCTCCGTTGGCGGCGAGCCATTCCCGGTGCTCGGAGAACAAGCTCCTGAGCCCGAGGCGCGATCCTTCGGGCAGCGCGTCCGCACGCACCTCCGCGAGCAGCGGCGCCAGCTCGAGACGCACTCCGCGGACCGGATCGTCGGCGAGAGGGAGGAGATGTGCGGAGCGGACCTCGAGCGGCGCCGACGACAGCGCCCGCGTGCCGCCGAGGCGGAGCCACGGGTCGTTGGACCGCAGCGCCTCATCGATCAGTGCCAACGCCCACGCGTGCACACGAACCATGCTTCGTGCGCGAATGTGGGGCGTCACGCGCGTGCTCGGTGCGAAGCCCGCGCTCGATCGCCTTGAAGTCCGAGGGCGCCTTGCTCGGCGCGGGCGGCGCCATTCCGAATCACGGGAGGCGCGCGGCGCGTGACGATCCGTTCGAGACGCGCGTCGACTCAGCCGGCTTCGGTCCGCGCGTCGGCGCGAAGGCGGGCGAAGTACGGCTGTACGAAGAGATAGAGTCCGGTCACGAGCAGCACGAGGAGCGGGATCAGCGCGGTCGCGCCCACCCACGGCGGAGGCTGCGCGCCGCCGCGCATCGCGACGATGTTCGTGATCACGCCGACGGTCAAGGCGATCGACGTCCAGCGGTGGATCGGCCGCATCCATGAGTTCCGGTTCACAGGGTCCCCCTCGTTCGTTCGGACCCGGATCGTCCGGGGCCGGTGGTGTTCGTTCACGCCCTCACGATGGAGCGCGGAGACCGATGCGATAAGAGTGGACGAATGAGAACGACTTTCTCATCTTCGTGACATATTCGAGCATGGTCGAAACCGACGAACTCCGGATCTTCACGACGGTCGTCGCGCTCAGCTCGGTCTCGCGTGCCGCGTCGGAGCTGCGGATCCCGCGCGCGACCGTGAGCCGCAAGCTCGCGCAGCTCGAGACTCGGCTCGGGGTACGGCTCATCCGTCGGACGACGCGCTCGATGCAGCTCACGGACGAGGGCCGCGCGTTCCATCGCCACGCGGAGACCGCGCTCGACTCGATCCGGCTGGCGGAGACGAGCGTCCGTCCGAAGACCGCGTCCCCTTCGGGCGACGTCTTCCTCTCCATGCCCGGGCTCATCGGCGGCGGCTTCCCAGACGTGCTCGCCGCCTTCGTCCAGGAGCATCCGGCGATCCGCCTGCACGTCCACGTCTCGAACCGACCGGTCGACCTCGCCCGCGAGCGCTTCGACGTCGCGATCCGCGCGACCGGCTCGCTCGACGAAGGGCTCACCGCGAAGAAGCTCGCGCGCACCGCGCTCGTCGGCGTCGCCGCGCCGAGCTACGCGGCGCGGCACGGCCTGCCGGCGGATCTCGACGCGCTCGCGAGCCACCGATGCCTCGTCGGGTTGGACGTCGAAGGACGGCCGCTCACCCAGTGGTTCGTCGGAGGCCGACGCCGTCCCGTGGTAGGGGTCGCCTACTCGAACGACCCTCACCTGCTGCTGCGCTGGACCCTGCGCGGGCTCGGCATCGCGCTCCTCCCGACGACGCTCGTCGCGACGCCGCTCGCGCATGGCGAGCTCGTCTCGGTGTTGCCGAGCGCGCTGCGCACGGAAGGCGCGATCTCGCTCGTGATGAAGGACAACAAGCTCCTCCCGCCGGCGGTACGCGTGTTCGTGGCCTTCATGTCCGCACACGCGCCGGCCGCGTTGAAGCACCCCCACGCGGCCGACCTCGCCGAGCCACCGCCCACAGAGCGACGCGCAGCTCCTACGAAGACCGCGCGGTCGACGCGGCGCACGGGCCGATGACTCTCATTCGGCCGACGCGGACGGGCGCTCCGAGCCGACGTGGCGAAGGGGCCCGCAGCGGACGCCGAATCGATCCCGCACGATGTCGAGGCTCCGGCGGAGGTGCTCGCGATGCTTCTTGTCGAAGCGCACGAAGCCCAGACCCGCGATCACCTGGCGGTGCACCGGAAACCAGCGAGCGAGGTCGAGCCCGAACTCGTCGAGGGCGCTCTGCGGCATCGAATCGAGGACGAGGCCGAAGTTGTAGAGCGTGTGCGCGATCGCCGCGAACGGGAACGCATCGACGGTCTTCGCGCGTAACTCGCGCAGGTCGATCTCGTAGAACGGGACGCGCCCGAGCTGTTCCAGAAAGAAGAGATGCGTGAGGATGAACGCCGACTGGCTGGTGAGGAAGTTCACCATGGACGTGGTCTGGACCGAGAGGACGTTTCCGTGCTCCGAGATATAGGGTTCGTACGGAGCGGAGACACGTCCCACGTACCCGGTGCAGTTGACGATGAACGTGCCCTGCTCGAGCGGACGGACGGCGCCACTTCGCAGGATCATCGTCGGCGTGCCATCTCGGTCGACGACGTCGCGTAGGTAGTCCGGCAGGATCTCGGTCGCGCCCTTCGAGATCACCTCGTTCTCTTCGGGCGAGAGCAGACCGAACATGTAGCGGCGACAGTCGGGGTTCAGGCCGACGGCGTACGTCGGGCGGAAGTACTCGAGGACCTCTGCCTCGTTCGTGCCGTCGAACCTTCGCGCGAGATCCTGGAACGCGGCGAGCGGCGTCGTCCCGCCGAACCACCGCCGCATCCCCGTCGGGAACGCCTTGTTCCTGTCCGAGAAGATCGTCCCCGAGCCGATCAGAAGGTGGACCTTCTTCCCGGGGAACGTCGTGATCAGGGCGTGCGCCGTGTCCATGCCGGTCTTCCCGCCGCCGACGACGTAGATCGGCGCATCGCTCGAGCGCATCTCCTCGCCGAGGACATCGAACGCGTCCGGCGACACGGAGCGGACGTTCGCGCTCGAGACCGCGATCGGAGGGTTCGGCGTCACGTCGTAGCCCATGGCCTTGATGCATCGCTTCGCCTCGATCCGGAGCGGGGGCGAGCCGCTCACGACCGGAGCACACGCGATGCGGACCCCCGTCGTCGATTCGTCGTGCGAGACGTAGTCGTAGCCGTGGAATCGCTCGACGTTCGCGCGCTCCGCGAGCGTCTCGAAGCATCGCTTAAGGTGCTCGAGGACCTCGCCGCGCGTGGCGAGGTGGCTCGGGGGCGCCTGCAGCGACCACGGGATGTTCCCGGCCGTGAACATCCGATGCGGTTGGTGCAGGCGCACGTAGTCGTACGTCCCGTTCCACATGCCTCCCGCCGCCGCGTTGCGGTCGACGACGACGATCTTCGCGTCCCGGGGAAGATGGCGAGTCGCCGCGAAGAGCGCGTTGAGTCCCGCCAGCCCGGCGCCGACGATGCAGAGGTCGCACGCGACGACCTTCGCGCGCGCGTCGGGCGCGTCCTCGTTTCGAATCATCGACCGACCTCCTCGACCCCCCGCGCCGCTTACGTCGATCTCGTCAGGCGCAGGTCAGCTCGCCCTTCGGACGCTATGCGTCGCGATGCGCGGGTTCCATGGTCATTCGATGACATGGACGTTCGTGCCGAACGCCTGCCTCGTCGCTCGTCGTCCCGGGAGGTGCTCTTAGGAGATATGGGAGGAGAACGAGCGAGAAACGCTGCCCACTTCGATCCAACCGAGGAGCGCGCCGCGACCGAAGATCGGACCAGAACGGATCGACCACCATTCCGGACCACGATGCACGAGCACACGAGGTCGCCCGCGCCTGGCTGCTCCTGAATCGAGCAAGGGCGAAGCCCACCGGGACCTGGAGGCGTCAGGCGGAAGTGCCACGCGCGCACCACTCGTGCGAGTCTCCGCCGATGAGCGACGACACCTCCTCCGAACCGATCGACAAGGGCCTCGCTGCATCTCTCGCGAAGCTCGAGCGCCTCGGGAGGTCGCACGGCGAGCTCGCTCCCGGACAGGGGCTCGCGAGCGGCGTCTTCGCGCTCGTCCTCGCGGGGCTCTCGCTCCTCGGGATCGTCGGCTTCCATTTCCCGGCATACACCTCGACGCCCGAGCTCCGCGCCCACTACGACGTGCAGACGCTGCGCTACCTGATGATGGGCGCCATGGTCCTCGCGGGGGCCATCTCGCTCTCCAACGTCGTCTTCGGTCGGAAGCGTTGGCTCGCCGCGACGACGTTCGCGATCCTCGTCGTCGGTCTGCTCCTGGGCGGACCGAACGTGCCGATCGGCGATTTCGCGGAGCACACGCCCTACGTCGGCCTCGACTTCTTCATCCTGGATCTGCTCGGCTCGACGGTCGTCTTCGTCGTCATCGAGAAGCTCTGGCCGCTCCGCGACGACCAGCCCCTGTTCCGCGCCGAGTGGCAGAACGACCTCGTCCACTTCTTCTTCAATCATCTGATCGTCGGCTTCACGCTGCTCGTGACGAGCCGCGTCGTGCACGACGTCTTCGGCTTCCTCGTGAGCGGCGCCGTCCAGGCGAAAGTCGCGGGGCTTCCCTTCGCGATCCAGCTCGTCCTGGTGATCCTCGCGGCCGACGTCGTGCAGTACTGGCTACACCGCGCCTACCACGAGGTCCCCTTCCTCTGGCGCTTCCACTCGGTGCATCACAGCGCCCGCCACATGGACTGGCTCGCCGGATCGCGTCAGCACATCCTCGAGCTCCTGCTCACGCGCATCCTCGTGCTCGCGCCGATCTTCGTGCTCGGCTTCCCGCAGTCGGTGATCGACGTGTACGTGATCGTCGTCGGGTTCCAGGCGGTGTTCAATCACGCGAACGTCGACGTCCGACTCGGGCCGCTGCGGTACCTGATCGTGACGCCGAACTTCCATCACTGGCACCACTCGCGCGACACCGAGGCGATCGACAAGAACTACGCCGCGCACTTCGCCTTCCTCGATCACCTCTTCGGCACCGCGGTCTCGGCGGACCGGAAGTGGCCCAGCCGCTACGGCGTCGTCGGCGACTACGTCCCGCTCGGCTTCGTCGCCCAGCAGAGCTTTCCCTTCGTCGGCTCGACCGTGAGCCGCGAGCGACCGTCGCTCCCGACGGACGACGCGACGTGGACCAAGCCGAGCGAATCGAACGGCGGCTGAGCGCCGCGCTCGGTCCGAGCGAGGGATTCCCGGGACCCGGATCGAGTCCAGGAACGATGTGCCCATGAAGAAGTTCGAGCGGCTACTTCTGGACGCGGCGCGTGCAGCACCGACCGACCTCGCCCCGTCGTTCGTGATCTTCGGGAGCGCTCCGCTCGCCTCCGTGGGGATACGGCCGGACGTCGACGATCTGGATCTGTTCGTGTCCGACGAGACGTTCGACGAGCTCGTCCGACGCGGGTACGAGAGCCGCGTGAAGCGGCTCGATCCGTCGACGGGAGAGTCCGTCCATCACGTCGTGCTCGTGCCTGGCCCTGCTCCCGGGAGCGAGCCCGACGTGGAAGTGTTCCGGACGTTCCAAGGCGTCGACTACGCGTCGGTCGCTCGAAGGGCAACGGCTCACGAGAGCGGGATGCGGATGGCGTCGCTTCCCGACGTGCGCGCGTGGAAGGTCGCGAGCGCGCGCCCGAAGGACCTCGCCGACGTCGCGTCGATCGATCGATACCTGGCCGAACTCGGGCGCCGCGGCTGAGCGCGTCGCTCGAGATCAGACCTTCACGGGCAGCGACTTCCAACCGCGTACGGTGGACGTGCGGGCCATCTGCACGTTCTCGTGATCCACTTCCCAGTCGGGGAACCGCGAGAGCACCTCTTCCAGCGCGATCCGGCCCTCGAGCCGAGCGAGCGACGCGCCGAGGCAGAAGTGGAGGCCGTGTCCGAAGCTCGCGTGATGGACCTTCTCGCGACGAACGTCGAGCTGATCGGGGTTCTCGAACTCGCGTTCGTCGCGGTTCGCGGCGCCGTTGACGAGGAGCATGATGTCCCCGGCCTTCACGACGGTTCCGTAGTGCTCCACGTCCTGCGTGACGCAACGGGCCTGGACCGGAGAGGGCGCCTCGTAGCGGAGGATCTCCTCGATCGCGTTCGGGACGAGGCTTCGATCCTCGACGAGGATGCGCCGTTGGTCCGGGAACTTGGAGAGGGTGTAGCCCGTCCATCCGATGAGGCGCGTCGTCGTCTCGTTGCCCGCGCCGGCGAGCAAGCCGACGTACATCAGGAGCTCCATGTCGTGGAGCGTGCGCTCGACGCCCTTCTCGTCCACGAAGCGGGCGTTGAGGAGCTCGGTCATCAAGTCCTCGGACGGATGCTGCCTCCGCCAGTCGATGTATTGCTTGAGACGACCCATGTCGAACATGCCCTTGGCGAACTTGGGCTTGCCGCCTTCGGGCTTGGCTTCGGTGAGACTCAGCGCCGCGTCGATCCCGTCGCGAAGCTCTTCCTGATCCTCCTCCGGCACTCCGAGGAGCATCCCGATCACGCGCATCGGCATCTGGGATCCGAGGTCCCGGATGAAGTTGAATCCTCCGGTCCCGACCAGCGGGTCGAGCGACGCGGCGCAGAACTGACGGATCTTGGGCTCGAGCTCGGCCATGCGCCGCGGCGTGAACAGCCGCGACATGATGTTCCGGTGGACCGTGTGCATCGGAGGGTCCTCGAAGATCATCAACCCGGGCGGGACGGTCGCGTTGTTCGCGATCATCTCGAGGATCGTCCCCTTCGAGGAGCTGTACGTCTTGAAGTCCCGCAGACCCGCCGCCACGTCGTCGTAGCGCGAGAGCGCCCAGAACTTGTACTGCTCGTTCCGGTAGAGCGGCGCTTCATCGCGCATGCGCTTCCACACCGGATAGGGATCGGCGTCGATCTCGAAGTCGTAGGGATCGTACTTGATCGGCGCTACGCCCGAGCTCTGCGATTCGGCTTCAGTCTGCATCGACATGGATCTGACTTCCGTCCTTGGATGTGGCGATCGAAGGATTAGTACCCGAGCGCTCGGAGCAGCGCTCAGAAGAGGACCGGCGAGCGCTCCGTCGAGGTCAACCGTCGACGCGAGGGCGCGGAGCCCGGCCGGGTCCGAAGGAACCCTACGGCTGACTCCCGGCACAGCACTGCGTGGGCATCGGGAACGGTATGCAATCCGGCACGGCGTAGCGATGCGCCACGCCCTCGATCGTGACCTCGACGTATCCGGTGGTGCTCGTCGGGGTGTCGCGGACGTTCAGGTTCTGCTCGGCCGCGGCGTCCGCCCACGACGGCGTGACCGTGAGGTGCGGGCAGAGCGGAACGTCGCAGAGGTGCCGGATCGGGCGGCAGCAGAGGTCGTTGAAGTCGTCCTCACGTGCGGCGTCGTCGGCCCACGGGTTCGCTCCCACGTTGTACGCCGTGCACACGCCGGCACCCATCGCGGCGGGGTCGCGACGACCGTAGGGATTCGCGATGTTCGGATCGTGGATGACGACGCCCCCCGCGGCGCTCTGCTCGGGAAGACAGCGCGCCGCTCCCTCGAAGTGCTGCTCGCGCGCCTACCAGTGGCGAGGCTCATGGTGCGTCGCTCGGATCGAGCGCGCCGATCCGCCCGGGCCGTTGTCGCGCTCCGTCGTGGACAGCGTCTTCGGGTCTCGCGAGATCGATCGCTCTTCGACCGACGTCGACCCGACGAATGCGCTACGGCCGACGCGTCTCCGCCGCTGCCCTGAGCAGCGCGTCGCGCGCCGTCGGCGAGAGCGGCGATCCTTCGGCGTGTTGCATCGCGTCGAAGAGGACCTCGAGACGACTCGTGCCTCGTTCGTCGGCGAAGGTCGCGAGCGTACGAGCCGCCTCCTCGGCAGACGGACGGTCTCCGGGCTCGCGCGCGAGGCACGCCATCACGAGCGCGGCGACCGGCTCCGGCGTCGCGGGCGCGAAGCGGCGAAGATCGGGGGCGTCTTCGATGGCGCGCGCCAGGAACCAACCGGGCGAACCACTTCGCTCGAACGGGAATCGACCCGCGAGGAGCAGAAAGAGGACGGTTCCAGCCGCGTACACGTCGGCCCGGTCGCTGACGTCGGTCTCGCCGGTCGCTTGCTCGGGCGCCATGAACGCCGGCGTGCCGACGACG
>Ga0075163_10002581_pt1 | contig 24329 bp, 17 predicted proteins | sample JI1023141ADNA_FD_71478 | JGI IMG/M metagenome (GOLD analysis project Ga0075163, IMG submission 71478) | Wastewater effluent complex algal communities from Wisconsin, to seasonally profile nutrient transformation and Carbon sequestration -... | ecosystem: Engineered > WWTP > Effluent > Algae... | reverse complement strand
TAAAAAGTTAATAGAATTGCCAGCCTATGTTAATTCTATGGATTGCGGCATTATTCCTTTTTTGTGTAATAAACTTACGGAGAGCATTTATCCACTAAAGTTAAATGAGTACCTGGCTTTAGGTAAGCCTGTTGTTTCTACTAATTTTTCAGCCGACCTGACCGATTTCCGTGATGTAATAAAAATTGCAGGCAATAAAGATGAATTTATTAGATCTTTGCGATCTGAAGTTCAAACGGATAACTCAATGAGTGTTTCCAAACGGATGGAAAAGGCAAAGAGAAATTCGTGGCAATCAAGGATAGTTGACTTTTGGAATGTTGTTGAACCGTATTGTAAATAAATGAGCGGAAATAAGTCAAACAAGGGTGAACAAATACCTTCCAGTTATAAAGTTATGGAATGGGTTCTCACTGTTTTGGTCGTTGGAATTTTTATTGCTTTTTTTTTAATGATTGTTGTGTTCTAGATGAGTGAGCCGAATCACATAATGAAACTTGGCACAGATCAACCTTTATCAGGTCTCGCATCTGGTATGGGGCGTTCAGAAAGCAGGTTGGGAAGATTATTTAAATCATCTCTGATTTATGTTTTGCTAAGTTTCATCTCGGTTGGATTGGCATTTGGAATTTCTGTTTTCGGTACAACTCTTGGGGTAGTCTTTCTTGCGATTATTATCGGGCTTCCAATTGCAGTTTATTCAAGCGTAAATCTAAAATTTGGAATCATTTGTCTTCTGAGTTTTTCGTACTGCCTGGGTTTTAATCGATTTATTCCAAACGTTCCGCTCGGCATTGCCATGGATGTCCTCTTAACCTTTATGCTGATTGGCTTATTGGTTGATAAATGGAAAAGGAATGACTACTCGGCTGCAGGAAACCCAATTAGTTATGTCGTTTGGATCTGGATTATATACAATTTTCTGGAATTTCTGAATCCCATGGCTTCTCGTCAGGTATGGATTTATGTGATTCGTGGAATAGCTCTTTTGATGATGTTTTACTTTATCGTTTTGCATGCTACAGATAATGTTAAGTTTGTTAAAACAATAATTAACCTTTGGTTGATTCTTACGCTGATCGGTGCATTGTATGGACTTTTTCAGGAATTTCATGGCCTCATGCAAGCTGAGAAGGATTGGGTAGCAAGGGATGAGTTTAGGTTTAACCTGATCTTCAATTGGGGTAGGTATAGAATTTTCTCCTTCTTTACTGATCCAACAGTTTTCGGAATTTTAATGGCTTATACAGGATTGTTTTGTATTGCTCTACTGCCCGGTCCATTTTCAATCGGATACAAGATTTTTTTGACTGGATGTGCTGGTATCATGTTACTTGCCATGGTATATGCGGGAACCCGAACCGCTTACGCGCTTGTTCCTGCCGGATTACTTTTTTTTGCCCTGCTTACACTACAGAAACGCACTCTTATTGTTTGTGCAGTCATTGGTGGAATTGGAGCCGCAATAATTTTTTCTGATATCCGTAGTGTCGGCCCATTTTTAACCACTAACAACCTGGAGCGCATACGCTCTGCGTTTAAACCCAGCGAAGATCCATCGTTTAAAGTCAGAGAAAAAAGTCAGGCGTTTATAAAACCCTTTATTCAGTCTCATCCATTTGGGGCCGGGTTGGGGAGCATCGGAATCTGGAGTGTAAGATTTACGCCTAATTCTCCCCTGGCTAAATTTGCACCTGATAGTGGTTATGTTCGGGTGGCCGTTGAGCTAGGGTGGGTTGGGCTAATTGTATATTGTATTTTTTTTATAACCGTTTTGATTGTTGGAGTAAGAAATTATTACAGAATGAAGGATCCATTGTTGAGAACATACATGGCGGCTTTGCTCGCTGTGGTTTTTGGAATAGTGATTGCCAATTATCCGCAGGAAGCCCTTATCCAGGCGCCAACTATTCTTATATTTTATATAATCATGGCATTCATAGTTCGCTTAAAAAAGCTTGATGAGTTAACACCTAAACGGCAACCAGTATGAGATTAATCTTAATGATAGTTTGCATAATGCAATTTTCTGTCGCATATGGACAAAGCGTGGACTTTAACAAGGTGATTCTTCCTGAAAATGTAACTGCTTCCAGTTTCGAGGAGAAACTTGTTCAGCTAGCCTGGAAAAACCATCCCACAAACAAGATTGCTCTCAAGAATGTTGAAATTGCATCGAAGGAAAGAAATCTGGCGCGATGGAAATGGTTAGATGATATTTATGCTACAGGTAACTTAAATGAATACACAATTAATCCATCACCGGATGCTCCAACAAACATGTTCTTTCCACGATACAATTTTGGTATCCGCGTCTCCTTGGGAACATTTGTAAGTACTCCTATACGTTCAAGAATAGAATCCGACAACATCGTTAATTCGGAACATGAGGTAAACGAGCGAAAACTCATCGTGAGAGAGCAGGTATTGGCAGGTCTTGAAAAACTCAAACAGTACTATAAATTCATGAAACTCAGGGAACAGATTAAGGAGGATTTCCTTACGATGTATAAGGACGCAGAAAAGAAATTTTCATTGGGCGAAGTTGATATAGAAAAATACCGGTCGTCAGTTCAATCTTATTACAATCAGGCAGAAGAAGTAGTTGAAGCGCAAACCAATTATAACAGCGCCAAAATAGCGTTGGAGGCATTAGTAGGAGTTTCGATTTTGGAAATAGATGGCTACCAGCAATTTCTTCAAAAATTAGATGCTGAGATTAAGATTGATTAAGGGTATTGGAATTGATTCGCGTTTTTGAAAATGAACATTAGGACTTTTTTACAAACTCTTCCATCGCGCCTTGCGCGAGTTACGACAGGAGGTAAGTTGATACGCGAAGTTGACGGATTACGTTTTCTTGCAATTTTTCCCGTTGTGGTTCAGCACTTAAGCGAACGATTGGAGCGGAATACGGTCATTGAATTTAGACACGGAACCGAATATGTCGTTTCCAATTTTATAACAAATCGGGGATTCATTGGAGTCTACATTTTCTTTGTTATAAGCGGTTTCATTTTAGGAATGCCGTTTGCAGCCCACCACCTAAAGGCTGGAAAAAAAGTCTCATTAAAATCTTATTTTTTGAGGCGACTTTCCAGGTTAGAGCCACCCTATATCCTGGTTATGATGGGAATGACAATCTTATTGGTAGTCTTAGGATATCATACATGGAAGGAAATTCTTCCTCATTTTGGAGCAAGCATTTTCTATTTACATAGCATTATTTTTCACTCCTGGAGTATCATCAACCCCCCGGTATGGACACTCGAAATTGAAGTTCAGTTCTATATTCTTGCTCCGTTGCTTGCGTATCTGTTCTTTTCCATTAAAGGTAAGTTTGTAAGAAGGGCAACAATGGTCTCTTTTATACTTGGTGTTATGTTGTTGCAACAGTATTTCGGTGTAATGAATACGTACACCATTCTAACGATATTGGCCCATATTCAATTCTTCTTAATTGGGTTTTTAGTTGCTGATATATACCTGATAGAATGGGGTAATGGTATCCGTAAACATGCCGTGTTTAACTACATCAGCATTTTAGCACTCGTTTTTGCTTTTTGGATTTGGTCGTGGGATTATAACCTATTGAGTCGTCTCCTATTTATTACTTCACTGTTCTTGTTAGCCTACTCATCCTTTCGGGCTACCTGGTTTAATCGGTTCATCACATTTCCCTGGATTACAGCAATCGGTGGAATGTGCTATACCATTTACCTGGTCCATTTACCCATCATTGAGTTTATGATTCAGTTTTCAAAGAACCTTCACCTGACAGACATCTTTACAATTAATTTTTTACTCCAGTTATTGATACTTACACCGATACTCATGGTGGCAAGTATCATTTACTTCCTCTTAATAGAAAAGCCGTGCATGCACAAAGACTGGCCGCAGCAATTGAGAAACTACCTAACTACCAAGTTTAGGTAGTTAATTTTTGTCCAATTACCTGTATTGAATTTCCCTTGGTTTTGCTCCGGTATGTTAAATACTCAATATAATAGATAAACTTGCAAACAGGCAGGAAAAAAAGTTGAAGGATCGCACCACCTTTAGCGGTAAAATAACTCAGTTCCCATCCTAGTCGTGAGATCCATCCGTCTGAATAGGAAGCATGGATGATTGAAAATCCTGCTTGCTTAAAGCGGGCAATCAGATCGTCAAGATTATATACCTGTCCAACGTGCTCCTCTTCGAGCCATTCGTTATGTTCTTCAAACCACGAATCAGGACAGATAGTTTGTTGGGTTACATTCGGCATTTTCACCATCAGGTAGCCACCCTTTTTAAGTTTTTTATAACATTCTTCAAATGGCATTTCTTCTTTTAAAATATGTTCAAAAACGTCTACGCTATAGATGAAATCATAAGCATCACTTTCATTGAGGTTTTCAATCTTTTCTTCAAAAATTACTACATTTTTGAACGAAGTCTTACTGACCACTTCTTTCAGGTAGCTGACGCGATCTGATAGAATTTCCAACGCGGTAATTTTAGATTGGGGTAAAGCTTCGGCCAGCATAAAGCTAAACTCACCCAACCCTGCACCTAAGTCCAGAATTTTATGAAAACTGCTTACGGGAAGTAGTTTTAATCTATTGATAAATATTTGTGCGCGAGCCCAGTTCCCCACGCTGGTATATCCGAAAATGGAGAAAATTATTTTGGCCAGCCCAGGTCTTTGCCTCATGCGAGGGCTAGTCAGTATTTGTGTTTTACCGTACTCGAAGTTTAATTCAGTAGACTGGGACATAGAAGGTGTTTAGGGGGTTTGGCTTTTAAAGCTTCAATTATACGATAATTTCAGATCATTTGAGAGTATCATTAATCTCATCGCTGAACGGTTTTAATCCAAATTGTGCAGCTAAATCCGGATGAACAAAAACATCAATGTGAGAATCCTCTAATTTTCTGGGAGCGAGAAAGGTGTCTACATGGACATATTTCTTTTTTAATTCATCGAGCACTTCATATGGGTAAAAATTATTTAAACTGGGTACCCTTTCAAATAACACTAAATCATAATATCCATCACGCACCTTCAAGTTAAATTCATCAACCTGTTTTTGGAACATTCCAATATTTAAGTGATACCAAAGCGGCTGCTGAGTGAGCGGGGTATAGCCCATTTCATGTGCAAGTGAAGTCAGTTCACTCATGTTTAAAACTCTTAATTCTTTTTTATCCAGAAAGGGAAGTGACATAAGTTTCGTAATCCCCATGTTGGTTTTCGCAGGAAGAAGAATTTTCTTCATGGTAGGCAAGTCACTTTCCGTCCAGGGCTCAGCCTGAATTTGTTCTGTTTGAGATGAATTGCGATCCACAAAAAAGCCCGAGATATATTTCCAATATCCTTCTGAAAAGGCAAGTCCAACAAATAAAAAAAGAATCGGGACTATGACCAGATTTTTGGTCCAGGTTTCCCAAGGCAACAGGCTGGCAATTCCAATAAAGGCGAACGTATGAAAGTAACTCATATGATCGGTCGGCAGTGGACTGGTGGCCCGGGTAACTAACGATTGAAGAATAAAGGCAACACTAAGGACACTTGCCGTGAAAAGATTTTTATTTTGAAAGAAATCCTTCCATGAGGATGTGTATAAAAAAAGACCTCCGATTATCAATAACAGATAAACTTTCTCCAACAAGGAACGTGATAACAGAATATCTAACAACAACCCAATACTTAATCTTGAATTGTGAGGTGCCTGGCCTAAATTAAACCAATACATAAAATCGCTACTCAAAAAAGGTAGAATAAACAGAGCCCCGGTAATTGCGAATGCCGAGACGTAAATGATAAGCAATGTTTTTTTTCTTTCCTGAATAGAAATATACCCTAACAAGAAAACACAAATCAAAAAACAAAGCCCTCCCACATCCTGCTTTGTATAAAAGGTAATGAAAGTGAAAATCCCGGACAGGGTAAGGTTTATTGCATTAGCCTTTTTACTTTTTTCCGAGTGATAGCTCGTAAGAAAGAATAGAGAGACCAGCTCAAGAACAACCACTGTATGATTATACCAGGGCCAAAAATTATAGATTACATATGTAAGGCAGAATATGAGTAAAGCTAAAGTCACCGCGATAGGCTTCACTTTAAGGTTATACAGTATTCCTCTTAAACTTATCAGGCTAATAAAATTTATAAATACCTGGGCCTTTACCAAAGACAGAAAGGTTGGGCCAAATAGTTTAAAGAACAGCGCAGGAATTAACCAGAATCCGAACCCCATGGGAAGCCCAAAGTCAGCAAAAGGCATTTGACCAAGATAAAGCCTGTAAGCCCCTTCCCAGGTTAGAAATATGTTGACCCGGTAGGGAAGATTAATTAAAAGTGGAAGAATTAAGAAGGGAAGAATGATTAGAAAGTCAACAATGATTAATTTGCGTGGACTTTCGATAAAACTGACAAATGTGCTTTTATTCATGATTCTAAAAGCCCAAATTTAACGAAAGAAAGGCTTCGATCTCATGCGTTTTTTCTTCCTATTACGAATTCATCATTGGCCTAAAAATCTGTTTATTTTTATACCGGCCTTCTTCGCTGGTGTAATTACCAATGTGCCAATAATTACATTGTTAATTCAGGGATTCTTTTGTTTTTCTTTGGTATCAAGTGCTGTTTACGTTATAAACGATTATCGAGACCGCGAGAAGGATCGTTTACATCCTGTAAAGAAAAACAGACCCTTAGCTTCCGGACAAGTTACTCCTGCGCTCGCGATAGGAATTGTGATCGTGTTACTGGCAATTGCGCTACCCTGGAGTTTTTTTCTAAACTACTATTTTGGGTTAAGTGTAGTTAGTTATTTGGTAATTAACCTGCTTTATTCTCTGGGCCTTAAGAATATAGCGATTCTGGACACCCTGATTGTCTCATCGGGATTTTTGCTGCGCACCCTGTCGGGAGGGTGGGTAGCTGAGGTGGCAATTTCACAGTGGCTTGTAATTATGGTTTTCTTGCTGTCATTTTTTCTTGCAACAGCTAAGCGAAGAGACGACCTAATATTGTTTCAGAATGGACAGGCACCCCTTCGTAGATCTTCCAAGGGCTATACCCTGGAATTTATTAACACGATTTTATCTGTACTGGCCGGAGTAATCATAGTTTCCTACATCATGTATACAATTTCAGATGAAGTGGTTCATCGGCTTCATACTCCTCATTTGTATGTAACAGCGCTCTTTGTCTTTGCAGGGTTAATCCGGTTTCTGCAAATAACCATGGTTGAAAACCGGAGCGGATCACCCATGAGGATATTCCTGACGGATATCTTTATTCAAACGTCTATTATACTTTGGATTTTGTGTTTTTTTATAGTCATATATATCTGACAAAAGATGAACTCGGTTAAGATTGCTAACTGGGGCAACTACCCTGTGGTAGATGCCCAGGTTGCTGAATTTGGGAATCGTGAAGAAATTGAAAAAAATCTTCTTGCGGTTCCGTCATGCGTTATTCGGGGTGCTGGACTATCCTATGGGGATGCTTCATTGGCAGGAAATATTCTTTCTACCATGAAGTTCAACAAGATATTACAGTTTAATGATCAGGCAGGGATTATTACTGTCGAGGCTGGAGCAACCTTAGATGAAATACTCAAGGTAATTGTTCCAAAAGGTTGGTTTTTGCCGGTTACTCCCGGAACAAAGTTTATCACGGCCGGGGGTGCAGTGGCGGGGGATGTGCACGGTAAGAATCACCATAGCGAAGGTGCTTTCTGCAGGTATGTTACCCAGCTAGATCTCTTAATGGCTGATGGAAAAGAAATTGTCTGTACCCCTGTGTCAACTCCAGAATTGTTTAAAACCGTGTGCGCAGGCCTGGGGCATAGTGCATTTATACTTACTGTTCAGTTTAAACTGAAGCCTATCAAGACCGCTTTTATACGACAGAGAAATGTGATCGTAGAGAATCTGGATGACATGTTGGCCAAACTACAGGATTTTGGCTCTACTACATATTCAGTTTCCTGGATTGATTGCCTTGCACGCGGTAAAAGTTTAGGCAGAGGTGTTTTAATGTTGGGCGAGCACGCAACTCCGGATGAAGTGAGTGATAAAGATCTTTTACGGGTGCATTCAAACCCCAAAGTAACAGCCCCGTTTTTCTTTCCATCTTTTCTATTGAATTCCCTTACCGTTCGATCATTTAACTTTCTCTTTTTCAATAAGCATAAGTTATCAGCGAAGGATTTCATAGTTCACTACGATCCTTACTTCTACCCGTTGGATTTTGTAAGGAATTGGAATAAGCTTTATGGACGGAGAGGTTTTTTGCAATATCAGTTTGTTATTCCATTTGAAAATTCAGCGAAGGGTTTACGCGTAATTCTCGACAAAATAAGTAATTCGGGATTGGCTTCTTTTCTAGCCGTTTTAAAAGGCATGGGGGCTGCCGAAAATCTTCTTTCTTTCCCGATGCCTGGGTTTACCCTTGCCCTGGATTTTCCTGTTTCTGATAAGATATTTCCCTTGTTGAATGAACTCGATAAGATAGTTGTTGATCTGGGCGGTAGAATTTATCTTGTTAAAGATGCCCGCATGGCCTCCGATACCTATTGGAAGGGATATCCGAACGCTTCTGAATTTAAACGATTGGTAACCACGTTTGATCCCGATCATAAATTTTCTTCTTTACTTTCGAAACGCCTTAACATGATATGAGTATGCAGACGGTTTTGATTTTAGGAGCTGCATCAGATGTTGGTCAGGCACTGGCTAAGCAATTCTATTCTGCAGGATTTCAATTAGTATTAGCAGCCAGAAATACCGCAGACATAGAAAGTTATTTAAATACTTGGTCCGATAAGGGAAAAATTACCTGCATTCCATTTGATGCCTGTGATTTTGCTAATCATAAAAATTGGATGGAGAAACTTCCAACGGTTCCTGATATCACTATTTGTGTTTTTGGCTATTTGGGCGACCAGGCGAAAGCGATGGAAGAGTGGAATGAAAGCGAGCGAATTATTAATACCAATTATTCGGGCGCTGTTTCCATGCTGAATGTTATTGGTGGGGTTTATGCAAGACGGGGAAGCGGAATAATAGTGGGTATTAGTTCAGTGGCTGGTGACCGTGGCCGGCAGAGTAATTATATTTATGGAAGTGCGAAGGCTGGGTTCACGGCATACTTATCGGGGTTGCGTAATAAAATGCTCAGTCACGGAGTTCATGTTCTCACCGTTAAGCCAGGCTTCATTAATACAAAAATGACTGCCGGCTTAAAACTGCCGAAGGCGCTCACGGCCAGCCCTGATCAGGTTGCCAAAAGAATTTATAATGGCGTGCACAGCAGGCAAAATGTTATTTATGTATTGCCAATCTGGTTTTTAATCATGCTTATTATCCGGCTCATACCTGAATTTATTTTTAAGAGACTTAAACTCTGATGGGGCCGGATAACAAACTGGTTTTGTATGATTTTGATGGAACCATAACCACAAAAGATACGCTGTTTGAATTTTGCCGTTTTATAGCAGGTGATTTATTTATTGTGAAGATTTTTGTTTTGCTGCCCGTGCTTTTGGCTCAGCGGCTTACGCTAATGTCGGCTCAGAATGCAAAAGAGATTTTTCTTGCCTTCTTTTTAAAGGGGTTGCACCAATCTGAATTTGACTATCAATGCCAATTGTTTGCTGATAAAATATTGCCCGGTCTCATCAGGCCTCAGGCTCTAAAGTCTATTCAGGATTATAAAAATACCCAAGCCCGCATTGTTATTGTTTCGGCTTCACCGCAAAATTGGATCTTGCCCTGGGCTGGTAAAGTTGGTGCTGAGGTAATAGCTACCCAATTAGTTATTGAGAATGGAAAAATCACCGGAAAAATTCAGGGGTGGAATTGTAACGGTGAGGAAAAAGTGAATCGCATCCGCAAATTGATTGACTTAGCCTCGTACCAGGAGATTATTGCCTATGGTGATACGAAAGGGGACTTGCCTATGTTATCTCTTGCCACTCAAAAATTCTTTAAACCGTTTCGCGGTAAAAGTTAGAAGAGAACGGACTAAAGCACGGTTGTTTATACGGATTGTAAAATCCAATGTAGATTATTTCGTGAGTGGTATCCATCTTCTTGAGAAAGAAATCAGTGGACAAAAGGAAATGACCGGTAATTTGTCCCTTGTAGAGTAAATATTTATTGCGATAGGGGAGTATTGACTTTAGGAATCCAGCATTCGTGTGAATTACGATCAAGGCTTTTTTGGAAAGACTGAACTTTGACCAAAATTGTTCCAGTGTTGCCTCCTGAATAAATCGGTCAACAAATTCAGGCTTAATTTTTAATTGAGCCGTTGTTTTCGAAAGCATTTTTGCAATGGTTTCTTTAAAAGAAGGAATCATGAAAAATGCTACCAACCCCAGGCCCGTTAGTGCTATTCCTGCTTTTACAAAGGTCCTGCGTTTCATATCAAAAGTTTTTATCGGCCGACCACAACGACAAAGCCGAAAGGGTAAGTGTTGGGTTAGATGCTGCAATGGAAGGAAATGCACCCCCACCTAATACGAACACATTTCTGTACGTATGATGAATCAGATTTTTATCAACTACCCCGCTCGCAGCGTCAGCACTCATGCGGGTGGCACCCAGAATATGAGCCTCTGATGCCTGTGCATTTTCATCCAACAGAATTTCTTCAACGGGAAGACTTCCAAGCAGCTCTGGTAATTTCTTCTTCATGTTATTATAGCCTGCTTCTACATACTTACTATGTCCTTTGTATTCAATTACCGGCAATCGTTTGTCGGCACCTGCCAGCACCCGATTTTCGGCTTGCGGCACATCCTCAAAAATAAATTTGAACTTGGCAATCTTCCGCCACTTGCCTTCTTCGGCCCTTACAAAGGGATCGTTATGACTTTCAATCAGGCATGCACCGCCTTCTTTACGTGCTGGTGAATCATAGAGCATAAAACCATTGGCTGTAATGATTGTGCTTCCTCCTACATTATCAAGATCATTGAGGTGAACATAGGCGTAAAAGCCTACCTGCTCAGAAAGATATCGGCCCGTATTAGTATTGGTATCGCCACTGTTTAATAAAATATGCGCATTGAAAATTGGATTCGCGCCCAGCGCAATTACATTGCCCTGAAACAGTCCTGCTTTACCCTCAGAAATAGTTTGCACCCCCTTCGCTACGCTGGCCTGAATATCCAGGGCAATTACCTGAGTGTTGTATTGAATCGTTACCCGGGGATCGTCATAAATTGACATCATTCCATTTTCAATTGTGAATTTGGATGAGATAGGGCACAAATGACAAATAGCGCTGTTACAACACGGGTTCCGCTTTCCACCTTTGCTGGCTCGCGCAGTCGGTTGACTTATATACAATTCCTGATACTGATTATGTAGTAGGCGATCAACGGCATTGAAGGTATGGGCTGGCAACGGGTAAGGCTTTGACATTGGATAGGGCGTTTGATCCGGCCCTGAAATAGACATAATATCTTCCGCTTGGCAGTAATAAGGTTCAAGCTCTTCATAAGTGAGCGGCCAATCCATACCTACACCATACAGTGAATGCAGTTTGAAATCAGCAGGCATAAAGCGCGGGGTGCAGCCCGTCCAGGCATAAGAGGTGCCACCAAAACTTGGATCAAAAAGCCACGGTTTTTGTGGATTCCGGTTTTCATACGTAGGTCCTGTTGGTGTGTTACTCACAAAGTTTACAAACCCGTAAGGAGCTTTTCGTGCATGATCCAAACGTGCGCGTTGTGGTTCAAAGCTACCTCGTTCCAACACCAACACCTTTACATCAGCTCCCGACTTTTCGAGATACTTTTTCAGAAAAAAAGAAGAGGCGAAACCGGTACCAACTACAATCAGGTCGTAATTCATTACCTTTATTTGACTTTCTAAAGTTAGATATTTGTAAATGAAATTCTCTTTTTCTTCCGGTAATTGGTGGCTCTTTCTCGGTTTATATTCGATCCTTAGTTTGTATGTGGTTTATGAGCAGGCCACCGATTTATATGCGATTCCTTTACCGGAGCAGGTTGCCCGCCATGAACGGTTGCTGGCGGGTAATTCTGAATTTTTCAATCCCTGGCAATACCGTGTATTCAGCACCTATATGGTGGAAGGGTTTTATAAAACCCTGAATTCGATTTCCGATCAAATTGATATCACCAAATCATTTTTACTTTTCAGGGTGTTTCAGACCATCCTGATTTTGATTATTGCCCATAGCTACTTTCTGGCCCTTGGAATCAGAAACCCCTGGCTGGTGCTGATGGGTGTTTTGCTGCTTGGTTTTTCCATGGCCCACAGTGTCTTCCAATCAGACCTTTCAGTCAATACCTATTTCGATATCTTTTTCTACCTGTTGGCAGGTTTACTGATTATTAAAGAGAGACTGATCTGGATTGTGCCGCTTATGTTGCTGGCGGCCCTGAACCGCGAAACTTCGTTGTTAATTCCAGCCATGTTGATTATTCCGTTTGTACATTGGAAACCTTTTTCCATTCCGAAAACTCCTTTCCTGATTGCTGTGATTTCCACATTGCTTTTTTTCGCAGTCTTTATTTCTGTGCGATTGTACTATGGTTATAGGCCTGCCGAAGGCATTAATGGGATGACGGGTTTTACAGACTATTTATCATTTAATCTTAGGTTTTTAAAAGTGTATCCTGAATTGATCGGCACAGTGGCATTTTTACCAATCATTACCATACTCTTTCTCAAACGAATACCACGGTTATTGCAACAATGGTTTTGGGTAGTTTGCCCGGCCTGGTTTTTAATTCATTTTGCATTCAGCACGGCAGTAGAATCAAGACTCTTTTTGGTCCCTCAAGCGTTAATTTTTATTCCTGCTTTTCTATGGCTGATTGAAAACTGGTATGCTAATCCTGGCGTCAATACAGAAAGTCAAGCATGATCTGATTTACTTCACCTGATCTTTCCAGGTGTGGCATATGGCCGGCATCATAGATCTCACGGATTTGTAAAGCAGGATATGTTTTCAAGAACAGGTCCACATTTGCCATTGGAAAATACGGATCACGGTTACCATAAATGAGCATCACTTTGGTGGCCGGCAGTTGAGCTAACAGCGGCAGTTTGTTTTGATTCAATGTGTGCATCCAGGTAGAATAGTTGGTATGTTTATACCCTTCAAATTCCATAAAGTACTCCAACCGTTTAGCGTAGGCCTCAAAGATCGCCTGATCAATAAATTCTTTGCGTTGATTTTCTACTGCCCTTGGGTACCAATACAAAGTCATTAGAAAATCAGAGACACCCGGAATCTGTAATAGTTTATTGGCGCGATAGTCTCCAGTAATGGCCGGATCAATCATTACTATTTTTTCAACTTTCTCAGGATGTTTAGTGGCAAAATCCAGCGCTACCATACTCCCTAACGACATGCTGATTACTGTAAGTGAATCGCGCAGATTTAATGCAGCAGTTAACTCTTCCAGTTGTCTTAACAGCAAATCAGGATTATACTCACCATCTATGCGATCGCTGTACCCGCGCCCATATAAATCATACAACACTACCCGATAGCCTTGCTGTACAAAAAAGTTTGCATTGCTGCTCCAAACTTCCATACCTGTAATTCCACCGCCATGAATAAATAATAGGGGGGTGTCATTTTCAGAGCCGAGCGAAAGGTAATGGGTAACGCCATCCGTTAAGCGGATAAATTTGCCCGGGGCCGACAGACGCGTTTCTTCATTCAATGATCTGGTCTCCTGAAGCGCTGAGGTAACAAAATAAATTACAACCAACAGCAAGACAAAGAAGATGGTGAGGTACAATATGCGTTTGAGCCATTTCATCTCGTAAAGATTTTGATGAATGGAAAGTTACACCTTTGCAGAGAAATATCATTCTTGGCAGAGCGGCCAGACCGCTTCTTCGCGAGAATGGTTAGCGGTCAGACCGCTCATAAAAAAATCGCCCAGGATTTAAATCCGGGGCGATCACTAGTTGATTACAAAGTTATTACTCTTTCAATACCCGGTATCGTTGACCATTTACCTGCAGTAAATACAACCCGGTAGGGAGCTGGCTAAAATCAACTTCAGCACTTTCGTTACTGATTCGTGTGGTCTGAATTTGCATTGACTGCCCAATGCTTGTGATCACCCGGATGGAAGGGAAGTCAATGGGTTGTTCCATGGTTATAACAACCTTATCGCGGGTTGGGTTTGGATACAATTGCTGTAACCGATTAGGTTTTTCAATGCCGGTAATTCTTCCGGCCGCATAGTCAACCGTATCGGATTTTTTAATACATGAGGCGCGGGTTACTTCTACCACATATAGGCCGTCTTCAGGGGCCAGTAGTTCCTGGCCGGTCTGCCCCTCCAATTCCTCACCGTTGAAATACCAGGTATAGTTTGCATTCTCAGTACTTGCAATCAATTTCAAAGGCTCCATTAATATCTCGGGCACAGGCAGCGTATCGCGCTGCACGGCTATGGTCATAGGGAGTTCAAAACTATTACAGCTTTTAAAGCCGGCTTTGATGATTGCCGGTGTAGATCCATACTCTATCAGGGCCGGGTTAACAGCCAGCTCCAGGGTGCCACCGATACTGGTGAGGTCTTCTGATATGGCCACTCCATCAACAAATGCCTGGTAGGTTACACCCGGTTGTGAATTGTTCACCTTAATAATCGGGCTGCTTTGCTCACAGGCTGCATCCGTCTTCAGGGTTTGGTTCAGCACCACTTCTGGTTTTTTCAGGCGTAACGTAAAGCGGCCATCGGCTTTGGAAGCCGGATCGTCCGTAATACTGAATGCATACACTTCGGTATCGCTGATTACTTTTTGGGTTTGTGTGAAGTTGTCGGTAAAGGTTACTTCATCACCACTAATGATACTGCTCGACCCATTGATATTTAATTCGTAAAGACCAGCGGCTGCATTCTCAATTCGGAAACTGATCTCCTGCTCGCAATAGTTGGTAGTAGTCAAGTTGATAGCCATTGGCTTGCCATCTGACGTTAAGGAGGATAGATTGAAAAACCCATTATTCTGTTTCACCCCATCTATATTAGTATCAAATGCAGGCGATGCCCCATCCAACCATTGAATGTGAGTAGCATCCTGAAAGGTTGAATTCTTCAATACGATCTCCAGAGTATTGTCTGGCCAACCTTCCCGGAAGAAAGTTCCATCTATTATTTGCTTGGCACTCTCACTTATAATCAGAGATGGACTTGCAGTTGTTGTACGAACCCAAAACGCCTGGCCGGGAGCGATCACTCCATCAAAAGTTCCAGTCGAACCATTAAAATGTCGCCAGATGAAACCACCCGGTGCAATGTTTGAGTTTTCACGAACATAAACTGTGTTGTTAACACCACTCATTGTCCAACCCCCTGTTGAGTTTCCAGTCCATTTGATCGGGGATGGATAGGGATTACCTAATAAATTCCAACCATTGGCAGTTGAGCCTGTACCACCTGTGAGAGTGAATGGTATGGTTCCCTGGTAAGGTTCACCTGTTACTTTCCATGTAGTTGGTGCACTGGCTTCCCGGATAAATGGCGTATAGCCCTTACCCCTGCGCAGCGTGTCTAAGTTAGTTCCGCCCACTGCCGGAAACTGGATGTAATTTGGTTCGGTGTACTGGAACATCGAGGCATTAGATGTAACACCTGATATTACAGAGGCCCCACTGAAGTTTCCGGTAATCGGGAAGAAGGCTTGCAGATCGGCTGCCGTAACGTTGCGTACCGGTGATGAGATGTAGCGATAAATGCGACCCTCACCACTCATGTATCGCTCAACCGTTATCTTACCACTTACTTTGGCGCCATTTAGTAGCGGACCAATGCGGGCAGTGCCACCGGGACCGTCTGAGATAGAACGCAAGGTTAGATAGCCATCCCCGGTGTTTAATTCTCCGCTCCCTACCGTTACCAGGTTATTGACTTTAACTGCGGTAAGAATGCTACTGCGGTTGTTAATCGGTACGGATGAGGTGAGGTTATTCAGTGAATTGTCTAAGCTGAAATAGATGTTGTTGTTTTGTGTAGCTGTGGAACTGAACGTAAAGTTACCTCCGGTCATATTTAACGCTCCGGTTTCGTTGTTTGAATTGATGGTACCACGTCCTGTGATTACAAGATTGTTGTTACCTAAATCCAATTTGGAACCACTCTTTAGCAAAATTCCGCCACCTTGATTTGAGCCAACAGTAATTGTATTGCCCGTTAGGTTGTTGAACAGAACCTGGTCGCCAAAATCAGCCTGGATGCTGAAAAGATTCGGATTAACCGGGTTAGTAAAACTAATAACGTGGTTTGTTCCCCCGGTAAATACCAGTGCATATTGATCCGGTCCGTTTGCCGGGAATGGATTTCCTGAAATATTATTAACCACCAGATTTCCACCGATACGTAATGTGGAAAGGTTGTTCGCAACACCCGAAGTAACTGCTCCATTGCCGATGGTAAGATTGCCCTGAACAGTTGTACTGTTTAAGGACAAATTATATAGATTGCTACTGGCCAAGGTTACGTTACCATACATAGCATTTGGAATGGCAGTTGTTCCGGCATAATTGAAATTAACATTTGAACTTGGGTGTAGCACACCGAAGGCCGGGATTGTTGCGTGGTTCAGATTGATGGTTGTGTTGTTGTTTGCATCAATTGTAGCTGCAACCCCGGCATTAATATTTACGGTTAATGGATTAGTGCCATTACCTACAATTACTTTTGAACCGCTTCCGCTAACAGACCAGGTTGTGTTTATATCGGCAGTAGCCCGGTTGCGAATGTTAAAATAATTTAATGCACCGGTAAAGTTTGCAGGGGCTGTTCCACTTCCGTCTGTGGCTGTTCCCCAACTAGCTGTTGAGGCCAAATCACCAGTAGACTTTGAGTAATAATTTACAATAGTTGCACCAGTGAGAAATAATTTAGTGCTTGGAATTATAGTTGCTGCATTATAGTTAGCGTCACTAGTCGGATTAGTTACACCTGTGTAATCACCAGCACGATATCTAACTGCGAGAAATTCACCACCTCCTTGTTCAAAGAAAGTAACTCTAATTGGATATTTCCCCGCTGAAGGAAAATTATACCGTCCAAGCCTGTTTTGTTCTCCATGTGCGCCATCATTATTTACAACAAGAGTACCGTTAATATAAAGCCTACTTCCATCATCGGATCTTGTCCAGAAAGTTGTATACCCACTTTGATCAATCTCTACAAAACCATCATAAGCAAAAACAATGTTATCGTTTTGCTGGCGTGGAGTTAAACTAAATGTACTCACAGTACCGGCAGCAGTTGGTGTTTGGTTAAAATTAAATGCAGCGGGAGTTTGAGGTGTAGTTTCATTCAATTGCTGACCCGCTGGCCCCGGCATTGTACCTGTAAATTGGTAATACTTGTAACTAAGTCCGTTCGTTGGTGCAAGTGTTGTAACTGTAACACTTTCAGCAAAGGGCGAGTAATTGTTTTTAAAGTCAATGGCACGTACACTTAAGAAATAAGTCATGCCAGTAACTAAGCCTGTTAAGGTTGTAGTGTTGGCTGGCAGCGGATTGCCATCAGCATTTCCCGTAAGGGTCGTAAGCAAGTTTGAGCCATTGTAAATTTCATACTTATAGACAAGATCATTGTCGGTAGATGGATCCCATGTAAGGGTAACCTGTGTATCTTTAATATTACTCGCTATTAAATTAGTTGGAGCCGTTGGCGGAATTAAGTCAGGCTGTGTATTTCCGTTTACATAAGGTTCTAAAGAGAATACTCCTTGTCCGCTTGGCAGTATTGCACGAATCACATAACGGTAAGTTGCATCAGGCCTTAAACCAATATCAAGAAAAGACACGGTATTAGCCGGCAATACTTTTATTAAAGTCCAGGGTTGAAATGAGTATCCTCCAAGCCCAAATCGGATGCGCCACAATTCATAGCCCATTTCCCCTGAGTAATCCGTCCAACTTACATTTATTTCTGTAGGTGAGGTTCCTGTCATTGTCGGTTGAACAGGACGGGGCGAAGTGGGTTGAGTTGAATTCCAGGTTACAATTATTGAATTTGATGCTGCGCTTATACAACCTGTTTGTTCTAAAACCTTAACTGTATAAGTTCCGGCATCTACTGCTGCTCCAGAACCACCGGCATTGATGAGTCGGGTATTTGATGTTCCACTGGCAACCTGAACACCATTCTTAAACCAATAGTATGTTGGGTATCCTATAGGTGCTGTTAAGTTGATTTTGTTATCTACGCCAGGCAAATCAACGGTTTGAATTGTTGAACCACTATTAGTTAATAAGGGAACATAGGTTGACGCTGCTTTAGTGCCAATTACTCTCGGATTGGATTCTGCCCAATCTGTGGTTTCCCATTTCGGAGTTATTCTGCGTCTGTATTTTACAGTATAGGTTCCTGTAAGGGTGGCATCATAAAATCTGGTTGTTGCTCCAGGAATATCTACGCCATCGCGGGTCCATTGATAAGAGAGAAACTTATCAGAGAAGCCCAATCTAAGCGTGCCACCCGGGCAAATATTTGGGTCTCCCCCAAACACGTGAATATTTTTTTTGCTTTTACTCAACATCCAGGAGAAAAAATCAGGCTCGGCATAAGCTGTATTCCACGTACCATGCCCAAGGGTTGGGTACAACGTATAACGTGGATCACCCCCTGCGGCTTCCAATGCGGCAATGGCATCAACAGCAGCCTGTGGCCTTGGATTTGTATCAGTACCTCCCTGAAAAAGCCAGAGTGGAGTTGTATTAAGGATTGGTGCCATTTGGGTCATATCACTACCCACACCACTCATCGGCAATATGGCGGCAAACAGGTCGGCCCGTTTGGTGGCCACTTCCCAGGTTCCTTTTGCTCCGTTACTTAGTCCATGGGTATAAACCCGATCCGGATCTATATTCTTGTTTATTAAAAGCCAGTCAATAATTTTAGTAACCAGGGCTCCCGTTTCATTCATATTGCCACCGTTCCAACCGTTTTCCCACGCGCCATTATAGCTGGCCTGCGGCCAGATAACAATACCGGGAAATGCATTTGACAAGGAAGGATTTCTGAGGACAGCATTTAAATGCGCCTGGCCACCATGTATAAGATTGGACCCATTATTATCGAAGCGAACATCGTTAGTCGCATAATTATATTGGCCAGTCCAGATTCGGCCCGATTCACCCGCACCATGCATCATTACGATCATGGGATATTTCTGGGTTCTTGTTGAGTCATAATTGAGCGGGTAGACAATGCGCCAGTTCATAAACTCAACTACATTACCACCATTTATTGTACGGTAGGTATATTCTTTTATCAAATCATCATTCCAGCTAACGAAACCGGGGTAATAGTGGCATAAGGGTGGGTTATCACATCCATCGGTGCCAGGAACCACCTCCCGGTGTGATCTATCCTTTACAACCGAAATAGTCTGTGCCTGAAGGGCAAAAGTGGTTGTCAAGACGAACAACCCTGAGATAAGCCAACGAGAGATCATGTAAGTTTTTTTAGACTAAGCCACTATTTACTAAACCAATACTCCTGATACGTCCAGGAACTTAAAAGTAACCTCTAAATTACTATATGAATGGGGGATTTTAACAGGGGCGGAGGGTTATATTTTTGATCCAAAACATATGTAACATTTATGCCTCAAATTCAACATTTCGAAGGGTGCCAGGTTTAATTTTAATTGCCGCAGTTGTTTACCACACTCGGTTTAATTATTCGGTTTTGGGGTGTAGATTTTTCGCGTTCATTTTCAATCGGTTGCAAAGAATAAATAACCCTGGGTTACAACCCTTAGCCGGGCCCCATTAATACTGATTGGTTTATTTTGGTAAGACCTGTGATCTATGTAAAAATTAGTTTCCGTTTTGTAAATCTTTTTCAAAAAACGAATAGGAACTTGCTTAGGCAACAGGGGAAATGTTTTAAATTACTTTGGTAAGTAAATCAAAATCAGAGCAGTTGAATGATTAGAAATGGCCTGCTGGTTCTAAATAAAAGTTTAAAAGCGTAAACAACTACTTTCATGTTTTTAAGTCGCACGTGGGGCATTAAGAGGCAATTAAAGGCTACTATATATTTACTTTTCACAGCCCCGCTTTTTTTTATCAGTTCGTGCAAAGATGATCCGGAACCCCCCGTGGAGATAAGCTTTTCTGCCGATGCGCAGTCGGTGGTTGAGGGCAACCAGGTTGATATTTTTATACCCCTTGAACGCGCAGCCACTGGCGGTGGCAAAGTAGTTGTTCAACTAAGTGGTGCGGCTATCTATAATGAAGATTACAACACCAATCCATCGGGTGCTACCGGCAGTTTTGAGTTAACCATTGCCGCGGGTGCCACCAGTGTTCAGTTTAGTGTTGCTACCACAAACGATAACATTTATAAGGGCGATCGGCCGATCGTAATTACGCTATCCGATCCTTCAGAAGGGTTTGCTTTGGGTTCAAGAAAATCCCTTACCCTTACCATTGTGGATGATGAAAGTCAGGCGACAGCAAATTTTCAATCAAGTGTAGCGTCCGTAATTGAAAATTCTGCCCCAGGCATTACAGTTCAGATTCCTTTTTCTATGGCTACCAAAGGGCCGGGCACCATAACAGTATCGTGGGCTTCAAATAACGCTGCCTACAATACCCATTTTACAACACTGCCGGCAGCAACGGGCAACACTATTTCAATTGCCGTACCTGGTGATGCTACGGGCACCAGCCTCACGCTGATTCCAAAAGATGATTCCTATTTTCATGATAACTATGTAATTGTATTTGAGATTTCAGCAACTACAGGTGCTGTAAAAGCAGGCTCCAATAAAAAATTAACGGTAACCATTCAGGAAGACGAGAATCCTTCATTTGCGAGTTTCCCTGTTACCGATGGCATAATAGAGGAAACCAATACAACAGGAATCGTAGTTCCGATATCTCTTACTATTCCCGCTTCTGAAACCGGGTCTGTAAATGTTTCCTTCACATCTTCCAGCGCTGTTTATGGAACTCATTTTACGACAGTGCCTAATGCATCGGGCAATAATATTTTATTGAATGTTGCAAAAAATGCTACCAGTGCCGAGTTGATTATCTATCCAATAGATAATGCTGTTGACAATGCCGACAGACTTATCTTTTTTACAATCTCAGGTGGCGGTGGTGTTGTGAGGCCTGCCGGGAACATCAACTATGTTCTTACCATCACCGATAATGAGCCAACGCTGCAACGGGTTTTGATTTCGTTTGGCAGTGCAACTGCTCCGCTGGTTACGGGTACCGATAGCTGGAACCATGCCTATACCAACACTCCGGATGCAGGCGTCACCTGGTCTGATTTAGTACGTGCCGATGGTGCCGCCACTACTTTTGATCTTTCGATTATCTCGCCATTAACGCCTCAGCCCCTGGGAAAAATAACGGGAATTAATTCCGGTGTATTTCCAGACAATGCGATGAAGGAGTATTGGTATGTGCCTGAACCTCCACAAGGGGTTTCGCGAAGCTTTTCCATTTTACAACTTGATAATACAAAGGAGTATACGATTCGTATTCATGGCGGAACTACATTTGTCTCCTCGGATGGAAAAAACACAATGACCATTGCCGTTAATGGAGAGCAAAAAAGTATAAATGATGTTACCAATAACGTAACGCAGGTCCTTCAGTGGGTAAAAAGCCCGACTGCTTCGATTTTTACAATAACACTGGTGGATACTGATGGGGGTGGATTTTGTCCCATCAATGCCATGGAGATTAGCTGGTATACTGACTAGCCCTATTTTTCAATAGGTGCTCTGTAGATCCAGACATCGGGAAAGCGATTCTTAGCGCGTTCCTTGCTTAATTCCTCCAGGGCAGATTTACGATCGTTGGATTTGAATGTATAGATGTAATAATACTTTTTGTCAAGAACATACAGCATTTCCGGAAGCATACTACGATCTTGTAACGCTTTCATTTGGTTAAGAGCATTTTTCTGATTGCGATAAGCGCCAAGTACCACATAGTAGTTGGCAGGTTCTTCTTCAGGTTCTTTCGTTACCGGTTCTTCTTCCTTGGCAGGAATTGTTGCAGCTACAATGGGGGCCGCTACGATTACCTTAGCCTCTTCCGTAACGATTGGTTTTTCTTCCACTTTCTCCTCGGCCACTTCTTTTTCCGTTGCGGCCACTTCTTTTTTTGTAGCAGCTACCTGGGCCAGTGAGTCTTTGTTCCTTTTCTCCAAAAAGTATTCTTCTTCCCTATCGCGATGACCTAAAGGCATACCTAGATAAAGTTCGTGCGATCCATTAGAGGCTTCCGAGATGCTTGTGGTGGGGTGTTCATAGGCGTACCCTATGCGCAAAAGTCCCTTTAATTTTACACCAATAAGTCCCGTTATTCCATACCCATCGCGATAGGAAGCACCTATCCATAAAAAACTTTTATAAGTGGCCAGCACCATGCCTTCCCACTGATCTTTCTTTTTATCGATTGCGCGATAAATTACGGTGGGAGAAACCTGAACGTTACCAACATTAAAATTGTAGGCAACAGAACCGAACTTGTTTCGAAAGGCATTGAATTCTACCTCTTGAAACTCTGTTTCACTATTGGGTGTAGAATTAAATAATTTAGGCAGCGCAAAACCTATGTTGAAGTTTTTGAATTGATAGTTAATTCCAGCCTGCCCGTCAACATACGTACTTTTCTGAACCACATTGTTTAGTGCGGGGTCGTTAGCATTCGCAACTGCTTCAAGATCAAAATTGTTCATTGCGATTCCTCCGCTAAGTCCAAAATTTAAATGGTGATAATAACCAAGACGGACGCGATACCCAAAGGTAGCCAGTGTTGAGGTCGTGTTAAGAATAACGGTCTTGTTTGACAAAAACATAAAACCAAAAGATACATTACGACCTACCGGGGCTTGTATGTTGAAAGCGCCTACTTCCGGAGCATTTTCAACCCCCATCCATTGTTTGCGATAGAAAAGGTTTGCCTCGGCATGGCCTTGATGGGCAGCGTAGGATGGATTGAACTGAAAGGGGTTTAACGGAAACTGACTAAATATAGGAGCGTCCTGAGCCAAGGAATAACTACCGCAGCTAAAAATAACAGCGAGTACCAGAATTAATTTCAGTAGGGGCATCTTCATCGGAATCCTAAATATAGGTTTATCGAATCAGTCTGAGAGCACCCGAATAGGTTTTTTTATTCCCACACTCAAAAACAAAGTAGTAGTCGCCATCTTTTAGTTGTTGACCGTTGGAAGTGCCATTCCAGTCATTTTGATACTGATCTGACTCAAACACCTTCTTTCCCAAACTATTGAACACTTCGAGGGGGCACCCTTCAATCATCGTTGTATTTTTTACATACCAGATATCATTAACGGAATCTCCATTAGGAGATAGGATGAGGGAGGCTCCCACCGGATTAGATTTACTTTCGCCAACAGTAACAAGTATTTCATCGGAAGCGGAAGCTCCAAAATTATCGGTAGCCGTAAGTCGAAATTTATAAGTACCTGCGAGCAAATCAGTAAGGGAAACCTGGGGATAGGTTCCAACCAGGGTGGTTGCAGGCCCATCAACTTGTTCCCATAGATAATCAGCAATAAAACCATCCGTGGGCGTAGCCGAACCACCTAATGTTAAGAAATTGTCAGGGAGTACCAGGGTTGTATCATTACCAGCAAAGACAATGGGTGGTGCATGACTTGATTTAACGTCAACCGTTGTTTCACTAAAGGCAGTAGCATTTTCGTTATCGACCGCAGTTAGCTTGAACGTATAGACCCCGGATACAAGATTCTGAACCAAAAGAGTGGTTGTATTAAATCCGGTAAGAGTTGGTGCGTTAGGTCCACTTTGTAAAATCCAGCCGATTGATTTTATGGACCCATCAGGATCCGATGCAGAACCATTTAAAGTTGTTGATGTAGCGGGTAATGAAATCACTTTTGGCGATCCTGCCAGCACAACCGGTAACATATTTACTCCTGGAGGTGAGACAGTCACATTGATATCATCCGAGGAACTCGCTCCATCGTTATCAGTAACCTCGATTCGAAAAACATAGGTTCCTAATACCAAATCGGATAATGACAAAGTGGATGCTGCTGTTGCTCCAACGGTAGCAGAAGGTCCGCTTATTTTGGTCCACAGATAGGAGGTAATGGACCCATCAATATCGGAAGCAATAGCTGTAAGGGTGGCAGAATTTGCAGGTTGACGAATAAACACATCTAATCCTGCATCCACGACCGGGTTGTTGTTCACGTTTGCCTGTATAACTGTAACCTTTACATCATCGCTATTAGTAAGCCCGTCATTATCAGTTACGGTAAGTGTAAATTGATAGGTGC
>Ga0075163_10002580_pt1 | contig 24335 bp, 20 predicted proteins | sample JI1023141ADNA_FD_71478 | JGI IMG/M metagenome (GOLD analysis project Ga0075163, IMG submission 71478) | Wastewater effluent complex algal communities from Wisconsin, to seasonally profile nutrient transformation and Carbon sequestration -... | ecosystem: Engineered > WWTP > Effluent > Algae... | reverse complement strand
CGAGAAGTACTTCGAGGGCACCAACATCACCGCCTACGCCGGCCCGCCGCCCGAGCCCGAGCACTCCGACTACTGCTGGGGCGGCTGCCCGGGCGCGATCGAGGAGGCGATCGAGATCCTGCGGGTCTACGACAAGGAGTGCGACGCCAAGCTGCCGCGCATGCACGTGGTGTTCGGCAAGTACCAGGGCCCGATCGCCGCCGGCCCGGGCGAGAAGGTGATCTTCATCGGCGACTGCGCCGAGTGGAAGGGCCAGCTCCAGGGCAAGCTGGTCCAGATCAAGTCGACCTACAAGGATCGCAGCACGCTCGACCCGCACCACGCCCACCACGACGACATCTTCAAGAAGCTGGCGGTCACCACCGCCAAGGCGGCGATCAACCGCAACGCCTCGCACCTGCGGCTGGGCGGCTGCCCGGTGTCGGTCGCCGAGCAGGTGCTGGCCCTGGTCGCGGTCGGCGGGCTCAAGAACCCGTACCTCGATCCGCGCCAGAGCTCGAAGTTCACCCGCGGCTACCTCGGCTGGCGGTCGCGGGTCGCGCTCAACCTGCTCCAGCGCAAGCGCTACCAGCAGGACGGCGCCTACGCCCAGCGCGGCGCCGCCGCCCCCGACCTGAGCTGAGACCCCGAACGACGTGAGGGTCCGAAGCAACAAGGCGCGCGGCTGCCGCCTCGTAAGGGCGCGCCGCCGCCATCGCCGATTCATTCACCGTCTCTGACCGCCCCGCCCGCGCGCGTGATGGCCACGAGCGACGCCGCCGCCACCTGACGCGCGGGCGAAGTTCGCTAGAGTGCGGCCATGGCGCTCCGCATCCACCACGTCGACGCCGGCACGATGTGTCCGGCCCTCGGACGGTTCCTCGGCAGCGGCCGCGGGCTCGGCCGCGGCAAGATGGTCTGCCACTGCCTGATCATCGAGACCGATCGCGACGGCCTGATCGTCGTCGACACCGGCTTCGGCACCGAGGAGTGCCGGCGGCCGGCGCTGCTGCCGCGGGCGTTCCGGGCCCTGACCGCGCCGCGGTTCGAGCTCGACGCCTGCGTGGCCCGCCAGGTCGAGGTCCTCGGCTTCACCGCCGCCGACGTCCGCCACGTGGTCGTCACCCACCTCGACCTCGATCACGCCGGCGGCCTGCCCGACTTCCCGGCCGCCACCGTCCACCTCCACCAGCGCGAGCTCGACGCCGCCCGGCGCCGCGGGTCGGCCAAGGAGCGCGAGCGCTACCAGACCCACCAGTGGGCCCACGGCCCGCGCTGGTCGGCCTACGCCGAGAGCGGCGACACCTGGCTCGGGCTGCCGGCGGTGCGCAAGCTGGCCGGGGTCGACGCCGACATCGCGCTGGTCCCGCTCCACGGCCACACCCGCGGCCACTCGGCGATCGCGGTCGCGGCCGGCGACGGCTGGCTGCTCCACGCCGGCGACGCCTACTTCCACCGCGACGAGCTCGTGGCCGCCGCCGACGCGCCGGTCGGCCTCCGCCTGTTCCAGCGCCTCATGCAGATGGACGGCAAGGCCCGCGTCGCCTCCGCCGACGCCCTCCGCCGCCTCCACGCCGACCACCCCGACGTCCTCATCATGTCGGCCCACGATCCGGTCGAGCTCCAGCACGCCACGGCGTGAAGGAGCGGTCGGGCGGCCGCGGCGGCGGCGGCGGCGGCGGGGTCCAGACCCTCGCTGCGCTCGGCGCGGTCAGCGGATGACGGCGATGGTGAGGCGGCCGGCGGCCAGCGGCAGCGCGGTCGGGCCGATGAAGGTCGACGTCGAGGTCAGGGTGGCGGTGCCGCCGCCGACCGGGCGGTTCGGGAACAACGTCAGCGTGCCGGTCGCGCCCTCGGTCCAGGTGATGTCGTCGTCGCCGTCGCTGACGAAGCTGCGCTGGGCCGGGTTGACCGCTGGCGACAGCGTCAGCGGGATCGGCGCGCCGATCTTGTAGACCATCACCTGGGCCGCGGCCGGGTCGTAAGGCGTCGCCTGGAACTCCAGCCACTGCGCCGCCTGCATGCCGGTCTTGACCCCGCGGATGGAGAACGTGGTGTTGGCCGGGGTGAACACCGCTGGATCGGCGACGAACCGGGCCTCCATGTACTGCGGCATCACCATGCTGATCTGCACGGTCGACGCCCGGCCGATGCACAGCAGCACCCGGCCGTTGGGCGCGCCGGTCGCGGTCCGGGTCGGCTCGCCGATCACCGTCCACACCGTGTTCTCGACCCCGTCGAACGCGGCGATCGTCGAGTCCCAGTCGATGTACTCGCCGGTCATCAACAGGTCGGCCCCGCACGGCCCGGCCGCGTCGATCGCAGCGTCGACCGGCGCGTCGACCGGCGCGTCGGTGCGCGCATCGACCACCTGCGCGTCGATCGGCACCGCCTCGTCGTCGCTGCAACCGACCAGGAGCCCCAGCAACACCGCGGCGGACCAGAGCGTGCGCGTCATCTGCCCACGCTACCAGCCGCGGCCGGCCCCGACCACCGACCGGGTGCGACGGGGCGCCGCGCCGGGCAGGTGACCGCGGTCACGACGGCGCGGCCATCGACCCACGCCGGTCGGCGCCGATCAGGGCCGCTCAGCGGATGACGACGATGGTGAACCGACCGCTGGCGATCGGGATCGAGGTCGGGCCGGTGAACGCGGAGGTCGACGACAACGTCAGCGGCGCGGCCGAGAACGGCCGGTTGGGGAACAGGGTGAAGGTGCCGGTGTCGCCGGCGCTCCAGGTGATGTCGTTGGCGCCGTCGCTGACGAAGGTCTGCTGCGGCGGGTTGATCGCCGGCGACAGGGTGAGCGGGATCGGCGCGCCGATCTTGTAGACGAGGATGTTGGCGAACGCGGCGTTGTAGGTGACGCCGAACTCGGCGAACTGGGCGGTGCCCATCGCGCTCTGCAGGGCGCGGGCGGCGAAGCGGCTGCCGGCGGGGGCGAAGACGGCCGGGTCGACCAGCATGAGGGCGTTGATGTAGCCGCCGGCGCCGATGGTGAGCTGGCTGGGCGCCGCCGGGTTGAGGCACATCAGCAGGCTGCCGTTGGGGCTGGTGGTCGCGGTCCGGTTGGTGTCGCCGACCACGGTGAAGGTGGCGCCGCCGACGCCGATGAAGTTGGCGTTGGTCGAGTCCCAGTCGAGGTACTCGCCGACGAAGCGCAAGTCGGTGCCGCAGCCGGCCGCGTCGGTCGGGGCGTCGACCGGGCCGTCGATCGGCGGGGCGTCGATCGGCGGATCGGTCAGGCTGTCGATCGGGCGATCGGCCAGGGCGGCGTCGATGGCGGTGCCGCCGTCGTCGCCACAGCCAGCGCCAGCGATGGCCGCCGCGACCGCGGCCAGGACCCAGGACGTTCGTGGCATGCGCCTACGCTATCAGACCGCCGTCGATCGCGGCGCGCCGACGGCGCGGCGCGGCGGCGGCCGCCCTACTTCGCGGCGGCGACGACGTCGCTGGCCGGCAGCTCGGCGAGGGCGTCGGCGAACCGGACCCGGGCCAGCATCAGCTCCTCCTGGGCGGCGACCAGATCGAGCGTGGCCTGCTGGCCGCGGGTCGCGGTGTCGTCGAGCTTCTGCTGCAGGCTGCGCTGGAGGTCGGTGGCGTGCTTGACCTTGCGCAGGCCGACGATCTGGCCCTCGAGCTCGCGGCCGCGCAGCGTGTACTCGCCGATCCGCTGGCGGAGCATGTCGATGCGGGCGACGCCGTCGACCAGCGCCTTGTGCTGGTCGAGGATCGCGGCCAGCCGGGCCTTGAGCGCCGGACTCGGCGCGTCGCTGGCCACGAACACCGCCAGCATCGCGAGCGTCGGATCGGCGGCGAGGTCGAGCACCTGCACCGTCGGGGTCTCCTCGGCCAGCTCGACGGTGCGGCTGGCGCCGGCGGCCAGCTCGACCGCGATCAGATAGGCGTCGCCGATCCGCTCGACCGCGCCGGGCGGTGCCACCAGCGTCCAGCCGGCGGTGATCGGGTGGCGGAGGTAGACGGTGGTGGCGGTGGTCAGCCGGCTGGTCAGGGTCAGCGTGGTGGTGCGGACGTGCTGGACGTCGGCGATCAGCACGCCGCGCTGGATCGACGCCAGCCGGGCCAGACGATCGCGCCCGCCGGTGTCGCGCTCGACCACCACCTGGCGGTCGAGGGCGAACGGCACCACCGCCGCCGCGCCGGGCAGGATCGGCTCGGTCAGGCCCTCGCCGACGTAGCGGCCCTCGCCGTAGACCGTGATCGGCCCGGGCTCGAGGGTGGCGTCGGTCGGGTTGATCATCCGCACCGCCCGGAACGCGAACCGCTGGTTGCCGCGCTGCGACGACGGATCGTAGAGGTAGACCAGCTTGCCGGCGGTGGCCGCCCGCAGCACCGACACCATCGCGCTGGTGCCGCGGCCGACCGTCAGCGTCCCCGGCGACAGGAAGTAGCTCTCACCGACCGGCGGCGCGCCGGGATCGATCGCCGACGGACGGGCGCCCTGCCCGGCCTGGCCGTCGTCGCCCGGGCCGCTGCCAGTGACGAGCTGGACGCCGGCGCCGCGGCCCGGCACCACGCCGCGGCTGACCGCGCGGACCCGGGCCGGCGCGACCCCGGCGTCGATGAGCTGGTTGCGGACCAGGTTGGCGCGGGCGAGCGCGCGCTGATCGCCGGCCGCCTCGCCGGGCGCGGCGTAGCCCTCGACCACCACGAACGCCTTCTGCGCGATCAGGCCGGGCACCGCCGCCGCCAGCTTGGAGTCGCCGGACGCGACCGCGGCCCGGGCCTGCGCGGCCAGGTCGGGCGGCGGCGGGGTGGCGGTGGCGCGGGTGCGCCGGGCCGGCCGCTTGCGGGCCTCGCGATCGAGGCTGGTGCCGGGGCGGCTGGCGGTCATCTCGGCCATCGGCGGCTCGTCGTCGTCGTCCTCGTTCGCCTGGACGTTGCCGGTTTCGGTGCCGGTCGTGTCGAGGCCGTCGACGTAGTACTGGTTCTCGAGCGACGTGCTGCCGCTGAAGGTGCCGCCGGCGACCCCGCCGGCGACCCCGCCCGCGACTCCGCCCAGCACGCCCTCGAAGGTCCGGCCGCCGACCACGTTCTTGTCGGCCAGCGCCAGCGTCGCGCTGCCGTCGACCGCCCGCAGCTCACCGGCGGCGAGGTCGATGACGGTGGTCGCCGGCGCGCCGGTCCCGCCGTACGGCGAGACCGCGGTCGGCGGCGCGACCGCGAACTGCTCGGTCGGCGCCAGCTCGGCCCGCTCGACGGTGCGCACGCCCCACAGGTCGTAGCGGAACGACATCGCCGCGCTCGACCCGACCCCGATCTCGACCTGATCCCAGTCCTCGCCCGAGACGTTGTCGACCACCGCCCAGCCCTCGAGCATCATGCTGCCGTCGTCGGCCATCGCCAGCCGGTAGCTCGGCTTCCACGCCGGCGCCTCGGTGACGTAGGTCAGCCGGACCTCGGCGTCGTCGGCCCGGACCGGCACCTGCAGCGTCATCTCGATGGTGGCGCCGTCGGCCGACTGCTGGCGGGGGAACGCGACCGGCAGCGGCTCCTGGGTCGCGGCGTCGACCACGGTCAGCGACTTGAGGAAGTCGTCGACCCGATCGCGGGGCACGCTGACGGTCAGCGTGCCGCCGTGGACCCGGGCGTGGCGCTCGTAGTAGGCGACGCCGTTGCGGTAGACGACCACCCGGCCGAGGCCGAGCTGATCGGCGCGGATGTGGGTCGCGAGGGTGGGACCGCAACCGCCGGCGGCGAGGGCGGCGAGCAACGAGCCGGCGAGGAACCTGTGCATGATGACCTCCGGTCCTCGTCGACGCGCGGCGGCGGTCATCGATCTACCGCCGACGAGATCCTTGGGTCATCGCGGTCGATTTCTTCGCACCCCCACGTCGTTCGGGTGCTCGGATCGGAGACTGCGAACGAATCGGCGATGGCGCGCCCCGCCCTCACGCGGCCTCAGCAGCGCGCCTTGTTACTTCGCACCCTCACGTCGTTCGGGTGCTCAGGGCGTGATCGCGAACTTCGCCGCCGCGTCGGGCAGGGTCAGCTCGGCCAGCGCGTCCTGGAAGCGGACCTTGGCCAGCATGAGCTGCTCCTGGCTCTCGACGATGTCGATGGTCGCCTGCTGGACCCGCTCGGAGATGTCGACCATCTTGTCCTGCAGGCTCTTCTGCAGCGCGCCGGCCTTCTTGACCTTGCGCAGCGAGACGATCTGGGCGTTGAGCTCGTCCATCCGCTCGCGGTACTCGCCGGCCCGCTGGCGCAGGCTGATGATCTTCTCGCCGGTGTCGACCACCTCGCGGTGGATGGCGAGCAGCGCCTGGAGCTGCTTCTTCAGCTCGGGGCTGGGGTTGGGGCTGTCGACGAACACCTTCATCATGTCGAGCGTGGTCGGCGACGCCAGGTCGAGGGTCCGCGTCAGCGGCGTGGCCTCGGCCAGCTCGACCACCTTGGTCTCGCCGGCGGCGAGCTGGATCTCGAACAGGGTCGCGTCGCCCAGCCGCTCGTGGACCTCGGGCGCCTCGAGCAGCATCCAGCCCTTCTGCACGGTGTGGCGGACGTAGACCTTGGTCGGGACGTGCAGCCGGCTGGTGAAGGTCAGCTTGGTCTTCTTGATGTGCTGGACCTCGGCGGTGAGGATGCCGCGCTGCAAGGTGACCAGCCGCGACACCTGGTTCTCGGTCGAGCCGTCGCGGTCGACCACCACCTGGCGATCGAGGGCGAACGGGACCACCACCGCGGCCTTGGGCGGGATCGGCTCGGTCAGGCCCTCGCCGATGTAGCGGCCATCGCCGTAGACCGTGACCGGGCCGGTCTCGAGCGTCGAGTCGGTCGGGTTGAGCAGGCGGACCGCGCGGAACGCGAAGCGGTCGTTGCCGCGGTCGGACTCGGCGTCGTAGAGGTAGACCTCCTCGCCCTGGGTCTGCTGGCGGACCATCGACACCATCACGCTGGTGCCGCGGGCGACCGACATCGGCGTCGCCGAGCGGAAGTAGCTCTCGCCGACCGGGGCGGCGTCGGCGGTCGCGCTGGCGTCGCCGCCGTGGCCGGCGGTGGGGTCGGCGGCCGGGGTCTCGGCGATCATGCGGACGCCGGCCGCCTTGCCGGCGACCACGCCGCGGTTGACGACCTTGACCTGAGCCGGCGGCACGCCGGCGTCGATGAGCTGGTTGCGGACGATGTTGGCGCGGTCGAGGGCGCGCAGCTCGCTGCCGGGCTCGTCGGGATCGGCGTAGCCCTCGATGACCACGTTCTGGTTCCTGCTGATGATCTGCGGGGCGAGGCCGAGGATCTTGCGATCGCCGTCGGCGAACCGGGTCTGCCGCGGCGCCTTGTCGCGCCGGTAGTCCATCGACGGCGGCGCCGGGTCGGCCGGCGGCCGGGCCGCGGCGACCCGGGGCCGGGTCGGCTTGCTGGCGGTACCGCGGCGCCCGCCGCCGCCGCTGCCGGTGGCCGCGGTGGCGACCTCGTAGTCGGCCTCGCCCTCGTCGAGCTTGGCGAGCGACTCGTCGACGACGTCCTTGGCCTCCTCGAGGTTGTCGGGGTGACCGAGCGGCCGGCGGATCTCGTCGTCGCCCAGCTCGGCGACGAACATCTGGCCCTGGCCTTCACCGCCGCCGCCGCCGTAGGGCGAGACCGCGGTCGGCGGCGCGACCGCGAACTGCGCGTCGGAGGCGAGGGTCTCGCGCTCGACGGTGCGCACGCTCCACAGGTCGTAGCGGAACGACATCGCCGAGCTCGAGCCGACCCCGACCTCGACGTCCTTCCAGTCCTCGCCCGAGGTGTTGTCGACGATCGCCCAGCCCTCGAGCATCACGTTGCCCGGGTGGGTCTTGTCGGGGTTGGCCTTGTCGGGGAACGCGATCCGGTACGACGGCTTCCACACCGGCGACTCGGTCACGTAGGTCAGCGTCACCTCGGCGGTCTGGCCCGGGCCCTTGGCCATCGGCACCTCGAGCGTCATCTCGAGGAAGGCGCCGTCGCCGGCCTGCTGGCGGGGGAAGGTGACCGGCAGCGGCTGCTGAGTGCGGGCGTCGGCCACGGTCAGCGACTTGAGGAAGTCGTCGACCCGGTCGCGGGGCACGCTGACGGTCAGCTTGCCGTCGGTGACCAGGGCCTTGCGCTCGTAGTAGGCGACGCCGTTGCGGTAGACGACGACCCGGCCGAGGGCGACCTGATCGACCTTGACGAAGGTCTTGGTGGCGACGCGGGGCGCGCACGCGGTGACCGCGGTGGCGAACAGGAAGGTGGCGAGAACCTTGCGCATGGAACCTCCACGCGCACCAGCCTGGGTGGACCCGGCATGGGTCCGCGGGGCGCGCGTCGACATCGATGCGGTGAGACGCGCGACCCGCGGGCGGGGTCTACCGGCGGGCCGGTTTCTTACCGGGCCGTGACGCGGGTGCGGTGTCGGCCGGCGGCGCCACGACCCGGGCCGCCCGCCGCTCCTCGAGCGCCTCGAGGGTCCTGGGCCAGTCGTCCTTGAGCAGGCGCGACAGGCTGCGGTCGGCGAGCAGCTTGCCGTCGGTCTGGCAGCGGGCGCAGTAGTTGGCCTCGTTGGCGGCGTAGACCACCCGCTGGACCGGGGCGCCGCAGGTCGGGCAAGGCTGGCCGTACTTGCCGTGGACCGCCATCTCGGGGCGGAACGCGGTCACCTCGTCGGGGAAGCCGTCGCCGACCTCGACCCGCAGGCGATCGATCCACGCGGTCAGGCAGCCCCGGGCCGCGGCGTGGAGCCCGGCGATCTCGTCGTCGGTGAGCGTGACCGTGGTCTTGAACGGCGACATCCGCGCCTGGTGGAGGATCTCGTCCGAGTAGGCGTTGCCGACCCCGTCGATGAGGGTCGGGTCGGTCAGCGCCCGCTTGATGGTGTGGCGCTCGCTGCGCAGCACCGCCGCCAGCTCGGCGGTCGAGGCCGCGAACAGGTCGAGGCCGCCGCGATCGTGGTCGGCCAGGCCGGCCCGGCCGCGGATCAGGTACAGCGACGCTCGCTTCTTCGGGCTGGCCTCGGTGAACAGCACGCTGCCGTGATCGAAGTCGAACGCGGCCAGGCCGATCTTCTTGGGGATGACCACCGCCGGCTTCTTCCACCGCAGCCGGCCGGCGATCATCAGGTGGATGACCGCGAACAGGTCGCCGTCGAAGCCGAGGACCAGGCGCTTGCCCAGCCGCGACACGCTGGTGATCGTGCGATCGACCAGCTCGCGGACCGGCGGATCGACCGAGCGGAGCAGGAACGGGCTGGCCAGGCGCAGCGCGCGCAGCGGCCGACCGACGGTGTACGCGGCCAGCCGCTCGACGTAGATCGTGATGTCGGGCAGCTCGGGCACGCCGGCCGATGGTAGCCCGGGTCAGGTGGCGCGGGGCGCGCGGGCGGCGAGGCGGAGGGCGTGGGCGAACGCCCAGGTCCGGGGCACGGCCGCGCCGCGGACCGGGGCCGGCGGGGTGCGGGCCAGGGTCGCGAGCAGCTCGCGGGCGTCGTCGGCCTTGCGGCTCGGGCGGGTGGCGGTCAACCAGGCGGAGAGGCGGGCGCGCGGGGCCGCCGGCAGGGCCGCGGTCAGGCCGTCCCAGGTCCGGTCGGCGTAGAAGGTCCGGGCCGCGGTCGCGATCAGCGACCGCGCGGCGGCGGCGGTGACCACGCCGGCCCGCCGGGCGCGGGCGAGCGCGTCGCGGACGTCGACCAGCGCGACCGACACCGGCTGATAACCCCACTCGGCCGGCAGGTGGGCGACCGCGACCTCGGCGTCGGCGCGCAGCCGGCCGCTGGCGAAGCCGCGATAGATCGCGCCGACCCCGCGCACGCCGAGCGGCGCCAGCTCGGCCGCGCGCAGGGCGCCCATGCTGGCCGCGCCCCACACCTCGACGCCGTGCTCGAGCGCGAGCAGCAGCTCCTTGTGCCAGACCGCGGCCATCCGCTCGAAGTAGCCGTCGATGATCGCCAGCCGCGCCGGCAGCCGGCGGCGGCGGGCGTGGAGCAGGCGGAGGACGTCGAGGACCGCGACCGGCGGGTGCAGCTCGGCGGCCGGCAACAGCGCGTGGACCTCGGCGGCGGCCAGGGTCGGACCGACGAACACCACCGTGTCGCGAGCGGCGGTCATCAGCCCATCGCCTCGACCCGGTTGGCCCGGCCCGGCACCAGCACCTTGACCACCGGCACGCCGAGCTCGCGGCGGCGCAGATCGACGACGATCACCTCGGGCGAGCCGGCGTCGGCCAGACACGCCAGCAGGTGATCGAGCACCGGGCCGACCGCGCGATCGCGGGCCCGCGGCGTGGCGTACATCCGGGCGTCGATCGACTCGTCGGGCGGCGCGGCGTAGCGGGCCCAGACCCGGTCGAGCAGCGCGCGATCGGTGGCGCGGCCGTAGTCGGCGGGGAAGAAGTCGTCGCGGCCGCCGGCGATGTAGGTCAGCCGGGTCTGCACCGCCTCGGTGATCGCGCGCAGCATCGCGATCGCCGGATCGACGTGACAGCCGAAGCCCTGGTAGAAGCCGACCGCGCGCCAGCCGGCCTCGCGCGGGTCGTGCATCAGGCCGCAACCGAACACCGGCACGCCGACGTCGGACGTGAGGTCCCACAGCCAGACCCGGACCCCGGCGGCGCGCAGGCGATCGATCAGCCGGGCCACCGGCGGCGCGACCGTGTCGAGGACGATCCGGCGATCGTCGCCGCCGGCCCGCCACGCCGCCTCGGCGTCGCGCTCGATCACCTCGCCGAGGCCGTGGACGATCGCCTCGCCGAGGGTGTTGCCCGAGGCCAGGCCGTTGGACGAGACGTCGAACACCGGCGGCGTGGTCGCGGCCGGCACGCAGTCGAGGGTCACCGCCTGCCACGGCACCCACACCGGCCGCTGCGCGACCAGCGCCCAGCCCCGCACCCACGGCCAGCGGGCGTCGAGATCGAGGCGACGGGCCCGGCGCGGCAGGGCGGCCGCCAGCGCGGCGGTGGCCGCGCCCAGCCCGCGGGCGGTGGCGATCCGGTCGGGCGCGCGCTCCTCGGCGTGCCAGGTCTCGAGGCTCTCCATCAGCGCCGACACCTTCGCCGCCAGCGCGGTGGTGCCCTTGCCCTGCGACGTCGACAGCGAGCGGCCCATCGGCCGGATCGCGGCGAACACCGGCACCCCGAGGGTGTCGAGGCCGGTGAGGTCGGCGAGCCGGGTGATGCCGACCCGCGGCGCCAGCGGCGCGAACCGCTTCCAGGTCGCGGCCAGCGTGGCGGCCCGGTGGGTGCCGCCGAGCGCGCGCAGGGCGCCGGTCAACGGCTCGTCGAAGCAGCGCACGGCGCGCAGCATACGTCAGGCGCGCGCCGCGCTATGGTCGCGCCGCCATGCGTCGCCTCGCCAGGTCGATCCCGATCGTCGCCGCCATCGTCGCCATGGGGGGCGTCAGCGCGCTGACCGCGGCGACCACCGGCTGCCGCCACGTCCCCGCCCCGGCCGAGGTCGAGGCCAGCCGGGCCCGCGCCTACGCCGCGGCCATGGCCCGGGCCCAGGCCCGGTTCGGCGGCGTCGAGATCACCGTCGACCAGGCGATCATCGACGGCGGCGGCTGGGGCCGGTACCGGTCCGAGGACGAGGACGCGGCGGCGCCGCGATCGCCGCCGATCGTCCCCGACCGGGTCACCGGCCAGGGCCCCGACGACCGCCTGTACCGGCTGGCCAGCGGCAACCTCGCGCTCGGCGGCCCGACCTGCCTCGAGGGCGGCTCGTGCGGCTGCGAGATCGCGATCGACTACCGCTACCTGCGCCGCGACGACGGCCGGGTCGCGGTGGTGCGGCTGACCCCCGCGGTGGAGGTGATCGAGCACCGGGTGCCGTCGTGCGGCTACGGCTGCGGCCAGCCGCCTCCACCGCAGCCGGTGGTGGCCGGCGCGCTGCCGGTGACCGACCCCGACCAGCTCGAGGTCATCGACGAGCGCTACCGCTACGTCGTGGTCCGCGAGGTCTGCGACCACCCGATCCCGCGGCCGTGACCGCGACGCGCGCGCCTTGCCGCGATGTCGTCAGGGGCGGGCGACGAAGATCAGGACCTTGAGGTAGTCGGCCTCGGCGAACCCGACCGGGTGATCGACCTCGGCGGCCAGCTCGTGGGCGAGCGCGAAGCGATCGCCGACCGCGGCCAGCGCGGCGGTGCGGAACCGATCGCGCGCAATCCGCGAGGTGCAGCAGGCCAGCACCAGCGTGCCGCCGGCCGCGACCCCGGCGGCGGCCGCGCGATGGAGGCGGCGGTAGGCGGCCAGCGCCTGCGGCACCTGCTCCATCCGCGACGTCATGCTCGGCGGATCGACGATCACGAGCTGGTAGCGGGCGTCGGGCTCGGCGTGCGGCAACCAGTCGAAGACGTCGGCGGTGACGAAGCGATGGCGGGCCGGATCGCGGACGTGGTGGCGAGCGGCGGTGGCCAGCGCGTCGGCGGCGCGATCGACCTGGACGATGGTGGTGGCGCCGGCGTGCTCGCAGGCCAGACCGAGCGCGCCGGTGTAGGCGAACAGGTTGAGCACCGACGCCCCGGCCAGCGGCGCCGCCGCCAGCCAGCGGCGCAGCCCGCGCAGGTCGAGGAAGGTCCCGGTCTTCTGTCCGGCCAGCGGACGAGCGACCAGGGTCAACGGGCCTTCGCGGAACCGGACCTCGGCCGCGACCTGGCCGGCGATCACCCGCGGCGCCCCGCCGCCGGTCGCGATCCGGCGATGGCCGGCGCCGGCGACCACCCCGGTCGCGCCGGTGGCGCGCGCGATCCGGCGGGCGGCGAACCGGGCCAGGGCGTCGACCCCGGCGGCGTAGGCGTGGGCGACCACCACCGGGCCGTAGCCGTCGATGGTCACGCCCGGCAGCTCGTCGCTCTCGCCGTGCAGCCAGCGGACGCCGTCGGTCTCGCCGGTCAGCGCGGCGCGGGCGGCGAGCGCGCGATCGATCCGGGCGGCGAAGGTGGCGGCGGTCGGCCGGTCGGGGCCGCGGGCCAGCACCCGGATCGCGATCGCGCCCTCGGCGGCGTAGACGCCGTACCCGACCACCCGGTTGCCGCCGTCGACCAGCCGCAGCCACTGGCCGTCGGCGAGCGCGGTGGCCGCCGAGCTGACCAGGCCGCGGAAGATCCACGGGTGGCCGCTGGCCAGCACGGTCAGCGCCTGCTTGCCGAGCTGGTAGCGCTGGGGCGCGGGCCGGCGCCGTGGCGGCGCGGTCACGCCGGTCCCGGCCGCGCGGCCCGGCGGGCCCGCCCGGGCGCGCGCCGCGGCAGGGTCGGATCGTCGACCAGGGCCAGGCCGAGGGCGACCAGATCGCAGCGGCCGGCGGCGATCACCGCGTCGACGTCGTCGCCGCTGGCGTGGGGGCCCTCGAGGATGACCGCGACCCCGACCTCGTGGCGCAGGCGATCGGCGAGCGGCGCGGCGTCGAGCCGCCGGCCGCCGACGCCGTCGGCGGGCGCGACCGAGATCACCGACACCAGCTCGCGCCAGCGGGCGACCGCGGCGCAGGTCGCGACGTCGTCGGCGTTGCGGCGCAGGCGCAGCGCCAGCGGCCGCCCGGCCGGCCAGTTCATGCGGACCACGCTGATCACCAGCCGGAACCAGTCGTGGTGCAACGCGGCCGCGGCGTCGGCGCCGAGGTCGAGCTGCAGCAGATCGAAGCCGGCGAACGCCGCCCGCCAGGTCGCCTCGCGCAGATCGTCGAGCGCGCGCGGCCGGCCCAGCTCGACGCACAGGTCGAGGCCGATGGTGGCCTCGCTGCGGCCGTGGACGAACTCGACGATCCGCCGCCACGCCACCGCCTGCTCGTCGGTCGCGATCGCCGCCACCGCGCCGTCGTCGGGGGTGTGGACCCAGGTCGGCTCGGTGAGGACGAGGGCGACGCCGCCCTGGGCGCGGGCGCCGAGGAACACCAGGTGATCGTCGCCGACCACGCCGCGCTCGGCGGCGCGCAGCGGCCACGGCGCCAGCGCGACCCGGCCCGGCAGCGCCAGCGGCCCCAGGCGGGTCGGCACCAGCGCCGGCGTCGGCAGGGTCCCGCCCAGCCCGGCCTCGGCTGCCAGCACGTCCTCGACCGCGGCGGCGAGCGCCGGATCGCGCCGCTGCATGCTGGCGTGGCTGACCCGGAGGCTGCGGGTCAGGAGGCTGTAGGCGAACCGGGCCGGCGGCAGGCCGAGGTAGCGCTCGGTGCCCTCGAACCACTCGAGGCTGGCCTGGGCCGCCGCCTGCAGCGCCTCGACCTCGGGCCGCCGCCGGGCCTCGTACGCGGCCAGCGCGGCCTCGACCACCACGCCGGGGCCGGGCGCGCCGGCCTCGGTCAGCGCGGCCTGCAGCGCGATCGCGTCCTCCATCGCCAGCTTGGTGCCCGAGCCGATCGAGAAGTGGGCGGTGTGGGCGGCGTCGCCCATCAGCACCACGTTGCCCGACCGCCAGCAGCGGTTGCGCACGGTCGGGAAGTTGCGCCAGATCGATCGGTTGCGGATCAGCCGGTGGCCGTGGAGGTGGCTGGCGAACAGGTCCTCGAGGATCGCGATGGTCCGGTCCTCGTCGTCGACGGTGAAGCCGGCCGCGGTCCAGGTCGCGTCGGTGCACTCGACGATGAAGGTGGAGCCGGTGTCGCTGTACGGGTAGGCGTGGACCCGGAACAGGCCGTACTGGGTCTCGAGGAAGATGAAGGTGAACGCCGGGTACGGCACGGTCGTGCCCAGCCAGACGAACCGGTTGGGTCGGACGTCGACGTCGGGCCCGAAGTCGGCCGCCCGCGCCGCCCGCACCCACGAGCCGACGCCGTCGCAGGCCACCACCAGATCGGCGCCGGCGACCTCGTCGAGCGACTTGATCTCGCAGTCGAACATGACGTCGACGCCGAGCTCGGCGGCCCGGGCCTGGAGGATGAGCAGGAGCTGCTTGCGCTCGAGGCCGCAGAAGCCGTGGCCGGTCGAGGTGAAGACGTGATCGCGCCAGTGGGTCTCGATCGCGTCCCAGCGGGCGAAGCGGCGGGTGATGTCGCGGTGGCTGACCGGATCGGCGGCGGCGAGGTTGCCCAGCGTCGACTCGGAGAACACCACGCCGAAACCGAAGGTGTCGTCGGGCCGGTTGCGCTCGAACACGGTCACGTTGTGGTGGCGATCGGCGAGCTTGAGCAGGATGCCGAGGTACAGCCCGGCCGGGCCACCACCGATGCAGACCGTGTTCACCCCCCCAACGTACCCCAGAGTGCGGTCGGGCAAAGCCGCGCGCGCCGCCGCCGCGACGTCGCACCTCCTGCCGGCCGGCAAGACACGGTAGGGTCGAGCCGTGGTCGCCGCCGACAGCACCGCCCGCACCGACCGCCCGACCGACCCCGACATCCGGGTCGGGACCAGCGGCTTCGCCTACCCGCAGTGGCGCGGCCGCTTCTACCCCGACGAGCTGGCCGACGACGGGATGCTCGGCTTCTACGCCGCCCGGCTGCCGACGGTGGAGATCAACAACACCTTCTACCGGATGCCCAAGACCGACGTCGTCACCCGCTGGCGGGCCCAGGCCGCCCGGCCCGACTTCACCTTCGTGTGGAAGGCGTCGCGCCGGATCAGCCACCAGGCCAAGCTGCGCGCGCCCGAGGCCCACGAGTCGATGGCCTACCTGTTCAAGGTCGCCGCCGCGCTCGGCGGTCAGCTCGGGCCGGTGCTGATCCAGACCCCGCCGTACCTCAAGAAGGACCTCGGCCTCTTGCGCGAGTTCCTCGCCGGCGCGGTGCCGGCCGGCCAGGCGGTGGCGTTCGAGCTGCAGGGCGCACACTGGGAGACCGACGACGTCGACGCGCTGCTCGGCGAGTTCGGCTGCGCCCGCTGCCTGACCGACAAGGACGACGGCAGCGCCCGGCTGATCCGGACCGCGCCGTGGACCTACTTGCGCCTGCGCAAGGACGACTACGGCGACGCCGAGCTGGCCGGCTGGCTCGAGCGGATCCGCGGCCTGGGCGGCGAGCGGGCCTGGATCTTCTTCAAGCACGAGGACACCGCGCGCGGCGTCGAGATGGCGATGGCGCTGCAGGCGATGGCGGCGCCATGAGCGAGCCGCCCGCGCCCGCCGACTCGCCGGCGACGGCGACGGCGGCGCCGACGACACCGCCGCCGACCGACGCGCCGCCGCCGGCCCGCGCGTCGGTGCGCTGGGGCAGCTACACGATCGTCATGCTCGGCCTGCTCGGCCTGGGCTACGTGCTGTCGAAGAGCTGGCTGTGGCCGACGTCCATCATGCCGGCGTGGATGTGGTTCTTCGTCAGCGCCGGCCACGGCCAGGCCTGCTACGCGACCGCGATCCTGCTCGCCAACGGCATGGTCGGCGACGCCGCCGACATGCTGCTGACCCGCGGCTGGCGGGTGCTGGCCCGGATGGTCACCTTGCTCGGCGTGATCGCGCTGGCCGTCCTCGCGGTGTGGGCCTGGCGCCACCAGCACTGGCTGGTCGCGGTCGCCGCCGCGGTCGTCGCCACCCTCGGCTCGCTGGCCCAACGGCTGTGGCCCGGGCTGCCGCGGGCCCGGGCCCGGTTCCGGCCGCGCCGGCCCTGATCAGTTGGCGCGCTGGCAGGTGAGCGTGTACGCGGTGCGGTGCGAGCCGGCGGCGCCGGGGACCGAGGTGAAGAAGCCGCTGTTGCCGCTGGTCGACGAGCCGTGGCGCGGGTCGGTGACCTTGAGCTCGGCGCCGAACGCGACCGCGTTGAACACGCTGACGTCGGCGTCGAAGGCGATCGACACCAGCGGCACCCCGTCCTCGACGGTGAGGAAGGCGTCGAAGAAGCGGAACCGGGTCGCGGTCGAGAAGTCGTCGCTGAACGGGGCGTCGACCGCGACCACGAAGTCCTTCTGGTACGACAGGCGCAGCACGTTGTTGAGCGAGTACTCGACCGTGACCGAGCAGGCCTGCGGGTCGGTGGCGTCGGCGTGGGCGACGACGGGGGCGGCGAGGGTGAGGGCGGCGATGGACGCGAGCAGGATCGAGCGAGACATGGTGGGCTCCTGGTGGCAGGCGCCGCGAGGTGCGGCGTCGCTGCGATGGGCCCACTCTGGCGATCGGCGCGGCCGACCACGAGTAACATCGGGCATCGGCCGGTGTGCAAACGTGACGTGATACAGTCTTGGTCAAGTAATGACGGTGCGATATGGGCGTCACGCTACGGCGATGTCGCGGACGGATCGCGGATTCGACGGCGCCGCGGCGTGGTCACCGCCTGCGCCGCGCGCTAGGGTCGCCGCCATGGCCGCGCTCCGCGTCGACATCTGGTCCGACATCGCCTGCCCCTGGTGCTACGTCGGCAAGCGCCGGTTCGAGGCCGCGCTGGCCGGCTTCGATCACCGCGCCGACGTCGAGGTGGTGTGGCGCTCGTTCGAGCTCGATCCCGGCGCGCCACGCGAGCGGGTCGAGGCCGGGCCGTACGCCCGCCGCCTCGCCGCCAAGTACCGGACCAGCGAGGCCGAGGCGCAGGCCCGCATCGATCGGCTGGTGGCGCTCGCGGCCGCCGACGGCCTCGAGCTGCGCTTCGACCGGATCCGGCCCGGCAACACGTTCGACGGTCACCGCCTGATCCACCTCGGCGGCGCGCACGGCCGGCAGGACGCGGTCAAGGAGCGCTTCCTCCGCGGCTACTTCCACGACGGCCGCGCGATCGGCGAGCCGGCGGTGGTGCGCGAGCTGGCGATCGAGGCCGGCCTCGACGCCGGCGAGGTCGACGCGGTGCTGGCCAGCGATCGCTACGCCGCCGAGGTCCGCGCCGACGAGGGCCTGGCCCGCGAGCTCGGCATCAGCGGCGTGCCGTTCTTCGTCATCGATCGCCGGCTCGGGCTGTCGGGCGCGCAGCCGGTCGAGGTCCTCCGCGCCGCGCTCGCCGAGGGCTGGAAGACCCGCGCCGCCACGCCGGCCGCCACTGCCGACGACGAGGTCGCCGACGGCGCGGCCTGCGGCCCCGACGGCTGCGCCTGAGCCGAACGCCGACCGCCGCGTCAGCGGATCAGCACGATCACCCGGGCGTCGACGTTGAGGATCGCGCCGCCGCGGCTCGCGGCCAGCGGCGAGTCCCAGTGGTCGTGACCGCAGATGGTCAGCGGCACCCGCGCGTCGTCGACGAGCGCGCGGATGTCGGCGTGGCCACGCTGGTGGCGCCCGTCGCCGTGCGGACCCTCGTGCAGGATCAGCACGTCGACGTCGGCGGCGGTGCGCGCGATCCGCGCCCGCTGATCGTCGGCGTCGCGCCGGCCGCGCTTGCCCGGGTTGCCGGCGATCAGGCCGACCCCGCCGATCCGCAGGCCATCGACGGTCACCTGCTCGCTGTCGAGCAGGTGGACGTGGTCGGCCCGCGCGACCCTGGTGACGTCGTCGTGGTTGCCGGCGACGCCGGCGACCCAGGCGAAGCGGTCGGCGAACGCCTGCCAGACGGCGGCGACGTCGCCGAAGCCGCCGCGCTTGTCGGCGGCCGGCGCGCTGTACAGGTCGCCGGCCAGGATCGCCGCGGTCCGCGCGCACGGCGGCAGCGCGCCACCCTCGGCCAGCGCCTCGAGCGCCTCGGCGACCGCGACGCCGAGCAGCGCGGTCGCGCCGGTCACCTGATCGGCGACCACGCCCTGCAGATCGCTGGTGACGATCAGCGCGTCGAGGCCGTCGGGCAAGCCGCGGACCCGGCCGATCTCGATCGCCAGCCGCTCGACGCTGGTGCCGCCGCCCCGCGCCGCGCCCAGATAGCGGACCCAGCCGACCGGCTCGTCGTCGCCGTGGGACACGGTCAGCGCCATCGCCGTCGACGGTAGCACCGCGCGCCCGCGCGCGGCCGCGGACCGCGGCCGGCGTGACGGCGGAAAGTTTGGGAGGCCGCGGATCCCTCGCTATCATGGGCGGATGCCGGCTCGCGCCATCGGTACCGCCACCATCTCCTTCGGCCTGGTCTCGATCCCGGTCAAGCTCTACACCTCGACCGAGACCGGCAGCGACCTGTCGTTCAACATGCTGCACGGCGGCGACTGCGGCTCGCGGCTCAAGCAGCAGTACATCTGCATCAAGGAGGGGACGGTGGTCGAGCGCGACCAGATGGTGAAGGGCTACGAGTTCGCCAAGGGCCAGTACGTGATGCTCGGCACCGACGAGCTCAAGGCGCTCGACGCGGTCGCGACCAACGCCGTCGACATCGTCGAGTTCGTGCCCGCCGCCAAGGTCGACCCGGTGATGGTCGAGAAGTCGTACTACCTGGGGCCCGACAAGGGCGGCGAGAAGGCCTACCGCCTGATCGCCGAGGCGATGATCAGCAGCGGCCTGGTCGGCATCGCCAGCTACTCGGCGCGCGGCAAGCAGTACGTGGTGTCGCTGCGGCCGTACCAGAACGGCCTGGTCATGCACCAGCTCCGCTACGCCGACGAGGTCAAGCCGTGGTCGGAGGTGCCGATGCCCGAGCTGCCCGAGATCAAGCCGGCCGAGCTCGCCCTGGCCCAGCAGATCATCGCCCAGATCACCCACGAGACCTTCGATCCCAAGGCCTACAAGGACGACGTCAAGGCCCGGATGATGGAGCTGATCCAGGCCAAGATCGACGGCCAGGAGATCACCGCCGCGCCCGAGGCGCCCCAGGGCAAGATCATCGATCTGATGGAGGCGCTCAAGGCCAGCCTGGGCATGGCCGGCGGCGCCCTGCCCGCCCGCACCGTCGAGCCGGCCGCCGAGATCACGCCGGTGGCCGCCGCCGCCGACGGCAAGAAGCGGGCGCCGAGGAAGAAGTCGGCCTGAGCAGACGAGCGCAGCGAGGGTGCGAAGGAACGAGGAGCGCCATCGCGGCCGCGTCAGGGCGGCTCGCCGCGTGAGGGCGGCCCGCTGGTGACGGCGGCCGGAACTTTACATCCCCTGGCAGGTCCGCGACCGGGCCGGGACAGCGGTCGCGGGGCCTGTCGCACGTCGAACCTGCGCCGTTGGGCTTCCACGATCGCCGGTGACGTACCTTAAGATGGGGCCATGGCCGACAGCCTGGGCTCGACCCTCAGCCTCGCCGACGACAGCCGTCGCCAGCACGGCGGACCGAGCCCGCGCCCGGCGCTCGTGCTCGCCCTCGAGTGCTCGCGACCGCAGGCCAGCTCGGCCCGCTATGATCTCGGCGGCCTGTCGGCGATCATCGTCGGCCGCGGCCACAGCCGCAGCGCCGAGCGGGTCGGCGACGAGCTGTTCATCCGGGTGCCCGATCGCTGGATGTCGTCGCGCCACGCCCGCTTCGAGCCGAGCTTCGGCCGCTGGCTGGTCACCGACACCGACTCGAAGAACGGCACCTTCGTCGGCGGCCTGCCGACCAAGCGCGCGGTCCTGGCCGACGGCGATCTGATCGAGCTCGGCCACACCCTGTTCGCGTTCAGCGAGCGGCTGCCGCTGGCCGACGGCGATCCGCCGATCATCGATCTCGAGGCCACGCCCGAGCCGATCCCGGGCCTGGCGACCCTGTCGCCCGAGTTCGGCCGCGAGCTCGACAAGGCCCGCACCATCGCCGGCTCGATGGTGGCGGTGCTGATCGAGGGCGAGACCGGCACCGGCAAGGAGGTGCTGGCCCGCGCCATCCACGCCCTGTCCGGGCGGTCGGGCGCGATGGTCGCGGTCAACTGCGGCGCGGTCCCGCCCAACCTGATCGAGAGCGAGCTGTTCGGTCACAAGAAGGGCGCGTTCACCGGCGCCGCCAGCGACCACCAGGGCCTGGTCCGCAGCGCCGAGGGCGGCACCCTGTTCCTCGACGAGATCGGCGACCTGCCGCCGGCGTCGCAGGCGGCGCTCTTGCGGGTGCTGCAGGAGCGCGAGGTCACGCCGGTCGGCGGCACCCGCGCGGTCGCGGTCGACGTCCGGGTGGTGGCCGCCACCCACCGCGATCTCGACACCATGATCGCCGACGGCGCGTTCCGCCACGACCTGTTCGCCCGCCTGGCCGGCTTCCGCATCGAGGTGCCGAGCCTGGCCGAGCGCCACCTCGACCTCGGCCTGCTGATCGCCGGGCTGCACGCCCGCCACTTCCCCGAGGGCTCGGCCGGCTTCACCCTCGAGGCGGCGCGGCTCCTGTTCCGCTATCCCTGGCCGCTCAACGTCCGCGAGCTCGAGCAGGCGCTGGCCACCGCCGCGGTGCTGGCCGGCAAGGGCCCGGTCGAGGTCGCCCACCTGCCCGACCCGGTCCGCACCGGCCGGCCGCCCGGCACCGTCCGCGCCACCCCGCTGTCGCCGGCCGACGAGGCCCAGCGCGAGGCCTTGTGCGCGACGCTGCGGGCCCAGCGCGGCAACATCAGCGCGGTCGCCCGGGCGATGAACAAGGACCGAAAGCAGATCCAGCGCTGGATCAAGCGCTACGCCATCGACCTCGAGCAGTTCAAGTAGCCGCCGCGGCCTGGCTGGCGAGCGCGAACATCTGCCGCTCGAGCCAGCGCGACCACCGCGCCGGCGGCAGGCCGCGCAGCCGACGCTGGGCGTCGCGGTAGGCCGGCAGGTCGCGGGTCGCGGCCGGCAGCCGGGCCAGCCCGCGCGCCGCCGCGATCGTCGCCGCGTAGCGCAGCCGCTCGGCGCGGCCGAAGGTGAGGCCGAAGCCGTCGCGGATCGAGGGCGGCGACAGCCCGGCGGTGAGCGCGCGCAGGCCGGGCCCGAGGCGGCCACCGAACAGGAAGCCGGCGGTGGTGCGGGCGGTGGCGGTGACGGTGAGCTGGCCGCTGGCCAGCATGTCGTCGACGTAGCGGCGGAGCGCGGCCCAGGTGGTCGGCAAGAGCGGCGCGGGGATCGCGAACAGCGCGCCGAACCGGCGGGCGTCGCGGCAGTAGGCGTCCTTGTCGGCGACCGACAGCGGGCCGTGCACCGCCTCGTGGACCACCACCACCGTCTCGATCAGCGTGGCGTGGACCCAGCGCAGCGCGTCGGGATCGTTGCCGGCGTACGCGGTGCCGGGGGCGAACCCGCCGGCGTCGTCGTCGAGGGTGCCGACCACCCGGGCGTGACCGCCGTGGACGGCGCGGGCGGCGCGGCAGGCGTGGTCGAGATCGCCGAACGACATCGCGAACACCGCGCGGAAGGTGCGGGCGAACCGGCCGACGACGTCGTGCTGGGTGCGCGAGTGATCGCGGATCGCGTGGGCGACGAACGGGTGGGCGAGCTGGAGCAGCACCGCCCGTCCGCCGCCGAGGAAGATGAGGCCGTCGCGCTCGAGCCGCCACGCGGTCGAGCCGGGGCCGTGGATGCCGGCGCGCGGATCGACGACGGTGGCCCGCAACCCCGCCAGGCTTGCCTCGAGCTCGTCCCGACCGACGACCATGGGGCGAGGATCGCCGCGCACCCGCCGGCGCGCAAGCGACCGTCGCGGCGCCCTGCAGGTCGCGATCGCCGTGATCGCGCCCTCACGCAGCCCTTGCGCGCGACCCGCCGCGCCGCGGGCCGCGAGGCGCCGACGACGCGCCTTGTACCGGGGCACCGATGGGGCAGGTTTCTTGCGACATGCGCTGGGCCTCGGCCATCTCGACCGCCGCCTCGCTCGACGAGGCCGTGGCCGAAGCCGCGGGCGAGCTGGCCGCGCAGCTCGCGCCCGCGCGGGCCGATCTGCTGCTGGCGTTCGTCACCGATCACCACGCCGCCGGCTTCGGCCAGCTCGGCGCCGCGCTGACCCGCCGCTTCCCCGGCGCGCTGATCGCCGGCTGCACCGCTGGCGGCGCGATCGGCGGCGGCGCCGAGATCGAGCACCGCGCCGCGCTCGCGCTGTGCGCCGCCCACCTGCCCGACGTCCGGGTCACCGGCCTCCACCTCGCCGCCGATCCCGACGCGTGGCCGGCGCCGACCGTGCCCGCGGCCGCCGCCACCGACGACGCCGACGAGCCGACCGCGGTGATGGTGCTGTCGTGCCCGCTGTCGTGCCCGACCGAGGAGCTGCTGGCCTGGACCGACGCGCGCTGGCCGGGCGCGGTCAAGATCGGCGGCCTGGCCTCGGGCGGCATGACCGGCCGCGGCCCGTCGGGCAACACGCTGTTCGTCGGCGACGATCGCCATCGCGAGGGCGCGGTGGTGGTGACCTTCGCCGGCGACGTCGCGGTCGACACCATCGTCGCCCAGGGCTGCCGGCCGATCGGCCCGCCGCTGACCGTGACCAAGGGCCTCGGCAACGTGGTCCTCGAGCTCGACGGCGGCCCGGCGCTGGGCGCGCTCGAGGCGGTCCACGCCAGCCTGCCGCCGGCCGACCGCGCCCTGTGCCGCCACTCGCTGTTCGTCGGGCTGGTGCCGGGCCCGGCCACCGGCGCGCTCCGCCGGCGCGACGTCCTCATCCGCAACCTCATCGGCTGCGACCCCGCGGCCGGCGCGCTCGCGGTCGCCGCGCCGATCACGGTCGGCGACGTGCTCCAGTTCCACCTTCGCGACGCCGAGACATCCGATCAGGACCTGCGCGAGCTGCTGGCCGAGCCGCAGGCCCCGGCCGCCGGCGCGCTCCTGTTCTCCTGCGTCGGCCGCGGCCAGCTGCTCTACGGTCATCCCGGCCACGACACCGGCGCCTTCCAGCGCGCCCTGGGCCCGGTCCCGCTCGGCGGCTTCTTCTGCAACGGCGAGGTCGGGCCGGTCGGCGGCCGCACCTTCCTCCACGGCTACACCAGCGCATTCGCGCTGTTCCGTCGGCGCGGCGCCCGCGCCTGACGACGGCCGTCCGTGGAATGCCGACCTCGCGGCCGGTTATCCACAGGCGCGGTCGATCGACGCAGATCGGTGATAGGTGATCCAGAGCACGCAAATTTAGCGTGCAGAACGGATCCATCATGCCGGAACTACATCGATAAGCTTGTTCAGGTAGCGGTCAGGTGCTCACCGCGAGGATCCCGATCCGATCACCGCGGCGCCGGTGTACGATCCGGCCGATGCGTCCTCTGCGCCGGCTCGCCTACCTCGCCCTGATTGCAGTTTTCGGCTCGGCCTGTAGCGCGGGCGGTGACTCGCCAGAGGGAGGGCCGGACGCGCCACCGCCGACGACCACGGCGGTGCCGCTGGTCCAGGCGTTCGGCGCTGGATCGCTCATCATCCCGATGGACAACGCATCGCAGGACGCCGGCATGCTGCGGGCGTACGGCCTGGTCTACGCCCTGCTCAGGGCCGGCGTCCCGGTCCACTGGGCGATCAACCCGGCCAAGGCCGCCGACGGCATCGACGCCACGGTCGCGGCCGGCAACACGCTGGTCAACCTCGAGACCAACGCCAACATCGCCCTGCCGGTCAGCTACCGCGGCGGGCCGTTCATCATCGCCGCCGCCGACCGCGCCGCGGCGCTCGCGGTGATCACGCCGTGGCTGGCCGCCGACAACGTCACCGTCGTCCGCAGCCTGTCGGCCGGCACGTTCTCCGCCGACATCTTCAAGACGATGAACGCGGCGCCCAACATCGCCGTGTTCCAGGACGGCAACGAGCTCATCGCCTTCAACAACTTCAAC
>Ga0075163_10002578_pt1 | contig 24344 bp, 15 predicted proteins | sample JI1023141ADNA_FD_71478 | JGI IMG/M metagenome (GOLD analysis project Ga0075163, IMG submission 71478) | Wastewater effluent complex algal communities from Wisconsin, to seasonally profile nutrient transformation and Carbon sequestration -... | ecosystem: Engineered > WWTP > Effluent > Algae... | reverse complement strand
TAGTAGCTAAAAATATTCTTAAAAGTGATTTAGGAACACACTTTATCCAAATTAATCTTGGTGGTTGGGATAATCATAATGGTATTTATACCCCACAAGGTATTTATGGTCCAGCTAGAGCCTTAGACGCTGGTTTAGGTCAATTAATTGCAGATTTAGCTAAAACTCCTTCAAAGACCGCTGGTAAAAGCTTGTTAGATGAGACTTTAATTGTAGCAATGGGCGAGTTTGGTCGTACTGTAGGCCAACCAAATAACCAACAAGGCCGCGACCATTTCTTACAAATGTCTTGTTTATTTGCTGGTGCTGGTGTTCGTGGTGGTCGTGCAATTGGCTCAACTGATCCAACAGGCTCTAACACAATGGATCCAGGTTGGTCACGTGGTGTTACTATCCGCCCTGAAGATGTTTTCTGTACTATCTATTCTGCTTTAGGAATTGATTACACTTTAGTTCGACAAGATGATCCATTTAAGCGCGGTTTTGAATATGTTCCTTATGCATCAGAAGGTGTTTATGCTCCAATTGATGTATTGTGGACTTAAGTAGTTTAATTAGATTTATTAGGGTTTATTAAAAAAAGGTACAAAGTAAGAACTTTGTACCTCTTTTGTTTATAAAACTAGTTATTCTGTAAGTGCAATATCACAACTACGGCGTTTGGCTTTGGCTTGTCCTAACTCTTTATCTCTTAGAGTCTTATACTCGGTTTTCTTTTCTGGACAAGCACTCATTCCACAATTATAAAGTGCTGCATTCATACAATATTGAGCGGTTTCAGACCCATTACCTACTTCAGTTTTAAATCTTTTATAGTCGGAATTTTCATAACATTTATCTAAACAAGATGACTGTTTAGCAGATGTGCTAAACATACTAACTGAGCCAATCAAAAAAATTAAGCTAATAGAAATTGGTAAAGAAACTTTTTTTAGTGAAGAAAATTTATTAGAAATTTTCATGTCTTTTCTCCAAAATAGCCCTAGGCTAAAGATTAATATTTGAGTTCTAGTTAATCTATTGGTTTTATTAATTTGTTAATTACAAAAGTGTTTGACGTTACACCATTAGCTATAACTGTAACTTGATTTGCTCCTTTTTGTAAATTAAAGCTTTTCTTCTTACCTTGTAAAAGAATTTGATTCTCTGTTTGACTAGAAATTAATGAGGAAATATCTTTACCATTAACCATCACTTGAGCACCAAAAACAGTAAAACCCATTCCATTAATAGTTAAAGTATTTTTTGCAAATTGGGCAGAAGAAATTGCTACTTGGCGAGGCATACTATTAGATCTAGCAGGGTTTTTAACTGCTCTTATACGCCCATTTTGAAAATCAGCAATAAATATATTCCCTGATTTATCTATTGCTAAACTAAAAGGTAAGTTTAAACTAGCCATTAATGCTAAAGCACCATCCCCGCTAAATCCTGGATCACCATTACCAATAATAGGAATAATAATCCCATCATTTGAATTAACTTTTCGAACTTGACTATTAAAACCTTCAACTATAAATAAATCACTACTACCATCAATAGCAATATCTAGAGGGAAGTTTAATCCTGCTGATTTAGCTGGCCCACCATTGCCAGGTACACAACTCCTATCAACAAGCGGATCACATCCTCTACCTGCTACTGTATTGATAATACCTGTTTGAGCATCCACTCTACGAACAACATTACTTATTATGTCTGTAAGAAATATATTTCCAGATCCATCTAAAATAATACTCATAGGAGATCTTACCCCGGCTTTAGTTGCTAAGTCACCATCTCCGCTAACCATATCACTACCATTTCCAATAATTGTAGAAATAATACCTGTTGCTTGGTCAATTTTACGAATACGATTATTGTTTAAGTCTGCAAGTAAAATATTTCCTGTTTTGTCTAAAGCAATACCTCTAGGTGAATTTAACCCAGCCTTTGTTGCTAAAGCACCATCACCGCTAAATTCACTATTACCATTACCAGCAATTGTACTAATAACCCCTGTTTGAGCATCAACTTTACGGACTCGGTTTTTGCCTGCTTCAGTAATTAATAAATTGCCTTTGCTATCAATAACAATGTCTGAAGGTGAAAGGGTGGTGTTAATTGCCATCATACCATCTACACTTGGACAATCCTCAGTTTCTTTACTACAACCAGCAATACTAGTAATAATCCCTGTTTGAGCATCAATTCTACGAACTCGATTAGTAAAACGATCTACTATGAGTAAGTTGCTATCATTATCAAATATTACTGCTATAGGGCTAATTACTGCACTAGTTGCCAAACCATTATCACCATCAAATTTAGCCTTACCTGTACCAGCAAATGTTGTAATAAGTTGGCTTATAGCATCAACACGACGAATACGATTATTATCTTGGTCTGCAATAAAAAGATTGCCAAATCCATCTATTACTACTTCTGTAGGGCTTAAACCGCTTTTGGTTGCTAAAATCCCATCTCCATTAAAATCTAGGTCTCCATTACCAACTACTGTAGAGATTGTTTTACTCTGAGCATCAATACGACGAATACGATTATTAAAAGAATCAGCAATAAAAATGTTTCCAGCACTATCAATTGATGCTTGAGTAGGAAAATTAAGACTAGCACTAGTGGCAGGAATTAAATCCCCGTTATACTCATCTTTTCCTGTTCCAGCTATGGTTGAAATCATCTGAGTTACTGCGTCAACTTTGCGTAGGCGGTTATTAAGTGAGTCAGAAATTAACAAATTCCCAACCTGATCAACAAAAACTCCTAAAGGAAAGCTTAAAGCTGCTTTTGTTGCTAGACCATTATCCCCACTAAAATCAGAATCACCTGTCCCTGCTACAGTTGTAATAATGCCATTTAAGTCAATTTTACGAATTCTGTTATTACCTGTATCAGCAATAAAAATATTACCTGCTTGGTCTATTGCTATACTTGAAGGCGTGTCTAATGAAGCTTCTGTAGCTGGTATATTATCTGAGTTAAACCCTACTCTATCATTACCTGCTACAGTAGTAATAATATTGGTTATTGCATCAACTCTACGAATACGATTGTTTTCAGTATCAGTAAAAAAGATATTTCCTTGGTTATCTAAAGTTAGACTATCAGGAGATTTTAAGCTTGCACTTATAGCTAATTCTCCATCACCACTAAAATCAGCACGACCATTACCAGCTATTGTAGTGATAATACCTGTATTTATATCAATTCTACGAATACGATTATTAATATCATCAGCAAAAAAGATATTACCTGCACCATCTAACGCTACACTTAAAGCACTAAGAGCCGTTTCTTTACTAGTTGCTAACCCTCCATCACCTAAATAGGCTATACCTCCAGCTATAGTAGTAATTTGATTTAACTGTAGTTCTGATAATGGTTTAGGTAGAATTGTAAAACGTCTTTGATCCATTCCACCACGAGTTTGTACTGTTAAAGTCCTATCCCCACCAGACTTTTGTATAGGTACACGAATACGAATTTGTCTAGCACTATCTACAGTAAAATCTGTAATTAGCTGATCACCTAACACAATTTGAGTTTCTGGAGCAAAATTTCTACCTCCAATTATTATTTCTTCATTACCTTCAATTCTAGCAACACTACGGCTTAAAGTGTCTATTTGAGGCGCTCCAATGGTTACAACCTTAATAGCTTCATTTTCACTAGCAGCATTCATATCTAGCACTAAAGTATTATTTCCTTGAACTACTAAACTAGTAGCTTTACCAAAACTACCTGTTTGAGCTAGTGAAATAAGCTGGCGCTCAGTACGATTATTAGGAGAGGTAATTACCTTAACACCATCATTATCAACTACATAAATATTGCCCATACTATCTAGGCTAACTGACTGAGGGTTATTAAAGTTAAATGCAGCATCAGCTTGTGGAAGTATTTGCTCTGATGAAGTTTGAGCAATTCGCCCTATTGTATTTACTTGACCATCAAAAGTTACTGATCTAATTACATTATTTCCACTATCAGCTACTAGGATTACTAGACTGGCTGTACTACTAGCAAAAAAAGAGCTTTTACTAGGTTGAATAGAAATACTAGTAGGGCGATTAAAAAGCGCTTCACGGCCTTTACCATCTTTATTTCCAGCAACTGAAGGAGTCCCAGCTAAAAGCCTAACTTCTTTTTTGCTTATATCTGCTAGATAAATAGCATTATTACCAGTATCAGCAATAACTAAATTACCACCAGGATCAACGGCTAGACCTTGAGGATTTTTAAATACAGCTTGATCAAAAGGGGTAGTATCTCCCATAGTTCCTTGAGAAGTACTACCTAATGTAGTGGTAACGGTGTTATTAAAATCTACTTTGCGGATACTGTTATTAAGACTATCTGCTATATAAACCCCGCCTTGAGCACGATTGTCTAAAGCTACACCTAAAGGGCCAGCAAATTGTGCTTGTGTCCTTTGTCCATCAGCTTTTCCTCTTGTTCCTGATTGACCAGCAAAGGTTACTACATCAGCATTAACATTACTTCGCCTTAAAATTACATGATTATTAGGATCACTAATATAAACTGAACCATCTAAACCAACTTTAGTATCACCAGGAACTCGCCGACCCTTACCATTTGAGACTTTTGTTACTGCAATAAAATTGGATACTTTACCCATTGGGGTTTCAGCCGTAATAGTTGCATAGCCTTGTTTTATACCTGTAACTTGTCCAGTGCTTGTTATAGTGGCTACTTCAGGGCTGTCAGATTCAAATCTGACTCCATTGGTAATAGGTATTTTATTAGTGTCTAGTACTATAAGATTAATTTGACCTGTTTCATTTACAACAGGGTTTGAATCATTGTTGGGGCCAACTATTGCTAAATTAGAGTTTTGTGCTAACGCTACAAAGTTATATTTATAATTTTTACTTTTATAATGCGAATGTACATATACTGTATTAGGTATTATGTAAGGTATTAAAACTAACAACAGAAAGAAAATCACTATTTTGGGGCAATTTTTAATATGCATAGTTGTTTCCTATTAGTTTGAGCTTATTTAATTTTGGTTTTGATATAGGAATGAAATTACTAAGAATTTTACCAGAGGAAAAAGGATAGGTAAAAAGATATTAGCCTATAAACTCATCTTATAAAAATTTATTAAGCCTAAATTTATTAAGCCTAAATTTTTCTTTGGAGTCAAAGTTGATTAATAAACCTTGTTGCTCAATACCTTAATGCTATCAGAGCCTTAGGCGCAACTGTTCAAAAGCTAGGATCTTTAGACAATTTATAGATAAGTTTTATTTAACAAGACCAGCCTTGAGAGTCTATTCCAACTAAAGCTAGTCCTTCTGAAAATGCATTAGCCCAATCATATTGTGAGCGAAAAATAGTTTTACCTGTTTTATCAATATAGCCCCAATCGTTTTTAGAAAACCTTACAGGTGCTAGTCCATCAGAGAAAGTCCAGCCAAGTTCAAATTGTGGGGTAATTGTAATTTCTCCTAAATGATTGATATAGCCCCATTTACGGTTTAAGCCAATTCCTGCTAAGCCATCAGAAAACGACCAGCCACAATCAAACTGTGGTGGGATGACAAATTCACCAGAAGTATTGATATATCCAAATTTATTATCAATAGCTACTCCAGCTAAGCCTTCAAAAAAACCTGATGCCCAATCAAATTGGGGTTTAATTACTACTTCACCTAGCTTATTTATAAAACCACATTTACCTTCAATACGAACGGCTGCTAAGCCTTGAGAAAAGTCATTTGCCCAATCAAATTGTCTTTCAATTGCGGTATGACCAAATTTATCAATATAAAGCCACTTTCCACGACTTCTTACCCTTGCTAACCCTTCAACAAATCCACCAGCACTATCAAATTGAGGGTCTATTATGATTTGAGCCTGTTTATCAATATAACCCCACTTACCCTCAACCCCAATACAGGCCAGACCTTCAGCCTTGGTAAAGCCTCCTGCTCCACTATCATATTGATGCTCAATAATTAACTCACCTATTTTATTAATATAGCCCCAAAGCCCATTAGATTTTACGCTTACTAATCCTTGTGAGAATGTACCTGCTCCCTCATGTTTTAAATCTATTACTAATTTTCCTTCTTTATCTATAAAACCATACTTACTGTTATTCATTTTAGGTATTTTAACTATTCTCTAGTATCTTAAAGTTTTTATTAGTTAAAGTTTTTCCACATTACATAAACAAGCTTTGTTTTCTGCAATTTGGACATTTGGCTCAAGTGCATCTAAGGTTACAGCATTAATTGCACTACCACAACTCATTCCTAAACTTCCCCAATGCATAGGCGCCCAAAGAGTTTCTGTTGGTTTGTCATTAATCATTAATGTTTGTATTCTGCCTGTTACTACTGCACGAGCAGTTGCAAACCCTCTTGTTGTCGTTAGCTTAATATAATCACCAGCTTTAATTCCTAACTTTTTGGCTAACTGTTTACTCATTTCTACAAAAGGCTCTGGCACTAATTCCACTAACTTAGGCATTCGGCGAGTCATGGCACCTCCGCCCCACATTTCATGAATAAACCCTGTACATAAAATATAAGGAAAGTCTTTAGATGCCTGTTCAATCGTAGCAGGATTTGAACCACGATGTTTTACTACAGGGTTATTTTGTGTTTTATGGTAAATGTTAAGTGTAGGGCTTTCTATTGGCTCATAATAAACCGGTAATGGCCCATCAACTAGAACAGGGGATTTATCACGAACTACTCCAGTTATAGAATCTTTATCAGTGTAAGGAGCAGCAAAAAGCCTAGCACGTCCTTCAGCCAAAAAGCGAAAAGCATTGCGCCCTGTCTCGCTACTTGGTAAGGCTAGCGGGTCAACTACATCGGGAATATCTGCACCCTGCCAACGTTTAGTGTTTTCATCCCACCAGATTAGCGGCTTAACTCCTTCTCTAGGCTGGCCTTCTAGGTCACAAGAAGCGCGATTATAAAGGATACGAATATTTCCAGGCCAAGACCATGCCCAATTAGGATGCACGCCTAAACCGCTTTTATCTTCAGGATCTCGGCGAGCAGTATAATTAACAATCTCTCCATTTTCTTCACCTACTGCACCACAATAAAGCCAACACCCTGCACTAGTTGAACCATCAGCTTGTAATGCTCTTACATTTGGGACTTGATGACCTCTACGCAAAGCTACTTTATGGTTAACTACAGTAATATCACGATCTAGCCAGACTTTCCCGCTAATTTCTTTTAATACTGAGAGATAATCAGCCTTTTGGCCATAATCCCAAATAGTATTTAGTATAGGTGCATCTTTAGGGTCTGTTGAGTCTTGGTATAAAGCACGAACATGCTTAAAAATATTATCTAAAATATATAGGTCTGTTTTAGCTTGTCCAGGGGGCAAAACGCATTCATCACGCCATTGTAGCCAGCGTCCACTATGAGTTATACAGCCTGATTTTTCTAAAAAGCTTGCCGCAGGTAAAAGTAAAACATCCGCTGCTACATCGCCTTTAAGACTAGGATCTCTCCAAAATGATGCTGTTTCTGTTTCAAAAATATCTACTACAACTAGCAAATCTAGGTTTGCTAATCCTTGCATTGTGACTGAGTGATTAGCATTAGAAACAGCAGGATTTTGACCAATATTAATTAACATTTTGATTTTTCTATCTGCCATTGCTTCAAACATCTTAAAAGCAGAGTAGTTTATTTTAGTGCTTTGTTTAGGTAGCCAATCATAACAAAAATCATTTTCCTCATTAGCCAAATCACCATAAATTGCTTTTAAGAAATTGATTAAGTATTTGGCTTTAGAAGTACCATTTTTCTCTGTCCAGTCTTTTAGTGTTGGAGTGTCTGTTGATGGAGCAGTTAAATAACCAGGAAGTTTATCCCAAGCTACTCCAAGGTCTGTTGCCCCTTGGACATTAGACTCACCACGATTAGCAGCAACCCCACCACCAGGTTTTCCAATATTACCTAATAAAAGCTGAATAATTGGATAACATCGGATATGTTGAGTTCCATAAGTATGTTGTGTTGCTCCTAGAGCATAAAGAATTGTCCCAGGTCGGTTATTAATAAATGTGTCAGCAATTAACTTTTGGCGTAAAGCAGGAATACCAGTAGCTTTAGAGGCTTTTTCAAAACTATATTCAGCAAAATGTGCTTTAAGGTGTGAAAAAACTGTATGAGGTGCGTCTAAAGTTTCTGCTATTTTAGGCTTGCCATTTTCATCAAGCTGATAAGTCCATTTACTAGTGTCATAACTGGTTTGTACTTCATCAAAACCAACAAATAAACCTTCTTCAAATTTATAATCAGGGTTAATTAAATAAGCTGCATTTGTAAAATCTTTTAAGTACTGCTCATCATAATGATGCTCAGTCATAATGTAGCTAATCATTGCACCAAGAAAAGCAATATCGCTACCTGGGCGAATTTGAGCATAGATATCTGCTACTGCGGATGTACGGGTAAAACGAGGGTCAACATGAATAATTTTTGCCCCTTTCATTTTAGCTTCCATAATCCAAGGCATTGCCATAGGATGATTTTCCGCCGTGTTATTGCCTTCAATCAAAAAACAGCGGGAGTTCTTAAAATCAATATAGTGGTTAGTCGAAGCACCACGTCCAAAACTTGTTCCTAAACTAGGAACCGTGGGGCTATGTCAAAGCCGAGCTTGATGCTCAATATAGCTTGTACCTAAGAGTAGGGCTAACTTTTTTTCTAAGTAAGTTTCCTCGTTAGTACATACGGCTGAACCAAACAAAGCTACAGCATCCATACGGTTAACAGCTATTTGCTTGCCATTAGGAAGGCTTTCATGGCTTTCCCAATTAGCTTCACGGATTTGATAAATTTTTTTGGCAATTAATGAAAAGGCAAAATCCCAACTTACTGGTTGCCAATTATCTGCATAGCTTTTTCTATAAAGAGGCTCTGTTACTCTATCTGGTGAGCGATGTAGTTCTGCTGCTGCTGCACCTTTACTACAAAGAGCACCTTGGTTAATAGGGTGATTAGGATCACCTTCTAGTCCAATAAGCTTTCCTTCTTTTACAGATGCAATCATTCCACAGCCGCAAGAACAAAAACAACAGACTGTATTAAGCTTTTTGGCATCAGCAGTTTTTAAGCTTTCTTGCCAATTTTCCATATTGATTCCTATTTGTTAAAAGTAAGATTTGTTGGTTAAATGAATTATAGAGGAAAATGCTGAAGAGAAAAAATTATGTAGCCTAAACCTATGCTTTAGGCTACATAAATGCCGTTTGTTTATATGAAGAAGGAATGGAAACTATATTTGAAATACCTAAAAAACGAGGCATTATTTGTTGTGGGGCGAACTGTTCGCCCCTACAACAAACAATAGGGTATCTTAAAACTTATAACTATATCTTACTGAAACGCTACGACCTGGGCCATCAATACCCCAACTAACGCCACGATAGTTTTTATCTCCGATATTTTCAAAATCAAAAGAGAAATCAGAATTTTCATTAACCCTAAAACCACCACGTAGGTTAAAAAGCCCATAGCCAGGTAGTTCAGGGAATAGTGGTATTGACATTGTAGCACTTCCAACCACACGGTTTTGTACTTGTGCAAGGGTTTCGCCTGTTGGGATTAAAATATCATCTGATGTGCCAAAACGACCGTCTACACCTGCTCCAATTAAACCTCTAACTCTTGCACCATTATTAAAGAAGTTTGCAATATTAGAACGGCTGCGAGGTGCTCCAGTACGTCTATCAGATAGATCAAGAGATGAAAGACGTTCTTGACGACCAACTAAAGTTCCATAAGCCTCAACCCAATAACGTTTGCCTTGAGGTGCATAACGTAACCTTAAAAAACCTGTTTCTGCTGGTGTTCCACCTTCAATATTAGGAGGAGCGCCTGTAGCCTTATCTTTAGAACGAATATAAGTAAAGTTGCCAGCAAAAGTAATATCTGAAGTAAGTTTAGCTTCTAAACGATATTCAAAGCCAAATGAGCGAGCATCACCAAAATTAGTTCTTACAAGTACTGGTGAAGCTGAAAGAGGTACAAATACAACGCCATTAGGTAGTTGACGTGTAATAGGTTGATCACCTAGGAATTTACCTACGGCACCTTGAGGCAAAATAAGTGATTGTTTAACAATAGGATCATTAATATCAATAATAAATCCTGTTATTTCTGTATCAATACGGCGGTTGTGAAAGCGTAGCCCAAGGTCAAAATTATTACTTAATTCTGATTTTATTCTAGATACTGGTATTCCAGTAGAAACCGCTCTATCACCTGCAACAGTACCAATTGTTCCACTTAAAGCACGTGCAACTTCAGTTGAGATTTCAAAACCATCTCCTGTAAGCCCTAAAGTTCCTAGCTCAGTAGTGTTAGGGGCATTAAAACCACGGCTATAATTAAAAATAATGTCAAACCCTTGTATTGGGGTAGCGACTAGCCCAATACGACCAGAGAAATCATCAACTCTTAGGCTATCATCAGGAAATAATGGTTGTCCTTTTACAAGTGGGCTATCTTCAGCGCGTACTTTGTAAGAGGCTACACCAAAGCGTAAAGCACTACTAAAGCGCAAGTGGTTAGGGATAGCTTCAAAGCCGTTTTGTATATAAAAACCATAGTTGGTATAACGAGCATTTTCAGGAATACGTGGACGGGAAGAAACAGAAGTTTTGGTAACAGGATTAAAAGTAAATGCAGGAACATCAACACGCTCATTATAGATATCTGCACCTATTAAAACTGTACTACGGTCATTAATTTTTTTATCTAAAAAGAAATTAAACCCAAATACATTGGTTTTTTCATATTGTGAAGTGATTGAAGCAAGTGGATTACCTTGACCACCTTGGTTAACACGTTCTTCACGTTGGGAGTTAAATGAAAAAGTAAAAGAACCATTATCAAAGAAACCTAGGTTTTGTTTATTATAACGAACATAGCCAAAATCAAGCATTAGATTACGTAAATCAGCTATAAGATTTCCATCACCCCCAAGGGTTTGATCATAGCGTTTTCCTGAATCTTGTTGATTGCGTTTATATTGGACAATAATTTGATTCCCAACTGCTGGTGTAAAAGCAAAATGGACTGTTCCACCATATTGAGTAAATGCTGTATCTGTTAGTTTATCACCAAGAACATTTGAAGGAATTCCAAGGAAACGTGTAACAGCAGCATGAGTATCAATACCTTTACCAGGGCGTAAAGTGTTAACACGACGGCTTGCTAAGTTAAAAAGAAGGCCAAAATTACGTGTACCATAAGTAAGTAAGGTATTTGCACCAAATGAAAGATCAGCACTTGTAAAGAAAGTATTAAATTCACCATGAAATTCTGGGGAACTAGTCCCAAAACTAGGGACTTGTGAAACAAGTTGGACTGTTCCACCTAGTGAGCCTGAACCATATTGAGCACTATTTGGCCCACGTAATACTTCAACTGCACGTAAATTACTTGGTTCATTTAGGTTAAAGAAAGTACTAATGCCGCCTCTTTGTGACCCTGTGGTATATCGCACTCCATCAACATAAGTAGAGACATAGCGACCTGTTAAACCACGTACAAAGATAGCTCCAATAGTGGGGCTAGTACGTTGTAGCGCTATTCCTTCCTCTTCATCGGCTACTTGTGCTAGTACACCTGTAGAGCGCTGGCTAATAGCCTCTTCTGAGATAACATTGACTTGTTGAGGAATCCTATCTGAATCACTTACTTGACCTGTTTCTGCTGTGATAGTTATATGTTCAGAGAGTGGATTAATTTCCATTGTTAGTTCTAACTCTTTTGAATCAGAGTTTTCACTGATTTGTGCTACAAAACGTTGATTCCCAAAGTCTGCTTTGTAAGCTTCTAATAAATAGCTACCAGCAGGAATATTAGAAAAACTAAACTTACCCTCTTCATCTGTTTCAGTCTTAGCTACCACAACTTGTTTAGCACTAAGTAGAGAAATAGTTGCTTTTTTAAGTGGTGTATTTGTTGGATCTGAAAGTTTGCCAGTCAAGTTATGATTTGCTTGGGCTTGAATTGAGTTTACTGTAGCAAAAAACATCATTAATAAAACTAAACTTGTGACAAATAAAAATGTGCGAGTTGACTTAATCAAGATTATTAGCTCCTACTATTAATTTTTTACTAGTTCAATATTTAGTACAGGATGAACTTCATACCATTTATGATTAACTTTTTCATCATAGCGACTAACGCCATAAACTTTTACTTTGCTACCAACTTGGGGTGGAGATAATTTAATTGGATCAATAATTTCACAAACAATAAAAGGTTGGTTTGTTCCTAGAGTTTCTACTATCTTAAAAGTTGTATCTCCATCAGAATCAATTCGTATTTCACTAACATAACCTTCAGTAACAACATGAGGTTCAGTGTTATTAGGCATTTCATTAATTGACACTAAGCGAAAGTTATCTGCGGAAAACTCTATTTCATCATTAATATTATTAACATTATTAGCATTATTACTATTTTCTTCTTTATTATTGCTAGAGATATGGTTGGCCGGCCAAAAAAGATTGGTTAGTAATAGACTAGTTAAAAGTACTGCGCCAATAAACCACATGGCAGCACGTAAATTTGATCTTAGAAAAAAGTTATTAAAACTTATGGGTTGCTGTTTTATAAAATGCTGTTGAGTCGGCTCTTTAGTAATAGCGGCTTCAATTGCATTCCAAGGATCTAGCTTTGAGCTAACAGGCTTTAGTTGTTGAATAAAAGCTTGGCTTGTGCGGAGTTGGGCTAATTTACTACGGCAAGGGTTACAATCAAGTAAATGATTTTCTAGTTTAGCAATAGTTTTAGTATTTAATTCTCTATTTAAGTAATAGATTAATTTTCTTTGTAAATCAATTCGCCAACATTTCATAAGTTTTACCTTTCTAAAAGGAATCTCTTTAGTGGCAATAAGCTTTTTTCTAACTGAGTTAAAGCACGATTAAGACGTGAGGCTACTGTACCTAAAGAACAATCTAACACCATAGCAATTTCTTCATAAGACATACCTTCTAGGTATTTTAAAACAACCACTTCACGTAAATTAGTAGACAGTTGTGAAAGTGCTGCTTGGATAATTTCTTGGCGCTGTCCATCAGCATGAACTTGATCTGGAGCAGGGTTTAAGTCTAGTTCTTGACCTGTTCCTAATATAGTTTCTAAAGGTACAAAAGCAGCTAAACGCTTTTGTTGGTCATGGCATTCATTAATTGCAATGCGATAGAGCCAAGAAAGAAATTTTGCTTCAAAACGAAAACTTGGTAATGCCTTATAAGCTTTGATAAAAACCGTTTGCAACACGTCTTCAGCTAATGAATTTTGCCCAAGTAAATAAAAAATTAAGTTATAAACCTTATCTCGATAGGTTTGATAAAGTTCTTTAAATGCACCAACATCCCCTTGCTGTGCGGCAATAATTAAATTCTGTTCAGATATGTTGTTTAGGGTTTGAGGTTTTTGCATTGTCAATAACATAGACTTAACCAAGTTTAATTTTCTTCCCTAAATTTTCCGGTTTTTTCAAAATAATAATTTATTTTATGACAGACTAGGATGTGTCATATTTCTGATAGTAATAAATAAGCTTTTTAGGCTATTGTTTAATTAATCCAAAAAATAGAAAACCTTTAGGTTTTAATAAAGGCTAAAAGGCTAAAAGGCTATAAGTTATGAGATCTTCAGTATATATCACCGCTTTAGGCAAATTCTTACCAGGAAAACCCATAACCAATGATGAAATAGAAGATTACTTAGGTTTAATTGGTGGTAAGCCCTCTAGGCTTAAATCACGTATCCTTAAACAAAATGGTATTCAAACCAGACATTATGCAATAAATCGTGATGGCCAAGTCCTTTACTGGAATTGTGATCTAGCTAGTCAAGCTGTTAAAGATGCTTTGGCTAATTCAGAGCTAAATGCTAGTGATATTCAATACTTAGCTGCTGCTACATCATCAGGTGATTTAATTGCACCAGGTTTTGCAAGTATGGTTCATGGTGAATTAAAACTCCCTCCTTGTGAAATCGCCAGTATTTCAGGGATTTGTGCTAGTGGAATGATGGCACTAAAAACAGCTTATCTAGGGATTTTAGCAGGTGAAAGAACTAATTCTGCTGTTTGTGCTAGTGAGTTTACTAGTCGGTTTTTCCGTCCAGGGATTTTTGAAGAAACTAAGATGTATAAAGAAAATAAAAAAATCTCTTTTGATTCAGAATTTTTACGCTGGATGCTTTCTGATGGGGCAGGAGCAGCAATTTTAGAAAATCGCCCTAATCATAATGGCTTATCCTTAAAAGTTGATTGGATTGATTTAGTTTCTTATGCAGACCGTTTTGATATTTGTATGTATTCTGGAACAAAAAAACAAGAAGGTGGGAGACTAGGAAAATCTTGGTATGACTATGAAAACTTTCAAGCAGCCTCTCAAGATGGTGCTATTTTATTAAAACAAGATTTAGAGCTTTTGGAAAATATGGTTCCTCTAGGTGTTAGCCGCTATTTTGAGTTAATCGAAGCAGGGAAGTTTCATCCTAGTAAAATTGATTGGATGGTTTGCCATTATTCTTCACATATTTTTAGAGGAAAAATCTTTGAGCTACTAGAAAAAAGCGGTGGAATGATTCCAGAAGAACGTTGGTTTACTAATCTATATACTAAAGGTAATACCGGAGCGGCTTCTATTTTTATAATGCTAGAAGAATTACTAAATGAAGGGCACTTAAAGCCAGGGCAAAAAATTTTATGTATGGTGCCGGAAAGTGGTCGTTTTGTTATTTCCTATATGCATTTAACTGTTGTAGGAGAAAGTGCTTTAGCTGTTAATACTAGTGTTGATGAAGATAAACCAACTTCAGAACAACCTACAATAGAAGAGCTTCAAACTGGACAAACTGAACAAACTACTGATCAAATCGAGTTAAATAGTAAATTACTAAATGACTTACCAGCTATGTTAATGAGGCGTTTAGCTAGTGTTTGGGTAGATTTTGAGACTCGTCTTAACTGTGTACCAATAATTGATAAACTTAATCGAGGAAGATTTCGCCTAGAAGACTATAAGTTATTACTATTAAACCTACGTCAACAGGTTTCTGAAGGTGCAAGATGGATTGCTCGTGCTGCGTCAAATATTACAATAGACGCTTTTGCTTTACGCTCAATGTTTATTGGACATGCCTTTGAAGAACATAAAGATTTTGAGCTAATAGAAAGAGATTATGTTTCTATAGGTGGAAGCCTAGAAGAAATAAGAAGCGGGGAAAAAAATATTGGTTCAGAAGCGCTATCAGCTTGGATGTTTCATCGTGCTAGTCAGGAAAATCCTTATGATCTATTTGGTTCAATGTTTATTATTGAAGGCTTAGGAAATAGACTAGCTAAAAAATGGGGAGAAAAAATCCAAAGGCAACTTGGCTTAAAACCAGAACAGGTTTCTTTTCTACTTTATCATGGTGCTAATGATAGTAACCATTTTCAAAAGCTAGAAAAAGCTTTAGGTAGTGGTATTTTAACTGAGACAATGGTAAATAAAATTGTTAAAACAGCTAGGGTTACAGCTAGGCTTTATCTCTTACAACTTGAAGAATTAGGTAATATTTAAGCAATATTTAAAGAGTCTAGAAAAAACGACCATGTTACCAAAAATAATACTAACTATTTTTTGTTTGAGCTATTATTTCACAGCCGGATTAGCCATTAATGTTGGTTATCATCGTGCTCTAAGCCATCGCTCATTTAAGCTAAAAAAATGGTTAGAACGAATTTTTATCACACTTGGGCTGCCTGCTGGAACACCTGTTCAATGGGTAGGAAATCATCGCTTTCATCATCAAAATACAGATAATTCTTTAGACCCTCATTCACCTTTGTATGGTGGATTTTGGCATTCTCATGTTGGTTGGTATATTAATAGTCATAACCCTTATATTTGTTTTTTTTACTCCTTAGCTGGCCCTTTAAGAATGCTTTTTGATGGTTGGAATCGACCACGTAGCAATCAACAGTATAATTATTTAGCCAAGGATATTTCACAAGATCCTTACTATAGAATTATTAGTCAACCCATACCTTTTTTTATTGCTTGTTTGTTACATGTAGTATTGCCATTTGCCTTTGTTTACTATCTAGCAGATGGGTTTGGCATTGCTATGCTTTGGTTAACTTTAGTAATAGTTTACAATCTAGGAGATGCCATTGATAGCATTGCACATATGTGGGGTAGTAGACCTTTTATTACAAAACATTTTGGTAGTAATAATATTTTCTTAGGTTACTTAGCCCTAGGAGAAGGTTGGCATGCTAATCATCATACTTTTCCAGATAGCGCAAAATTTGGACTTTTCCCAGGGCAATTTGATTGGGCTTGGCAAGTAATTTGTTTATTAAAATTTTTAGGGCTAGCTAGTCAAGTTAACACCCCAAACCCAGAAAAAATAAGTAAGAAACTGTTAAAACCTTTGGAGTCTTAATTTATGGATTTTGTTAGTGAATTTGAAAACTACCAACATGACCGTAGAGATCCTGATCCTTGGATGGCACTTTATTTTGATAGAAGTGTGCCACTAGATGATAAAGTAAAAGCGGCTTTATTGGTGTGTATGCGCTCAAAGTCTAGACAGTTGCTTTTACCTATCGTTAGGCCATTAGCTAGGACAGCAATTATACTAATTCAGGCTTATAAAAATATTGTCCCTAAATCGTTTACTTCTTCTAGGCTATTACATAAGTTAATTTATTGGGGCTTAAAGACTTGGGTTAAGCCTGAAGCTAGCTATCTAATTATGAGACATTTTCATATTGGGTCAGAAGCTTTAGCTTTTATAGCTAAAAATACTCCTAATTTAGATATTCCTTCAAATCCGCTTAGACCTAACTGTTTAGAGGATTTACAAGATGATTTTTTCCTTAAACATGATCTTAATTTATATAACTTTGTTATAGATATTAATACTCAGCTAAGACAAAAAGGGCAGGAAATAAAAAAAGCAGAAAACCTTAATTTTGATTCAATTACTGATAGCGATTTTCCAATAGAATTACCTAAGAAACGATGGACTAATTTTATTGATTTGCATACAGCAATAGAAATTTATACTCCAGTTTATCAACTATTTTTAACAGAAAATGATTTTTGGCGTGCCTCTAATTCATTGCAATTAGATGAGGTTATAGGAATCTATGTAGCTAAAATCTTAGATGCTCCTCAGCATTTGGTACTGGTAAATAATAAACACCCACTTGTGCCACTTTCTACAATGGAAGCAGGCTTTAGATTGGTATTACATGGGCTTTCAACCGAATATTTACATGCGCTTTTACGGCAATTTAAACGACAACAAGCCCTTAAATCAGAGCCTCAAAAACAAATTACTCAAAAAGAAAAAACTACTCAAACTATGGGCTAATTAAATTTACCTATTAAAATAAAAGGTGCCCAATAATAAGGATCAGAGTAAGCCATTTTTTCGCTATGAATTAAATATAATTGAGCAGATCTTAAAGCCTGGGTTTTACTTTCTCCTTGGCTAAGGCGTTGGTAAAACTCAATGATTAATTCTTTAGTAGACTTATCATTTACTTTCCATAAGCTAGCTATAACTGCTCTAACACCAGCACGACGAAATTGTTCAGAAATACCAAAAAGCTCTATTCCATCACGTCCTAATGCTGTTTCACATGCTGAAAGCGTAATAAGTTCTACACCACCTAACTCTAATTCTAAAGATGCAATCTCGTTATAATAAAGTTTTTTCTCTTGGTCGTTATCACCAGCCAACATAATAAAAGAATTTTTAGGATCCATTGGTTCTAAGTGTGCATGAGTAGCAAGATGAACATAAGAAGCATTATGGATTTCCTTTAATAATTGGGATTTAGTTGCTTCTACACCTGTTCTTACCAAAGCACGCTTACCAAAAATTTTAGTTAATTCTTTGGTTTCTATCTCTGCTTCTGGTAGTTTTAAGTCAATATCTTGTGGAAAAGGATTTCCATATCCTAAAACAGTTCCATCATCTTTTTTAAGATTTGACTCAGTATAATAAAGTAAGGATGCTGCGGTAGCTAGATAACTAATAGAAAGAGATTCAATTAAGTATTTATCTTTGTTTCGTAATACTTGAAAAGGTAAATATTGTAATTTGTCATTAACTACTATTGTAAGGTGTTTAGCGCTAAAGATTTCTTTTTCAAAAGGTAAAATTAAGGAATCATAAAGTTCTTGGCTAATTTTATGTTGTTCTGCTAAAGGCATTTCTCGTTTACGGCTTAGACTTACAAGCAAAAGCTGAATATTGCGGTCTAGTTGAGTATTGTTAATTGGTACAACTTTAATTTTTAGCTCTTTATTATCAAAAATTGCTAACACTAATTTATCTGTTAATGAGAATGTTTCTAAAACTATAGTATCTTTTGGGATAGTTGCTTGAATACTTGTAAAACTGACAGGTCTTAGACCTAGGATTTCTGCAACTTTAGGGCTATTTTGTAAAACGGTATTAGTAAAAGCCTCTTGGTCAGAAATTAATTTAGTTAGTTGTTGTTGTAAGTTTAGGCGTTCTTTTTTTTCACTAATATGTAGTAATTGCTGTTCAACTAGTTGAATTTTAGCAATATATTTTTTTAATTCGTTATAGTCTGAAATTTCTTTAGATGTAAGTTGTAAGTTTTCACCTTTTTGATATAAAGCAGACAAGTCCCTTTGTTTAGCCTGTTCAATATACTCAATAGCTGTTTGAGAGCGACCTACTTTGACTAGTAGTTCTATTAAATCACGGTAGACTTGTTGTTTATTTTTAGTAAGAAATAATTTTTCTGCTTGTTGTCCTCCTGACAAACGATTGCGGATATTTTGAAGAGTTTCAACAGATTGTTGTAAGTATTTAATAGCTTCTTCAATTTTTCCTTCATCTCGCATCAGTAAGCCATTTAGATAAAGTATTTGCCATTCTATTGCTGGAACATCAAATGATTTTGCTAAATTTAGAGCCTCATCAATAAGCAGTAGAGCACTTTGATGTTTTCCTGTTTCACGTAGTGCGCGTGCTTTAGTCATTAATGCAAAAGAAATATCTAAAGGTTCATTAGTTTTACGTGCTTCTATTAGTGCCTGATTTGCTGATTCTATTGCAGCTATATAATCTTTCATTTCAATCAAGCACTGACTAATTTCAATTGATAAAATACGGATTTCAGCCCTATTAAAAACAGCTTTGTTTAGTTCTAATGCACGTTTAAAATGTTCTAGAGCTAAAGGAAATTCCTGTTGTACTAAGTAAACTTCCCCTAAACGAGCAATAGCAGTAGCAAAAGCCCTTTTATCTCCTAGTTCTTGGGCTAAAATTGTAGCTTTGTTGTAATAATCAAAAGCAGTTTTGTAATCAGCTTGAGCAGAAAAATAAAGGCTTAAATTATTATAAGTAATAAGAAGTTTTTCTTGATCTTTAGACTCAACAAATATCTGTAGTGCTTTTTGGCTATAAGATATTGCTTGTTGATAATCGCCCTGATAATAGGCAACTGAGCCAAGGTTTTGAAGCGCACCACCAACCCAACTTTTTTGATTAGCTTTTTGAAAGTTATCTAGGGCTTGCTCATAATAGCTTTGTGCTTGTTTATAATCTACTAGGTTAGTGTAGACATTACCTATATTATTTTTGACCAAGCCAATATTAAATTGGTCTTTAGCTTCTTGATAAATGGCTAAACATTCTCCATAAAGTGAAAGTGCCTCTGTATATTCTCCTATTCGGTTATAAATAATACCCATAAACCTTTTAGCTCTAGCAATAGATAAGGGTTTATCTGTTATAGAAATAATTTTTTTATACTGCTCAAGTGCTTTTGGATAATCGCTAGTTTCACTATAAATAGAGGCAAGACGAAAGTTACTAGCTAAAACTCCTTCTAGATCATTATTTTTTTGTTGAAGCTCTATTATTTGATTACAAATACTTATAGCTTTAGCATTATTATTATTTTCTCTATATAGTTTAACTAGTTCAATTAAAGTGCTTATTACTTTTTCTTTTTCGTCAAGTCTTTGATAAGTACTTAAGGCAAGCTCAGAGGATTTAATAGCTTTGGGTGTTTGTTTTTCTGCTTGTTCAATACTAGCTTTGACTATTAATGCATGTGCATAATTAAGAGAGCCTTTTTTAGATAAAAGTAGCGCTTGATTAATGGTTTTAGTAGCTTGTTTATAGTCTTTTAGCTTTAGATCTTGTTTTGCCTTTTCTAGCAGTTCAATAGCCTTTTCTGCCTTAGCAGAAGTAATATTAGATTGAGGTGATTGATGATTGTTAGGCTGAGCTAAGGTGTGAGAGGAAGTTAAAATCAGTACTGCTAAAAAAACAAGGTTTTTAATCATGGCTTTTTATCTATTAGTTTTTTGTTTAAGAAATTCTCTTAACTCCTGTCTACCTCTCATAATAAGATTATTTATGGCAAAAATACTAGACATAAAAAGCTGAGCAATTTCTTTTGGATAATAGCCGAGTAGAAACCTTAAAATCAATACATCTGAAGTTTTAGAGTGCATTCGATTACCTACTGCAAAATGTGCAATTTCTATAAGCATTTCTTGAGCCTGTTCTTTGCTTTTAGTATCAACTATGATTAGTTCTTCAATTAAAGGCAAAGATATAGATTGGAAATTTCCACCACGTTTTTGTGCAGAAGTCCTAACTAATTGATTTTTATACATATTACTTACAAGTCTACATAAATAACCAAAAATATTATCAATAGTATCAAGCTCGGGTTTTTTGGTAACAAATTGAATATAAGCGTTTTGTACTAAGTCTTCTGCTACTAGCTTATTATAATTACAAAGATATTCTGCCCAACCAAGTAGCTTTTGATAATGTGCTACAAAAAGTTGTTCATGAGTCAATCCCTCTAGTTTGTTAGTAGTCACTAGAGTTTTAATATTTTCTGTTTTGAGATGTGCTATATCTTCATCCAATATTGATAAATTAACTGCCTTTTCTTATTCAAATTTAAGTGGGATAGTATCTACTTTTATTTGTTGGTTACCCACAACACCAATAATTACTGCTTGAGCCATAGTGTTAGCAGAAATATTATTAGTATTATAGATTTTAACTTCAATAGAGACAAAGGCAGGATCGGCAGAATTAGCAGGAAGTTTTATTTCTTGGGTAAAAGACTTTTCTTTAGGCAGGTTGAGTTTGATTATATAGGAAGTGAATTCTTGTTGACTGTTTTCTTCATATTTAGGTAAACGAACTCCAAAAACTGATTGAGATCCTCTTTGTAAAAGAATCGGAGACATTACCGCTCGGGTGTTATAAATTAGGTTGGATATTGTATTTTGAGCCGCAATTGCTAAGGCTAATTTTATTTTACTTACTAGCTCAACTTTTGGTAGTTCAATTTTAGGAGTAATAGGGGTATTTTCTTTTTTTAGTTGTTCTTCTTGAATATGAGCTAAATCTTTTTCTAATGTTTGGCTTAAGGTTTCGGCTTTTGTTAGACGTTCTTGGAAAACTTGTCTTTCTTTATTAAGTCTAGCAAGTTGTTGCTCTTGTTCTTGAAACTTTCTTTGCCAAAAAACTTGGACTGTTACTAAACCAATAACAAATAACATAATCATAATAGAGGCAAAAACAAATTCCCTAACAGAAAAAAGAGCTTGTAAGTTAGCAATAAAACTTGAAAATATTTTTAATGGGTTATGTTGGCTAACTTCTTCATTTAGAAGTCGTTTATCACTATATTCTAAATTAATTTCTGGATAGTCTTCTAGCCAAAGAATAGAGAAGTTTACTTGCTGATTTGCGCTAATTTCCATACTTTGTTTTAGAGACTCATTGCTATTTTCTGAAAGTAAAATATGACAAAGTAGCATTCCTCTTTCATCAAGTATTTCTAGGCTCTCTAATTCTTCATCTAGTTTAGGGCGTAAAGTAAAGCGATTTGCTCCTGCTTCGACTTTACAAGAAGTAAATGGCCAACCATTAACACAAAAAGTTATTTCTTGAGGTAAATATTCAAAACGCTTTTGTCTAGTCTCTTCTAGTTTTTTTAGCAGTAAAGATGAATCTTGACCTGTTTCATTAGAAACCTTGTTAGAAGCATTATTAGAAGAGTTAAATGGAGTAGAGTTACCATCACTACCATCACGATCAATAGTATCAAAAGGGTTACGCTCATTAAGCATTGGGAGTGAGTGTAGACGGTTAACTATATCTAAACAATTGCTACAACTTGCTAAATGCTTAATTGGTAGGTCGTTACTTGATTCTTTATAGAATTGTTGCCACTGACTAGGTGAGTGACATTTGCCGACTTTGTTGGCAAAGATAATTTTCTTTAAGTCATTAATAATATTTGCCATTTTGATTTTTAATACTGAAATTGAAGAGAATAATGATTATTTTGTAGTGTTGAAAGCATTTTATGACCAGGTATTTTAGTTATGAGAAACTTAAAAGTTACTTTCAACACCACCTTAACATCAAAGACAAAAAACTTTTGGGCAATATAACATAAAACCGGATTTTTTCTAAAAAAACTAGAAATAAGTACTAGATATTAACAGGAGCAACAAAAAGTTTGGTCTAGCTTAAAGCTAGATTTTGAATTCTAAGGAAATAATAGGTTTTTTTAAGATTTTTGATGGTGTACTATAATTGCCGTGAGGGATTCATTCTACTATTTTCTTGTTATATTAAAGGCTTAAGGATCAAAGAGTTATGGATGCAAATGTAGAAGTTAGTAATAAAGAAATAAAAGATAGTCCTATCCGAGAAACCTTTCGTGTTTATGGACAGGTTAGTACTTTTGTTCGTTCTAATCTTTTTGTTATTTGGATATTATTTTTTATTGGGCTATGGATTTTAAGCGTTGCCTTACGTAAAAATATGTCTGAAACTATGACTTCTACAGAGTTATTAGACAACTGGATTTATAACCTTGTACGGCCTTTTCCTTCTCCTAATGAAGTAGCCTCAGCACTTTACAATATGTGGGCTAAACATCAACTACTTAGCCATATTTGGTCAACACTTAAACTAAATGTAGTAGGGCTAATTTATTCAACAATTATTTCCTTGATAATCTCTTATTTAAGTGTAATACCAGTCTTTAAGCCTTTTAATACCATAGTAAAATTATTACGCTATATTCCTTTTATTGGCTTTACTTTAATCTTTTTCTCACTATTTACTATTGGTTGGCCAACTAAGGTAGCCATGTTAACTACTGGAATGACATTTTTCTTAGTCACTAGTATGACAGATACAATAAACTCAATTCCTAGAATGAAATATGAACTAGCTAAAGTCCTAGGATATAATGATTGGCAAATTTTTTATAATGTAGTGGTTAGGCCAACTTTGCCACAAATGATTGATATGGTAGCACAAAATGCTGCAATTGGCTGGATTATGATTACTTCTATTGAAACCTATAGCCGTAATGAAAAAGGTATTGGTACTCAACTTTATGCCTATTATTCAACTAATAACCTGCCAGAAGTCTATGCACTACTATTAATTATAGGGTTTATTGCTTTATTAGAAGACAATATATTTTCTTTGCTTAAACGTTATTTATTCCCTTATAGCGTAATTGCAGAACGAGGCTAAACTTATGGTAGAAAGAGAAAGTGTAGTTTCTGGGCCACTCTCACAAGTAAATTTACTAGAGCCTTTACTAACTATTGATAATGTTTGCCAAGGTTTTCTCTTAAATGATGGCAAACATTTTCCAGTACTAAAAAACTTATCTTTCTCAATTAAAAATATTCATAGTAAACCACAAATTGTTAGTATTTTAGGCCCATCAGGTATTGGTAAAACTACAATTCTTAGAGTTATTGCTGGCCTAGATCGTCCTAGTAGCGGTCGGGTATTAATTACAGAAAATGAACCTAATAAAATGCGTGATGTTAGGCTTGGGGATGTAGGAGTAGTTTTTCAAAAATATCCACTCTTTGATGACCTATCAGTGTTAGAAAACCTTGTCCAACCGGCTATTAGGATTGCAAAACTTGATGTTAAAGCGGCTCGTGAACAAGCTCTTTTATACTTAGATAAATTTGGTTTGTTTAAACAAAGCCTAGCTTGGCCAGTACAACTCTCTGGAGGGCAACGCCAAAGAGTTGCCATTTTGCAACAGTTAATGACTAATAAATACTTTATTATTTTGGATGAACCTTTTTCAGGTTTAGACCCTGTTAGTATTACTAGTGTTATTAAACTTATCTCAGATATTGCCAGTCAACATACACTTAACACCTTTATTATCATTACTCATGACATAACATCAGCCTTGACTATTTCTGATCATATTTATTTATTAGGACGTGA
>Ga0075163_10002577_pt1 | contig 24345 bp, 21 predicted proteins | sample JI1023141ADNA_FD_71478 | JGI IMG/M metagenome (GOLD analysis project Ga0075163, IMG submission 71478) | Wastewater effluent complex algal communities from Wisconsin, to seasonally profile nutrient transformation and Carbon sequestration -... | ecosystem: Engineered > WWTP > Effluent > Algae... | reverse complement strand
ATCCAGGCCGCCGACCTGGCCGGCCGCAAGATCGCCCGCGACGGCGGCCAGGTGCTCGTCGGCCTGATCCAGGAGATGCGGGCGGACCGCAACCGCCTGGCCGGGCCCAACAACCCGCAGCTGCAAGCCATCGCCGCCCACCTGGGCGAGAGCCTCGACCACCTGGAAACCGCCACCGGCGCGCTGCTGGAGAAGATGAACCGGCAACCCGCCGCCGGCCTGGCGGTGGCCGAGCCCTACCTCAAGCTGCTGGCCACCGTGGTCGGCGGCTGGCTGATGGGCAAGGCCGCCCGCCTCGCCAGCCAGGCCATCGAAGGCGGCAGCAGCGACCCCTTCTACCGCCACAAGCTCGCCTCGGCCCGCTTTTACGCCGACCACCTCCTGCCCAGGAGCGCCGGGCTGGTGGTGACGGTGCAGGCCGACAACAGCACGCTGCTGGGGTTGGAGGACGAGGCGTTCTGAGCTCTGCCAGCTCGCACACACCGCCCAAATGCTGGCCCGGGCGGTGTGGCGGGCGCGGGAGCAGTCCGACACGCCCAGCTGCGCTCATCCACGCTTCGCAGAACCACGGCGGCACAATGCTCGAAACGCTGTCGAAGACAGAACGCGTGGCGTGAGACAAGAGGCTATTTGCGAGCGGGCGGACAGCTGACAAGCGCCCTCGCCTGGCCAGCCCTCGGCAGCGAACGAGGAGGGTCAAGGCAAGGGTGGCAGATCGGCATCATTGAGAGCGCCACATCAGGCCGACAAGCGGCCACCCAATCCCATCAATCGGATTGCCGGCTTCCGGTAGCCGAGGCCCCAAGCTCCACGCCCAGCCCTCACCCCCGACCAGCCGCCCCGCTCCCCTCGACGATCTTGTCCACCACCTCGTCCACCGTCAGCGGCGTGGTGTCGATGGCCAGCGGTGCCATGCGGCCGAGGTGTTCGCGGGCGGCCAGGGTGTTGCGGATGTTCTCCATCGCCTCGCGGTAATGGCTGGGGGTGGCGATGCGGGCGTCGTGCTGCTCCATCACCCGGCGGAAATGCACCTCCGGGTCGGCGCGCAGCCACACGGTGTAGAAGGCGCCGAGGAGCAGCTGATAGGTTTGCGGCTCGACGACGATGCCGCCGCCGGTGGCGAGCACCACCTCGGGCTGCGAGACGGCCAGCTCTTCGAGGCAGCGCTTCTCGAGCTTGCGGTAGCCGGCCTGGCCGTAGAGGGTGATGATCTCCTGCACGCTGAGGCCGGCTTCGCGCTCGATCTGCTCATTGAGCTCGACGAAGGGCCGCCCGAGGCGGGCCGCCAGGGCCCTGCCCACGGTGCTCTTGCCGGCGCCGCGCAGGCCGATGAGGGCGATGCGCTGGCTGCGGGCCGAGGCCGCCGACTGAAACTCGGAGAACAGCTTGTCGCGGATGTCGGTGAGCCGGGCCGCCGGCTGCTGGCGCAGGAACTCTACGATCAGGGCCAGATCGCCCGACAGCAGCTCGTTTTCGGAGAAAAGGTTGGCGAGGGGCTGGTTGAGGGCCCGCGCCACCTTGCCGAGCACCACCACCGAGACATTGCCCTGGGAGCTCTCGAGGCGCGCCAGATGCGGCAGCGAAACGCCCGACTGCTCGGCCAGGTTCTTGCGCGTCATGCCGCGCTGGCTGCGAAAAAGGCGGATGTTGCGCGCCAGGGTGGCGAGCAGGCGGGCCGACTCTTCGTCGAGGCCCGCCGCCGCTGCTTCGTGTTGTTGCTCGTCCTGCGCCGCTGTCACGCTGCTGCCTGTCATGTCTGGAAAGTGCGGCATTTTAGCGCCCTGCGCGCCAGATCCCAATGCGCGGTGCCGGCACGGCTTGATCGCTGGCAAGCCGTTTCAGCACTATCGGCATTTCAGGTGGACAGCATGGCCTGATGCTTGCTGCCGAGGCCCAGGTAGGCCTCGACCACCCGCGGGTCGTCGGCGAGCTCCCGTGCCGGGCCCTGCATGGCCACGGCGCCCATCTCGAGCACGTAGGCGTAGTCGGCCACCTGCAGCGCGGCGCGGGCATTCTGCTCGACCAGCAGGATCGACACGCCCCGGTCGCGCAGCCCGCTGATGATGCGGAAGATCTCGCGCACGATCAGCGGCGCGAGGCCCAGGCTGGGCTCGTCGAGCATCAGCAGCTTGGGCTTGCCCATCAGCGCGCGGCCGATGGCCAGCATCTGGCGCTCGCCGCCCGACATGGTGGCCGCCGCCTGGCTGCGCCGCTCGGCGAGCCGCGGGAAGAGCGCGAAGACCTCCTCCATCGTCTGCGCCTGGTCGCGGTGGCCCTTGCGGAAGCGCTGGAAGGCGCCCAGCAGCAGGTTGTCCTCGACGCTCATCTCGCCAAACAGGTCGCGCTTCTCGGGCACCAGCGCGAGGCCCTGGATGACCCGCTTCTCCACGTTGGCGGCGCGCTGCACATGCCCGTCGAAGTCGATGTGCCCGGACGACGGCAGCAGCCCCATGATCGCCGCCAGGCTGGTCGTCTTGCCGGCACCGTTGGGGCCGATCACCGTGACGATCTGCCCGGCGCCCACCTCGAGGCTGATGTTGTGGATCGCCTCGACCTTGCCGTAGTTCACACGCAGGTCCTGCACCTTCAGCAACGCGCTCATTCCACACCTCCCAGATAGGCCGCCAGCACCCGCTCGTCCTGCTGGATTTCCTCCGGCAGCCCTTCGGCGATCTTTTGTCCGAATTCCATCACCACGATGCGATCCACCAGGCCCATCACGAAGTCCATGTCGTGCTCGACCAGCAGGATCGCCACGCCCTCGGCCTTGAGCTTTTTCAGCAACTCGGCGAGGGCTTCCTTCTCCTTGAAGCGCAGGCCGGCGGCCGGCTCGTCGAGGAGCAGCAGCGACGGGTCGGCGGCCAGGGCCCGGGCGATCTCGATGATGCGCTGCTGCCCCAGGGCCAGCGAGCCGGCCTCGTCGTGCAGGTGAGCCTCCAGCCCGACCCGGCGGATCTGCCGCGCCGCCTCGGCGAGCAGGCGCTCCTCCTCCGGGCGCTCCATCCGCCAGGCCGACGGAAACACGCCGCCGCTGCCGCGCAGGTGGGTGCCGATCGCCACGTTCTCGAGCACGCTCATCTTCGGCAACAGGCGCACGTGCTGGAAGCTGCGGCTCATGCCGAGCCGGGCGATCTCGCGGGAATCACGGCCGGTCACCACCTGGCCGGCAAACACGATCTCGCCGGAGGTGGGCGTATCGACACCCGAGATCTGGTTGAACATGGTGCTCTTGCCGGCGCCGTTGGGGCCGATCAGGGCCAGGATCTCACCGGCCTTCATGCTGAAGTTCATGTCCTTGTTGGCCACCAGGCCGCCGAAGCGCCGGGTCACGTCCTTCACCTCGAGGATCACCTCACCCCGCGCCGGCAGCGTACGCCGGGGCAGCGCGGCGGCGCCCTCGACAACCACCTTGGGCTCGGCCTTCACCCGGAACAGGCGCAGCAGCGCCGGCCACATGCCCTCCCGGGCTCGGTGCAGGATGAGCAGCAGGAGCAGGCCGAAGACGATGATCTCGAAGTTGCCGGCGTGGCCAAACAGCCGCGGCAGCCAATCCTGCAGCCACTGGTTGAGCAGCGTCACCAGGCCCGCGCCGATCACCGCGCCCCACACGTAGCCGGCGCCGCCGACCACCGCCATGAAGAGGTATTCGATGCCGTGGTGCAGCCCGAAGGGCGACGGGTTCACCAGCCGCTGCATGTGGGCATACAGCCAGCCGGCGGCGCAGGCGTGCAGCGCGGCGATCACGAAGATCACGATGCGCGAGCGGGACGTATCCACGCCCATCGCCTCGGCCATCACCACGCCGCCCTTCAGCGCCCGGATCGCCCGCCCCTCGCGGGAATCGAGCAGGTTGTGGGTGGTGACCACCGCCGCCAGCACGAAGGCCCAGATCAGGTAGTAGATCTCGCCGCCCTCGTCGAGGCTGAAGCCAGCGATAGTGATCGGCGGCAGGCCCGAGATGCCGCTCTGGGCGCCCAGGAAATCCAGCGTGCCGAACAGGAAATACAGGCTGATGCCCCAGGCGATCGTGCCCAGCGGCAGGTAATGGCCCGACAGCTTGAGCGTCAGCGAACCGAGCAGCAGCGCGATCAGGCCGGTGATCACCAAGCCTGCCACCAGCGCCAGCCAGGGCGACGCGCCGGCCCAGGCGATCCAGCCCGGCAGGCTGGTCGAGGTGGTGAGCACCGCGGTGGTGTAGGCCCCGACGCCAACAAAGGCGGCCTGGCCGAAGGAAGTGAGCCCGCCCACGCCGGTGAGCAGCACCAGGCCCACGGCAACCAGCGCCGAGATCCCGATGTAGTTGAGCAGGGTGACGTAATAGGGCGGCAGCAGCACCGGCACGACGGCCAGCACGGCAAGCAGCACGAGCAACTGGACGATGCGTTTCATTCTTCGTCCTCCACGTGATGACTGTTGAAAGAGCGCCACAGGAGCACCGGGATGATCAGCGTGAACACCAGCACCTCTTTAAAAGCACTCGCCCAGAACGACGAGAAGGATTCCAGCAGCCCCACCAGCACCGCCCCGGCGGCGGCCAGCGGGTAGCTCGCCAGCCCGCCGATGATCGCGGCGACGAAGCCCTTCAGGCCGATCAGGAAACCCGTGTCGTAGTAGATGGTAGTGATCGGCCCGATCAGCACCCCGGAGAACACCCCCAGCAGCGCCGCCAGCAAAAAGGTGAGCTTGCCGGCGACCACCGGCGAGATCCCCATCAGCTTGGCGCCGGAGGGGTTCACCGCGGTGGCCCGCAGCGCCTTGCCGTACAGGCTGCGCGTAAAGAAGGCCGCCAGCCCGACGATGAAGGCCAGCGAACAGCCCACCACCCACAGGGTCTGCAGGTTGATCGACACCTCGCCGAAGTTGAGGCTGCCCTCCGAGAACGGCGCCGTGCGCGCGCCCTCGGCGCCGAAGAACACCAGCCCCAGCCCGGTGAGGATCAGATGCACCGCCACCGAGGCGATCAGCAGCACCAGCACGCTGGTCTCAGCGATGGGTTGATAGGCGATGCGGTAGATCATCGGCCCCAGCGGCACCAGGATCGCCAGCGTCAGCAAGATCTGCAGCACCATCGGCAGGCCGCCCGGCTCCACCGCGTGGAGCAGCGCCGCCAGCGCCAGCGGGTAGGCCAGGTTCCAGCCGAGCAGGCTGCCGAGGCCTTCGGTGTCCCGGTCGCGCAGCCGGGCCAGGCCGTCGATGACGGCCACGATGGCCCCCATCGCCACCAGCAGCCACACCGTCGCCGGCACCTTGCCGGCCTGCAGCATCGCCAGCGTGAGCGCCCCGAAGGCGACGAACTCGCCCTGGGGAATGAAGATCACCCGCGTGACCGAGAAGATCAGCACCAGGGCCAGCGCAAGCAGGGCATAGATCGCCCCGCTGCTCACCCCGTCCTGACCGAGTATCAAAACAATTCCTGCGTCCAAAGCCGCCCCCTTTTTTCGATGACCACCAAGATGGGCCGCCGCCGGCATCGCTCTGAACGCGACGCTCTTGTCCGGGCACCCTCCTCCCACAGAAAATATTTTATACGATACTTTTTGATCTAAAAAGATCTTTTTTGATATTCCTGGAGACGCAAAAAATATCCGATATGTTCATCGGGCCGGCTGTCCCCATCTGCAAGCCCATCCCAAGCCTCTCGCAGGCCCCCGAGAAACACCCGCGGCGCGTGCCGATGCAGCGCACAAGCGCCGCCCTCCAGTCGGGCCGAAACTTGCCGTTGTTAAGGACAATCCACACTTTGATGCGTTGCAGCAAAGTGATAGGCTTTCATAACGGGCTACCCCGTCATCACACGAGTCAGACCATGAGTGAAGTTGACCTGAAAAAATTCTTCCTCGAAGAAGTGCGCCTCTTCGAGAACTTCTCTGCCGACAAGGTCGACCTGATCGTTGCCGAGTCGCAACTGACCACCTTCGAAGGCAACGAGGCGATCCTCGAGACCGGCGACGAGAGCAAGTACATGGGCGTCCTGGTCAGCGGCCACGCGGAAATCTCGGTGACCGACAAGACCGGCACCCGCACCGTGATCAGCCAGCTCGCCAAGGGCGACGTGTTCGGCGTGATGTCCACCCTCACCGGCGAGCGCATGTCCGCCGACGTGATCGCCGGCACCCGCTGCCTCGTGCTGCTGATGCCCTACGCAGTCTTCAGCGCCCACGTGCTGACCAACCCGAAGGCGGTCACCTACCTGTCGCGGCTGCTGCTCGACCGCATGCGCCACCTCGCCACCGACATCCTCAACGCCCAGACCGGCGGCCCGGCCAAGGCCGACGACCCCTACGCGCTGTCGCTGCACAGCGACACGCCGGGCAAGGTGCTGGCCCTCAACGTGGGCGTCAGCCAGATCCACTTCGGCCTCTACGACACGCGCGACCTCGGCTCCGACGTGCACGGCATCATCGACACCTCCGATGCCGCCTCGGCCCACATCAAGGTGATGGTGGGCACCCAGAGCCGCACGCTGGTGCGCGACGCCTTCCCGCTCACCGAGCTGTTCCAGGTGATGCAGGAATCCACCAAGCTGCTGGGCGACGCCTTCGCCTTCCACCCCGAAGAAGTCACCGCGGTCGGCCACCGGGTCGTGCATGGCGGCAGCAAGTTCACCAGCTCGGTGGTGATCACCCCGCAGGTGATCAGCGAGATCGAGGCCCTGTCGGTGTTCGCTCCGCTGCACAACCCGGTTAACCTCGACGGCATCCGGATCGCCATGCAGCGCCTGCCGGGCGTGCCCCACGTGGCCGTCTTCGACACCGCCTTCCACCAGACCCTGCCGCCCTACGCCTACCTTTACGGCCTGCCCTACGAGCTCTACAAGAACGAAGGCATCCGCCGCTACGGCTTCCACGGCAGCTCGCACCGCTACGTGTCGCTGAAGGCCGCCGAGGTGCTCAAGCGGCCGCTGGGCGAGCTCGAGATCGTCTCCTGCCACCTGGGCATCGGCGCCTCCCTGTGCGCCATCGACCACGGCCGCTCCGTCGACACCACGATGGGCATGACCCCCACCGACGGCCTGATCATGCCCAGCCGCTCCGGCAGCATCGACCCGGCGGTAATGCTCCACCTGATGGAACACCACGGGATGAACACCGAAGAGCTCTCCCGGCTCATCAACTGCGAGAGCGGCCTGAAGGGCATCTCCGGCATCTCCAGCGACATCCACGACATCGAAACCGCCGCCAGCGAGGGCCACCACCGCGCCCTGCTCGCCCACAAGGCCTTCTGCTACCAGGTGCGCAAGAACATCGGCGCCTACGTGGCAGCCATGGGCGGCATCGACGTGCTGGCCTTCACCGGCGACATCGGCGAGACCAGCGCCACCGTGCGCAGCCTGGCCTGCCAGGGCCTCGGCTACATGGGCATCAAGCTCGACGAGGAGAAGAACCGCAACCTCGGCAAGATGGGCGACTGGGCGATCATCTCGGCGGACGACTCGCCGGTCACCATCCTCGTCATCGCCAACGACGACGAACGCCTGGTGGCCTGGGAAACCCTGCGCGCCATCGAGCGCAACGCCCTCATCATGGCCGTGCGCGAAGACCCGGCCGAAGCCTCGATTCCCATCGAGATCTCGGCCCACCACGTGCACCTGTCCCAGGCCGATGTCGAAAAGCTCTTCGGCCCCGGCCACCAGCTCACGCCCGAGCACGAGCTGTCGCAGCCGGGCCAGTTCGCCTGCGCCGAAAAAGTGCACCTGGTCGGCCCCAAGGGCCGCATCGCCAACGTGCGCGTGCTCGGCCCGACCCGCAAGGAAACCCAGGTCGAGATCGCCATGACCGAGCAGTTCAAGGTCGGCATCCAGCCGCCGATCCGCGAGTCCGGCGACCTGGCCAACACCCCGGGGATCACCCTCGAAGGCCCCTTCGGCAGCACCACCATCGAGCGCGGCGTAATCTGCGCCCAGCGTCACATCCACATGACGCCCGAAGACGCGATGCGCTTTCATGTGCGCGACAAGTACATCGTGCGCGTGCGGGTCGAGGGCGAGCGGGAGCTGATCTTCGGCGACGTGGTGGTGCGCGTGAACCCGGCCTACCGGCTGGCCATGCACATCGACACCGACGAGGGCAACGCGGCGAACATCCGCACGGGCATGCTGGGTTACATCGAAGAGATCCAGTCCCGCCACTGAAAGACGCACACCGAGCGTCAAAAGGCCCGACCCCGCGTTGCGGGGCCGGGCCTTTTTAATGACGCCGACGTGGGCGGCCGGTGCGCGGGGCTACTTGAACCCGACCACCGCCATCTTGCGCCGCAGAAAGGCGATCTGCGTCTGCAGGGGCAGGCCCTTGGGGCAGACGTCGTGACAGCCGAGCAGGCTCATGCAGCCGAACACGCCGGTGTCGTCGCCGATGAGTTCGTAGAAATCCTCATCGCTGCGCGCGTCGCGGGGGTCGAGCCGGAAGCGGGCGATCTTGTTGAGGCCGACCGCGCCGACGAAATCCTCGCGCATCCGCAGGGTGCCGCAGCCGGCCACGCAGCAGCCGCACTCGATGCAGCGGTCGAGTTCGTAGATGGCCTCGGCGAGCTCGGGCTCCATCGGCGCCTCTACGGCCGTGAGGGCCGGCGCCTGCTGGCGGTGGATCCAGGTCTCGAGGCGCTCGGCGGTGCCGCGCATCCACTTGCCGGTGTTCACCGAGAGGTCGCCGATCAGCTCGAAGACCGGCAGCGGCGCCAGCGTGATGGTGGCGCCGTGGTCCTTGGTGAGGGTTCGGCAGGCGAGCCCCGGCCGGCCGTCGATGAGCATCCCGCAGCTGCCGCAGATGCCGGCGCGGCAGACGAAGTCGAACTGCAGCGAGGGGTCGAGGTTCTGGCGGATCTCGCTGAGGGCGATGAAGAGGGTCATGCCCTCGCCCTCCTCGACGGCGAAATCCTCCCACTGGGGCTCCACGTGGGCGCCAGGGGCGCTGCGCAGGATACGCAGCGTGAGCGTGCGGGGCTTGGCGGGGGTGCTCATCAATGCCCTCCCCGCACGACGTTGCGCAGGCCGTCCCAGCCCTGGGCGTGGTGGCCGGGGGCGACGCTGATGCGCTTGCCCAGCTCGCGGACAAAGGTGGTGCACGGCACGCCGGGATGGCCGTCGATGAGCACACTACAGGTGTTGCAGGCGCCTGCGTGGCACACGAAGGCCTCGTCGAGGTGGGGCGGAAAGGCCTTGCCCGCCTGTTTGAGGGCGCACAGCAGGCTCATGCCCTCGGTCTCGAGGAGTTCGAATTCGCTTTGGGCACCATCGGCATCGGCGACCGCGAGGGTCAGGGTGCGGACGTGGGACAGGGGGGCGCTCACGGTGTGTCTCCCAGCCTTTCGTTGCGGCCCCGGTAGGGTTCCGGGACCAGGTGTTCGAAGGGCATCAGGGCCTGTTGAAGGGTGTAGCGGTCGGCGTGGCCGAAGGCGGACCGGATGGCGGCGATCTCGGCGGCGCGGGCCTCGGTGGCCGGGTGCCCGATGGCGTCCTTCGCGCCGTAGCCGCGCCAGCCGGGGGGCAGCTCCATGCGCGTGACGTCGAGGGGCTCGTAGCCGAGGGTCGGCAGGGTCTGGCCGGGGTCGGGCCAGCTGGCCAGGGTGCGCTTGAGCCAGTCGGCGTCGTTGCGCCGGGGGTGGTCTTCCCGGTAGTGGGCGCCGCGGCTCTCGGTGCGCTGGAGCGCGCCATGGGCTACGCAGAGGGCGAGTTTCAACATCTTCTGCACCCGGTAGGCGGTGACCAGCTCCGGGTTGGCGCCGGGCCGCCGGGTTGCGATACCGATGCTGCGGCTCCTGACGAGCAGTTGCTGCAGCTCCTCGACGGCGGATTCGAGCAGGTCGCCCCGGCGGAAGATGCCCACGTTGTCGGTCATGATCTCCTGCATGCGGGCCATCAGCGCCGCGGCGTTCTCGCTGCCGTCGCCATGAAGGAGAGTGTCGATCCGGGCCTGTTCGCGTTCGAGGAATTCCCGCACGAGGGCAGTGGAAACCTGCAGGTCGCCCGCGGAGGATTCCACGAAGTCGGCCATCGTCTCGCCGACGATCATGCCCGCCACCACGGTTTCGGCCACCGAATTGCCGCCCAGCCGGTTGAAACCGTGCAGATCCCAGCAGGCCGCCTCGCCGCAGGCGAACAGCCCGGCCAGCCGGGTGGACTGGCCGGCGGCGTCGGTGCGGATGCCACCCATCGAATAATGCTGGGCCGGGCGCACCGGGATCAGGTCACGCGCCGGGTCGATGCCCAGGAAGTGCTGGCAGATCTCCTTCACCTCGCGCAGTCGGCCGTCGATGTGAGCCTTGCCGAGCAGGGTGATGTCGAGCCACAGGTGCTCGCCGAAGCGGCCCTTCACACCATGGCCGGCGCGGATGTGCTCCTCCATGCGGCGCGACACCACATCTCGGGAGGCGAGCTCCTTCTTCTCGGGCTCGTAGTCGGGCATGAAGCGGTGGCCAGCCGCGTCGCGCAGCAGGCCACCGTCGCCCCGGCAGCCCTCGGTGACCAGGATGCCGGCCGGCACGATGGTGGTCGGGTGAAACTGCACCGCCTCCATGTTGCCCAGCTCGGCAACGCCGGTCTCGAGGGCGATCGCTGCGCCGATGCCTTCGTTGATGACGGCGTTCGACGTGACCCGGTAGATCCGCCCGAAACCGCCGCTGGCGATGCAGGTGGCGCGCGCCAGGTAGGCCGACAGCTCGCCGGTGACCAGGTTGCGCACGATGGCGCCGTGGCAGCGGCCCGCGTCGTGGATCAGCGCGATCGCCTCGCAGCGCTCATGGACGGGGATGGATTCGGCCACCGCCTGGTCGCTCACCGCGTAGAGCATGGCGTGGCCGGTGCCGTCGGACACAAAGCAGGTGCGCCACTTCTTGGTGCCACCGAAGTCGCGGGCGGCGATCAGGCCGTGGGCCTCGGGCCGCTCGCTGAGGCTGACCCGCCGGCCGTCCATCACCACCTCGCGCTCGCCGGCCTTGACCCGGTTCCAGGGCACGCCCCAGGCGGCCAGCTCGCGCACGGCCTGGGGGGCGGCATGGACGAAAAGCCGCGCGACCTCCTGGTCGCAGCCCCAGTCGGAGCCGCGCACGGTGTCTTCAAAGTGCACGTCCTCGTTGTCGCCGGCGCCCTTGGCGGTGTTGCCGAGGCTGGCCTGCATGCCGCCCTGGGCGGCGGCCGAGTGGGAACGTTTGGGCGGCACCAGGCTGAGGATGATCACCTCGTGGCCGCGGCGCCGGGCGCCCACCGCCGCCCGCAAACCCGCCAGCCCGCCGCCGACCACCAGCACGTCGGTGTAAACAATGCGCATGCTCAGCGCCCCCGCAGGCTGACTGCCGCCTGCACACCGGAAGCGGCCTCGCCCGGGGCCGCGCCCGGAACATAGGGCTCGCCGGCCCGGTCGGCGTGGGCGATGCCCAGCTGCACGTAGGCCAGCAGCGTCACCAGCCCGAGCCCCAGGAAGAACAGGCTGAAGCCGGTTTTTACGATGCGCAGGCGCCGCCGCCCGGCGGCCGGGTCGCGCCCTTCCAGCCAGCCCCACTTGAGGGCCAGGCGATAGAGGCCGATGCTGCCGTGCACCTCGACCATGAACAGCAGGAGCAGATACAGCGGCCACAGGCTGCCCGTCCAGATGCGGTCGGCGGATTCGTAGGGGCCGATCGCCGCCGGCTGGGTGAGCATGCCGTAAAGGTGCACGGTGCCGAGGAAGAACAGCGCAAAACCCGTCCACAGCTGGATCCACCACAGCCCGGTGTCGCCGTGGCGCAGCTGGGCCTTGTGGGCGGCGAAGACCTTGTACTGGCGGAAGTTGGCCGGAAACTTGCGCATCGCCAGCCAGGCATGCAGCACGAACACCGCCAGCACCCCGCCGACCACACACGACACGACCCACGGCTGCGGCGTGCCGAACAGCCAGCCGGCCTCGAAGAAGCGGGCGACGGTGTAGAAGGTGTCGTGGCTGATCAGGATCGACGACACGAAGAACATGTGCGCGACGAGGAACAGCGCCAGAAACAGGCCCGAGGCGCTTTGCAGCAGGTCGAGCCGCGCCGGCCAGCGGCTCTTGCTGGCCCGGGCCGGACGGGCGCTTGCCGACGCCACCGTGGCGGCAGGCCGCCCGCGGGTGGGCGCCTCGACGGGCGCCAGCGCCGCCGGATCGGCCAGGGCCTGATGTTCGAGAGAGCGATTCATGATGAGAAGACCGCAGTAATCACCCCTGGACGGGGCGCAAACCGGCCGAAATCTGGCTGCGGGGCAGGCAAGCCGCCCTTTCAGCGCTCCGCCGATACGCTTTGTCTCCTCACGGCCGGTTGTGCCGGCTTGTATTTTGGTCAATGTAGCACAGATTTATTGCGCTGCAGCATGACAAATACCCCACTCCGCCGCCTCGGCGCAGACATCGACGAGGCCGGGTTACACTGCAGGCCCCGCCCCCTGGACCACGCACCATGCAGATCTGGATAGACGCCGACGCCTGCCCGGCGGTCATCAAGGACATCGTTTTCCGCGCCGCCGAGCGCCTCGAGATCAACACCATCCTGGTCGCCAACCGCATGCTGCGCACCCCGCCGTCGCGCTTCATCCGGGCTGTCCAGGTGCCGGCGGGCTTCGACGTGGCCGACCGGCACATCGTCGATCAGGTCGCGCCCGGCGACCTGGTGATCACCGCCGACATTCCGCTGGCCGCCGCCGTGCTCGAGCGCCAGGCCCACGCCCTCAACCCGCGGGGTGAGATGTATTCGGCCGCCAACATCGCCGAGCGCCTGTCGATGCGCAATTTTCTGGAGGAGCTGCGGGGGAGCGGCGTGCAGACCGGCGGGCCGGCCGCCTTCAGCGCGGGCGACCGGCAGGCCTTCGGCGCTGCGCTCGACCGCTTTCTGGCCCGCCGCTCAGGCTGAAGCGCTGCCGGACGCGCCCAGCCGGGCCGGCCGGACGCAACCGTCGTCGATACCGTCGAGCTCGATCTGGATGGTGGGGTGGCGGATGCGGAAGCGCTCCGCGAGCCCTTCGGCCAGCGCGACGACGAAGGCATCGCCCGGGTGGCCGGCGGGCATCACGAGGTGCGCGGTGAGAGCCACGTCGGCGGTGCCGAGGGCCCACACGTGGAGGTCGTGCACATCGACGACGCCCGGCCGGGCAAGCAGCCAGTCATGCACCTCGACGAGGTCGATGCCTTCCGGGACACCGTCGAAAGCCAGGTGCAGCGACTGCCGAAACAAACCCCAGGTGCCCAGGACGATCACCGCCGCGATCGCCAGGCTCACCAGCGGGTCAAGCCAGCCCCAGCCGAACTGCAGGTACAGCAGGCCCGCGACGACCACCCCCAGCGACACCAGCGCGTCGCCCGCCATGTGCAGGAAGGCGCCGCGGACATTGAGGTCGGATTCGCGGCCCGCCATGAACAGCATCGCGGTGAGCCCATTGACCAGCACGCCGATGGCCGCGACGACGATCACCGTCCAGCCGGCAACCGGCTCGGGCGCCTGCAGGCGCTGCACGGCCTCGACCGCCAGCGCCCCCATCGCGAAGATCAGCAGCAGGGCATTGGCGAGAGCGGCGAGGATGGAGGCGCGCATCCAGCCGTAGGTGCGCCGGTGGGTCGGACGCAGGCCGCCGGCGAGGGCCGCGCCCCAGGCGAGCACCAGCCCGGCCACGTCGGAAAGGTTGTGCCCGGCGTCGGCCAGCAAGGCCAGCGAACCGGAAAGCCAGCCATAGACGAACTCAACGACGACGAAACCCACGTTGAGGGCGATCCCCACCGCGAACGCACGGTTCAATGCCCCCGGTGCAGGGTGATGATGGTGGGCGTGGCCGTGATGGGCGTGATCGTGATCGTGATGGTGGGCGTGGCTCATCGGGCCGGGAGCATCAGCTCGTCGAGCCCCTTGCGCAGGGACCGGGAACGGGGCGGGTCCGAGACGCCGACGCGGCAGAAGAAGGTGAGCCCCTGCTCGGGGCCGAAACCCCCCAGGCGCTCGAACTCTTCGGCCAGGGCAAGCGCCCCCTGGCCGATCTCGGGCAGCGCCGAAAACGACTTGCCCTTGCGGGCGTACCAGCGAAAGATCAGCGGCGTCATCTGGGGCTGCAGGTGCAGGCCGACTGCGGCGGCCGTCAGCCACACCCGCTGCAGCGCGACGCCGCCACGCACATGGGCCTCGACGCCCTCGGCGGGCACATCGGCGCGGATCAGCACATGGGCGGCGCAGGCCCGCGCCGGGATGTAGTCGAGCTGGATGCGCGGGGCGATGGTGCCGGCGAGATAGGTGTTGAAGAACTTCACCCGCCCCCAGCTGCCCATCACCCATTCCATCAGCCGCGCGGTGGCGGCGTCGACGCCCACCGCCTGCTCGGGGATGCGGTCCTTGCTGAAGCGGGTGCGCCACTCGATGATCTCTTTGTGCACCGGGTAGGCTTCGGGGCAGATCAGGCGCACATAGGCGCTGCGCCAAAGAAAGCCGGCCACCGCCTTGCGCTCGGCCGAGGATTCGAAGAACTGGGCCGTGTAACCCGGCCCGGGTGCCGCTTCCAGGGCCGCCCGCTGGGCAGGCGTGAGCGGCGTGGTGCGCATCGCGCGCCGCTGCACGACGCGGGACTCGATGAAGGGCAGCAGCGGGTCGGGGGCGAGGCCGGGCCGGGCCTCGAGGTGGACATCGAACACCGGCGCCGTCTCGGGCGAACCCGGCCGCAGGGCCCAGGTGGCCGCCAGGCCCTCACCGGTGGCAGCGATGCGCAGGGTTTCGAGCAGCGCGCCGTGGGCCATGTGGCTGGCGTGACCGTTGAAGTCGTAGAGGCACCAGTCCCGGGTGTCGTTGCCGTGCACCACGAGATGGTCGTCGCCCGCGATCTCGAAGCGCCAGGGCTGCGTATTGTCGCCACTGGGGGCCCAGCGGGCCAGGTCGAGGATCTTGAGCAGGGTTTCGCGACGGGCCATGGCGGCGTCTCCGGAAGGCTTCAGCGGCGCATGGCGCGCAACTGGCGGCGCGCGATGAACAGGCCGATCTGCTGAAGCGGATTGCGGTTGCCGCCCGGCCGCCAGGTTTTGACGTAACGGTTGCGGTAGGCATCGAACTGGAAGCCCCAGGGCGCGCACAACACCTTGCCGCGCCCGAGGAGGATCTTGAGCACCTCGACAGCGGTCACCCCGGCGCACAGCTGGCAGGCGGCGCCGGTGCTGGGCCCACGATGCTCCGAGAAATTGACCCGCGACGGGTCGACCAGGTAGCCCCGGTTGAGCATCGCCGGCGAGAGGCCGAGGACGAAGCGGACCGCCATTTCGTCCTCGTCGCAGCCGTCGAGACGAAAATACTCTTCGAAGCTCATGTGGCCCGGCAGGAAGGACAGCACCGCCGTGCCCATGCCCAGCGGCGCCGCCGTGACGGCCGGGATGCCGCGCTCGTGGCAGGCCTTGAAGGTGTCGCGGCGGGCCTGGAAGGCGAAGAAGTCGAGGCCGTCGACGTAGATGTCGACACCATCGAGGAAGTCGCCGAGGTTGGCGGCGTTCACGCCGTCGGGGAAGATCCGGATGTCGAGCTCGGGGTTGATGTCGCGGGCCATCTCGGCCATCACCTCGACCTTCGGGCGGTCGAGGGTGGACATCATCGCGCCGGCCTGACGGTTGAAATTGACGAGGTCGAAGCGGTCCATGTCGGCGAGCGTGAAGGCACCGACGCCGAGCCGGGCGAGCGTGAGCAGATGCACGCCGCCGACGCCGCCGGCACCGGCGATGGCGACGCGTTTACCGCGCAGGGCAGCCTGCTCGGCTTCGGTCACCCACCCGATGTTGCGGGCAAAGGCTTCTTCGTAACGAAAGGCTTTCTTGGCGGGAGACATGCAATCTGTATCCGTCACGCAGGGAAGCAGTATCATACGATAGTTCAGCCAGCCATATAGCCTGTGTCGGCCACGCCCCATTCGGGGCAGGCTCCGCCCCTTGCCCCGGGACCGGCCGGCAAGCCCCCTCCACGCAGCCTGTCGATCGCCATGAACGTCGAAAACGCCCTGAGCAGCCGATTGCGCCAGAAGCTCCATGCCGCGAAACCGGTGTATGCCGCCACGGCGAAGCTCGCGGTGCGCAACATCCTCCGCCAGAAGCTCCGCACCGGCATGACCCTCGCCGCCATCATGTTCGGGGTGGTGAGCCTGGTGCTGGCGGGCGGCTTCGTCGCCGACATCTTCATCCAGCTCGGCGAGACCATCATCCACTCCCAGACCGGCCACCTGCAGCTTTTCAAGCAGGACTTTCTCGAGAAAGGGAGCCGCTACCCGGAACGCTTCCTGATCGACAAGCCCGAGGAAGTCGTCGGCAGGATCTCGGCCCACCCGGAGGTCGATGCGGTGATGGGGCGCGTGTATTTTGCGGGCCTGCTCAACAACGGGCGGCGCGACCTGCCGATCATCGGCGAGGGCGTGGAGCCCGACAAGGAAGCCAGGCTGGGCAGCCTGCTCAAGATCGTCGAGGGCGATCAGCTCCGCGACCAGGATACCGACGGCGTGCTCGTCGGCCAGGGCGTGGCGCATTCCCTGGGCCTCAAGCCCGGCGATTCGGTGACCCTGGTGATGAACTCGGCCGAAGGCGCGATGAACACCCTCGACTTCCGGGTCGTCGGTGTGTTCCAGAGCTTCTCCAAGGAGTTCGACGCGCGCGCGGTGCGCATTCCGCTGGCCGCCACCCAGGAGCTCCTGCAGATCAAGGGCGTCAACCAGCTCGTGGTGGCCCTGCACCGCACTGACGACACCGACGAGATGCTCTCCGCGCTGACCACCGAATTCAGCGGCACCGCCTTCGACCTGCGCAGCTGGCGCACCCTGTCGGACTTCTACGACAAATCCGTGCAGCTCTACGATGCCCAGTTCGGTGTGCTGCGCCTGATCATCCTGGTGATGGTGCTGCTGTCGGTGACCAACAGCGTCAACATGAGCGTCTTCGAGCGCCAGGGCGAGTTCGGCACCATGCAGGCGCTGGGCAATCGCCACCGCGACATCGTCCGGCTGATCATCGTCGAATGCACGATCCTGGGCCTCGTGGGCGCCGTGGCTGGCGCCGTGCTCGGCATGCTGCTGGCGCTCGTGATCTCGGCCATCGGCATCTCGATGCCGCCACCGCCAAACGCAAACATCGGCTACATCGCGTTCATCCGGATCGTCCCGGCCACGGTGATCGGCGCGTTTTTCGTCGGATTCATCGCCACCGTGCTGGCCTCCATCTACCCCGCATTCAAGGTCTCCCGCATTCCGGTCGTAGATGCATTGAGACAGAACGTTTGAACTGACATAAAGGGCCTTCCAGCCATGTCCTTACTCGATAGGTTCAGCCTGGGCGAAGGCTTCCGAAAATACTTCCAAGTTGAACCCGCGTTCAACGATGAATTGCGCAACGCCGTGTTCGGCATCCGCCACGAGGTGTATTGCGAAGAGCTCGGCTTCGAGCCGGTGCGCCCCGACCGCCGCGAAACCGACGACTACGACAGCCACAGCCTGCATTGCCTGCTGCGCAGCTCCACCGACTCGACAACCCTGGTCGGCTGCAACCGGCTGGTGCTGGCCCGCCCGGGCGACCCCGATTTTCCGCTGCCCTTCGAGCACACCTGCCGCGCCACCCTCGACCGCTCGATCATTGACCCGGCCAGGCTGCCGCGCCACACGATCGCCGAGGTGTCCCGGCTGGCCGTGCGCGCCCAGTACCGCCGACGCAAGGGCGAAACCAAGACGGCCCTGGCCCTCAGCGACGACGACTTCGGCACCAAGGATCAGCCGCGCTTTCCGTACATCCCGATCGGCCTCTACCTGGCGGTGGTCGCCCTGGCCAAGCGCGAGGGCATCGAAACCCTGTTCATGCTGACCGAACCCCGGCTGGCCGACCACTTCTCGAAGCTCGGCGTCCGGATCACCCAGATCGGCGGCCCGGTCGAGCATCGCGGCGTGCGCGTGCCGTCGATGATGAACGTGAGCGATGTCATCGCCGGGCTGCGCTTTTTCGTCAAACCCATCTGGCGAGTGGTGGTGGCAGAGATCGACGCCGGCTACTCGATGGGCCGGCCCAGCTTCCTGCCGCCACGCTGAAGGCGGCTCCGGGCGTAGAATTCCGGTTTTTCCCGCGGGGCGGCTTGTTCGGCCCCGGGACACCAAGGCCAGGAATCCCCATGAACACCCGCGCTTCTCTCTACCAAGCCCGCTACGGGTCTGCCGAGGTCACGGTGCCGAACGCCGGCTCGCACCTCATCGACCAGCTTCTGGCCCACCGTTCGGTGCGGGCCTACCTGCCCGACCCGGTCAGCGACGACACCCTCGCCGCCATCATCGCAGCCGCCCAGTCTGCCTCCAGCTCGTCCAACCTGCAGGCCTGGAGCGTCGTTGCGGTGCGCGACCCGGAGCGCAAGGCGCGGCTCGCCGCGCTGGCGGGCGACCAGGAGCACATCCGCCAGGCCCCGCTGCTCCTCGTCTGGCTAGCCGATCTGGCCCGTCTCGAGCGGGTCGCCGGCCAGGTCGGCGAGGCGTGTGCCGGGCTCGATTACCTCGAGATGTTCGAAGTCGGCGTGATCGACGCTGCCCTCGCCGCCCAGAACGCCGTTGCCGCCGCCGAATCCCTCGGTCTGGGCACCGTGTATATCGGCGCGATGCGCAACCACCCCGAAGCCGTCGCCGCCGAGCTGGCCCTGCCACCGCGGATCACGGCCGTGTTCGGCCTGTGCGTCGGCACGCCCGACCCCGAGGCCCCGGCCAGCGTCAAGCCGCGCCCGCCCCAGTCGGTGGTACTGCACCACGAGACCTACTCGCTGCCGGGCCAGGACAGCGGCCTCGCCACGTACGACGAGGCGATGCGCAGCTTCTACGCCAGTCAGGGCATGAAGGTGCGCGGCACCTGGTCGAACCACTCGGCCAAGCGCATCCGCGACGCCGCGGCCCTCACCGGCCGCGACCGGCTGGCGGAGGCCCTGCACGCCCTCGGCTTTCCGCTGAAGTAAGGCGCGAGCAAGCCCTGCGCGCCCGCGGGCCGCCGCGTCAGGCGGCCTTCTTCATCTGCTTCTGGTACAAGAACTCCAGGATCGCCGCCCGGCATTCGGCAAAGCGGGCATCGTGGGCCAGCTGCAGGCGATCCCGCGGCTTGGGCAGCTCCACCGCGAGGATCTCGCCGATGGTGGCCGCCGGGCCGTTGGTCATCATCACCACCCGGTCGGACAGCAGCACCGCCTCATCCACATCGTGGGTCACCATCACCACGGTGGCGCCGGTCTTTTCCATCACCCCGATCAGCTCGTCCTGCAGCGCCGCGCGGGTCAGCGCATCAAGGGCACCGAAAGGCTCGTCCATCAGCAGGATCTTCGGCTCCATCGCAAAGGCGCGGGCGATGCCGATCCGCTGCTTCATGCCGCCCGAGATCTCCTGGGGCAGCTTGTGGGCGGCGTGCTCCATGTGCACCATTTCCAGCGCCCTGGCGGTGCGGGCCTTGAGGGCCTCGCGGCCTTCCTTGGCCCCGAAGACGCGCTCGACGGCGAGATAGACGTTCTCGAAGCAGGTCAGCCAGGGCAGCAGCGAATGGTTCTGGAAGACCACCGCCCGCTCCGGGCCGGGCCCCGCGATCTCCCGACCGCTGCACAGCATCACGCCCGAAGTGGGCAAGGTGAGGCCGGCGATGAGGTTGAGCAATGTGGATTTGCCACAGCCCGAGTGCCCGATGAGCGACACGACCTCTCCACTGCGGATCTGGAGATTGACGTCCTGCAGGGCGATGAAGCGGCCTTTCTTCGTGTCGAAGCTCATGCCGACGTTTTCGACCTTGACGATTGCGTTCATTTGAACCTCCCTGGACCGAAAATCAATTGACGCCATAGCTGAAACGGCGGGCGATCAGCAACAGCAGGTATTCGAGCAGCAGGCCGACGATGCCGATCACGAAGATGGCGATCAGGATGTGCTCGACTTTCAGGTTGTTCCACTCATCCCACACCCAGAAGCCGATGCCCACGCCGCCGGTCAGCATCTCGGCGGCAACGATCACCAGCCAGGCCGTGCCGATGGAGAGACGGATGCCGGTGAGCATGTAGGGCAGCACCGAGGGGAAGAGGATCTTGGTGATGATCCGGAACTCGGAGAGGTTGAGTACCCGCGCCACATTGAGGTAATCCTGCGGCACGCGCTGCACGCCCTGGGCGGTGTTGAGGATCATCGGCCAGATCGAGCAGATGAAGATCGTCCAGGTGGAGGCCGGGTCGGCGGCCTTGAAGACCATCAGGCCGATGGGCAGCCAGGCCAGCGGCGAGACCGGGCGCAGCAGGCTGATGATCGGCGCCAGCATGCTGTTCATGAAGGCGAAGCGGCCGATGATGAAGCCCAGCGGAATGCCGACCAGCGCGGCGACGCCGAAGCCCACCGCAACCCGCTTGAGGGACGACAGGATGTTCCAGCCGATCCCCTGGTCGTTGGGGCCGTTGCTGTAGAAGGGGTCGGAGAACAGCACGACCGCGGCATCGAAAGTCTTGGACGGGCCCGGGAAATCCGAAGATTTCATCGCCACCAGCGCCCACAGGCCAACCACCAGGGCCAGGCCGATCAGCGGCGGCAGCACCGCCCGCATGAAGCTTCCAAAATATTCGCCAATGGCCGGGCGATTCACGACAGGGCCCGGGGCCGGCGAGGTGGCAACAGGCGCCTCGGTGGTGGTGGCGGCGCCGTCCCTGGCAACATGGGAGGCATTCCGGGTGCCGCTATCCATCTCTGCGGCGGAGGGCCCTTCGAGGCCCTGGGCAAGCGTGGCAGTAGTCATCTTGATCTCCAGATATTCAGTGGCGGCGATGGCGTTCGCCTGCAAACCGTGAGTACCGACAGCGCGGGCGAGCCGGTCGCCCGCAACCGGTCAGGCGCGGACCTTGAAGCTGGCGGCGTACTTCTTCGGGTCCTTGCCGTCCCAGACGACGCCGTCGATGAGCTTGGACGTGCGGAAGTCGGACTTCGGCACCGGCACGCCCACCTGCGCGGCGGCCTGCTTGTACAGCTCGGTCTGGTTGATGGCCTTGGCCACCGCCAGGTAATCCACGTCCTGCTTGAGCAGGCCCCAGCGGCGGTGCTGGGTGAGGAACCACATGCCGTCTGAGAGATAGGGGTAGTTCACCTGACCGTCGTTGTAGAACTTCATCAGGTTCTTGTCGGACCAGCTCTTGCCGAGGCCGTTTTCATACTGGCCGATCATGCGGCTGCGGATCACATCCACATCGGTATTGACGAAGCTCTTGGCGGCCACCGTCTCGGCCGTCTTGCTGCGGTTGGCCGCGCTGGCGTCGATCCAGCGGGAGGCCTCGAGGATCGCGCAGATCATCGCCCGGGCGGTGTTGGGGTACTTGGCGGCAAATTCGGCGGTAGCGCCGAGCACCTTTTCCGGGTGGTCGGTCCAGATGTCCTGGGTGGTCACCGCAGTGAAGCCGATCTTGTCGACGATCGCCCGCTGGTTCCAGGGCTCACCCACGCAGTAGCCGTCCATGTTGCCAACGCGCATATTGGCGACCATCTGCGGGGGCGGCACCACGATGTTCTTTACGTCGCGGAAGGGGTCGATGCCGTGGGCTGCCAGCCAGTAATACAGCCACATGGCGTGGGTGCCGGTGGGAAAGGTCTGGGCGAAGGTGTATTCCTTGTCCTTCCTGGCGATCACCTTGGCGAGCGAGGCGCCATCCACCGCGCCCTTGTCCTTGAGGCCGTTCGACAGGGTGATCGCCTGGCCGTTGTTGTTGAGGGTCATCAACACGGCCATGTCCTTCTTGGGTCCGCCGACGCCGAGGTGCAGGCCATAGACGAGGCCATACAGCACATGGGCCGCGTGGAGTTCGCCATTGGCCAGCTTGTCGCGCACGCCGGCCCAGGAGGCTTCCTTGCTGGGGGTGATCTTGATGCCGTACTTCTTGTCGAAGCCCATCACGGAGGCCATCACCACGGACGAGCAATCGGTCAGCGGAATGAAGCCGATCTTCACCTCTTCGATTTCAGGCTTGTCGGAACCCGCGGCCCATGCACCGCCCATCGGAAGCATCGTACCCATTGCTGCCAACCCTCCCAGACCAGCCCCGGCCCTCAGAAAGCCGCGGCGGGAAAGAATCTTGTCGTCGAAATGCTCGCTCATCGCCTGCCCCTGATCCAAAAAAAAGCGGGCGTCACATCACCCGCCAGGAAACCTGTGGGGGATGGACGCCCTTGTCCAAGTGAGATCGCCTGATCAAGCCGGCCCGCCGTTGGACCGACTCGATGAAGCTATAGCGAGGAGCGTGCCAAATAAAATAAATATTTGTTTTTATTGATTATTTTTTATAGTCCAAAAAAATACCCCAAAAGAGGTAGCAAAAAACACCCTCGCCAGCGCACTGCTGCGGTGCAGCACGCACCGCATTGGCGCAAGGCCCTCACGCCGCCCTCAAGAGGCCGCATCCAGAAAGGCCATCGGGGCGCCGACACCTGAGTATCAACGCCCCGACATGAAGCCCGGCAGGAAAGAACCTACCTCTTTAGGACTATTCGAGCTGAATCACAGCAACAGCTTGGCCATCTCGATGACGTCCTGCGCCACGTCGGCCAGCTTGCGCCCGCGCTCCATCGCCAGCTTGCGCAGCGCGTGATAAGCACCATCCTCGTCAAGCCCGCGCGCCCTCATCAGCACACCCTTGGCGCGATCGATGGTGATGCGTTCGGACAGCTTGCGCGTTGCATCGTCCCGCTCGGCACGCAAATCCTGAAACGCCTCGAACTGGGCGACCGCCACCTCCACCAGCGCATCGAGACGCTCCGGCGACACGGAATCAATCACATAGGACGACACACCGGCCTTCACCGCCCGACGGATCATCCCGGAATCGGCATCGGGCGAGCACATGAGCACAGGACGCGGGCAATCGCGGTTCATGATGGCCAGATGCTCGAGGGTGTCGCGACTGGGAGAATCGGCCTGGATGAAGATCACGTCGGGCCGGGTTGCCAGCACCTGCGCGGGGAGCTCGAAGGCGGACGGCAGCACCGCCGCCACCTGATGACCGGCAAGGGCGAGCGCGGCACAGACGTCTGCGGCGCGTTCGCGGGAAGAGTCGACAACCAGCACTCGGAGCATGGGAAGGGATCTTCAGAGAGAGACCCCAAAACCAAAGCACAAAGCGCGCCAGACAACCCAAAAAACAAAAACCGCGCCGGAGGCTGCTGCCTCGGGCGCGGCTCAGATCAGGCCAGGAGCCTGCTTACAGCATGGCCTTCAGCAGCTTGGCCATTTCGGACGGGTTACGGGTGACCGTGAAGCCACACTCTTCCATGATGGCGAGCTTGGCATCGGCGGTGTCTGCACCGCCGGAGATCAGCGCGCCGGCATGGCCCATACGCTTGCCAGCCGGGGCGGTGACGCCAGCGATGAAGCCGACGATCGGCTTCTTCATGTTGGCCTTGCACCACACAGCCGCTTCAGCTTCGTCCGGGCCGCCGATTTCGCCGATCATGATGACCGCGTCGGTATCCGGATCGTCGTTGAACATGCGCATCACGTCGATGTGCTTCAGACCGTTGATCGGGTCGCCACCGATACCGACCGCGGAAGACTGGCCCAGACCGATTTCGGTCAGCTGGGCAACGGCTTCGTAGGTCAGGGTGCCGGAGCGGGAAACCACGCCGATGCGACCCTTGCGGTGGATGTGACCCGGCATGATGCCGATCTTGATCTCGTCGGGGGTGATGAGGCCGGGGCAGTTCGGGCCGAGCAGCAGGGTCTTCTTGCCGCCAGCGGCTTCCTTGGCCTTCATCTTGTTGCGCACTTCCAGCATGTCGCGAACCGGAATGCCTTCGGTGATGCAGATCGCCAGATCTAGGTCGGCCTCGACGGCTTCCCAGATCGCGGCAGCGGCGCCGGCGGGCGGCACGTAGATCACGGAGACGGTGGCACCGGTTTCGGCAGCGGCTTCCTTGACGGTACCGAAGATGGGCACGTCGAGGATCTTCTCGCCGGCTTTCTTGGGGTTAACACCGGCCACGAAGCAGTTCTTGCCGTTTGCGTATTCGATACACTTTTCGGTGTGGAACTGACCGGTCTTGCCGGTGATGCCCTGGGTGATGACCTTGGTGTCTTTGTTGATCAGAATGGACATTCGGTAACTCCTTACTTGACCGCGTCGACGATCTTCTGGGCCGCTTCGGCCATGGTGTCGGCAGCAATGATCGGGAGGCCCGAATCACGCAGGATCTGTTTGCCGATGTCTTCGTTGGTGCCCTTCATGCGGACGACCAGCGGAACCGACAGATGGACTTCACGGGCCGCGGTGACCACGCCGGTGGCGATGGTGTCGCAGCGCATGATGCCGCCGAAGATGTTGACGAGAATGCCCTTGACCTTGGGGTTCTTGAGCATGATCTTGAAGGCTTCGGTCACCTTCTCGGTGGTG
>Ga0075163_10002576_pt1 | contig 24362 bp, 43 predicted proteins | sample JI1023141ADNA_FD_71478 | JGI IMG/M metagenome (GOLD analysis project Ga0075163, IMG submission 71478) | Wastewater effluent complex algal communities from Wisconsin, to seasonally profile nutrient transformation and Carbon sequestration -... | ecosystem: Engineered > WWTP > Effluent > Algae... | reverse complement strand
GATCTTCCCCCAGTAATGAGATATGATAGCTTTATAAATAAGCTAGAGTTGAAGTTGGAGAAATCCGGATATGATTACAGAATAGAAAATAAATCTCAAAGTAAATGTGAATTGGCTGTTCAGATAAAAGGAAATGTTACTCCTGAAACGTTCTCCGCTGTAGCGGATCATATTTCTAAGCTTACCAAGATCATAGTTAAGGAGGATGTTATATTTGTTAGGGATGGTAATGTGATGGAATTCGGATCTGTTAAGGAATATCTTGATCATTTTAAGCAGCACCTTGAATTGGTTAAACTTAAAAGGATAGTAAGAGATAATGAAGATAATATCAAGGAGCTTTCTTTTCTGGAAGCTAAATTGACATTTCTAAATTTTATGATTGAGAAGAAAAGAAAAAATGACGAGATAATTAAATTCTTGTCGGACTTTCCTTCTTGGGTATCCTCAAGATTGCAGAGAATAGAGATAGTAAAGCTTTCACCTGAATACATTAAGGAAACCAAAGAAGCTATAGACTCTATAAAAAAAGAGATTGAAAAGATTAAGAAATCTATATCCGCTCAGGAGAAAGTTTATAAGAAAGTTTCATTGGATGTCGAGAAACTTGGGGATGGCGCATCAAAGAGGATACAAAATAGTTTATTTGAAACCCAACATGATGACGGAATAGAGATATTCAGGGTTCTTGAGGATGAATTTGAAGAAACAGTGGAGGAAGAAAAGGAGGAATTTTAATAATTAAATATTTTAATAAAAATGAGGTTAAGAATAACAAGTATACCTAATTTAATTGTCTTTTTGAAAAGACTAAAGACCGTTGAAAAAAGTGTCATACTGGAGATAACTCCAGATAGCATTTTTTCAAAAGTACATACACCAGATAAAGCTACGATGAAATACTCCAGTCTGGATCTCGATAAAGTTTTTGAAACCGATTTCGATTGGAGCTCGATAAAGCACGATCGTGTTAAAATTGGTCTTAATGATGTTACTAGATTGATGGAGGCTTTTAAACATTTTAGACCTGAGGAGGAGGTTAATTTGGAACTTGATGTTGCAACTGTTGATGATTCGAGCGTTTCTACTGAATTGAGATTGGTTTCCCCGGCATTAACCATCAGATTAAGATGTTCTGATCTTACTATGCTTTCTTATGTTGAGGATAAAATACTATCTATGGTTCATTCCAAGGAGGATTGTCTTGTAAATTTTAAAATGTATCAATCAGACTTTACAACCATAGCTTCTCTTTGTGGAATGGAAAGTGATAACCAGGAGATACTTTGTTTTGATATAGATGAAAAAACTGTTCATGCAATAGGTAACTCATTCAATTACAAACTAAACATAGGATCGAGTGAGATAATTTTGGATGATAGCGAAAAGGAAGCAGCGAATATCTATAAGAGTCAGCTTGGTTACATGGAATCTGAATCTTGCGATGTTTATGTTCATGATAACAGGCTCGTTTTATTTTCTGAACAATCAGCAACATCGATAGCAATAGGATTGGTCGAAAAATAATAGATAATATATGACTCCAGAAGAAATTAAAGAGATTGAACAGAAGATAGAGAGGCTCACCGCGCTTAAGAATGAATATAAGAACGAAGAGCAAGCTGTAAAGTTAACAATGAACTCCATCTACGGAGCGATTGGTAACAACTATTTTGTTTGTTTCAATCCGGATGTTGCCGAAGCGGTAACCTTACAGGGTCAGGATCTTATCAAATACTCGGAAAAAATATTACATAAATATTTCCATGAACATTGGCATCTTGACACCGAACTACACGAAAAACTTGGATTAACCCAGGTTAAAAGAGTTACTAATCCTCTGGTCGTTTATGGTGATACTGACTCCAACTATGTTACTTTCCAGGAGGTCGTTGACTCTTGTGATCATTCGGGTGATGCAAAGGATTTAATTATTAAGATAAACGAGTATAGACTTAATGATTATCTTAAAAAATGTTTCGATATCTATTCAAAAAAATGGGGAACCGAAAATTATCAGGATTTTGAACTAGAGACTCTTGCTATAAATGCTATATTTCTCGGGAAGAAAAAATATGTTGCGAATCTTGTCTATGATTCAGGGCTTCATATGGAGCCACTCTCGCAGCTTAAATTTACTGGTGTTGAGATGATCAAGGGAGGTACTCCTTCATTTGTCCGCGAGAAATTGATTTATTTAACAAAGTTAATCTTTAGTAGGGGTAGATCTTTTGATATTAGAGAATTTGTGAAAGAACTTAAATCAATCAAGAAGGAATTTAAGCTACAAGAACCACAGAATATATCTGCTTCCATAAATGTTAATAACTATGATAAGATATTAAACGATACAACTGCATTCGAGGTTGCTAAGGCATGCCCGATACACGTCAGAGCATCTGGATACCACAATTACCTTCTTAACAATTCCACATATAAAACAAAATATTCTCTTATACGTGCTGGTGATAAGGTCAATCTATATTTCGTTAAAACTAAAAATATTAACGACAGTAATATATTTGCATACCCACAGGGAACATTCCCTTATGAATTTGCACCGCCATTGGACTATGACGAACAGTTCACGAAAACCATTCTTGATCCTATAAATAGATTCATCGAGGTTATGGGATATAATCAAATAAGTCCAAACCTATTTATGGTTAATGCCCTATTTTAATATGAAAGATTTTTTTGATAATCTTGATGACGACGATTTTGGTGATTATGTAGTTTTGCTTGTGGAGGAAGCAAATTACATAATACATAATAGGGTGGAGTATCTAAGAGATAAAATGATGACCGAGGATGAAAAAATTGATAGGTTAAAGGAGCTTATGGATTTTTTCATTCTTGAGGACCAGATGATAATATATGATGATCTATGGTCTATTATGAATATGATACTTCTTAAAAAATATATGAGGTGTAGCGTAACTGATCTTATATAACTGTATCATTGCTGAGATATATACATAAGAAAATAATTCAGGATGATGATATCAAACAATGTACTAGACTTTTATTCCTTTCTTAACGAAGCTAAAACGGAAAACACAAAAGTTGTAGTTCTTACGGGTAATGTAACAGGTAGTAAAACCTCTGAATCCTTTGTTAAGGAGTGCAAGAAGAGGGGAATTAAATGTTACATAGTTGATGTTAATAGTGTTATGATAGAGAAAGTCTATAATGGGCATTTATTAAAAACTGGTAAGGAAAAAATTCTAATAGATCCAAATTCAACAGTCATTGTACCACGAAGAGGGGTACTAGAAAATTCCCACACCAGACAGATTCTTTTAACATTGGAGGAATCTAGATACTTCACAGTCAATACCTTAGCTTCTATGGAAGCTTGTGAAAATAAATTCATTACATCACAGATAATGGAAGCTAATGATCTTCCCGTTCCTAAGTCAGCTCTTGTTCCTGATGAAAATTCTCTAGACAAAGCTTTGGAAACTATCGGTGGGAAATTCCCGGTTATTATGAAACTTCTGTCAGGAACTCAGGGGATAGGAGTTTCCATAGTTGATTCTTATGCTTCCCTTAAATCTGTATATCAAACCATAAGAAAACTCGATTCTTCTAATGAGATACTTATACAGGAAAAGATAGACTCCAATTACGATCTGAGAATACAGGTGGTAGTTAAGAAATTTAACCCAGATCCAAGAAATAATGATAAGAATAATTCATTCATTATTGGAACTATGAAAAGAGGTGCTGTTAAAAAAGATTTTAGAACAAACTACTCACTGGGAGGAACTGTTGGTAAATTCAAGATAACGAAAGAGCTTTCCGATATAGCAATAAAAGCTGCTAGTGCAGTTGGATGTCACTGGTGCGGAGTTGACATAATGATAGATTCAAAAACCAACAAACCCTATATATTAGAGATTAATTCTTCCCCAGGAACGGAGGGAATATCTAAAGCTATAGGTAAACCGATAGTTGATGATGTTTTAGATTATATTCTGAATAAGAAAAATTGGACATATTCAAATATGGAAATAGGTTATCTTGAAACATTAAAAATCCCAAAAGTTGGAGAGATTATAGCAAAATTTGATACTGGTAACGGTTCCAAATCTTGTACAGTCCATGCGGATAAGGTAGAGGAGAAAGGTGGCAAAGTTTATTGGACAATAGGTAAAAAGAAATTCGTTAATCCAATAGTTGGTCATTCAGAAGCGGAGGTAGGTGACAAGAAACATAAAAGACCCATCATTGAGATGGACATAGATTTCAATGGTGTTATAGTTCCTAATGTTAAGATTTCCCCGGATGACAGAACAGATAAGAGTACACCTTTTCTAGTAAATAGAGAATTTATGAGAATGGTTGGTTTATCGGTAAATCCTGAAAAAGCATTCGTAGTTACAAAAAATCCTGAGGATAGTTTCAGCTTAAAGAAAGCAAAAGGAAATCCACATGCGGGAATAAGATTTCAAAATAAAAATAAATAAATAAAATGGAAAACTTAAAAGAGTTCGGAAAAGTTAGTTCTAAAATAAGCGAAGGTGAAGAAAGTGCTGAAAAAGACGAAAAAATCCAGGTTTTGCTTTCTGGTGAAGATTTAAGTGATCTAACAAGAAAGATAGCGAAAAAAGCTTTATCTAAAGGTGAAGCTCCTGTATCTGTATCCCACTATGTTAGATCACTAATTAGAAGAGATCTTGGTAAAACTACTAAAGATTAATCCTTATTAAAGAAATCTGTGTAAGATAAAACCCTTCGATCTTTTGATTGTGGGGTTTCTTCTTGGTGTTCTGTTTCTATTTCCGCGTCGCTAGGCTCGGATAAGTTATCACCATAGTCTTCATCATCATCGTACTCAGAGTCTTCATCATCCTCGTATTCCTCGTCTGGATCTTCAACTTCCTCGTCATCCTCGTATTCCTCGTCTGGATTTTCAATTTCATCGTCCTCTTCGTAGTCCGAATTATCTTCGTCCTCGTCATATTCAGATTCCTCGTTGTGATCGTCCTCGTAATCTTCATGCCCTTCTGCTTCTGGTTCTCCATCTGACAGATAGGCATCATCATTAATGAACTCTTCTTCCTCTTTTAAATGTTTCATAATTTTTAATTTTTATAATTAGAATATATATATCCAACTTAAAAATAATGTCATTATTATGTCCATAATACTGGAATTTTCCGAATTTGAAGATGCTGGACTTAGCGAAAGTGAGATGAACCTAATCAAGGATTGGGTTAAAAAATATGAGAAGTATTTTAATTTTCACGATACTGAAAATTTTGAATCCTCGATTGATCAATTAGCAGCTGATGTTATAGATCAAACGGGAATAGATAAATCTAAAACCAATGATGTTATTGAATATCTTGAAGAATTGTGCTTGCTATCTGATGGGATTTCAGTTGTTATGGCTCCAGATGCACAATTTCAATCCAGAGATATTGACCAATTAACAAGATTTTGGTAAATATTTTATGGAAATATTTTTTTTTCCGATTTTTTTTAATATATTTGGGAAATAAATAAATTTCAATGAAACCAACTAAAGCACTATATGTTGATTGGCATGCACCAAGAAGAAATTCAGGGAAGATGGTTCCCGAAAAAAGACCATGGGAAATTGCTATGATTATAAGATCAACCCATTTTTCTAGAAAATATAACGGTCTTTCCCCCATTCTTTATTGTGATCCTGATACATATTCATATTATGATGAAATAGGTTTACTTAAACATTTCGACGGGGTCAAGCCGATTCTACCGGAAATTACTAATTTTGATCCTAGCGTTTTTTGGGCAGCTGGAAAATTCTATGCAATATTAGATTGTAATGAGCCATTTATTCTAGTAGATCTTGATGCTGAAATTAGATTTACTATAGAATATGGTGATTGTGATGTTTATTGTACACACATGGAGAGAATAATTAAGGGTGATCTTAAATTCTATCCTGATGTTGAATATCTTGATGATAAAAATTATATGTCTAATAATTTCGGTATCGAGTGGAGTGATCGTGCATGTAACACATGTTTACTTGCTTTTAATGACATAGATTTTGCTAAAGAATATGCAAGTATGGCTTTAGAGTTTATCGATAGCATATATGAGATTAATCCTGCATTTACTAATGTTTCCTATATGGTTTTATCGGAGCAAAGATTTCTTTATGAACTATGTAGATCTAGAGGAAAGAGCATAGGGACTCTGATTAGTGGAAATTATATGCCGACTAATTTTCCGATAGAACTTCCAGCATTTGAAAATTCTAATGTTGAGGAGATTGCGGATAAAGGATTTTTTCACGTGTGGGGATTTAAAAATGACATAAAGAAAAGTCAGGATGTTGAGGATGAATTTTTTGGATCCTTAATATCAACAGCCCCTGACGTTGAAGATTTTATAATTGAATCGGTTTCTATTAATTATAAATTATATATAGATAAATGATTTATATGTTTTGGAAGACCATGATGACGATTTAATGAAGGAAGCTAAAAAATTAGCTGCTGAGCTTAATATTACCTTAACCGAGCTAATGTTAACCCCAAGATTATTAAATCTTATAAATAAAATTATACAAGAAAAACGAAACAAATCATAAAATTGTTTCTTTAATATATATTAAACGGGTCATCACGGTATTGATTGGCAGAGTTCGTTCTTTGAGATGCAGGCAGAGTTAGTATTGGAAACTCTTAAATAACCTATACAACGCTTTAAACGGCAAAAACAACGTTTGGGAATCTATCAACTCGTTTGGTACTCCCGTAGCTAAGACTGAGCTTGCGATAGCGGCATAGTCGACCTGGTCTCACTTACCAAGGAAAGTAAATGTGAAAATCCCGGGTGGCTCCCTCAAGACTTCGGTCGTCGTCAAGGCGTACCTTGAACATCCAGATCCTAGAGATCTATACAGGGGGCGAAAGAAAACCGTTTTAGAAACATTGTACGTAACATGTTGTTCCGATGGTTGATACTCTTAATCGTAAAAGAAGAGAATTATTTGGTAGCATTAGAAAAAGTTACTAAGCCTGTGAATGAGTCCTTTGGCTATCTGAACAAGACGAGGGTTCGAATCCCTCATGATCCACCGGCGCGATTTCGTACTTTAGTTTAGATATATAAACTAAACTAAAGTATAGAAATGGCAAGAAAGGTACACAAATATCACTTTATTTACAAAATAGTAAATATTAAAAGCGGTAAATATTACATAGGTATGCACTCAACTCATAATCCGGATGATGGTTATATGGGTGGAGGGAAAAGAATTACCAATTCAGTAAGAAAACATGGTAAGGAAGCACACACCAAAGAAATTTTGGAATATTTTGATGATAGAGAATCATTAAGACAGAGGGAAATTGAATTGGTTAATGAGGATCTTTTAAAAGATCCAATGTGCATGAATTTGCAGCCTGGTGGCGGTGGTGGAATAAGTGGTCCTGAACATATGCAGAAATTTTCTAAAGCTGGAAATGATGCATATAGAGAAAAACTAAGTAATCCTGAATATAAACAAAACTTAGCACTTAAATGCGATTGGTCAGGAAAGGGTAAACATATGCTTAGCGTTCTTAACGAAAGAGGTTTTGACTTTGGTACACTAAGAGGTAAATCACACACTTCTGAAACAATTTCCAAAATGAAGGAATCTAAAATAGGTCAGGGAACGGGAAATAAAAATTCGCAATTTGGCAGAAAATGGGTTCGTAATTTAAAAACAAAGGAATGCATAAAAATAGATTCTTCCGAGTATGAAAATTATATAAATCTAGGATGGGAAGGTGGAAGATTTCCTTCCGAATCTTATTCCAAATTAACAGAATCTAGTGTTATTGAAATAAAGCAAATGCTAATTAAAAACATAAAACCGAGTGAAATAGCTAAAGCATTCGATGCTTCTATAACTGCTATTAGAAAAATAAAACGTGGCGAAACTTGGAGCCATATTATTAAAATTAACTAAATCAAATCAAAAATGGAAATTGCAATTATTTTATTGTTATGCATCTTATTACCTGCTGCCATAGCGATAATAGGTATAAGAAAAGCTAAAAAAGAAAGAATTAAGGAAAGAGACGAGATGTTTTATGACGATTCTGATGAATCACAGATAGATTCGGATAATTCTGAAAAAGACGGTATAGATGCAGTTTCTCTAATTAGTGGAATATTGGGAGAGGAAGTAGAGAAAGCTACTAAACCTAGGAAGAAAAAACCAGCAAAGAAGAAAAAACCCGAATTCCCTATAGAGCCAGTAAAACCCAAATCTAAAAGAGGAAGAAAACCAAAAAATAAAGATAAAAAAGGTGGGGATCAGATGTTATTAAGCTAATACTATAACCTTGATAATATTTTAATTTTAAATATATTGATTTACACTCAAAGACTCTATAAGATATTTAATAGAGTCTTTTTTTATACCTGGTTAAAAAGAATAAAATATGAAATTTTTAATACTTTTTCTATCTATAATATCAATAGGATATTCACAGAAGGCTATTGTTTATGGTGCATCTATATCATATTCTAATAATCCCAATAGAATTTTGCTATATACTCCTGTCTCTCTATTTGAGACCACTGATAATGACTATCATGTTAGAGTCCGATTGAGAAGAGAGGCTCCAATCGGTGTGATAAATGGGGTAGAATACGGGTATCTCATAGAGCAGCCATTTTTTGAATATGATGGTTATAAATTGCCCATGTTTTGGGCTTTCAGTACGTTGTATTCAGTTAAATATAAAACTAAAAAAAATGTAAGTGTAAGTACACTATTCGAGATATTTTACACAAAACCTGGAAACTATTATATGAAAATAGACAAGATGTGCTATGATGACGTAATGGAATCAAGCGAAGTTTCAATAACAATAAAATAATGGAAGCATTCTTAGAAAAAATAAATGGAGAGTGGTTGGATGATTTTGTTTATATAGCAAAGCAACCACTTATTGATATGGGGTATAAAATAGTTCCATATGATGGTGATGATCTAGAGCACACACTGGTTATGAGAAATCCTGATCCCAATACTGATATCTGCATAGGTTCAGTGCAAGGAACTGAGAGGTTTTTCGAAGCTTGTGGAGTGGAAGTTCCCAAATATCTTGGGTATCCCGAACAGCTTAGAAGGTATTTGGGTAGAAAAATAGAAACAACAACATTTGGTGAGCTTGGAACGGATTTTCCATATTTTGTAAAACCAGCGGAGTCAATTAAGATGTTTACTGGTGATGTGGTCGATAATCCTAAGCATCTGGAATATCTTGCTGCTTTTGATAAATGCCTACCTGATACTCCAGTGATAAAATCTGGGGTTATCGAATTCCTATCCGAATATAGAGTTTTTGTTAGTCATGGTAAAATATATGACGTTAAGCATTATAAAGGTACTTGGAAGGAACACATAAGCTGGAATATTGTGGAGTTGATGGTTAAGGATTATACGGATTGTCCATCGGCATATACTCTTGATGTTGGCATAGATTCCAGAGGTTTGACAAGGCTTGTTGAGGTTAATGATATGTGGGCTATAGGATCATATGGTATGGAAGGTAGGGATTATGCATTACTATGCGCAAGAAGAATGAAGGAGATATTAAAAAAATCATAAATAAATTTTTTTCTTTTGAATTTTATTCTTATATTTGCATAACCAAAATATAAAAAGATGAGCTTTAGACACATTAAGAAGAGAATAGGTTTAATACTTCCGAAGTTTAGTAGAACTATTAAAAGAGATGTACTTTACATTTCTCCCAAGATGAATAGGGAGGAAGGGGAGATAACATCTATTATAAGGAATCTACTTTCAAATCCTGAGAATAAGGTTGTGTATTCAGTCAATAGCAAATCTATAAGAATTCAAACTAAGGACAAAAAGTATGTAATTGCGCTAACTTCCGGTCAAGTAAGAATAAATTTTGTCAATATATCCATAAACGAGAGAATAGGGAGTAAGCTTTTTAAGAATGTGATTAGTAGAATAGAGGATGAGATATCGGTAATGGATAATGATGTTGCATCGGATCATAAAGAATTTCTAAGAAGTATGAATGGTATATTCATGAAGAGCAATGCTGAATTTAGTAAAAGATCTGAAGCCGTTAAGAATGCATCACAAAAAAATATAGAAAGCGCACTGTCAAGGATCCTAAAGGATTCTATGACGGAATAAAAATATAAATATATGTTAAAAATAACATTAATATCAGATACACATAACAAGCATCATCAGATAACAGAAGATCTTCCTGGTGGTGATCTTCTTCTTTTTGCTGGTGATATAATGGGTACAGGTTACAAACCGGATGAACTCCGAGATTTCTGTAAATGGTTCAATTCCTTGGATCAATATGAAACCAAGATATTTATAGCTGGTAATCACGATAGAATCTTTGAGAATTTTCCAGATGAGACTAATATGATAGTTAAAGAATATCCAAATATCATATATCTACAGGACGAGAGGGATTCCCATTTTATAAATGGTGATCAGGATAATTTCGTTAGTATCTATGGTTCACCCTGGCAGCCTTGGTTTTATAACTGGGCTTTTAATCTTCCAAGAAATGGACCTGGACTTATGTCTAAATGGGAGGCTATACCTGAACTCACTGATATATTGATAACTCATGGACCAGCTTTTGGATATCTCGATACAGTTCACGGAAGAAGACACGAGAATCTAGGGTGCGAATTATTAACGGAAAGAATAAAGGAAATAAAACCAAAAATCCATGTGTGTGGGCATATACACACCGGCTATGGGTATGTTTTTGATGGCGACACACACTTCTTTAATGCCTCAGTTCTCAATGAGGATTATAACTATGCACATAAGCCTTTTGTGTTCGAATGGGATCCTGTTACTAATGAGATAATTTTTCCAGAATAAATCTTATTACCGTTGAAATTTATTTGATTTTTTGTCATATAAAAAGACAAACATCATAAATGAAAACCTTCTCTAAACCTTCCGAAGCAATAAAATGGACAAAGGAAAGACTATCCAATTATGGATATGTAGTTAAAACTGAAAAATGGCAGGGTATCGAATCGCCAGATGATATGTGGGAAACCATGAATCATTCTTTTCAATTTTTCGTTCCTGAAACATTAGAGGATCTTAGGATGGAGGTTAAGCCAAATCTCCCTTGGGCGGATGATCACTTCAAGGAAAGAGTTGGTGGATTACCACTTAATCCCCCTCCATCACATGAATGGTGGCCATTCGCACAAAAGAACAATGAGCAATTTGGCGGACACGAGAAATTCTCGCACACATATCCAGAAAGGATCTGGCCTAAATATAAGAATGTACTTTCAGATGGTACAGTTATTGACGAAGGACCAATGGAGGGGATTAGATTTACATATGGCGATTTTGGTGATGTCATAGATCTGATGGAAAGAGAACCTTTTACTAGACAAGCATTTTTACCTATATGGTTTCCTGAAGATACTGGTACTGTTCATGGGGAAAGAGTACCCTGCACGATAGGATATCATTTTATGAGGAGAGGTGACAATCTTCATATTGTTTATTATATTAGATCTTGTGACTATATAAGACATTTTAGAGATGATGTTTATATGGCATGTAGAAAACTTATGTATGTACTGGATATGCTTAAACTTAGAGATTATGAGAGGTGGAAGGATGTTAAACCTGGATATTTTGCAATGCATATAGTCTCCTTGCACTGTTTCAATAAGGAGAAAGGAATACTAAAACAATCAAAGCTATAATTATGGAAAACCCAATAATATTAGGACCAGATTTTAAAAAAATCAATGAGCCTTCAGATAGCATAAAAAAACACTATGCTAAACTTTATGAAAGAAATCAGAATAAGTTCATAAGGAGGTCCAAACTTGAACAGTCCCACCTTGGAAGTGAATTTAATCACGATGGAAGAACCCTTAGATTAATTGGATCTGCAGATGGTGACAGAATGGTTGTTGTTGATGAATCTGACAACACTTACTATTTCATACATTCGGATATACCAACTAATGCAATATTAAACAACGTATAGATTTTGTTAGAATATTATATAAAAACTATAGACCCCAGGTCGCATATAGGAGTATGTGAAATAATTTCATTAATGGGGATAGAAATCCTGGAGGATGAATTCGGTGGTCCTGATGATGGATATTATGGTATTTTTAAGATTTTGTCCGATTCTGATGCGTTTGACGTCTTCGCAGATCTTCCAGATATTATAATAGATTTTCCAAGAGATAAGACTCTGCGTTAAAAATATATAGTATTATTTGGATATATAATTCAAATAAACTTTGGTGTATTGGGCGATAAACCGGAAGTAACTATGGACGAAAAAGAAATAACACAAGCTTTTCTGATGAAGGAAATATTAGGTGAGATAAAAGATCTCAAATCTAGTATGCCTAACGGGCAAATAAAGATTCTTCAAACTAGTATGGATGATCTCAAAAGAGAACAAAAATCCATCAAGGACGATATGTCGGATATAAAGAAGAAACTACTAGATCCCGATGATGGCGTAATAGTTAAAGTTAACGAGAATACAAGGTTCCGAATGCAGGAACAAGATCGTTATGATGATTATATGCAATTTACCATCGATATACAGGAAATGAAAACCTGGAAGAAAGGTGTAAATCAGGCACTTTGGATTCTTTTTGGAGCTCTCATAGCAGTTGCTGGTAAAGTTATATTCGGGGTCGGATAATAATATCATGGATATAGATTCACATTCTTTTAGAGATTTTATAGACATAAAGGATAAAAGCGGTGCGTATCTTGGTGATCTTTTCTATGACAAGGTTAAATCAGCAATATCAAAAGATAGAGATTTAGCTTCACTTTTTACATCGGTTGATAACGATCCAATGAATCCTGGAACATCTCAAATATTTATGTGTAGTATAGATAGTGAAAAATTTCCTATATTTTTGCAAGAATATCTTAGATGGTGTGAGGGAAGGGAAGAGTATGAAAAATGCTCTGAGATAATGGGTTTAAATATATTATGAATCGTTATGAAAGATTCAGATATAAAAAAATACAATCTTTCACTGAAACTGTATACTGAAATAATGAGTAACAGTGGGAAGGGTCGGACAATCCCAGAGATAAGGGAGTGTCTCAAAACTTTTGAGACTTTGGAAGACTATGATAAGTGTAGGGATCTTTTAAATATCCTAAGAATAGAATTTGATGATGAAAATGCAGATAAACGGTAGAGATCAGAGAGCAATATTCGAGAGTGCATATAATAGCATGATCGTTTATGGTAGAGAGAGTATGATGTCTCAAAAAATATTATCAAGAAGAGACGAAATAGAATCATCCATGATAAGGTATTATGAGCAAACGGAGGAATTTGAAAAGTGTAAATTTATCCTAGATTTCTTTAAGGATCTTGAAGAGACTCTACAAAAAGACCCACAAAGTGTTGATATTTTGGAATCGTAATAAATACCAAATAAAAAATAAAGGTTTCAGAAATAATACTGAAACCTTTATTTTGTTGATAGATATAAATATCATTAAACATCAAAAAACAATTAATGAAATTTTCAGATCTAACTACAGAACAGATTACAACAATTTCTGATGTTTATTGGGATAGAAATTTAGCTTGGGACGATAGAATGACAAAGCTTAAAAACTATCTCGGTAAATCTGAAAGAACTGTTCAATCCTGGGTTTCCAAATTGGGAATAACAGAGAAGGCTTTACAAGAATCCCCACAATTTATAAAAGCTAAGGAAAGAAAATTCAATAAGAAGAGGAAAAGATTTATTATCACCTGGGCTCAAAACGATACGCCTGTACATGAGACTTTCATCGGGAATATTGAAGCCTATGCTGATTTTATAAATGCTGATATCCATATAATAGCGGGAAGATATAAAAATCCAACATCTGTATTTACTGATAGAAATTACGACACCTGGTCGGAGAGAATAGAACAGTATCTGGATGCTGGTAGACACGAGGTACATAAACATATGTGGATCATGTCCGATGTTAAGATACAACCAACTGCTGTGGATCCTATGACAGGTTTACAAGGTATGAGTGGTATAAATTCGTGTGTTTTTGGATCGCCAAAGGTTCATATGGAAACTATACCTGTACTGGAGGGTAATCTACCCAAGATGATGATGACAACAGGTGCATGTACGGTTAATAACTACACTGATTCCAAAGCAGGAAAGAAGGGAGAATTTCACCACACGCTGGGATTTGTAGTTATCGAAATAAAAGATAAAGACACATTCTTTGCTAGACAGGTTACCGCAAATGACCATGGGGATTTCACTGATCTGTATTTTAATGTTTCCTACAATGCTGGTGAGGAAAAAGGTGTGGTTAGAAGAATTGAGAAGGTGTCTGCAGCGATACTAGGAGACCTACACTACGGTCAACACGACGAGAGAGTGATAAGCAAGACTTTAGATTTATTTTCTCTTATACATCCAGAAAACGTTGTTCTACATGATGTCTTTGATGGTCTTTCGATTAACCATCACGAATCCAAGGATCCATTCATACAATTCCAAAGGGAAGTCGATGGAACTAATTCCTTAAAGAGAGAAGTCGATGAGATGTTGGAAGGACTAGAAGCATTCAAAGAATATAACACAATCATAGTTAGAAGTAATCATGACGACTTTTTGGATCGATGGTTAAAGGGAACTGATTGGAGAAAAGCAAGCACGATGAAAAATTCCATAGAATATATGGAATATAGTGCTTTATTGCTTAGAGGTAAGGCACCTAACGGGATTATCCCATATCTTATAAATGAGAAATTCCCAAATTATACAACACTAGGTCGAAGTGACAGTTTTGTTATAAACGGCTGGGAGCTTGGACAGCACGGGGATATTGGGTCTAATGGAACTAGAGGATCTCTGATACAATTCAGAAAATTAAACACGAAGATAGTGGTTGGCCACTATCATTCACCAGGTAGAAAGGACGGTGCTTTAGCCGTTGGTACATCAACAAAATTAAGGGTTAACTATAATATAGGACCTAGCGGGTGGCTTCAATCCCATGTTATTATACACGAGGATGGTAAGGCTCAGCATATAAACTTCATAAAAGGAGAATTCACAACTTTAAAATAAAAGAGGTCCAGGTAGTCATAATTTTTTATGATATATAATATAAAAAATTAATCTAATGATAATTTATAAAACCATAAATCTTATAAACGGAAAAATCTACATTGGACAAGATACCAAAAATGACCCAAATTACCTGGGATCTGGAAAAATTATAAAAGAAGCCATTAAAAAATATGGCAAGAAAAATTTTACAAAGGAGATAATAGAAATTTGTAATAATCAGGATGAATTAAATTCCAGTGAGATATATTGGATTGATAAATTAGAATCTAGAAATAATGAGATAGGATATAATATATTATCCGGTGGATTGGGCAGTACCGGATTTAAACAATCAGCGGAATCGATAGAAAAAATTAAAGAAAATAATAGATCTGAAAATTTTAAAAAAATAATGTCATCACCGGAGGTTTCTAAAAAAATATCAGAAGGACAAAAAAATTCCGATGCTAAAAAAAATTTACACAAATCCCCCGAATATAGGGAGAAAATGTCAAAATCACTCAAGGATAGAATTTTTTCAGACGAGCATCGTAAAAAATTATCAGAAAGTCTGAAGGGTAAGAAAAAATCGGAGATACATTCTAAAAATTTATCGATTTCTTTAAAAAATAGTGAAAAAATTAAGGGTGAAAATAACCCATTCTATGGTAAAAAACATTCTCAAGAAACAATAGAGAAGATAAGAGAAACAATTAAAAATAAAAACAATGATAATAAAAAATGATCCGCCTCAACTTCGCGAGCTAAAATACATAGCTGGCGTTGATGAGGTGGGCTAGAGGACGTGGGTGCCTCTCAGGCGCGGTTGTAGCAGCAGCTGTTATATTGCCTCCTGGATTTAGTGATCCTAGGATAAAAGACAGCAAGACCATTAAAAGTCTTAAAAAAAGAGAGGAAGCAGAAAAGCTAATAATGGATAATGCCATATGTTGGGGTATAGGAGCAGCTTCACCAGAGGAGGTTGATAGGATAAATATACTACAAGCAACATTCCTTGCAATGAAAAGAGCAATTGATTGTTGCGGTAAAGTTCCTGAATTCTTATATATTGATGGCGATAAATTCCCAGGATATAATGGAATTCCTTATGAGTGTGTTATAAAGGGTGATTCTAAGATACAATCTATAGCAGCAGCATCAATACTTGCTAAGGTACATAGAGACAGATTAATGAGATCACTGGATAATGAATTTCCCAAATATGGTTGGGTAACCAACGTTGGATACGGAACAGCAGATCATATAAAAGCCATAAGAGAAATTGGCATAACTAAACATCACAGAAAAACTTTCTGTCAAAATTTTATTTAATATGGAAAACAACGAGGAAAAAGAATTTATAGTTGCTGACGAGTTTAGCATAATGGACGAAGAACAAATACAAAAAGTAATAGGGATTGAAAGCTTTGATCAGGCGGAATGGTGTTTCCAATTCGATGACGAGGATCCAATAGTTATTGCTTGGAGCAACGATCAGAACGAACCTGGTGAATTAACATTTATGTTAAAGGCAAATAGTGAGAGCAGAATAGCTTTCCAATCATCAGACGGAAGCAAAACCCTCAGGATATTTGCCAGATCAATGTCGGACGAAAAACGGGAAGAACTCGGTAGAGGTTTAAAAACTGAAGAATAGTTTAAGAGTTCCAATAAAACTTATAATTTTTTTGGTATATACAACTAAAAAAAAGTAAATAATGAAAAGTAATTATTTTTTAACCGTTGATTTAACCTCCCATAAGAAATTCCTTAAGGATCAGATCGATGAAATTAAATCAGGCTTGGAACTTAATGAGGATTTCTTAAAATTCTGTACATTGTTTAGTGCTTCTCTGGATATAAATTTCAATGGTTATATTGAAATTTATATAGAGGATCACCCATTCGATAATGATATACTGAATGAGGTTGAGGATCTGATTGAAAATTTAGACTCGTTTATTCCTGGAGGATGGGTAAGTGATTCCAAGATTGAATGGGTAAGCGAAATACCTGATCAAACGTATGTTTGGTTTAAGGATGGTGACGAATGGTCAAGCGTCATTAAAGAACATGACAGAGGATTCATAGGTGAGGAAGAGGAATGGGACGAAGACTCCAGCGATTCCTATAGTTCCTATGATGATTATGATGAGGATTCCTGGTAAGGATATATAATATCAATTGTATTGAAGGTGCCTTTAGTACTTGATGTCCCGGGTTTAACGACCTTTGAGATGTTCGAATGAGCATCGATGGGATTTTAAAAAATAAATAAGGTAAAAATGAAAAACAAAAAACCTGGTATTCTCAGCGGACTTTCCGTTGACAAACCACAAGCCTGGATCGCGGTATCCAGCAATCGTCAGAAAGTTTATGACGTAAACACAGGAACCGAAAAGGTTTATCTGGAAGATGGACAAGAGTTTCAGATTGAGCTCTATAATCCCACACAAATTTCTTATGTAGCTAAGATCTACATAAACGACCAAATCATTAGTTCCTCCGGATTGGTTTTAAAACCAGGACAGAGATATTTCCTTGATCGGTTCATAGACGAAAACAAAAAACTTGTTTTCTCCACTTATGAAGTCGAAGACACAGCAGGGGCTAAAGCTGCAATTGCAAAAAATGGTAATCTGAAAGTTGATTTTCATGCGGAGTATTTTCAAAACTTTGCATGGACTAATACCGGAACAGTAACAACATGGGGGGTTCCCAGCACGCTCCCAACAAACACTCCTCCATTTTTTAGAGATTATGGAAACTATTCCACTCCGGTTTCAACCTTTACTGCTGCAACAACTGGTGACATAACTTACACAAGCGGAACAACAAACACATATTTTTGTTCAAATCTTGGTAGCTTAACAACCAATATTAATTCCAGCTCTACAAGATCTAAGTCATCTAATAGCATAGAAACTGGAAGAATAGAAAAAGGTGGTAAATCCAACCAGAGTTTTGATAATGACAATGGAACTTATAATTCCTATGCATCATGGACTTCCGAATATAAAATACTACCAAGATCTGCTAAGCCCGTGGAGGTATCAGAGATCAGATCATATTGTACAGGTTGTGGTACTAGAATGAAAAAACAAAACTGGAAATTCTGCCCAACTTGTGGCGAATCTCTAGACTAATATAATTTGTACGAAGGCACCTCGATACAATAAAAATTAATCCGTATACGGATATATAATAAAAAATAAACAAAGATGGAAAGAATAGCTTCATTTGAACAATTCAAAAATAACGAAAAACCAGGAATCGTAAATAACGAGGATGTGCTATCAGCAACAAACGAAAACAATAATGACGACAGAAAGCATTACATGTTCTTTAGAAATCTTGCAACCATAAAACATCATGCCGAAGAAATATTAAAGATGGACCCGGATAAGGTCGATGAACTTTTAAATAATGGACATGATTGGGCTTCCGATCATATAGCAACATCCAAAGATGATGTCCAGGAAGTTTCTGAATGGCTAATGGGTGAATTTGCGGATCCTGTTATATCCGATGAGGAAGATGAGGAAGATGAGGAAGATGAAGACGACGATGAAGAAGAGGAGGCTGAGGAAGAAATGGAAACTGAGGAAACTCCCGAGGGTGAGGAGGAGACAGAGGAACTTGAACAACAGCTATAATACATTAATAAACAATAAAAAAACCAGCTATCGGCTGGTTTTTTTGTGAAACATATATTTTATTTAATATATGATGTCTGATTATTTTTTTAATCCGAATTCTTATATTATATTTGCATTCTAAAAGATTGACTATGGAAACAACTCATTTGACATTAAACGTGTTAGGCTGGATCTTCTTACTGGGTTCTTGGGTGATTTATTTTTTTAATAAAAACAAGGAGATAAGATTATACAGGATACAATTGGCAGTTAATGTACTAGCATTAATTTGCTTTGCTACTAATCTGATTTTAAGGTTCGTATAATGGAAGATTTTTTCGAAGAAATGAAAAATAGACCCAGACCAAACATATTCAGAAGAATATGGCTTTGGTGGGATCACGATGGCAGATATGCACATAAAACATTTGTCCACGGGATTAAGAATCTTTGGTACTGGTTTCCTGTGATATGGAAAGATCGTAACTGGGATGGTCATTACCTTTTTGAGATAATGAAGCATAAATTAGTTACACAGGCTGATTATATCGGCCGAAGGGATTTTCATATGAGAGCACAGCAAGATGCTAGAAATATGAGAATATGTGTTAGACTGATCCAGAATATACAGGATGATGTTTACACATTGGAGTATATGGATTATGCCAAAGATAGACATTGGTTTACCCCTTGTGAAGACAGTCCTGGATCATCACTTTGGAACAGCGAAAACGTATGGGAAAAATACGATGACTATTTTAAAAAGTACCCACTTGTTTATAAAAGAGTAATGAACGGCGAGGGATTTACCTCTTTAGAAGGAAGGGAAGACGATAAGCACGTGATTGCTTTGAGTATGGCACATCTAAATCATCAGAGAGCCAAATCCCTATTGTTTAAAATAATGGATACCCAGATAGAGGGCTGGTGGGATTGACAATGAGAATTATATTTATAGTAATAGCTGTTGCAGCATTTATTGGATGCTGTGCTATGTGGGTTACCGGAATACCTCATATGAATAAGAATTTTCCTGATTATAAAGCTGAGGATTTTCTAAATGAAGACGAAGAAGACGATGACTAGAAGAGTTAATGATCACATGAAAGAAATAATGAGTGATTCGAAGGAATCTGAAAAATCACCCAGGGTCGAAGATAGGGGTAAGCCATTTTATAATGTTTATTTTAAAAATAAAAAATCAAGCATAGATAAAATCGTAAGTGAATATAAAAAAGCTACTCCTTACGAAATCTGGGAGGGAATAAGGGATAATTTCGTTTTTGGTTTTATCGGAGCAATGCTTGTTGTTTTTATAGCAACACGAACCGATGTTGCTGTCCTACTAGGTTATTTTCTTTATTATTCCTTTATGGGCAAAATTGTAAATAGACCCAAATATGTAACTGATCTAGGAAAACTAATTGTTTTTCCAATTCCATCCTCCCTCGGTGCATTTGCAGGATATAAGGCTTCATATATTTTACTTCATTTAATCTAAACTGATAGCCGATGTCATACTCAAGATGGTCAAATAGTAGATGGTATACCTTCTGGACTTCATTCAGTGGCGATACTAAGAACTCGCAGGCATTTGAAGTCATGATAGATTTTGCCAGAACCAGAGTATTTACCTACGCTGAATTAACCAAAGATACCAATGAGTGTCTTTCCGAGATAGCTGAGCTATGTTCCAATCCAATAGAATACAGTTTACCAAAAGAGATACTAACTGAGGAATTTAAACCAGAGCCAACAACCATATTTGATAGGATGATCTATGTAACTGAGATATCCGAACCCGATCCAGCAACGGTCGAGGAACTAAGAGAACTTAGGATTTACATGGAGAACTTTATTTCTGATGTTGATTGGGACTATTCAATACTTGGGAAGCTTACGAATTTCTGTACTGGAAAAAATATAACCAGTAATTTTGGATGGTGGTTGGATAGAAATTTTAAACCAAAAAGAAAGAAGTACAAAAAATCTAAAAAGGAAAAATATGAAAAATAATATATCACATGATAGTGAGAACAGAGTCTATAAAGCATGTTCTCGTGATCTACTTGATTCGTCAAAAAAATTATCTGATGATTTAGTTCTTGTTGAATTGTCGAAAGAGTACGTAGATTCAATTCCTAATGATATGGAACTTGGAAAAAAAGTTAGAGGAATGCTTTCCGATCTTATTGATTTTAAATCCAATGCTGATGGAAATAGAAAAGTGTGATGATTGCGATTCTCCCGCGGTGTGGTTTTATATGCCTGGAGACTATCAAAGATGTGATGAGCATGTAACTAGAGGATGTAGCTGTAATCACAGATATGTTAGTCCTGATGCATATCATCCACCATTAAAGGAACCAGATGCACCATATTCAGAAGGTGTCGAAAATGTTGACTGGAAATGGCTGGATGACGAAAAAACCCATTGGTGTAGCATAGACAGCAAGGGAAGGGAATGGCCATGTTGTGAATGGGATTACGACGGTCCGGATAGGAACTAAAATAGACTTGTTTAAGCGACTTTATTTTTTATGTGTATCTTTTCAATCTAAATGATTTTTAAGCCATATACGATTAAATAAACAATGAATTAAGTATTAATGAGAGTATATCTATAAAAATAAAATATATGAACAGTGAAATTATCAAGGAAAAATTAGGTGAAAAATCAATTTGGAATGATCCCGATCTTGCAGAGGGTTTCGAAAACTACAAAAATGAGCACACCTCCGAAATAACTGAAACTAATAAACCTTGGAGATATGATATAGATCCAGAGGAGCTTGGACTTGATGTGCTCAAGGTTGAGCCGGTTTTTATGCATAATGGGAACCCGCAAACCTGTAAACTAATAAAGTTACCAATATTCAGAAATACTGATCTGAATAAGAATTTCTCGGAAATAAAACCTAAGAAGCTTAAGAAAGAATTAGCTTCCCATATAAAAGAAAACTTCACGCACGTTAACAGTATAATAGAACATAGACAGTCGGCAATTATTGCTGATAGGGTTATAGATATGATTCATTATATGGTCCACGGTGTTAAAATTGATCACAATGGAAACAATTAGACCTTTAAGAAATGTTGGTGATAAAGTCCTCTTGGATGGATACACATCAATAGCTCAACAGAATGCTGATATCGTAACAATCGGCAAAGTTGATTGGAGATTCGATGAGGTGACTGGGGAGAAATTTCCAATTTATCATATTGGCGACGGTGAATGGTATGACGGTAGAGATGGTGGATGTTATAGTAAAAGGGAATCAATGTATTATTTAGAATTATGAAAATATCAAAAAAAGACCGGCTGTTACCTCATTTAGGTCTATTAAACTTCGAGGGAGATGCTGTAAGAGCATACAAAAAAGAGGACGGTGACAATTTCATCATTGTTGATGATCATCTGGAGATCATTGCCGAATGGGATTCGTTGGAGATCTTTGAATTTACTAGAGGTGATTTCTCAGTGACAACTAGTTACGGTAAGGAGTATAGATACACCGACTGGAACGATGATGCTAAACCAAGAAAAGATAAATTAGATTTGTTCATCGGTATAATTGATCTTCAGGTTGTCATCAAAAGATTATCGGATCTTACTTCAGGTTTAACTGAGGATGATCTTAGCAGGCATTCCATAGAAAGCATCCAATTAATAGCAGAAAAGAGCATGGCTCCAGTTTTATGCGTTAAGTATAGGGATGATGTTATTGATTCGTATAGGGATATTGGTGAAATGATTAGATTTATGGAGGCTTTGAAGAATGGATAAGGAGACAGTAAGAGTGAGTTTTAGAGAGAATAATCACAACTTCGATTGGCAAACAGTTGTCAATACCCAATCGGGGTATGAGTTTATAGGTTCTCAAAAAATAGAAAACAAAGAGAATTCAAATTGGCCAAAGTGGACAATTATTATTGACTATAAAAGAAATAAAAATGGCAAAAATTAAATTACTTACAGACGTTGACGTGGTATGGTGGGCGGAGACGATTCAGGGTGAAGCGGAAGTTGATGGTGAGATAGTTACCTTCAGATATCACGAAAACTCTAAAGGTGTTGAGAACTACATTTATGATAAGGATAATGGATGGACACAGAATTATGATGTAAAATTCGAACCTCTTTTTGAAATTTGTGGTCAATTGGAGATCAATAAGGATTCCAAATCTGGTGATGAATTTGAAAGTGAGGAAGAATAATTAAATAAACAAATAAAATGAGTAAAGTAAAAATTTCAACAGACAAAGGTGATATGATCGTGGATCTATATGATAACGACACACCAATCACAACCGGTAACTTTTTAAAGTTAGCAAATCAAGGATTCTATAATGGGTTAAATTTCCATAGGGTTATTCCTAATTTTGTTATTCAAGGAGGATGTCCAACAGGTACTGGACAAGGTGGACCAGGTTATAATATTCCTTGTGAGGTAACAGCACCAAATCAATTCCACGACAGAGGGGTTCTCTCTATGGCACATGCGGGAAGAAACACAGGTGGATCTCAGTTCTTTATTTGTCACAGCAGACAAAACACAGCACATCTAGATGGTAACCACACATGCTTCGGTAGAGTAACTGAGGGTCTTGATGTGATTGATCAGATCCAGCCGGGGGATAGGATAGTATCAATCTCCGAAATATAAGAAGATATGAGTGGAGGACACTGGGAATATCTCCAATATAGATTTACTGATGTTGCGGATGACATTAGAAAACTTATAGATCAGAACGGCAAGGAAAAAACTCAGGATGAGCTAAAATATAGCTATGTGAGTGAGGAGTGGCTGGAAAAATATCCGGGTGATAGATTTCATTATAAGTATTCGGACGAGATGTTAGAAAAGTTCAGAGAGGGTCTTAAGCATATAGAAATTGCACAGATCTATATGCAAAGACTTGACTGGCTGCTATCTGGGGATGATGGTGATGAATCATTTATGAGTAGATTAGATGAAGATTTAAAAAAATTAGAAAATGAAAACATACGAGGATAAAATAAAGGAAACCATCGATGGTATTTGCGAGGAACACAAATTGGCAAAGCCAATCACTGTGCCCTCTGCAGGTAAGCTAATCTATCAATATAGGGGAATTGATACTGCAATTGAATTATTCGAGGGAGCTGCTAATGAAACTAAGTCTAATGTATTTAGATCCTCAGCATTTGAAGCAACTTTGGAAGCTATATTAATGCCAATTAAAACCGGAATAAAATGGGAATTAGATACAAAGAACAAAAAATAGTTACCTGGAAAGGTGATTATCACGATACCAATTCTGAAACCTTTGCTGACTATTTGAGACTTGAAGCGGAAGATGGCTGGGATGTTCACTTAATAGAACCAACTTCTTTTAGTAATGATCCATATGGTCCAAATAAGCTTCTTATGGCTGTAGTAATATTTAGAAAATATGAATAATTTAGATAAACAATACACATCATTGCTTCAGGATATTATAGATAATGGGATAACTGAGGAGAAACTTTTGGACATAAAGATATACACGGAAAAAAGAATCCAAATGATTAGACAAGAGGAGGAAGATGAAATCAAGAGGAAAAACTCAGTAAAAAATAAAACT
>Ga0075163_10002575_pt1 | contig 24363 bp, 24 predicted proteins | sample JI1023141ADNA_FD_71478 | JGI IMG/M metagenome (GOLD analysis project Ga0075163, IMG submission 71478) | Wastewater effluent complex algal communities from Wisconsin, to seasonally profile nutrient transformation and Carbon sequestration -... | ecosystem: Engineered > WWTP > Effluent > Algae... | reverse complement strand
GTACGCGCAAGATTGCTTTCCAGGACCCGTTCGATCCCGATCTGTTTCGCCAAGGTGTTCAGCTGGGTGCGGCTCACCAACTTGCTGCGCATACGCGTCAGGAAGCCTTCTCCTTTATCGGGATAGGTGCTGAAGAGCATGTCCCCGATGATCGCGTCCAGGACGGCATCGCCAAGGAACTCCAACCGTTCGTTGTCGGGGAGGTCCGGCCGATCGTCCGCCACGGCGCTCACATGGCGAAGGGCCTGTCGGTACAATGGCAGATCGCCTGGTGTGAGACCAAGGACCTGGCGGCACCATGCGCGCACCTTCCGTTCCTCGGGGTTGCGCGCGCGGTTGAAAAGGCTGCTGATCAAGGCGGACTACCGGTACTTGCGGAAGATCACCGACGTGTTGTGGCCACCGAATCCGAACGTATTGCTCATGGCGGCGTTCACCGTGCGCTTCTGCGCCGTGTTGAAGGTGAAGTTCAACTTCGGATCGATCTCGGGATCGTCCGTGAAATGGTTGATCGTTGGCGGCACGATATCCGAATAAACCGACATGATCGCGGCAAGACCTTCCACCGCGCCTGCACCGCCGAGCAAGTGCCCGGTCATGCTCTTGGTGGCACTGATGTTCAGCTTGTAGGCATGCTCGCCGAAGAGGCGCTGGATCGCCTTCACCTCTTGTGGATCACCGATGGGCGTACTGGTGCCGTGGGTATTGATGTAGTCGATCTCCGTCGGCACCAGACCGGCATCCTTCAGTGCATGCTTCATGCACAGCTCTGCTCCCAGGCCATCGGGGTGCGGAGCGGTGATGTGGTAGGCATCGCTGCTCATGCCACCACCGATCACCTCGGCATAGATGCGCGCACCGCGGGCCAGTGCATGCTCAAGATCCTCAAGGATGATGGCTGCCCCACCCTCTCCGAGTACGAAGCCGTCGCGGTCCTTGTCGTATGGACGTGATGCGGTTGCCGGATCATCATTGCGCGTGCTCATCGCGTGCAGCGCGTTGAACCCCCCCACGCCTGCTTCGTAGATCGCCGCTTCGCTACCACCGGTAACAACAGCCACACACGTGCCCAACCGGATGTAGTTGAAGGCATCGATCATGGCATTATTGCCGCTGGCGCAAGCGCTGGCCGTAACATAGCTCGGCCCGTGAAGGCCGTGGCGCATCGTAATAAGGCCCGCTGCGCTGTCCGCTATCATCTTGGGGATGAAGAACGGATTGAAACGCGGTGTGCCATCACCTCTTCCGTAGGCGATGCACTCATCTTGGAACGTCTTCAGCCCACCGATACCGCTACCCCAAATGGCGCCCATTCGTTCTCGGTCCACCTTCGCCATGTCCAATCCGCTGTCGGTGATGGCCTCGTCGGCGCACACAACGGCGAACTGGGTATAGGGGTCCATCTTCCGGGCCTCCTTGCGATCAAGGAAATCCTCGGGATTGAAACCCTTCACCTCGCAGGCGAACCGGGTCTTGAACTTACTGGCGTCGAACCGCGTGATGGGCGCAGCTCCGCTACGGCCGCTCACCAGGCCCTCCCAGTACTCCTTGTGGGTGTTCCCGAGGGGAGTGAGCGCGCCCAGACCGGTGACGACCACACGTCTGAGCTCCATGCGTTACGAGCGTTACTTCGCGTTCTTCTCCACGTAGTCCACAGCCTGACCCACGGTCTGGATCTTCTCGGCCTGGTCATCGGGGATCGCGATGTTGAATTCCTTTTCGAACTCCATGATGAGTTCGACGGTATCGAGGCTGTCAGCGCCAAGGTCGTTGGTGAAGCTCGCTTCTGGCGTGACCTCGCCCTGATCTACTCCGAGCTTATCCACGATGATTGCGATGACCCTTGACTTGATATCCGACATGTCCGTGCGTTATTGGTTGAACAGGGTGCAAAGGAAAGACATTTTCGATACGCACAACCCGGGCATACAAAGGGTATTTCACCACGTGCCGCTCCCTCCGGATATTCATGGGGGCTGTGGGTATCAAGGAGTAAGCTCATTTCGCCCGGAATAGTTCCCGTATCAGCCCCATCCACGGTGCATCTTCGCACCATGGTGCGCATCGCCATTTTAGCTTCCGGGAACGGGAGCAATGCCCAACGGCTGATGGACCATTTTCAAGGCCATCCGCACTCTCGGGTTGTTCTTGTGGGGTGCGACAAGCCTCTGGCTGGCGTGGTCCAGCGGGCTTGGGACAGCGGAGTGTCCTGCTATCTCTTCAATAGCGCCCTTCTTCGGAATGGGACCCTGCAGCAGGAACTGATCGGCCAACAGGTCGACCTTATCGTGTTGGCCGGTTTCCTACGCTTGGTCCCGGCCGAATTGGTGCGTGCATTTCCGGATCGGATCATCAACATCCACCCAGCCTTATTGCCGAAATACGGTGGTAAGGGCATGTACGGTCACCATGTCCACGAGGCGGTGATCGCGGCGAAGGAAGACGAGAGCGGCATTACCATCCACTACGTGAACGAACGGTTCGACGAGGGTGGGCACATTGCGCAGTTCAAGTGTCCCGTGCTTGCCAGCGATACGCCCGATACGCTCGCGGCGAGGATCCACGAGTTGGAGCATGCGCATTTCCCGGATGTTGTTGAGGGGCAAGTTGCGCTACTGGCTGCTGGCCTTTAGCTGCTGGCTCCTTATCGACGACGACCAAGATGTCACGCTTTGCCACAGCGGTGCTGGCGAAACCCAAGCGGTCGGCACCAACATGCCAGCAGCCAAAGGCCAATAGCTAGAGGCGCATTCGCAACCTTTGCCCCATGTTCGACCTCGCCCAGATCGGCAAAGCCTTCCTGATCCTCTTCGCGGTGATCGATGTGGTGGGCAGCATCCCGCTCGTGCTGCAAGTTCGTCAGAAGGCCGGCAAGATCTATCCCGCGCGCGCTGTGCTCGTCAGCTTGGGCATCATGGTCACCTTTCTTTTCCTGGGCGAAGGCATCCTCGGCATACTGGGTATCGATGTGCGCTCGTTCGCGGTGGCCGGTGCGTTGGTCTTGTTCTTCATCGCGCTGGAGATGATCCTCGGCGTGCGCTTGTTCAAGGAAGACCTTTCGGCCCCGGGCCTCACGGATGGCAAGGACGACAACAAGGTGTACAGTGTGGTACCCCTCGCCTTTCCGGTGATCGCTGGTGCCGGTAGCATCACCACCATTCTCTCCTTGCGCGCCGAGTTCGCATCCGTGAATATTCTCGTCGCCATCCTATTGAACATGATCCCGGTGCTGCTCGTGTTGCTGCTCACTTCGCGCATCGAGCGATTGCTGGGTCGCGTTGGGTTGATCGTTATCAAAAAGGCCTTCGGCGTGATCCTGCTTGCCATCGCGGTGAAGCTGTTCGCGGCGAACATCACGCAGTTGTTCCCGAACCAATGAAGATCACCATCCATACCGATGGTGCAGCAAGCGGCAATCCCGGCCCCGGCGGCTACGGTGCTGTGCTGGAAAGCGGCAAGCACCGCAAGGAGATCTGGGGCGGCTACCGGATGACCACGAACAACCGCATGGAGTTACTGGCTGTCATCGCAGCGTTGGAAGCGTTGAAGAGCCCCGGAATGGACGTGACCGTGGTGAGCGACAGCAAGTATGTGGTGGATGCCGTGGAAAAAGGCTGGCTCTTCGGTTGGGAGAAGAAAGGCTTCGCTAAAATGAAGAACCCCGACCTGTGGCGCCGGTTCCTTCCGGCCTACCGCAAGCATAAGGTGAAATTCCAATGGATCCGTGGGCACAGCGGCCATCCGCTGAACGAGCTCTGCGATCAGTTGGCCGTCGCCGCGCGGAACCAAAGTGTGCTGGCGGTGGATGAGGGGTACGAGGCACAGCCCAGCACGTTGCTCTGATCGCTCCCATATCTTCGCTCGCCTTCACCCGCACCCAACCCATGGCCAAACTGTACGCCACCGTCAACGCCAAGGAAGATTCCATTGTCCTGGAGCGCTCCTCGCCCTCTGCGCCGTGGACACCCGCCGGCGAAGGCTCTGCCGACCTTGTCCGCACCGGGGCGTCCACCTTCAGTTTTGTGCGCAACGGACGCAGCCACCGCGTACTGGTACTGAAGGAGGACAAGGAGAACGGAACTGTTCGCCTGCGGGTCGGCGCACACACCTACACCGTGCAGTTGCAGGACGACCGCTCGCGCCTGATGCAAACGCTCGGCTTGGACAAGACGGCCACCAAAGTGAAGGAGATCAAGGCACCGATGCCGGGCATGGTGCTCAACATCCTGGTGAAGCCCGGAGATGCGGTGAAGAAGAACGATCCCATCCTCGTGCTGGAAGCAATGAAGATGGAGAACATGATCAAGGCGCCGGGCGATGCGACCGTGAGCGTCGTGCATGCCGAGAAGGGCAAGGCGGTAGAGAAGGGCCAGTTGCTGGTGAGCTTCGGTTAGGCCGTTCACAGCATTTCACACCCCTCGCGGGACATTCTGGCTCACGCTGCCCCTACCTTCGGGCATGGACCGCAAACAATTCCTTTCCCGCTCGCTCAAGGCATCCGTTGGCGCTTTGATCGCCGGACCCGTTCTCGCAAAGGCCGCTTCGTGCACTAGTCCTGATGGATCGGAGAGCACTAACACAACAACACCGGAAGCGCCGCTGCCATCAGGTCTTCAACTCGCGCAGATCGCCTTGCCGTATGGCTATGCTGCACTGGAGCCCTCCATTGATGCGCAGACCATGGAGATCCATTACACCAAGCACCATGCGGCGTACGTGAAGAACGTGAACGAGGCGATCGTGGCAGAAGGAGTTGCAGCAGCCGACGAGACCGAACTGCTCTCGACCGTGGGCAAATACAGCCCGAAGGTGCGTAACAACGCAGGTGGTGTGTGGAACCACAATTTCTTCTGGCAGGTGATGGGCCCTGGCGGAAAGGGCGCACCGGAAGGAAAGGTCCTGGATGCGCTCAATGCGGGTTTCGGCGACTTCGAGAAGTTCAAAGCAGCCTTTACGGATGCGGGCATGAAACGCTTCGGCAGCGGGTGGGCCTGGCTTCTGGAGCAGGATGGAAAGCTCGTGATCGGTTCAACACCCAACCAGGACAACCCGCTGATGGACGTTAGCGAGTTGAAAGGAAAGCCCTTGCTGGCCCTCGATGTATGGGAGCACGCCTACTACCTCAAATACCAGAACAAGCGCAACGATTACGTGGCGGCTTGGTGGAATGTGGTGAATTGGGACGAGGTGGCGAAGCGGATTGCTTGATCAGCCCTCCACCAGCTCGATATCGAAATCCACCAGTTCCACGAACTGCTGGATGCGCTCGTCGATGTCCTCGCGGCTCACTTCCAACAGGCGTTCAATGCCGAACTTCTCGCAAGTGAAGCTGGCCATGGCGCTGCCCACGATGATGGCGCGCTTCAGGTTGTCGAAGCTGTGGTCTTTCGTACGTGCCAGATAACCGATGAAGCCACCGGCAAAGGTGTCACCAGCGCCGGTCGGGTCGATCACATCTTCCAACGGCAGGGCGGGTGCGAAGAACACGCGGCCTGCACCGAAGAGCAGCGCACCGTGTTCGCCCTTCTTCACCACCAGGTATTTCGGCCCCATGGCAAGGATCTTCGAAGCGGCCTTCACCAAGCTGTGCTCGCCGCTCAGCTGGCGTGCTTCGGCATCGTTGATGGTGAGGATGTCCACGCGGGCGATCACCTCCTTCAGCTTCTCCATGGCGCTGTCCATCCAGAAGTTCATGGTGTCCATCACCACCAAGGCTGGACGCTGGTCCATTTGGTCCAGCACCTTGCCTTGCACAGTGGGGTCCAGGTTGCCGAGCATCACGTACGGCGCTTTGCGATAGGCGGCTGGTAGCTTCGGGTCAAGGTCCAGCAACACATTGAGGCGCGTCTCCAGCGTATCGCGCGTGTTCATGTCGTAGTGATAGCGGCCGGCCCAGAAGAAGCTCTCCTTGCCTTTCAAGACCTCCAACCCTTCCAAGTCGACGCCACGATCGCGGAGCTGCTGCATCACGGGCTCGGGGAAGTCGTCTCCCACCACGCTCACGAGCCCCATCTTCTCCAGGAATACGGAAGCCGCAATGGAGATATAAGTGGCAGCACCGCCCACGGTCTTCTCGGCCACGCCGAAAGGAGTTTCAATGCGGTCGAAAGCGACGGTGCCTACGGTGATGAGTTGCATGGGGTGTTGGGCGTTGGGCTACTTCTGTAAACAAAGAAAGCCGCTTGTGCGGCTCTCTCACTTGCTCCCCGGGCTGGACTTGAACCAGCGACCCCATGATTAACAGTCATGTGCTCTAACCAGCTGAGCTACCAGGGAAGGTACCCGTTAAGGGACGGCAAAAGTAGCAGGATCGGGGATATCCACCAACACGCGACACACCTTTGCCCGCACGTGCCCCCCGCCCCGCCTCCCCGTTGGAAAACCGCCATTTTGGTCTCGATCACCATTTAACCCGGCTCTTACGCTACTGCTCTGGCTTGCAGATCCACTACTAGTGCGGTTGCGGTTGCTGCTCCGCACACTGGTCCTGACCGGTCTCCTTGTCCCCCTCTTGGTCTTTGTCCCCTTCGTTCAGAAGCGGTTGAGAACTTGGTTGCACCCGGGGTCGATCACCGGGCAGCTTTTTGGCCTTGGAGTGCGTCCAGTAGACATCAACACCAGTCCCATGCGCCTACTCATCGCCACCCTCCTGACCCTTTCTTCCCTCGGATCTTCCGCCCAGCCCGGGTCCTGCGATGACCTGGTAGCCTGTTACACCCCTCTGCTCGGAGGGGGTAACGTGGTTTCCTTCAACAGTTGCACCCAGCCAGGGACCAATACGCAGTATGTGTGGCACTTCGGGGACGGTGCGACCGGCTCTGGGGCTTCACCGATCCATATGTACACAGCACCGGGCACATACACCGCTTGCCTTGTGGCGTATTGGAACAATTGCGTGGAGGAATTCTGCCTGCCCGTAGTGGTAGAGGGTGGCGACCCCTGCGCGAACCTCCTTGCTTGTTTCGAGACCGATCACCTGCAGGGGAACGCCTACTTGTTCACCAACTGCTCTTCGGCCTTGGGTGATGGCGATTTCGTGTGGCACTTCGGCGACGGCAGCTCCAGCACATCCATGAATGCCGACCATCTATTCCAAGCCCCGGGTACCTACGAGGTCTGCCTGGTGGCCGCATGGGGTGATTGTACCGATGAGGTCTGCCATTCGGTGGTCGTTGAAGGTGGTGACCCCTGCGCCGGTTTCGAGGCCGGGTTCGCCTTCCTGACTTCCGGTGGTGGCTTTCAGTTCAGCAACACATCCACCGGCTTGGGTGACCAGACAACATGGTATTGGAGCTTCGGCGATGATACGCACAGTGACAATGCTCAACCTTTCCACGAGTTTCCCGAGCCGGGGACCTACACCGTTTGCCTGGCTGTCACAACGATCCATATCGGCCCCAATGGTGCTGCAACAACGTGTACCGATGACTATTGCGCCCCTGTGACCGTCCAAGGCGGAGGCGAGTGCAACGGCTTGGTCGCCTGCTTCGAGGCGTTACCATTGGAGAATGGTGTTTACCTCTTCGACAACTGTTCCACGGATCCCATCCCGGCGCAATACGTTTGGGAATTCGGGGATGGTGGAACGAGTACGAACAATTCACCGGACCATGCCTTCCTGCCCGGCACGTATACCGTATGCTTGACCGTGTATTGGGGCAATTGTGTGGATGAAACCTGTACGACCATCACCGTGGGCGGGGATCCCTGCGAAGGATTCAACGCCTGCTTCGTGACCAACTACCTGCAACAGCCTGGCGCGTTCTTCTTTGATAACTGTACCGAAGGTCAAGGCAACGCACAATTCGTGTGGGACTTTGGTGATGGCGGCAGCAGCACTGGCACCAACGTGGACCATGTGTACCAAGCGAACGGCAACTATACGGTCTGTCTCACCGCGTACTACGGCAACTGTTCCGACAGCACCTGCGTAGGCGTTGTCGTGAGCGATGTCGGTGACTTCTGCGATGATCTGGTCGCCTGCTTCGAACCACAGCCGTTCGAGAACGGGGCCTACTTCTTCTCGAACTGCTCGCAACTCCTGCCCATCAACATTCCAGCTTACTACCTCTGGGATTTCGGGGATGGCTCTACGAGTGACAACGCCCAGCCTGATCATGCTTTTGCACCCGGTACGTACACCGTTTGCCTCACTGTGACACATGGCGATTGCGTGGACAGCACATGCACCACCATCAGTGTTGGTGGCGGTGACCCGTGCGATCAATTGCAAGCGGACTTCACCTCCACGCCGAACGGTCTGGCCGTCCAGTTCATCAGTACGACCGCCGGGCCGTCGCCTCAAAGCACATTCTCGTGGACCTTTGGGGATGGCAGCACCGGCTCTGGCCCCAACCCTATACATGAGTATGCTGTGCAGGGTATTTATGAGGTGTGCTTGCGCGTGGAGAGCATCTACGCGTTCCCTGGCCAACCGGTGGTGACCTGCGTGGACGAGATCTGCTACGATGTTGATGCGGGCTTCTCGAACGCGTGCGAGGGACTCGTGGCCTGTTTCGAGCCGCTTCCGTTCGAGAACGGGGCATATCTGTTCGAGAATTGCTCCCAACCCCTGGACATCATCATTCCACCGAGCTATCTCTGGGACTTCGGTGATGGTACGACCAGTGACGAGGTACAGCCCGATCATGCATTTGCGCCCGGCATCTACACCGTTTGTCTAACGATGACACAGGGCAATTGCGTGGACGAGATCTGCCACACGATCACGGTGATCAGCGGCCCCGGCTGCGACCCGAACTATGCATCGGAATTCACTTGGACAGCACAAGGCACAGCCGTGGTGTTCGTAGCAACGGTCAACCTGCCCACGGTCGGTTACATCTGGCATTTCGGTGATGGCTCGGAAGAGGGCTACGGCAACATCATCACGCACCTGTATGAGCCGCCCGGCCCGTACGAGGTGTGCCTGGATGCTTGGTACTGGAACCAAGCCACACAGGATACCTGCTGGGCCTACCGCTGTCACCTCGTGGATCCCTTCAACATCGTGAACGCTGTGCCGGATATCGCTGCGGCTGATATCACCGTTTTCCCGGTGCCTGCGCGTGATATGCTAACCGTTTCGGGACTGCCCACTAGTGCAACGCTGCGTTTGTTCGCTGCCGATGGCCGCTTGGTGTTGACCGAACGCGCGACCTCGACCACGCATCAGGTGCAAGTAGCGGGGCTTGCGAGCGGAACATACGTGCTGCGCATCGATGCTGGCGAACGCGGGATGTACCGAAGGGTGGCGGTTGAGTAACGCTGACGACCTAACATAAAGAAGCGCCTTGCGGGTAGCCGTTGGGCGCTTCTTCGTAGTGTGGCATAACCCGCTGCGCCGCTGGAATGCGCTTGTACCACGAGCAAGGGATCAGACTGACAAGAAATATAGACCGACCCTGATCAGACCTATACCGGCTCTGGATTTGCCAAGGCCGACCTGAACGGCAGAGCCTCACCTGCTATTCCACAATACTGCTGTAGCTCATTTTGCGAAAGGACCACCCCACGAAACGAAATTGGAATGTCCTTGATGAATGGTATATCAATTGACTCGAGATAGACCTGTCGAATTGCGATGTCGTGTACGTCATAGTGATCCTCTATTCGTCCACCGCTCAATTTAATAAGTTCCATGCTTGCCCTTATCACAACTTCGCGCTGGCTGATGAGCCTGTTCTCTTCAAGGTGTGCTACTTGACCATACTGTTCGACACGAACACTGACAAACTCGCTTCTGTCGATGTCGAGCCGATTAGCCTTCCATACAGGCTTCCGTGAATTCCTCTCCTCCGTCCAGTCATTCCCTACCAACCCTGCTTCCTTTGCCTGGGGTACCACGAACGACAAGTTGGCTAGGTCAGTATTCAATCTCGTCCACCGGTGTTTCCCTTTTGTTGAAGGCGAAGAATATATTCTGAATGGGTTGAGGATCGGGGCGTTTCTTCCAAAAAAGCCCTCGGCCAAGTTTCCTCCTTCCCCATTATACACGGTCAGGAAGAGCTGGGGTAACCATCCCTCAGGAGTGCAATCAAATAGGACTGCGCAAGCCTTCCCCAGGCCACATTCGAGATCGAACTCGTAAGCACAAATACTGAAGTTCTCTGCCATCAGTTGGTTGGATCAATTCAGTCCTCGGCGGACAAGCGCTCCAGCATAAGACCCGCTACTCCCCCACGTCATACACGAACCGATACCCTGGCACTCCGCGCTGCCCGGCCAACTCTTCAGCCGTTCCGTCACGGAAACGAACGCGATCGGCGGTAACGCCTTCGGCCAAAAGGATTTGCATGACGTGTTCGCGGCGTGCGGCTTCCAGATCTGCGGCGATGCGTTGCGCGGCCTCGGTACCGATGATGGAAAGACAGCGCTCGTGCATGCTCTTGGCGGCGATCGTTGCGGTGCGTCCTTCCACGTAAGCGGTGAACGCACTATCGCGCGAGCCTAGTTCGGCGATGCGCGTGCTGTCCGCGCCATCGATGGCTGCTTTATCAGCGAAGAGGAACGTCTTCTTGGTTTCGAAAATAGCCACCTCCTGCATTTCCAATTGGGTATCCACGATGGGCACCAGGTCCAGCTGCAGTTCCGATTTCGACTTCATGGCCGACGCCACCTGCGATAAAGTCTTGCGCTGCGTCTTGTCCGGCGCGCCCTGCAGGTAGGTGAAGCGTACGCGCTCCAGGTCTTCTTCGTCCACACCCTCGAATGTGCGCGTCAACAGTTTGCCGGGAGCGGTAACGGCTTTCATGAGCAGGTCCTTGAAGATCTTCCAGACGATGGGCCATGCTTTGAACTCCGGATCCTTCAGATCGCCTTTCACGGGTACATCCAATTCCACCACGCCTTTGGCATCCTTCAACAGTCCGGCGGCCAACCGAAGCGGCAGCACATAGATCTCGGGGTCGTGCTCTTCCACCTTCTTACCCACTTTCAACTTGTCGATGTGCAGCCTGTTCTGCGAATCCAGTTGGCCATCGACAACGATGGTCTTCGTCACGTACCGCAGCAGACCATCTTCCAGCGGATGCGCGCCATACCAGCGTCCGTAGGCATCGAGGTGGTTCAGGGCGAGATCATCCACCTCCATGTTCACCGTCACGTTGCGGATGTTCATTGGGTCGAAGGTGGCGTCGGCCTTCAGCTTTCCAGTTTCTTGCAACACCGCACTGGCGGTTACGCGCCCAGCTTCTTGTTCACTCGTGAATGGGTTGGCCGTCATGTTGATCGCCGAGATCGCGTAGTGGAACGGTTGTGCCGGTGTGTGGTCCTCGAAGTCGACGGAGCTGTTCAAGAGCGCCAATTTCTTCGCGGTGTAGTCGCTCGCAACGATCTGTTGGCCGAGGTAGCTCAGGTAATCAGCGAGCATCACGAACACGTTGCTTTCGCTGGCTTGCAATTGTGTGGTCACGGAATCAGTTCCGGCCACGGCGGTCGAATCCATCTTCAACAAACGCGTCCAATTGTCACTGCCATCAGCGAGCATCACGAAGCGCAGATCACCACCATCCAGGATCACATCGCCCACTTCCACGTGTTGGTCCTTCGCGCGCAGCGTATCCAGGCGCGCGCTCGTTTTCTTCAATGCCAACAGGTTATCGCCGTTCGGGTCCGTCAGCTTCACATCACGCAGGTCCAGTTTTCCGCTGACGAAAAGGCTGGTGGTGTCGATATATGTATCCAGCAGATGCAGGTCCACGTCCATGGAACCACTGAAGCTCTTGCAACTGAAAAAGTCCTGGAGATAAGGCAGGGTCTGGGCAAGGTTGAACGAACGCAACTGCGCATCGATCCCGTATTGCGACTTCTCCGTGTCGATCATGAAACCGCCGTTCATGCGGCCTCCCTCGTTCAGGTCGAAGCCCAGGCCGAAGTCCATGCGCGCGCTTTGCGATGAGATGAGCGTACACGTTGCTTTCAAATTCTTCAACCCCAAGGGCGAGGCGAGCACATCGCTGTTGTAATCGATGCGGCCATCTCTCAATTCGATGTCCGCCATGCTGAAACGCACCGTCACTGAGGTATCCGGTGCGGCCTCTTCATCGCCACCGAGTTCCATCAGATCACTGAAGTTGAAGCGATCGCCTTTCTGCACGATGTGGAAATAGGGCGACTCGATGCGCAGTCCGGTGAACCGCCAGTTGTTCTGCTGGAAACCCTTCCACAAGTTGCTGCGCACGCTGATGTCCTTCCATGAAACAAAGACCTTGTCGCTTTTCGGTTCGTAGCACGTAACACCAGTAACGGCGTACCGGAACGTGAACGGATTGAGGATGATACGGTCGATGGTGATTTTGCGATCGATCCACTCCTCGCTGTGTGTTTCGATATAGCGCTTCAGGATGTATGGCAACAGGAAGGCGACCAACAGAAGGAGTGCCAAAAGCACGCCGCCCCATACGGTCAGGCGGCGTTTCCAACGGCGGGGCTTGGCGGGTTCTTCGGGCATGAGAGCTTTGGGTGGTACCACCCCCAAACACGAAGCGGCCCCGAAATATCGGGACCGCTTCCTATTCAGTGTGTCGTTATGTGCTTACGCGGCTGCTTCCGACTTGCTGGGCAGCAACTGGAAGTCGTTCATCACCACTTCGGTGATATAGCGCTTGGTGCCGTCCTTGGTCTCGTAGCTGCGGTGTACCAAGCGGCCCTCCAGCGCTACGGGAGAACCTTTCCGTAGCATCTTTTCCACGGCTTCGGCCGTTGTGCCCCAGGCCACCACGGTATGCCATTGTGTGTCAGTAACGCGCTCGCCGCTGGCATTGCGGTAGCTGTCGTTGGTGGCCACGGAGATGCGGGCCACTTTGCGCCCCTTGGCGATCTCCCGCACTTCAGGATCGAATCCGAGGTTGCCGATCAGGTGTACTTTGTTCTTCAGCGTGTTCATGGGACTTGGGTTTTGGGTTTGACTTTTCGTTACGCCGAACGATGCTGATACCGAACGACGATGCAAACGTTCACCGACCGATGAAGCTTAGTCGGTCGAAAAGCGCTTGTAGTCGTTCATACGTGTTTGTCGAACTTCGGCTGTCGTTTGTTGGACGGTCTTGAGGGCCTCATGAACCACCCGGCCCGCAAGGGTTCCGGCGTACCTTGGGGGTGCCCGATCCTCAGGCAGCGTTCCTCCCAGTGGTGCTGTCTAGTGGTCGGAAAGGCCTTTCCAGGTTGCCAGAATTAACGGAACGCGAGCTCGTCCAGGGTTGCTTGGACGGGGACCGGCGGTGTCAGGAATCCCTGTACTCCCGGTACGCACGGCGTATGTACGCTGTGTGCCTGCGCTATGCCCGTCACCAGCTCGAGGCCCAGGACCTGATGCAGGAGGGTTTCATACGGGTGTATGAGAAGTTGTCGGCGTTCCGCATGGAAGGGTCCTTGGAAGGTTGGGTCAGGCGTATCATGGTACACACCGCGATCAATCACTACCGGAAGAAGGCGTTCCAGATGGAGCGTTTCGGCTTGGAGCATCTGCCAGAAGAGCCCGTCTCGGCCATGGCCTTGGACAACCTCGGCGAGAAGGAGCTGTTGGCGCTGATCGCTGAGCTGCCCGAGGGTTATCGGCACGTATTCAATCTCTACGCGATCGAAGGCTTCGACCATGCCGAGATCGCAAGCATGCTGGGGTGCGGCGAAAGCACCTCCCGAAGTCAACTATCCAAAGCGCGGAGCTTCCTCCAAGCGCGCATCGAACGAAAAGACGTACTGCATCATGCGGGAAAAACATCCCATTGACGAACGATTCCGGCAGGCCCTGTACAACAGGGAGGCTGACCCACCCGAAGCGGTGCGCGCCGCTTTGGGCGCACACTTGGGTTGGAGCACTGCACCACGGGCCGGTGGTTCTTGGTGGTCCTTGGCGATCGTCGCTGTCGGACTCTTCGGCACCGGCGCAGCGTTTTGGGCTTGGCAGGGTGCTGCGAGTTCAACAGCTATGAACGGCGAACACCGGGTTGCTGAACAGCGGATCGAAGCCAGTGGTGTTCCAACAAACGAAGCCGCACCTGTCGCGTCATCCGCCTCGGGAAATCCTTTAGCACCAGTGGATCCCGTAGCAGGATCGACAACAAACACGAACAGCGCGATTCCAGGGCAGCTTGGCATTATCACCGAAAGCACCTCGGCAGGAAGCGGCAATGCACTGACCGAATCCTCTGATCAAGCTGCGGCCAGCACATTCGGAACAGTAAGAACGAGTGTTTCTGTGGATCCTTCAAAGAGAAGTGCCCTGGCCGTACGACCGAATACTCGATCGGCAGGAACATCATTCGGCATTAGCGCAACATCAGCGGCTTCAAACAGTCCGGACCCCGATGGCGTTCCTCCAGAAGGCCCCCCCCCTGCCGAAGCCCAGGGATCAACGCTAAATGGTCCGGAGCCTCTGGCAATTGTTCGGGAAGACGATCATACTTCCCAAGGCCAAGACCTCCGCCCGGTCATGATGGATCCATTGCACATCGCGCAGGATGCTCTGGTGCCCAACGGCACGCCCATCACCAAGGCCCTTCCGCCGAACTATGTGTTGCCATCCGGTACCTGGTGGATCGGTCCGTACATCGGGGTCGGCACCGTACGAGGCACCTGGAAAGGCGCGGATGCTGATGCCCTTCGGGAAGCTGAACAGTGGCGATCCACTGCACAGGCCGGATTGCTCGTTGGGCGCGATTGGCGCAGTGGTTGGGGTGTTTCCGCCGGACTCGGTCTAGCACGCGTACGAAGCGCTTTCCATCATGAGGATGCCACGGAGTGGTCATCTGTCGTGGATGTTGATACCACATGGGGCACGACCATGCATACCAGCGGTGACATCCTGTACTCCTGGCAGATCGACTCGCTAACTGAGGAACTGCCTAGCGGGTTCGTGCGGAAGGATGCACGAAATCTCTACACCGCCATTCAGGTGCCGGTCCTATTGTCTTGGCACGCTGATGCACGACGCCTTCGGTACGGAGCCTTCGGTGGTATTACCGCATGGGTCCCCGCGCAACGCAGGGGACTTACGCTAGTGCGGTCGCAACAGGATATTCCACCAACGACCCTCGCGTTGCAGGACCCGAAAGTGAACGACCGGTTCAGTACGCAGGTCCATGGGGTGGCGGGCCTCAGTGTTGGATATACGATCATCGAACAACTAAGTGCCTATGCCGAACCGATGATATCCGCACCGCTATTCTCCTTCGATGGAGGTAGCGCGCCGTGGTTGACCCGTCCAATTCTCCAGTTCCGCATTCAATATGAGCTTCGTTCCCAAGGCCACTGATCGCGCTAAGGTGCTTCTGCTGGGCCTGCTTGGTTGTGGGTCGGTACAGGGGCAGAGCCAAGCGCTCTGTGATGTGCTGCTGCGTCCAGCATTCAACTATTCCACTGATGGGCTGGCCTTGCTCGTGGCCGATAGCTCCACCACCTTCGGCCTCCTGGCCAACAGCTCATGGGATTTCGGCGACGGCACGGGCGAAGGGTTGACACCGCAACATCTGTATGAAGAGCCCGGGACGTATGATGTTTGCCTGACCTTGACATCCACGACGCTCGCTTGCTCAAGCACGTACTGTCGGCGTATCACCGTGCCTCTGGATAATTGTGGCGGCGCCGTGGACGCCCATTTCATTTGGCAATTCGCTGGTCTGAATTCCGCCGGTATCATGGACGCATCGGTCGTGGCATTCAGCGGAGAGCGCCTTTGGGAGTTCGGCGATGGAGGCACCAGTAGCGAAGTAGCCCCGGCCCATACATGGTCATTACCAGGACCTCACTTCGTTACGCTCACACATACACAAGGCGAATGCACGGCCACATACGGCGAATGGGTGGAGGTGGATGGTAATGCCGGCACATGCGGACCGGACCTCTTCGTGGATTTCACTACGCAGGTGGTGGATCAACAAGTGGCGTTCGAACCGAGTATCGCCACCACCACTTTGTTCCCGTTCGCCTCGATATGGTCGTACGGTGATGGAAACGTTGATACAACGCTGTTCGCCGATCACCATTACGCAATGGCCGGCCGCTACCAGACGTGCTTGCTGGTTGGGGCATTGGGAATACAGGAACAGGATACATGCTTCTCCTTGGTGTGCCACACCTCGGAGGTAGTGGCTGTGGTCGGTTTGGATGAGCGCGCCGCAGGAGCTCTTTCCATCTGGCCCAATCCATTCGTTTCGGACGTTCGCGTTTCCGTACCGGAAGCATCCGGACCGGTGTCCTTGAGGCTTCTTGATGGCTTGGGCCGTGTTGTGCTCCAAAAGGGCGGTACGGGTTCTGGAGTATTGTACCTCGATGCCCCTCAGCTTCCGGATGGGGCGTACATCGTGGAGGTCATGACACAGGACAACCGATATCGCAGATCGGTCATAAAGGTCCGTGAATGAAGAACGCCCGCCGATGCATCGGCGGGCGTTCTTGCAGTAACATAGGCTGGATCAAGCCCGTTCCGCCTTGCTCCCGAGTAGCTGGAATTCGCTGAGCACGACCTCGGTGCTGTAGCGCTTCTCGCCCTCCTTGCTTTCATACGAGCGCTGCACCAGCCGACCTTCGATCACCAATCCACTACCCTTCCGCACCAGCGTGGCCAGCACCTCGGCCTGCTTACCCCATGCTACGACCGGGTGCCATTGGGTGGTCTCCTTCCATTCGCCATCTGCGCCTTTGTACTTCTCGTTCGTGGCCAACCGGAGACGTAGCATGGCTTGGCCACCGGCGAGGTTCTTGAGTTCGGGGTCGTTGCCCAGGTTACCGATCAGCTGCACTTTGTTCTTCATTGAGGTATTCATCGTGGTCTGTGTTTGGAATTGTTGTTGTTGTCCGGGGCAAAGCACGGGGCACTCCTGTTCCGGATCCGGTCGACTGTCATTTACAGGCGTTTACAAGTGTTCGTTGTCATTTGTTGGGCGGCTATTGGTGTGGGTGCCGTGCCTCTGTTTCCTATCTTGTGCCGCCCGAATAGCATGGGCAATTTCCCGCAAGGAACCCGATACCGATGAGCCAAACGACCAGTAAGATCCTTGTGCCTACCGATTTCACCAAGGTGGCCGATTGTGCGATCAACCATGCGATGACCGTGGCCGGGCGCACCGGGGCGGCTGTATATCTGTTGCACGTGGTGGATAAACAGGCCCATGCCGAGGAGACGCGGCAGAAGCTGGAGATCGAGGCCGCGCGCGCGCGCAACTGGAATGACAAGGTGACTGTAACGCCTTTGGTGCGCGTCGGCTCCATCTACGAGGACATCGGCGATGCCGCCGCAGAGATCGGCGCTGGGCTCATCATCATGGGCACGCACGGTATGCGGGGCATGCAGTTCATCACAGGAAGTCGCGCACTACGTGTGATCACGGGGTCGAACGTCCCCTTCGTTGTTGTGCAGGAGCGAATGATCAAGGATGCCGGTTACCGCAACATCGTTGTGCCCTTGGACCTCCACAAAGAGACCCGCCAAAAGCTCACCATTGTCGCTGAAATGGCGAAGACCTTCGGAAGCAAGGTGCATTTGATCACGCCGAAGGAGGACGATGAGTTCCTGCATAAGCAGTTGCTGAACCACATCAAGTTCGCCGATCAATATCTCAGCGAGCGGAAGATCGAGCACGTCTCCACGATCGCCCCGGAGGCTAGTGGTGATTTCGTGAAAGCGGTCGTGAAGCACGCGATCCATATCGACGCGGACCTGATCGCCATCATGAACCTTACCGAGGGGAACATCTTCGGTGTCCTGGGTGTGCCTTATGAACAGGAGTTGATCGCGAATGAGGCCATGATCCCGGTGATATGCATGAACCCGATCGAGACCGGCGTAGGCGGCGGGTGGACGATGCAGGGTGGTTAGGCCCGCATACCGATCACCAGGATATCGTCCACTTGCTCGTGGGCACCGCGCCATCCTTTGAACGCCTCATCGAGCATGCTGCGCTGACGCTCGATCGGATATCGGCTGATCTCCAGCAACAACTCGCGGAACCGGCGATACAGGAACTTCTTGCCCTTGGGCCCACCGAACTGGTCGGCATAACCATCGGAGAAAACGTAGACCATGTCCCCTTGTTCCAATTTGATGCGATGGTCCGTGAAGGACTGGCCTTCCAGGTCGAAGCTTCCGATCGGCCTCTTGTCAGGTGTGAACCGTAGGACTTCTTCACCCCTCACAACATAGAGCGGCGAGTTTGCTCCGGCATACTCAAGCACCATCCGCGCCGGGTCGTAATTGCACAGGGCCATGTCCATGCCGTCGCGGACCAGGAATTCCTCGCGGTCCTTGTGAAGCGCATCGAAGGCCAGTTTGTTCAACACCTTCAGCACTTCGGAGGGGCGTGATTTGCCTTGTTCGCGAATAGCCTGGTTCAATCCGTTGTGGCCGATCAGGCTCATGAAAGCGCCAGGCACGCCATGGCCCGTACAGTCCACCGCGGCGAAAGCCACTTTGTCATCCACACGTTCCACCCAATAGAAATCACCACTGACGATATCCTTGGGACGATAGAAGACGAAGGACTCAGGTAGAAGCTCACGAATGCGCTTGTCCGGAGGAAGGATCGATTCCTGTAAACGCTTCGCGTAGCGGATACTATCCGTCACGTTCTTATACAGCTCCACCACTTTGCGGCTCTGGCGTTCCACTTCTTCCTTCTGCCGAACGACCTCCTCCGTACGCTCCACGACCTTCATTTCCAGGATGCGTTCGCGTTGGCCAAGTTCATCACGCATCTTCAGCAGGGCGTGTCCAAGCGTGTCCTCCTCGCTCAGGGGTTGGTACTCCGCTTCAAAATTCCCGGCTGCTACTGCGTGCGAAAAATCGGTCGTACGGCGCAAGCCTTCGACAAGCGAGGTGAGGGCCTTGCTCATATCGCCGATCTCATCATTGGTGGTCCGCACCTTGGTGCGCGGGAAAACGCCCCGGCCGAGGCTCAGCAGAACGCTGCGCAGGCGCTGCACCGGTGTTACAATGCCCCGGATGATCAGGAATGCGGCCAACGCACCGATCAATACCAGGCCGATGCCCATGTACAGCACGAAGAACTTCAACGAATCGAAGCTGCGGATCATGCCGCCACCGAGCTCGACACGCTTTGTTTCCTGCATTTCCAGCAAGCGATCCAGGTCAGCGAGCACTACTTGGGTTTGTTTGTCCAGCGGCCCTCCTTCTTCAGCGATGTCGTTCCGCTGCATATGGATGAAGGGGTCACTGTAGCTCTCGAGCGAAGGGAGAAGCACCTTGATGGTATCGTGGAGGTCGAAGAGATCCCGCATTTCCACGGTGATCTGCCCCATGAGCGCCACCTCCTGATGCTCCCATTCGCCCATGAGCGTGTCGATGCGGTCGAGCAACTGGGGGAGCTCACGGTTGGTGATATCCACCAGTGCGGTCTTCTCCGGTGCATCCGTGCGGCTTTCCAAAAGCGCCCAGTGCTTGATCAGCATATGCGAACTGACCGTCAGGTTCCTCATGCGCACCAAGGCATCAACACTGGGCGAATAGACCCTGTTGATCTGGTCGTTGATGGAGCGGCTCCGCTCCAGCGTACTGTTGGTGAGGATCACCACCAACAAGGCGAAGAAGATGAACAGACCGAAGCCCATCCCGATCTTCCGTCCAATGGTGATGCGAAAGTTCATTACGCGATCAGCGTTGCTCCTCGGGAGGTATCTCCTCGAACAATTGCCGGAACTTGTCGGAGCTCTCTTGGTCCTGTAGGCTGTAATAAATGCCCTCCAGGCCGAGGAGCGTCTCGCGACGGGTCGGGTTCATGTCATGCGCCTTGAGCATGTACGGAAGGGCTTGCTGGAAGAACTCACGGCTGGCCTCCTGGATCTGGAGGATGGTGGGGATCTCATCGTCCGCATTGATGCGTTGGATGTTGTATACGCCTCGGTTGTAGAACAGCGTGGCCAGGTTATAATTGGCACCATAGTTCTCAGGGTCGAGGTCCATGACCACCTTATAGGCCCCTACGGCCTTGTCGAACCAGTCCAGCACGGTCCGGTCCTCATTGAACCGTTTCGTGTATACCGTTCCCAGCGCGTTGGTGAACTCCACCTCGCGGGTCTTCAGTTCGACCTTCGGATCAAGGCGAAATGCTGCCTCCTTGTACTTCGAGAACATTTGCAGAGCGCGTGTCTCGTCCATGTCATTGAGCGCCTTGGCGGCATCATTGAAATACGAACGAGCAAGGAAATCGTACGCCTGTTTCGCGTTCTCGCGATACGTGCCCGCAGTGTCCAGGGCCATGCACGTGAACAGACTGGCCAATGCTTCATCACGGAAAACATCGGCCTTTTCCACCGGCGTGGCGGTCTTGTAAGTGTCCTTGTACACGAAGCCTCTTAGCAACCAGGCCTCGGGGTCTTCAGTATGTTCTGGGGTGCGCACCGCCTGATCGACCAAGGTCATCGCTTCAGCCAGTTCGCCCGCTTGGTACTTCCGAAGCGCCTCTACCAAGGGGTCACCTTGCGCGGCAAGCCAAGGAGCGGCAAGCAACGCGATGAGGGCTATGAGGATGCGGCGCGCCATGTTCATTCCTCCACGCGGTGTGCGAGGTTCTTCAGCGTGAGACCCATGACCAAGCCGTGCTTCTGTGCGTTGTGCAGGCTCATTTCGTACTTCAACAGGTTCTGCACTTTCACGAAGTTCACCACCGCACCATCATCAAGCGCCCCGGCATACTCGGTCACCACCATCGTGGGCTGTTTCTCCATCCGTTTGTACACCTCCGGCAAGAGGGCCAGATCACTACGGCCCACGAAAAGGATGTGGCACCGCTCAACCTCGGCAGAGCGCGGCAGTTTGCGCACTTCGATCGGCTGCTTCCCGATGGTACGCGTGGAGTATTGTTTGATCAGCTCCTGGTACAGGTTGGCGTTGCCGATGATGCCGATGACGAAATTGCCCTCGCGCATCCCTGCGTCCTTCCATTCCACCAGCTTGGCTATGTTGTACAGGTAGTTGGCCTGGAGGATGGCCGTGGTGTCCTTCTCTGCTTCTCGAGGTTGTTGCGGAACAGACGCGAACAGGAACAGGGGGGTCACCAGAAGTATGCGTACGAGCCGGGTAGCGGCCATCGCTCGGAGTGTAGCTTTAACGCCCCTCCATACGGATCTCATGCCGAACCTTACCACCACGAGGCAAAGTAGGCGGATGCTCAGGCTGCGTTGGTTGCTGTTCCTGTGCTTCTGTCAACATCAAGGTGTTGGCGTGCTGGCACAGGATGTTCGTTTGCGCGCCTTTGACCAAGCCGCACAGGTCAGTGAACAAGCGTACGTGTGGTTGGCGTGGAGCTCGAACCACATCGGTCACCGCCTGACCGGCAGCCCGCAAGGACGAAGGGCGGAAGATGTTGCGGACAGCCTGTTCAGGCTCGCTGGCTTGGATACGGTATACATGCATCCCTTTGAGGCGGACGCGTGGTCAAGGGGAACCGTTGCGCTCACGGTGGGTGATAGCGCGGGCTATATGCACATTGCGTGTGTTGCGCTGGCCAATACCCCATTGCAAGCCGTTATTGAGGCTCCGCTCGTGGACGCCGGGAATGGACTGCCCGAGGACCTTGACAAGCTTGGTGAGCGCATCAAGGGCGCTGCGGTATTGGTGAACATCGGCCTGGTGGCCGCCGCCGAAGGCAGGAAGAACATGCACCGCAGCGAGAAGGCTGCTTTGGCACTTGGTGCTGGTGCGGCCTCGATCGTTTTTGTGAACCAGGTAGAGGGCGGGGTTCTGCTTACCGGCACGGCATCCATTGATGGTTCCTTGATCCCCGTGCCGGCGGCCTGCATTGCTGTGGAAGACGGTGCCACGTTGCGAAAGCGATTGTTACATGGTGCCACCTTGACCGCTCGGCTCGAAATGCGGAACCAAAGTGATCATGTTCAAGCCCGGAACGTCGTCGCCGAGATCCGAGGTGCTACGCGGCCGAATGAAGTAGTTCTCGTTGGTGGTCATTTGGATAGTTGGGACCTGGCGACCGGAGCGACCGACAATGGACTCGGCGCTTTTTCCATCATTGATCTGGCCCGCTTGCTGAAGAGCATGCCTTTTCGCCCGGAACGGACCATCCGGTTCGTCCTTTTCATGGGCGAGGAGCAGGGATTGTTGGGCTCGCGCGCTTTGGTCGAGGACTATGTCGGCCGTGGAGAGCTGGAGCAGGTCAAGTGCATGATCAATCTGGACATGTCCGGCAACCCACAGGGGTTCGGCTTCGGAGGACCTGACGGCTGGAAGCCCCTGATCGAGGGGCTATGCACAACGATCAAGGGGCTGGACAGCTCTGCATTCGCTGGAAAAAGCAGTGAGGAGATCTGGTTGCACAGCGATCATCAACCATTCTTGCTGCAAGGGGTGCCTGTGATCTATCCGTTGAGCGATCTTGGCAAGCACGTATATGGCTGCTATCACAGCAGTTGCGACGATATTCACCTCGTGGACCCTCTTGCCATGACGAACAACGTACGTTTCGTTGGGGCTTTATTGCTGGGCTTGGCCCATGCCCCTGTAATACCGGGGCACTTCACAACAGAAGGGTTGCGGGAGCGGTTGATCGAGGCCGGGCTGGAGGGCCCATTAAGGATCGGCGGTGATTGGCCATGGTGAGGCTTCAGGCCTTTTCTTTCGAACCAGCAGCAGCGCTCATCCCCTGCAGGTCGCGATCGAACAAGTAGAGCCCGCCCTTGTCGTTGCCGATCAGGTTCAGCTTGTCGATCAGGGTGCGGGCTAGAGCTTCTTCCTCGATCTGCTCGCCAACATACCACTGCATGAAATTGTGCGTGGTATAGTCCTTTTCCTTCAGGCACATATCCACCACGCCATTGATCTCGTTGGTCACTTTGGTCTCGTGGAAAAGCAGGGCTTGGAAAATGTCGGTGATGGTCTTGAAGCTGGTACCCGGTTGCTTCAGGGCGGGGATCACGGCTTTTCCGCCACGTTCGTTGATGAACTTCACCAACTTGAGCATGTGCATGCGCTCCTCGTCACTGTGCTTGTACAGAAAGGCGGCGGTGCCGCTCAGGCCTTGGTTCTCCGCCCATGAGGCCATGGCGAGGTATGCCTGGCTGCTCATCGCTTCGATCTGCACTTGTCCGTTCAGCGCGGCTTCGATCTTCTTGGAAAGCATGGTCGTTGACTTGTTGTGCCAAAGGTAACACCGCTCACCGGCGCGGTGTTCAGCCCTTGTTGAAGGTGTTCATGGCCTGCTCAATACCGAGCAGCCCGAATTGGAGCACTGCCTTGGAGGCCATTTCCGTGCGTTCTGCCAACGTCTTTCGCTCGGTCTCGTTCCACGGGCTCAGAACATACTCGCTCTGGCGCCCCCGAGCAAAGTCGTTGCCTATTCCGAAACGAAGGCGGGGAAAGACCTCCGTCCCGAGCAGTTCGATGATGCTCGTTAAACCGTTGTGGCCTCCCGCTCCGCCTGAGGGCTTGATGCGGATGGCACCGAACGGCAGGGCTAGGTCGTCGGCAATAATGAGCACGCGATCGGCCGGTATGTTCTCTTGGTCCATCCAGTAGCGGACGGCCTTCCCGCTCAAGTTCATGAACGTTGCCGGCTTGATCAAGATAAAGTGCCTGCCTTTGTGACGCACGTCCGCCCGGTCGCCATAACGGGCGGCGCTGAACACCACGCTCGACGCTGCCGCCAGCACATCCAACACCTGGAAACCGATGTTGTGGCGTGTGTCCGCATACTCTGGCCCGGGGTTGCCCAAGCCGACGGTCAGGTATTTCATCGCGGGTGCAAATGAAAGGGCCCCCGATGATCTCGGAGGCCCTTGTTAGCAATGTCAGGCTGAGCCCGAGTAAGATTACTTCTTCGCGGTAGGCTTGGCAGCGGGTTTCGCTTCCGCGCCTTTCTTGGCGGCTGCGGCTGGGGCAGCGGCGCCGGCAGCAGGGGCAGCAGCGGCACCAGGAGCGGCGGCGCCTGCGGCGGCGGCGGCTTCTTCCACCTTCTTGGCCACTTTCACGGAGACCACCACATCATCGGCCCGCTCCATCAGGGTGAGGCCATCGAACTTCAGGTCGCTCACATGGATGCTGCTGTTGATGTCCAGTTCAGCGATGTCCACGTCCAAGTGGGTAGGGAATTTCGTTGGCAGACCCTTCACGCGCATTTTACGCATGGTCTGGTTGAGGTTTCCGCCTTTGCGCACACCGATGGGCTGACCCTTCAGGCGGATGCTCAGGAAGGCCTGGGTCTCCTTGTTCTCGTTCAACTCCACGAAATCCACGTGGATCACGCGGTCCGTAGTGGGGTGGAACTGCTTCTGGTGGACCAGTGCCAAGGTCTTGGTACCGGCGATGTCCAGTTCGATCCCGCTCATTTCAGCGGTGAACACCACCTTGCCAAGGGCGGCTTCATCCACGCTGAAGTGGATGGTGTTGGCGCCTCCGTA
>Ga0075163_10002574_pt1 | contig 24364 bp, 16 predicted proteins | sample JI1023141ADNA_FD_71478 | JGI IMG/M metagenome (GOLD analysis project Ga0075163, IMG submission 71478) | Wastewater effluent complex algal communities from Wisconsin, to seasonally profile nutrient transformation and Carbon sequestration -... | ecosystem: Engineered > WWTP > Effluent > Algae... | reverse complement strand
GTCCACTCACCTCCATATTTTTTCATCTTATACTTGGATGGAGAATCTTCTATTACTTTCGGCGGAGTTCCTTTGAAAATCTGATACAATACCACCAGATTGTGATCTCTTTCCCATTTTTTGAAATTTACTCTAGATATATAACTTGTTGCACAATTAAAACTACAAAATACATCATTTACATCAAAATGCGTTTCTGTCCCTACTATTTTCATATTTTCGCCGGCGGGTATGGGTATCGTATCATAAGTCAAATCACAATTATAACAATGTATGTTTAATGACTTTGGCCAGCTTTCTAAATTAGTAAATTTTCGAGGAAATTTATCATATTTAACAGTTTCAGCGATTACTATTGATTCATTTAGAGTATCATAAAACATATCTTGAACCGTCGTCGTCAGGTCTTTCACAAAAACGCCTTTAAGGAAAATAACCGGGCTATCAAAATCATCGATGTCAGACATCTCCTTTCGTTTTCAAACAAGTTTGAAAACAAAGGGGGAACAAAAAACGCTTCGCGAGATTTTGAATATATATTTTAAAAATCTTATTAGGATTTATATAATTTAATTATCACATATTTAGCACACTTTTATTAAATAAAATTTTAGTTACCTTTTTTGAAAAGGTAATTTTTATCCATAACTATATATCAGTTTGATAGGACTGATCCTTGAACAGCCAAGTTTCATGTCAGGATATAGTGTGCCGGGCGCTACGGGAGCTGGATATGGATATGATCAATTTTCGGAAGCCGAACCTATATTTCCGGATTTTGATAGACCTTTCCCTAAAAGAAAGGTTATGAAAATCGATCCACCTCCGTCTTCGGAGAAAACTCCGAAGACAGTATACAATAGCAAAGCAAATGCAGTGGCAAAATTAGAATCCAAGCAAAATGCAATGCTAAATGCAGCCGCAGAGGCAGCCGCCAATGCTGTAGAGGCTCAACCACGAGTTGAATCTCTACGGGATAAAAAGAGCAAACGCTCAAAAAAAGAACATCTTACGGATTTTAATGACCCTATTAAAATATTTCCGCAAGATTTAGTAATAATATTTGTAATATTTGTAATAATTGTGATGTGCTTTTCGATAATAAGATCGTTGAATAATATTCAAAATTCGTTAAAGGAAGTAATGTATATGAATATGGTTTTATTATCAAAGGTCAAAAATCAATGAATTTCTTAAAGTTATTTTTTGAGATAAAGATATAAAAGTTAATAGTTATAAGTTATATTTTCTAGGTGTCTTTTGGGCACCCGTTGTCAAACTAGTTTGACAACAAGTAAAAGGTGCATGGCTTACCAACTAACATCCGCGGAATCAATCCGCAAAAAAACAGTTAATAACCCGGAAATCAAGGAGCATGTCAAGAACATATTGAAAGATATAGATGAAAAAATCGCAGAAGTGAGCAGTCGTGATTCTAAGATTAAATTTAAATTACCAAGAGATATTTTCGTGCAGGGATTATCAGTAAAGGACACCCAAAGAATTATATATTATAAAGTGGTCAAGGAAATCGTAGATAAAGGCTTTGATCTAACAATAGATACAAAAAATAATGAGTTTATTGTTAATATTCAATGGGTGACCGATATGGAAAAAAGCAGCGCACAAGAAATAGACAAATTTATTGCTCAGTATACAAGAGAATACCGAGAAGCTGAAGAAAAGAATGGAGCAAAGAAAAAGGCGCCAATTAAACACGTCAACAATATATTCGACGAAGACAAGCCTGAAAAAAACGAATCTCTTGACTTCTTTAATGACGAACCTATTTAAAATGGTTTTATATCAAAAAATAATTTTTATTTTTTTTAATTTATTTTCATAGATCGCGAAGCGCATTTTATAACGCGTTTTCGAAGAAAATGCGTTATAGGCGTATCAACACGTATTTCGGCGCCGACAAGCGCGTGAAGCGAATCGCATAACGAGCCGTATAGCTACCGTTGTTGTCCGCACCACCCGACGGAACAGTGTCATAAGTCGGACCATATGCCAACGTGCCGCAATCCGGCGGAGTAACAAGGAAAGGACCATCCGCCGCCGCTTGAATCGCCGCAGGAAGAGGTGCACCACCAGAGTTTTGGGCCGCATTGATAATGCTGAAATAGATCGTGGTCCCTATTTCCACACGACTAATCGAGCCGCCCAGAGTGCCATATGTTGCATCGATAGCCGTAATCAATGCCGCCGCGCCCGGCATAATATATGGCGTTCCGGCACCAACATGTGCGCTGCCTAATACGACAACTCCACCAATAATATCATTCACATTGATCGCACCCGGCGCAATTTCAAGCGTGTGAATAGGATCACCCGCGCCATCAATTGCCGAGGTATTGCCGATATAAGGATTCGCCGTCAGCGGATTCAACGGGCTTGTCGCCTGCACGCGATACACATCGTAAGCCTCGGTCGTCGCAGTCACATTCGTCAAACGAATATTAAACTGACCCGTCGTCTGATAGTCAATCACCGGGTCCGAATACGTGAATATCGTGCCACTTGTGCCAGCCACAAGTTTGACCTTGCCGCGATTGGCCAGAACAAATAAGTTCAACGAAGATCCGACAGCCGCTTCGGGTACCGCCGCGACCAAATCGGCAGCCGAGGGCAAAGTCAAGGTATTAATCGCACCATGCACCAAAGGCTCGCCTTCAACCGTGCACACTTGCAAAACCAGACCATTCAACACTTCCGCCGTCGAAAGAGTATCATTGCCGGATGTTGACGCCGCCGTAGGACGAGGAATCGTCGACGCATCATCCAAGCGGTACAAATCATACGAAAGCGTCGACAAGACAAGCTTGAACGTGCCGGTTTGTTTCACCAAGCCCGAGCCGTAAAGCGTGCCGCCCGTCGGACGGATCAAAGTCGAAGTAAAGGTACCGAAATCCGCCACAATGGTAAATGTTGTCGACGCACCCGCTACCGACAGACCCATCGCCGCCGCTAAGCTCGCACGATCCGGAACAAACAACGTGTTGATCGCGCCCGTGCCTGGAGGCGTATGAACAATTGTCGCATTATTAACAACGCTCGACGCAGTCAAAGTGCCGCCCGTGGCAATCGCTGTCGAAAACACCGGCGTAGGGCTTCGTTCGCGATTCACGCCATCAGCGTCGAGGCGAATCACATTATAAGCCGTGCCGGTCGTCGTGATAACCACGCGATAAGTCGCCGTGTTTTGCACAAGGGCTGAGCCATACAGAGTGCCACCTGCGCCAACCGCAATCGTTGAACGATATGGGCTCGACGTAACAATGGTAAATGTGAAGGATGCGCCATCGGGGACGACATTGCTGTTCATCGCCGCTTTGATCAAAGCGGCCGTCGGAAGCGTAAGCGTGCGATCGGCCGTCATCGGCGTTTGTTGAATAAACTGGTTCGAAACCAATTGAGTCCCCGTCAATAGCGTGTCGGCATCACCGACCGTCGCCACGCTCACCGAAGCGCGCATGAATTCATCAACAGTGTGATTCGACAAACGGATCAATTCGTAAGCCGGCACAGTCACGTTCGTGAATAGTATCTTGAACGAAGCCGAACCCGCTACAACACCCGATCCACGCATCGTGCCGCCAGTGCCTACAGCAACAGTGGCACGGTATTGCGGGGTCGCAATCACCGTAAATTCAATCGCCGAACCAACACTCGGCTCCAAATCCGTCACCAAATTCGCCGCTGTGTCGAGAGTCAATGTGCGATCCGCCGTGATCGACGATTGCTGAATCAGAACCTTGGTCTGAATTTGCGCGCCCGTAACAACTGAGTTCGCATCAGCAAGAGTCGTGAACGTCGTCGGCTCAAGCGGATACAAGTTCTCGCCCGCATCCAAGCGAATAATCTCATACGCTTCAGTGCCCGCGCCAACATTCGTCAGCAAGAAGCGGAAGCTACCAGTGCTCGACACAATCGCCGGGCCGCGCAATGTTCCGGTCGCATCGGGAATAACCGTTACAGTAAACGCACTATCCGCAACAACCGTGAAATCGAATGCATTACCCGCTACGACTGTAGTCCCCAAAGCCGTAATGATAGCCGCCGCTGCAGGAAGCGTAAAATTACGATTCGCTGTGATCGCCGCACCATTGAACACTCGGTTCGCAACAAAGTTCGCCGCACTGACAATATTCGCACCAGCAACGTTCGGAATCGTGAATGGCGTCACCGGCATGCGCGCCAGCATATCCACGCCCGCCGAATCCAAGCGCACAACATCATACGCCTCGGAGCCCAAGTCAGCATTCTTAACAATCAAACGGAACGTGGCCGCGTCCGTAACGACCATATTGCCGATCGCCGCGCCTCCAGCGCCAGCCACCACAGTCGTGCGGTATTGACGCGTCGTATGCACCGTGAAATCTACGCATTTGCCAATGCTGGCGTTCGTATCCGATGAATTATACAAGCCCAAATCCGCGACGACATCCGCCGCATCAGGTAAAACCAGGGTCGTATCGGCGGTAATCGTATAACGAATCACGCCCGTCGCCAACTCGTTCGCCGAAGCAACATACGCCGGTCCGACAACAGCGGCGGGAACCAAATTAACAACGTCCGTGCATTGATCCAAGCGGTAGATATCATAAGTCGTCCCGCTGGTAATACGCACCTTGAACGTCGCCGATTGCTTCACCGTGCCACTTCCGAACAAACGCTCGTTCGCCGATCCCGATTGCAAGGTAGCGAAAAACGGCTCAGTGCAAATCACCGAAAACTCAAAACTCGCACCCACACCTACCGCTAAGCCTGCACCACCCATAGCCGCTAGCACCGCTGCCGCCGATGCAAGCGTCAAAACCACGTTCTGAGATTGATCAACCTTCACTGTTTGCGACACCATTTGCGCGGCCGTCAACGGACCATTAACAGCGGTAGTCGTATGTGCCGGCACCAATTGCAAATTCGGATCGCCACCCGAAATGCGCAAAACCGTCATCTCAACCGACGGCGTGATTTGCGTGAAAATAACGCGGAAATTCGCCGAATCCTCAACCGTCATGCTTCCAATCGGCGTGATCGACGGATCGATCGTGCCAATAGTCAGCTTGTAACCTGCTGTCGCGACCGCGATGAAATCAAAGCTTGCGCCTACGTCGTGAGGATGGCCTTCAACCGAATCCCATTGCGCCAACAAAGTCGAAGCCGCCGGAAGCTGAGCCGTCATATTTGCGCTGGCATCATAAATGAATGAGCCATTCACAATCGACGCGGCGGTCAGCGTGGCCAAATTTGTCGGGGTCGTCGTAACCGGCTCGTTAACGAAAACCAGTTGTTTGTCTCCGCCATCATTTCGCACCAGATCATACGTTTCAACGCCAGCCGACGGATCCGTGATAATGATACGGAATGTGCCGCTGTCTTCGACGCGCACCGAGCCATAAGCCGTGCCACCCGTGCCCGGAACTACCGTAAGCACATATCCACGAGTCGTAATAAGCGTGAAATCAACAAAAGAACCCACATCAATCGTCGCACCACCCAAAGCCGCAACCATCAACGCGGCCGTTGGTAGCGAAACGTTCTGGCTTGACGTAGCCGTGTATTGAATGTGCTTCTGGAAGACTGCAGCCGTATTGAGAGAGCCGACATCCGCCGCTGTCGTAAACACGACCGGCACAGTCGAAACCGTTTCAGCATTACCGGCCAGACGAATCAAATAATACGAATTGGGGCCAGTGGTCTTGATTTGCACACGGAAACGTCCAGAACCTTCGACCGTGTCCGAACCAATAATCGGATCACCCCCCACACCCGGAACAACCGTAGTCACAAACCCAGGAGTTGCAACAACCGTAAAGTCAAAATACGAGCCTACGCCAGTGGATGGGCCCATAGCCGTAATAATATTAGTAGCCGTATCAAGAACCAAATTCAAATTAGCTGATACGTTATGCGTAATCACGCCGCGCAACATGTTCGTGGCACTCAACGCCGTCGAGTTCAATACAGTAGTGAATGGAGTCGGCGCCGTGATAAATTCGGGAGTGCCGCCAGACAGACGAATAAGAACATATGCGGCGGGATTATTGCTTGTAAATATTAGACGGAATAGACCGCTGTCGGTCACGTCCATACCACCGCTGGCCGTGCCACCAGAGCCGGGCACGACAGTAGTCGTAAAGCCCGCCGTGGTAATAATAGTGAAATCAATCGCCGAGCCTACATATCGGGCCGTGAATGGTTCCAATTGTGATACAAGATCTGCCGCGCTCGGCAATTGCAAATTCGTATCAGCGGTGATGACATGTGTAATTATTTGGCGCAAAATATCAGGAGTCGTCAAATTGGTCGCATCTGTCGCTAGGGTCAGAGGAAGCGGCACTTGCGGAAGTGATCCTCCCGATGGAAACGGAACAAATTCGATCTCCGGATAATTAGGAGTCGACATTTTACGTGCTCAAAATTACCTTTAAGAAAGGTAACCAAAATACGAGAGTATATTTATTTATATATTATCATACAAAATAAACTTTTAACACGCAACTTTTAAAAAATACCTTTTGGAAAAGGTATCCAAAACCACTTTTTGAAATACCTTTTGGTAAAAAGATATAAAAACAATATCCAGAAGAAAACAAAAAAAACAATGAGATTTAAACGCCGTTCTCAGACACGTCCGAGAACGGCGTTTTTTGTTAAAGCTTTTTTTAAAAAGCTTTGGTTTTAGCGCGACAATCGCTGAACTTGATACGCCGCCGTATCAGTACCAGTCACACGCACGCGGAACACACCACTGCGCGCGTTCACAACGTCCATATTGCCGAGGGTCGAGCCGCCCGAGCCAGCCACAACAGTGGCCGTGCCCGACGCGCCATTGTTCACAACACAGAACTCGAACGAAGTGCCCACAACAGCACCTTCCAGGGCAGCCAGAACATCGGCCGCCGACGGAAGAATTATTTGATTCGCACTGGCATACGCAGCCAGATTGTAGGTCGCACCTACCAAGGCCGACGCATCAGTCAGAGTGACGTCCGTATCAGCCAAAGCTTGCGGAGCCGACGCCAGGTCCATATTCGCCTGTTTCGACTGCGACTTCTTCGCCGGCTGACTTGCTACTTGCAAGCGCGGATACAGATCATTGTAGTTTTTATCATAAGCAGCACCAACGCCGAGAGACATTTTGAAATGTTATTTAATTAATATATTAATATTATATAAATTAATATTTTTTGAAAATGCAACAAAAAAATATATAGATTTTTATCTTCAGTTAATTTCGAGAAATTAATAAATTTAAATAATGCAGGCACGCAGCCATTCTCGCGGAGCTTTTGCAAAACTTTTTTTAAAAGTTTTAGGCGAGACGCTGCACATCGTACGCCGTCGCCGAGGTGAAACGCACACGGAAGTGGCCCGACGTCAGGGTCGCCACAACCAGGGTGCCCAGACCCGTGCCGCCAGTGCCCGCCGCAACAGTCACCGACGCGCCCGACGTGTTAATAACATGGAACTCCAGCGACGTGCCGGCAAACGCGCCGGGCACAGCCGCAGCCAACAGAGCCGCAGTCGGCAGAGTCAGTGTATGCACCACGTTGGAGGTGAAGGTCGCGCCAGCCAGCGTCTGGGCATCGGCAGTCGACGAGGCGCCCGACAGAGCGACCGGGGCTGACGACAGAGCCAGCGCTGCATCAGACGATGGGACGTATTCCTTAGGCTGAGTAGTCAGGACAACATTTGGGTAGCGAGAGTTAGACGACATTTTTGTCTTTGATTAAACTAATATATTAAAGAATAGAAAATAAAAAATTTTACCTCATTACCTTTTTTTCCAAAAAAGGTAACCAAAAAAGTTTAAGAAAAAAACATCTAAAATAAAATTTAAAAAAATTAATTTATATAACTTTTTCAAAAGGTAAGGAATTTAATATAGTTTTGGTTACCTTTTCCTAAAAGGTAAAGGCTTTCAGATCGTTTTGGTTACCTTTTCCGTTCTCAAACTTGTTTGAGAACTAAGGTAAGGTAATTAAAAATCATAAACGATATATTTAAGAATTTCAGGAGTCTTGTCTATACAATATTCACCACGTGACATATCTCCCTTTTTAGGATCACACTTCAAAAGAACCTTGATATTCTTTTTAGTGACGATATTCTCGACCATAGCCGAAAACCCATAATAAGCGCCGAGTAAATTACCGGCGATTGCAGCATTTGTATCACAATCACCATATCTCAAAATAATTGCGTCTATTGCTGATTTATAATCATCAAAATGCATCAATCCCCATACAGCACAATGAAAAGCATGAGCAACCCATCCCTTATTTTCATTCAAATCCTTATGAGTTTTCATATCCCCAAGATTGCGAAACATCGCTTCGTGAACGGCAGTGGAAATTGCCGGAATCTTAAGTTCTGTAGCGGATTCTACAATTTGGTCAATTATTTTTTTCTTGGACTTTCCATGAAGAGCCATCCTCAGGGCCTTAACGTATATCAGTCCAATGTTTCGATTTATAGAATTTGGGTTGGTTAAATTGCAATCTGCGACCGTGTCGCGACGCCAATCATCCAGAATTGCTAAGGGAGAACATCGCATTAGTGATCCATTTGACTGACCGTTTTCATCTAATTTGGCTTGTCGATCACGATATCCTTTGATAGTTTTAATATTGCCGAATAAGGCACGAGTGTTCTTACCCATGGCCCAGGCTGTTCGAGCCCATTTCATATATTCCAAAATGGTGGATTCTTTGTCATAGAATCCATTATTTGCAATAATGGATTCCCAAAGAGCATATGTCATTTCTGTGTCATCTGTAACTTGGCCAACAGCACTATTCTTGACGGGTGTATACTGGAATTTAAAATAAATCGGTTTGTTTAACAAGCCGTCATAATTCTTCTTTTGAAAGCGAAATTCGTGGGGTGCACCTAATGCATCACCTAAGGCACCTCCCATGATCATACCTTTGATTCGATCCATCTGCAACTTTTGAAAAAGTTGCACAAAACGTATTTGACGAACGCAACTTTTGAAAAAGTAGCACAAAACGTATTTGACGAACACCTTTTAGAAAAAGTTGCAAAAAACGTATTTGACGAACACCTTTTAGAAAAAGTTGCACTAACTATCTTGACGAACGTTACTTTTGAAAAAGTAGCACAAAATTATTTTGACGAACGTATTTTATAAAACACTATTCGAAAGATATTCAGAAATAGTATAACAATATATCATTTTTTATATAATATATAAATCGCATAGATCTATTGAATTAAAAATGGTCGGAATGATGGATTTGCCTGATAGGATTTTTTCCAGAGAAAAATGCCACAAATCAAATCCTGCAGATCCTTCCGCTAATATTGATACAGAAGCTCCTTATTACATAACAGTATTTTCTGAAAAAGACGATTATGTAAAATGTTCGTGTGTAAAACCTAAAATAGTGGCTGTTGTGTGGTCAATTATATTTATCTTGGTCGCCGTAATAATATTCATTATTGCGATTATACGTAAATCTAACGCTCTTGTAGTTAGTAAATGGCTATATATTATTCCTGCAATTTTAGTCATACTTACACCTTTGATGTTAGCAAAAGGATTTTATTGGGAGCCCAGACAATCAGGTATTCGTTTTGATGCACGCAAAAGAGGAACTGAAGGGTTGTCAGCTACACATAAATCTTTAGATGCAACCGGAGAGGGTATAACATATCAAAATCAACAATTTTTGAATAAAATGGGCCCGGGAGGTAGTTCGGCTGTAAATATAAATCCAGGAGCTGGATCAATGATGGCAATGGGTTTAATGGCAGGATTGGGGTCAAGCATTGGTACAAGTGTAGGATCAAAATTCATTAAAAAATAAAAAATATACATATGAATTGAATATAATAATTTAATTAAATATTTTTATTTTCGAAATTTTCAAGAACGGAATTAATTATTTTTTTTATTTTTTTTTGTCATATTATATATTATATTAACTTGACATTTTAAAAAATGGCGACAGGTGGTATCTTCACTTTGATTACCAATGATGGTAAGCAAGACCGTATGTTGATGGCGACGCATTTGCTGAATCGCCGTCTTCGCGATATTCGTTGTGCCAAGACGGCCAACGGCGACGTCGATCCGACGCCGACGCTGATGGATATCGAAAAGACGCATATCCTCTTCATGAACGCGCACTTTAAGCCGTTCGCAGCCATCGGCTACGAATATAACAAAGTCCGCCCGCAAAGCGGCAATGCGAAATTGGGCGGCTCGGCTCAATTCTCGATCCCGCAGTTCGGCGATTTCTTCCACGATATGGCTCTCCACGTAATTATGGATGCGCCGACCGTGACGGCGATTGCTGGTCTGCCGGATGATGAGCAAGACTACATCAAGTTCGCTGACTTCCTGGGCCATCGTTTGGTCAAGCAGGTTAAGATGGAAGTCAATGGTAACCCGCTGGACTCGTATGGCAGTGATGTGTATAACTTCCACTGGCAGTTCTGTGTGCAGCCGGGCAAGCGCACTGGTTGGCGCCGCAATGTCGGTCAGGAAGAGAGCCTCGAAGCTCTCGGCCGATCGACCGCCGGTGTGCGTGAGGCGAAAGACCTTCGATCGGGCCCGCAGACCCCGAAGGCGACGCAACAGCCTGTGGAATTGTGGATTCCGCTGTTGTTCTGGTTCAACTTGGACCCTCGTTTGGCGATTCCGTCGGTGTCGATTCCGTACGGCCAACGCTTCGTGACGTTCGACTTCGCCACGAAGGATGAATTGATTTGCACTGTGCCGTCGACGGCCGAGCTGGTGCGCGCTGAGGCCGCATTCGATGCGACCCACGCCGCGAACGCGTTCTCGGAGCCGGCGATTGAGCTGGAGTTGATCATCAACAATATCTTCGTGAATCCGGAAATTCACGATATCTTCATCAAGCGTATTGGTTTCTCGCTGATCCGTGTGCATCGTCAGCAGAACGTGAATGTGACGCGTGCGGATGATGAAATCCTGTTGAACAACCTGAAGTGGCCGGTCGAGACCCTATATATTGGTCTGCGCCCGTCGTCGAATTCGAGCACGGCTGCGGCGCAGAACCCGCGTGACGACTTCACGGATGTGAATGTGGATCCGGCGAACCGTGTGGTTGGCCAATACAACGTGGAAGACTGGCACCGATACCACTCGGTGACGAATCTGGCGTACATTGCGGCGGATGGCTCGGAATATATCCTGAAGGCGGCTGTGCCGACGATGGATCGCATTTCGATCAGCGCGCACGGTATTCCGATTTACAACGATATTCCGGCGCAGTTCTTCAATAGCTATATTCCGTATACGTATGGTGGCCATTTGATCAACACGCCTGAGGATGTTGGTGTTTTGATGGTGACGTTCAATCTGTATCCTGGCTCGTACCAACCGTCCGGCCACGTGAACGTGTCGCGCGCTCGCGAGTTCTACTTCAAGTATAGCTCGTCGGTGATCACGACAAGCAACCCTGGCCAGCTGGTCATTGTGGCGATTGCGATCAATTTCCTGTTGATCAGCGATGGTAGCGCGGTGCTGCGTTACTCCACATAAAACTTTTAAGAAAAGTTTTGCAAAACCCTTCGGGGTTATTGAAAAGTTTATTTGATGAAATAACAAAAAAATATTTTTTTGTTATTTCATCAAATAATAAATATTTATGCCATCGAAGCATCATCGTCATAAGAATGGCCTATATTAAAAGAACCGTGTGTGCTATTTAATGTACTAGAAGGCAAACTCACTTGAGGTTCCGGAATATCGTCACATCTATGAGTATCTTCGTTATAAGATTTGCCGCGTGTGTTGTTACATTCTTCGGCAAAATTATTCTGGTTTTCAGTATATGCTGCAGCAAATTCAGGTCGCGAAATGGATTTCTTCTTCTTTTTAATTACAACGCCCGTAATCACAGCCGCAATTACAACTAGCAACAAAAGTCCGATAACTGCCCATATCCAAGGATTTTCTTCGAAAAACGTTTTTGCGTCTTGCATCGTTATACTTTCAAAATATATTATATTGAAAAAAATAAATAATTATGAGATTATTGTTCAATAGAATGCGGTACTGAATAAGGCTGTCGATCAGGCATCGAATAATCCGATTGAACTGGTTGCGTCGGCTGGACCGGTCTAGCCGGAGGAGTCAAAGGACGGGGCTTTTCTAGATTATCTACACATTTATGCTCAGAATGGCTATAGTGTTGACCATCGTTGCAATTATCAGAATCATCTTCGCATTCTTTTGTAACAGAATTGTAATATCCATCACAATCGTTTTCATTTTCTTTCAATTGTTCATAATATTCAGAATTTTGTTTATTTTTTACAGATTCCTTTTTAGATTGAATTCGACGAGCGACATACATCGAAACGATGGCAATAACAATGAACAGAAAGGATAATTCCGCCTGTTATTAGAATTATATTCCACATGTTGTTATTCATAAATTCGCCGATAGCCATTTCTGTGATTTTTGTAAAAGATTAATGATACTTATATAAAATTGGATATTAAAAAATATTTTAAATATCATCCCTCAAAGTCTTTGAAGTGCTGATACAGCTTTTGCATTTATTAATTCGAATTTTAAATCAGAATAATCTTCTTCTAATTTGTTTATTTTACTATTTTGTTTATATAGTTTAATAAATAAAAGTGCAACTAACGCGATAAATATTATAAAGAATATAAACCATATACAATTAACACCGAGATCCATTGTTATTTGATTATTGTAAATCTATAAATTTTGTATTATTATATATAATAATACAAAATTATTCCATTTTCGAATATATTCCATTTTCGAATATATCCCATTTTCGAATAAATTCTAGAACTACTAGTTCAAAGTCTTGTTTTGTGCGACTTTTTCAAAAGTCGCGGATGAACAAATCATGGATAGATTTACCTTATAATAAATGTGGAGTATCCAATGACCGATATAACGAATTATTCACTCTTATCAAAAAGAAATACGATTCATCATCATTAAAATATAAATCGCCTATAGCCGTATTAATGACAGGAAATCCTGGCGTCGGCAAGTCAACAATAAGATGGCATGTCGACGATGAATATTTTCTAGGAAAAAATCGTGTATTGTGCGATCCAGACGATATAATAGAAAATGTCCAGGAATATAAAGATGGTTTGAATTTGAAAGATATAAACGGCAAACAGACTAATGTTGGATCGACCAACGCGTGGTCAAATTGTATCAATCTGGGGTTAGATTTGATGCGCGATTTGATTGTGCATTCAGCAAATTCAAATAAGAACCTATTAATCGATTATCCGTCATCATATGAATATATTCCATTTTTGAAAAAAACGGGCTACAAAATAATATTAGTATATGTGCATGCGGAAGGGTTTTTAAGGCGGAGATTTTATCGTGCAATGAGCACCGGGCGATTCATGGATGGTTATTCGCTAGAACAGATTCAAAAAATGGAAGAAAAGCCGACAACGATAGATACTTGGTCAGACTTCCTGGGTTTATGGGCGGATGAATATATCGTATACAACAATTCAGAGAAAAGGGATAAAAAATCCAAGATTAATATTGAGCCAAAAAAGTATACAAGAAAACAATGGGCTGATTATATTGAAAAAATGTATTATAAATAGCGAAGGTACTTTTAATAAAATTGATTGTTTTCCTAAAATTATTATATCTTATTAGATAAACGATGATAGACATCAAATTCAACGATTACACTAAATTCGTAACAAATTTATCAAAAAATGATAAAATTGCATTAGGAGATGATTATTCGGCTTGTTGGTTATTTGCTTATTATGTGCACAAACTATATAATTTACCAATATCAAACTATGAATGTGTATATGAGAATATTGTAGATGTCTCCGAATTTAAATTATATAACGAAGGTATTTATAGTTGTTTTATGGAACATGACGAAGAATTTCACCATTTTATATTATTAATAAAAAGCGATGACGAATTATACCTATTATCTACATATGGTGGACATAAAACGATTAGATTAAAATATGATAAATACTTATTTCTTAACAAATTGACTCATATATTTATAGAAGGCGATAAAACAGAATATGCAAAATTATTCGGTATTGATTATAAAGGATCGGATATAAAACATGCATATTTGTCATATACATTTAGATTTTACGAAGATTTAATAAGAAATTGATTTTTTTTATATTGAGTAACCTCGTTCTCGGATAAAATCGAGAACATCGTTTTGCAAAACTTTTTCTAAAAGTTTTATGTCCGCCTATCCAGTGTTTCGCAAGCCCAAGCCTGTCAAACGTTTCACGTTTGAAGATTCGGTCGTCAAACAACGAAAGAAGTATCGTCGTTTGGATCCGGTCTACTACTCGATTTTGCGTGAGACTATCTATCCGCATTATTTCGGTTCTGCTCCTCCAGATGACGTTTTGGGGCTGCTTGTCCAAAAGTTTGGATGTCCGGACGAAATGATTTTGCGCTGGTGGCGCAATCATTGGATGGCAACCGAATGCCCCGATGAGGCGCGTCCTGTTCGTGATAGCGATCACGAATACATCTTGAATTGGATCAAAGGCTTGAGTTTTGTCAAGAATGACAATTCGATTTCGGGATCGTCCTCTGCGGTTGAGCCCGCCGAAGAGGAGTCTGTTCAACGAGTTGAGCAAACACTTGCTCGACCCGTCGAAATTGCGCGACCAGTTGAAGCACCGGTCCGACCAGTTGAACAGATGCTGGTCCGACCAGTCGAACCGGCACTGTCCGCTTTCAGGTGGGTGCAATCTGCAGCGAATCAGCAGAACGCATCAGCTGTTCCGAATCAGATCGCACCTGTCGTTGCACCGATGCAAATTCGAGAATACACATTCCAATCACAATTGGACTTGTTTCGGGATGATTGTCGTCAGATGATGGATTTCATCTCCAAGAAGGAGTTCAGCATTTCGGCGGAAGCGAATATTGGAACGTGCATCTTTTGCAAGCCCATTCATCCGTGCGTTTGCATTTCGATGGAAGGCCTTCCGTGTTGCATCAACTGTAAAGACTTAATACTGATGATGCATTTGCAAAATAAAATGAATCCTGTTTAGGATTTCTTTTTTTAGAAAAAGTTTCTCGTGGTTACTTTTCTAAAAATTGTTTTTGCACAACTTTTTCTAAAAGTTGTTTGCTAAAAATTGATTATTCTTATGTTTTTAACTATTATCTTTTTAATAACACTCGCATAAATGCCAGCCATTAAAAAGACCAAATTTCGACTTGATGCATATCCAGTACTAGAAAAAGTATATAAATCAGTAGGAGGATATTATATTCCGAAAAACATTTCAAAGCTATTATGCTCCAAATTGGAATGTAACGAAGAGAAAATATGTAAATGGTGGAACAATCACTATTATATTACTGAGCGCAAATTTCCTGAGAAAAAATTGTCCCAGACTGATATGAATAATGTACTTTCGTATATTGAGACTAAACTCTCCTCCTCCACTTTTGAAAAAAGTGGAGCAAAAACAAGTTTGAGAACTGAAAAAAGTGGAGCAAAAGGAAAAGATGAAAAGTCAAAGTTACCGCTGAAATTTAAAATTGTCATTCCTTCTCAAAAGCAAGAAAATACTAAACCGCAAGAAATTGCACAAATACAAGAAATCTCTATGCCACAAGAAATTGTGCAAAAACAAGAAATCTCTATGCCGCAAGAAATTGTTCAATACCCGATAACAGTCCAATCATTAGACGAACAAGTGATTAAATTGTTTAGCGCGGAAGCACAAATCAAAATTAACAGTATCCCTGAAAAGTTGCAGATTAATCAAAATGCTGGATTTGGACGTTGTCAATTATGTATGCCTATTCATCCAAATAGGTTACATCAAGTAAATGATATGCACTTGTGTGGCCCGTGCGCAAGGATTATCGTTCGTAAATGTATGAACTTTGATTAAATCGCATTTACGAACTCATAAAATGTATGAACTTTGATTAAATCGCATTTACGAACTTGTAAATGCATACATTTTTAAAAATGTATGCATCATTTCTTTTTTTCCTATTAATATATACATTTGTCGAATTTAATTCAACAAAAATGAGCACATATCCGGCGATTAATATCAAGAAGTCTGATATTGACTTGATATGTCGAACAAAAATGGTATGTGATGAAATAAAAACAACCACATTAAAACCAACAAATATTGAATTCCTCACCGAAGGTGAAAATGGCCAAGTTATCACATATGACGCGGGTGTTCAAACATGGGCCGATCTTCCTGACTATGATTTAAACGAACTGGATGACGTTGCGATAACAACACCGACCAATAATCAAGCATTGGGATATGATTCGGACTGGGAAAATGTTCCACCACCTACGGTTCCGACCACATTTGCAACCCTGACAGATGTGAACGTTCCAAGCCCTTCTGATACTCAAATGATATCGTATAACAGCGGAACATCAAAATGGGTAGCTACTAATCGACCCACAACGCTGAATAATATAAATGATGTTGATGTAACAGGTGCGGCCGATCAACAAAGTTTCGTATATGACGGTACACAATGGATAAATGTTACAAGTATGGCGACCGTTCCTCAGCTGAACACATATGATATCAAAAGCGGAGCTAATTGGAAAAAATTAAAGGACGACGTTCAAATGAATAACCCGTTTATACAAAATTCCTTGGGAAATTTTACAGATAACTCCGGGTTTAACGCCGTTATTGATATTGACGGAAATATGTCAGTCATTTTAGCACCCGCTGATGGAAATGGTTCCGGAATAGCATATATTTATAATAAGACAGAACTAATTCAAGTTATAACTCTCGGAATGAATGGTTCAGGTTCTATATCTAATTTGTGCGCATCAATATTGAGAAATTATTTATTGGTGAACTTCACCGATGAATATATAGATTATTCTGATTATTTCGAAGATTTTGAAGCTTCTAATGGAGGATGGACAGCAGTCAACTTATTAAGTGCAACAATATGGCAATATGGTACTCCGGCATCATTAGGATTTTCACCAGGAACTAAAGGTTGGAAAACTAATATTTCTGGCGATTATCTAATTAATACCCATACATATTTACAATCACCTCTTTTGACGGCACCTGGTGCAGTATCAGTCGAATTAGCTATTAATTATGTTACTGAAAATAACTTCGATGGATGTAATCTATGGATTTCGCTAGATGGTGCAGCATACCAACTTTTAGGGACTTCTGTGAGTAATACAAACGGACAAGGCACAAACTGGTATAATGCCACTACACAAGCATCCGGCGGTCCTAATGGTAATACTACAGTCTGGGGTAATTCATCATTAGGGGGAGTAACAGCTACACATATTCTTACCAATTTATCGTATACCACATCTATACAATTTCGTTTGTATTTTCGCGCAGACAATGTCGTTACCTTTGCCGGATTTTATCTTAATTCATTTAAAGTCAATTATGAAATATTGAATAATCATTTCATTTTAAAGTTGTATAAGAAAAATCCGGAAACGCAAATTTTTGGGCTTGAACGAACCGATACATCCACGGAATACAATTCTATCATATTGTCATCCGATTATTATGCTATGGCTAATTCTACACAAACGCGATTCTTTTCACAAACAGACGCGCTGTATGATGAAAATATTGCAAATCCTGATGTAGGCTTGTATAATTACGGCAGCGTAGTTGACATGGTGGGGACGACTGTAGCTGTCGGTGCACGAACATATCCAACAACAGGCCGCGTTTATGTATATGATTTAGTTTTGGGCGTTTGGACTCTTTCGCAAACTCTAAATCGCCCAGGCACACAGTTTGGTAAAGATTTAAAGATCGAAAACACTAAACTTGTTATCGCTAATGTTGACACGATTTTTGTATATTTGTATAACTTCAATAATGAATTGTGGGAAATCGAGTTTGAAATACCCTCGCTGGGAAATTTGTCAATAGCTATGAATAACTATTTCGTCGCGGTAGGAACCACGACCGATGTTAAAATGTATTATAATGACGTATTATTAAATACATTTGAGCCTGAATTGGGTGAGGATCAATATGCGCAAAGAATAACTATGAGCAACGATTTGCTTTTGGTTTCGAGCCGTAGTACGTCGGGAACCGACGTGCTGCAAGTAGTCCATTATTATGCTGCTTTGCATGAAAATAAAGACAAACATATCGCTTCTCTTGATAACAAAACTCGTCAGTTGTGTTGGATTGATTCCGGAACACTTATAGGACGATTGAAATCAGATATAGATCAATCAAGCAATTTGATCATATCAACATATACGCTTCCGACATACCCCACATTTCAAAATGGCATCATTATCAAGATAAATGATGACAGTTTTCAAATATGGGGTAAGCATCAAATTGTCGTAAATTCGCCGGATGTGTATACTTTATCATTACCGATTGAATTAGATAATCAAATATTTCCACCTTCAGACAAACGCATTCGGATATCATCAGTTTCTGGTATGTTTGTGGGACATTTCAGCGATTTTTCACCACTAAACGGGACGATATTGTATAATGAAGTCGCTACGAATGATTTGCGATTTTATTTCAAATCGTTTAATACTAATGCCACGCTTCCTGATACGGCTAATATCAGTTATATAATTGAAGGCGCTCTTATAAAAGATACTACTGTCCAATTTGCACTAGATGCTAATATTAACAATGCGGCCGCCAATTTTAATAATGGCGGCGTCGACGCAGTCGTTTATGGTCGGGGACCTTTTACTTATTTGTGGTCTTCGTCCGAGACGACGCAAGACATATCAAATAAACCCCCAGATGTGTATTCCGTGACTGTTACTGATATTGATGGATCACAGACAACTAACCCGTATACGATAAATCGTATAGCGCAAATATCTAATATTAGCATAACAAGCACTGATGCTTCGGGAACAATAGCATTTACTTCGCCCGAAACAAGATGGGATTTAGCTGTTGGTGCTGAAAATTTTACTCCACTAAGCGCAACTTATACAAATATAACCAATCCATTTACATTCGGGGGCTTGAGCCCGTTGACCAAATATGACGTATATATTCGGCAATATACGCGCAATACGGCTGATATGTGGGTAGGACCTATTCGTATGGAAACACGTATTGAATTGACCGGTACTTACACTGTAAATTCTGCAGCGGCAACTGATATATTATCAGCGGGAACCAATTTCCAAAATTTTACAGATTTGGCTTATTACGCAACTAAAAGTTTTGTGTCAGGACCTGTGACAGTAAATGTCACGCCTGGAAGTGGGCCGTATAGCGAGCAGGTAGAATTTGGTCGTCATCAGTATACAGGATCGAATAGAATAACAATAAATGGAAATGGTGAGATTCTAGAATATTATTCGATTATATCACTCAAACCTCATGTAATTAAATTTGCAGGATCTAATATGATTACGATTAATAATTTGGTAATAGTAGGCAAGGGTCGTCATCAATGGAATGTATTGTTTACGAAAGATGTAAATGATTGTAATGATATAAGTATAACAAATTGTTATATATCATGTTTGTTAGCGGGATCAAATAATTCATATCTAATACCTATTGTATCAACAGACACATTTACAGAACCAACCGCTACGAATGGACACAGAATGAAAAATATAATTATAGATTCTTGTGAAATTGTGGGCGGCATGACGGGTATATTGTTTAGAGGTGATCCTACTAATCTTACATCGACAGGCGCTTATCAAAACGTAGTTAAAAATTGCACAATTCGAGATCAACTATCTGTTGGAATACAGTTCAGAAGTCAAGTAGAGGGTTTGATACAAAAGAATAATATGCATAGAAAAACTTATGTAGGCCCATCAGGAACTTATAATTTTATTATACTGAATGAAAATAACGGCCTGATCATAAATCGTAATAATATACATGATCCATTCGGTTTAAATCCCGCACTTGCAACTTCATCGGCGGGCGGAATTGGTTTCGAATCGCCCTTATCGTTAAATGTTACGATATGTAATAATTTAATACACAATTTTAATCTTACGAACGGATCACAGGGTATAACATCTTCTGTATCAGGCAATACTTTTTCTGTTTATGGAAATACAATGATATTTTTGGGAACATCTACTTCCGCAATACAAAATTGTATCGTCCATACATCAGCTGCCGCAACTGGATATACTTATAGAATTTTAAATAACGTGTTTTATGTAAATCGAACAACTTCTGGTTCGAAAACGTGCGTGAATTTGGCATCGACCTTTAATTCGGCAAATACAATTATGAATTACAATATGTATTTTATAACACCTGGAACTGCGTCAACTAATCGCATAGCTGCTATTGGAGGCGTGACTTATACTAATTTGCAATTTTCTAATTTGCAGGCGGCTGGATTTGAAACAAACGGATATTATACGGACTCTTTACTTCGCGCGAATAATATTATTCCTCAAACATCTATCGGAAATAATACCGGCTTGGATTTAACAAGCCTCAGCATTCCTGAATTGACCTTCGATTACTATAACGTAGCAAGGACATCAACACCTGACATAGGTGCGATACAGCGATCAGCGTTTAATATTCAAGCTCCGTCGGGATTGGTCATATCATCAATAACTTATAATTCGGCACAATTAGCGTGGACTGAAAACGGATCGGCAACCTTGTGGAATATAGAAATTGTACCGCGAAATACAACTCCTACAGGAATACCAACATATTCAGGCATTTCAACCAATCCTTATGTAATGACGAGCTTAACCGAATTTACTAATTATGAAGTATATATTCAATCGGATAATGTAACACAATCGTACTGGGCGGGGCCTTTAGAATTTACAACATTGAGAAATTTATCACTTGGCGGCGTATATACGATTAATCAAGCAGCCAATACGGACGTTTTGACCGCGGGAACTAATTTTAAAAATTTCACAGATTTTGCTGATATCTTATTGAATTCAACAATAACATCAAGTATCGTGGTAAATGTATCAAATGGCCCATATAATGAAAATGTCCTGTTTAGACGATATGATTTAAATGTAGCAAAGACCATAACAATTAATGGAAATGGTCATGAAATAAGATTTCATAATGCATCTTCATCTGTAGCACACACAATTAGATTTATAGGATCCGTGTGGATAAATATAAACAATTTAAAGATTGCCAGTATGTGTAATGCAGCCTTTACATTGTCGTTCCTGCCTGATTTGTTTAACAATGCTTGTTCTGATATTAATATAACTAATTGTTATATTCAACAAACGTATCAAGGAAATAGTGGCGGAGTTCTTGTTGCCATAAGCAATAGTTATATTTCAGCCACCACTGAAGGACATGAAGCTAAAAGAATTGTCTTTAACGGATGTAAATGCGAGGGAGGAACTAGAGCATTTTCATTACAAGGAAACAGATCTAACTTAACCGTGACTGGTGCTTATCAAAATGTTATAAAAAATTGTGAAATATATGATCATTCAGGTCTCGGCATTTTACTTAATGGACAGGTCAATTGTTTGATACAAAATAATAAATTGCACAGACTCAATCTTCCTCACTATTATTATGGCTTCACAATCACGGCTATTGAATCGTCATCTGGATTAAACAACATCATTGATAGAAATAGTATACATGATTATTTTCCTTCTAACTTGAACGATACAGACGGCACTTTCACAGGGATATTGTTGAGCGTTACGAGCGGAACAGTCAATAATAACACACTTATATCAAATAATTTGATATACAATATCAATCATAATGGTCAAGTAACAGGAATAAATGTAAATTCTGCAAGCGTTAATATTGTATCCATCTATTATAATAATATATCATTTGTAAAAACTTCTAATGCTGGATCCAGCGATAAAATATGTATTCGTTTCACACAGGATAATACCAATCCGGAAATAGTAAAAAATAATGTTTTATATATTAATAATGCATCATCAGGTATTAAAACTTTATTTAGTAGTACTGTTTTGGCGTTAGTACCGCCAAATTTGCAATTCAATTATAACCATATCTTTAATGCGTCTACGGGAGGAACGAATAGAATAGCGTCAATCGGTGCAGTTCATTACAGCACGTCGCAATTTGCGACACTTCAAGGGGCTGGATATCAAGTAAATGGGTTTTACAGCGATCCTTATCCAATTGATGCAATTATACCCCAAACTTCAGTCGGCATAAACGTGGGGCAAGATGTGTCTGCTTTATTTGTGCCATATTTGACTTTCGATTATTATAATGCTTCTCGATCGGCTACACCTGATATGGGTGCTACTGAACGTGGTTTGTTTAATCAAACGGCTCCGCATACGTTATCTATATCATCGATTACGAATAATTCGGCTCAATTAGCATGGATTGAAAGCGCAGGCGGAATTATATCATGGAATATTGAGGTAGTATTACATGATACAATTCCTACGGGTGTCCCGACACACACGGCTACAACAAATCCATATGTTATAACCGGACTTGCAAATCTGACTTCCTATGACGTGTATATACAAAATAACAACGGGTCAACTTTATCTTATTATAACGGGCCGATAAACTTTACAACTAAGTTGAATTTAACATTAGGCGGATCTTATACTATAAATTCAGCAGATCCAACTGATGTATTGTCATCGGGAACAAATTTTGCAAATTTTCACGATTTATCATATTATCTTGATAGAGCCTCGTCTGTGACGAATATGGTTATTGATGTTGTTATTGGATCGGGACCTTATTATGAAAATGTCCAATTTAATCGAATTTCAGGGCTTGATTCGAACAACAAAATAACAATAAACGGCCAAGGCGAAGAAATTATATCTGCGATAATGTCTAATTTAAACGTAATGTATGCTATTCGTTTATATGGAGCTAATTGGATGACATTTAACGATTTAATAATATCGGGATATCCCCTGAGTTTATTTGATCCCATGTTTTTATTCCATTTATTGTATGATCAATATCATAATTATAGTTGTCAAGATATTACTATAAATAATTGCACAATTCAGTTTATAAATAATAATTCAACTGGTGATTCAAGTTGTATAATTGCAAATGCGTTCATATCAAGTGCGATCGTCACTTCAGCATTTCCTGTTCATAGAAATATATTAATAAATGAATGCAAATTAATACGTGGATCTAATGGTGTTATTATACTTGGAAATTCTACCAACTTAAATTCTACTCAAAATATAGTTCAAAATTGTGAAATTCGTGATATACTTCGTAACAGTGTTTATATGACTCGTCAAACAGATAGTTCCATATTAACTAATCATATACATAGATCGACTAATACCGTTACACCTCCAGGTACTTACTATGGTGTTTATACGGAGGGATGTCTCGGTTTGATCGTTACGCGGAATCGTATTCATGACCCATTTAAACTATTTCCGACAAGCACAGTAGCATTTATAGGAATGGCCTTTGATTCTAATACAAAAAATGTTATAATTGCAAATAATCTAATATATAATGTTACGTCGAATGGAACAATGACTGGTATTGATTTAAGTATTTTCACTTCAAACGGAATTAATTATATATGTTATAATACGATTATATTATCTGGTGGTGCTGCGAGTTTTATATTTGTAAATGGTATATATCATGTTTATGGCGGATCATCGAATTCTACCAGAATATTAAATAATGTTATTAACATTTATAATCAAAATCCCTCATCAGAAAAAGTTATATTAAATTTAGCAGGACCAATGAATACTACTAATGATATGGTAAATTATAATCATTATTATAATCCTTATACGGCGGCCATTGATATAATAGTGGATTTATTTGGAATTACTTATAATACAACGCAATTTACATCATATCAAACAGATACTGGATTTGATTTGAATAGTTATTTTGCAATTACGAATGCCACTGATGGTATTCCACGTGCCCAAACTAATATTGGATATCAAACAGGTTTAGATTTATCATATCTATCTATTCCGTCATTTAATGTTGATTTTTACGGAAATCCTAGGTCGGCGACGCCTTCAATCGGCGCGATAGAACGATCAGCGTATGTGTCAGATGCGCCATCGGGATTAACTATTTCTAACATATCGACGGGCTCTGCTATGTTGTCTTGGACCGCTCCTCTCACAACTATGTTTATCGAAGTTGTATCAGCCGGCGAAGTTCCTACTGGCACAGCGACATATACAACAATTATAAAACCTTTCACAATGACAGGCCTTGATCCGTCGACGTCGTATGATGTTTATATTCGAACAGGAACGTCTTATACGGCCGGACCTGTATCATTTACCACTTTGAATCAGTTTTAAATTATCTCATTACCTT
>Ga0075163_10002570_pt1 | contig 24376 bp, 13 predicted proteins | sample JI1023141ADNA_FD_71478 | JGI IMG/M metagenome (GOLD analysis project Ga0075163, IMG submission 71478) | Wastewater effluent complex algal communities from Wisconsin, to seasonally profile nutrient transformation and Carbon sequestration -... | ecosystem: Engineered > WWTP > Effluent > Algae... | reverse complement strand
AAATCCGGGGCAGCGCCGGCGCTGGGCGCGGCCAGCTGAAGGCCACTTGCCCGCGCTTCGCGGCCCGCTTCGGCCAGCAGCCCGCGCACCAGCGCGAGTCCGCCTGCCAGATTGAAGCCGGCGTCCAGTGCCGGATCCTGCCCGATCATCACGCGCAGAAAGGCGTTGTCCAGCGGATCGTAATATCCATAGTTTACGACCAGCGTGCCGCCGCCCGGCAGGGGCAGAAACTCCCAGCGCGTCGTGCCCTGCTTGCCCTCGCCCACCGCGCGCATCTCCACTGCGCCTGTGCCCGGCGCTGCGCCCTCGCCGCCCGAGATCAGCCGCACCTCATCGGTGCCATCAAAGCTGCCGATGGGAAAGGTCAGCCGCCAGCGGTTGAGCATGGAGCCGTCGGGCCGGCGCTCGACATCGCTGCGGGTCAGGTTGCGCACATAGCGCGGGTAGCGCAGCGGATCGGCCACCAGCGCATAGACTGCGGGCGGCGGCGCGGCCGCATAACCTAGCAGCGTGATCTGGAGGGCGCGCCCCGCGGAGTCGGTCTCCACGATGGCAATCTCGCCGGTGCGCACCACCGACGCATAGGACTGGAGCACGGCCGCAGGAAACGACCGCAGGACGGGCCGCGCCCAGGCCGGCATCGCATGCAGCAGCAGCACGCAGGCGACCGCCCAGCAGCGCAGGGCGCGCGACGAGATGCTCAGGCGAACAGGCAGATAAGCCATTCCAGGATCCTCGCTGACCACGAATAGGGAAATCGGCGCGCGCGCTCAAGCTGAAGATCTAGATGCCGCTGCAAATCGGCGCGCTCGTACCTGCGCCCATCGGCGATCACGGTCTCCAGCGAGTCGAGCGCCGCCAGCGAGGCCGTCGGATCCTCGCGAAAGATCAGCAGATCCGCGGGTCCAGAGACGGCAACAGTCCCCATTCCCGCCAGCGACCGGGCGCTGCTGCTCTGCGACAGCGCACCGCCGGCAACAGTCGTGGCAGCGGCCAGGGCCTCCTCGGCGCTGAAGCCCGCGCGCACCAGCAGCGACAGCTCTTCATGCAGGCCACGCCCCGGCACCACGTGCGCGATGAACGTGAAGGTGTCGCTGCCCGCCTGCACGCGCACGCCGGCCTGATGCAGCGCGCGCACAATCTCCAGGTATCGCGGCAGGTTGCGCAGCGCCAGCTCGCGATCCGCAGCGCCGCGATGGGCGTCGAAGGCGGACCACATGGTCTCATACCAGTGCGGCAGCAGGCCCTGCCTGGGCGTCGGAACGAGCTCGGCGCCCCGCCCTCTTGCACCCAGCGCCTCATACGCAGGCCCGATCAGCGTTGGCGTGTGCACGATGTCCAGACGACGCGAGAGCGCGACCATCTCTTCCAGGCGAGCAGACGGGAGCACGGCGAAGCTCTGGCGGAAGCGGCGCCACTCGCCATCATCCATGCCCGGTGACAGCGCGAGCGGCATGCCGCTCAGGTGCTGCACATCCACGATGCCCGAGAGCTCAAGCCCCTTTTCCGCGTAGGCATTGACCATATGGCCGACCAGCGGCAGCCCGGCGGCGTGCGCGGCCTCGCGCAGCGCTGCGAAGACCTCGGGTGAAAAATGCGGCAGCACCTTGATGCAGTCAGCGCCCGCGTCCTTGAGATCATTGACGATCCGGCGCGCCTCCGCCGGCGTGCGAATCGTCCGGCTGAGATAGCTGCCGCCGTGGCTCCCGTCAGGCTGATTCCCGTCGAGAAGATCGCCGCAGGCGAGGATCCGCGGGCCAGCCTCGCGCCCCTCGGCAACCGGACGCTTGTGGCGCAGGCTCATGCGTCCGTCGCCGAGGTTGCGCACCGTGGTCACGCCGTGCAGAAGATACAGCGTGGACCACAGCTGCCGATCGCCAGCCAGGGGCAGGCCCGGCGAGTGCACGTGCGAATCGATGAGTCCGGGCAGCACATAGCCGCCAAATCCAGCCGCACTCGCCTGTGGACGATCGGCTGGCGGCTGCTCCGAGCTGCCAGGGCCGCTCTGGGTCTCGGGATCGATTGCCGCGATGCGTCCATCCTTGACGCGCAGCGTCACATTTTTTCGTCGAGATCCAGCGGCTTGGCCAGGCCCGGCAGCGGGGTTTATGACCGTGACCCGATGCAGCTCCAGCACCCCTTGGCGGGGCACCGCAAGTGGCGGCAAATCCGACGAAAAGAACAGCAATGCGAGCCCGGCCAACATGGCCAGCGAGAGAAACACGAACCATAAAAGCGCACGGAAAAGACGCCTGCCCACCTTCAAAAGGTAACAGCATCCCGCCCTCTGCGGTGAGGTGATGATGCCACCCGCCGGGCAGCGACGATTGCGAGCTGCGTCATTTCCGTAACAGGATTTCGCAGTCCCGTGACGCTTCAGCAAGCAAAGCGCTGCGCCGCCAGTTAATATGCAGGCGGCAAGTCATCCATGAGTTGTTGAATTCCAATGGACACGATCATGAACCCAAGCAGCCCCGAAAATCTCACGTCTGCGTCGACGGCCTCAGCCCATCAGCGGGACTCGCTGTCCTCGGCCGACGATCGCGCTGTTTCGCGCCCTGGCTTCTCTCTGCTCAAGGTTGCCGTCAACCTGTGCATGAAGGCGGCCGGCTGGCGAGTTGAAGGGGAGGCGCCGCGGGTCTCCAAGTACGTGCTGATTGCAGCGCCGCACACCAGCAACTGGGATCTGGTTCTGATGCTCATGTGCGGTGTGAAGCTCAACGTCTGGCCGTCATGGGTCGGCAAGCACACGCTGTTCAAGCCGCTGTTTTTTGGCTGGTTCATGCGCAAGCTCGGCGGCATTCCGATCGATCGCCGCGCGCGCAACAACATGGTCCAGTATCTTGCCGACCTGTTTCAAAAAGAGGAGCGCCTGACGCTGGCGGTGCCGCCTGAAGGCACGCGCGGTCGCCGCGAGTACTGGAAGAGCGGCTTCTATTACATCGCGCACAAAGCGCAGGTGCCGATCTGTCTGGGCTACCTCGACTTCAGCCGCAAGCGCGGCGGCATGGGCCCGCTGGTCTACACGACCGGCGACGTGCGCGCCGACATGGAGACCATCCGCGCCTTCTACGCCGACAAGATCGGCCGCTTCCCCGAGAAGCAGGGACCGGCGCGGCTGGCGGCCGAAGATGGGATCACGGCGCCCGAGCAGAATCCCGGCGACTCGGCCAGTTAGCGGCTTACAGGTGCTCCAGGAGCGCGTCCCACTGCGCCCGCGTTCGCGACGGCGGAAAGACCAGCGGCCGCAGGGGACTGGGCGAGGACTCCAGCAGCTCGATTTTGTTGCCAGGGGCGATGCGGGCCAGGTGGAACGCCTTCAAGGCGTAGTTGGTGTTGGGCTCAAACTGATATGTCGCGCCCGGCCCCTGAAACGTCTGCGCTCGGAGCGCCTGCCGAACTTCAGGCACCTTGAAGTCGCGGGCCGCGCGCACCGCCTGAGCCCACAGATAGACGCTGCTATATGCGGCCTCCATCTCTTCTGTGATCACGTGGTGCTCGCCGTACTTTTTGCGAAAGCGATCGATGAACGCGGCGTTTTCCTTGCGCGGAATGGCCTGAAAGTAGCTGCCTGCGACGTAGGTCTGTGAAAGGTCGACGCCGTCGAGCAGGCTCATGATGTTCTCGTCCAGGGACAGCGACAGTACATGCAGATCGTGCAGGCGCTTGTCGCGCTTCTGCCACAGGCGGAAGAAGTAGACATTGGCATCGCCGCGCAGCGTGCTGACCACAAGCTCAGGCTCGGCAGCCGCTATCTTTTTCAGCGTGCCTGCAAAATCGAGCGCGTCGGCCGGCAGCTGCTTCTCCCCGACGACCTTGCCGCCCAGCTCTCGTATCTGATCGTGAATCATGGCGCTGAGGGCCCGCGAGTACAGCTGGTTTGAACCGAGCAGGAAGATGCGCTTGCCGCCCAGCGTCTGGATGCCATAGCGCAGGGCCGGATCGATGCGCTGCGACGGCACACCGCCGAGGTAAAAGATGTTGGGCGAGTCCTCAAGCCCTTCAGACGCTCCCGGGTAGAGCAGCAGGTTGTCGTGCGCCTCCACGGCCTGACGAATTCCGCGCCGGCTCTCTGCATGCAGGCCGCCGAAGACGACCTGGACCTTCTCGCGCGTCAGCAGCCGCTCGGTGGCCGCCGCAAAGCTCTCGACATCGGACTTGCCGTCGACGAGCGCAGCGTCGATGGTGCGGCCGAGCAGTCCGCCCTGCTCGTTTAGATCATCGATGGCCAGCATGGTTGCATCGGCGACCGACCGCGCCATCTGCGACATGGGCCCGCTCAAGGAATGGATGACGCCCACCTTGATCGTGGGTCGTACCGCGGCCTGAGCGCCGGGGGCGTCATATAGCAGCCGGCGGAACAGACTGGCGGCGAACAGGAATGCAGCCAGGATTCCGACTCCCGCCAGCACCACGGCCTTTTTGCCGTGGCGATCCCAGAAGAACTGCCGGCGCGAAGGAATCGAGACGCGCGCGGTGGGCGCCCTTGCCAGCGCAGCTTCCAGCATCGCAATGCGGCGCTCATCGCTGGAGTCGGAGTCCGGCGATGCCGTGGACGGACTTGGTGCCGGCTCGGGTGCGCTGCTCTCGACCGACACCTCCAGTGTCGCACCTTCACCGTGCTGCGCTTCCAGAGCCGCGCGCAGCTCGTCCACCTGACGGTTGCGGGCCGGCTGTCGCGGCGTGTTCGCGGGCAGGAGGTAGTGAAACTGAGCCGGCGCGGCACTGGCCAGCGCGGCCTCAAGAGCTGCGCGCATCTCGGCCGCAGTCTGAAAGCGCTCGGCCGGATCCTTTTTCATCGCCAGCTCCAGAATATCCACGCACTCCTGCGGCACGTCGGGCGAGATCAGGCGCGGGTCGGGTGTGGGCGACGAGCAGTGCTCGACCATGAGCGCCATCGGCGCGCCCGAGCCATAAGGCGCCTTGCCGGTGAGCATGGTGTAGTACGAAGCGCCCAGCGAGTAGATATCGCTGCGGCTGTCGACCGGCATCGAGCGGCACTGCTCTGGACTCATGTACTGCGGGCTGCCCAGCACCGCATTTTCCTGCGTAAACGGCATGCCGTCCGCGCCCGTCTGCGTCAGCTCCTTGACCAGCCCAAAGTCAGCCACCTTCACGGTTCCGCTTGGAGAGCAGAGGATGTTATCTGGCTTGAGAATGTAAAGGAGCAGTCTCGTCTGAAGACAGGTACTTAGAAAGCTCGGATCAGAGTTCGATCACAGGAAATCGCTGGCGTCGCCCTGAACTCGCAGATTCAACATGAGCACCCCGCTACCGCCTGCAGCCCAACACCTGGGGGCTCGAGCTAATCCACTGCTCCATCACTCTCGTCTGCTCGGTGATGGACCGGTCGCCGCGCGCTGCTTTCTTTGCCGCCAGCGGACGCCACCGAGGGCCAGCAAGGCGAGGCCGATCGCCCAGGCGGCGTGGGCGGCCCGTCCCTCGCGATGCAGCTGCGGGCTGAGGCGGCAGCTGCATCCGGTTGCAGAGCCGGAGGCGCTGCAGTCGCCAGTGGTGGTGGTGATCGAGACGTCCTGCGCGCCGGCGTTCGGCAAGACGAACTGCAGGGTGTGATCGTCCGGGCTGACGGCGAGCCCCGTCGCCACCGTGCCGCCCGCCGAGCTCGTGGCCTGATAGCAGCTCTGCGGGTCCATGTCCGCGACGAGCTGTCGCGAGTTTGGGGCCATCGTCGCCGGCGTTGTGTAGGTGACGGTGGTGCGGCTGGTCGCTGCGTGATCGGACGCGGTGAGAAAGCAGGAGGCCATGGCGCATGCGCCGATGGAGTCGCCCGCCGAGGTGATGAGGCCAGCGCTGGCGAGGGCGCTGCTCCCGTCACTCGTCTTGCCGAGCTGCAGCACGGTCACGATGCGATGCTGGGTGGCGCTGGCGAACGTCTTGCGGACCTGCGAGCCGACCATGCTCTGCTTGATCTGCGAGTCGGGCACGCCGCTCCACGGCTCCTTTTCGATGGTCCACGCTGGCGCTCCGGTCGGGGTCAGGACGCGAATCAGCGTCCGGTAGCTCCCCTTATCGCTGGGCAGGCTCACGGTGTCATTGTCGATGGCGGTGCCGAGTGTGGTCCCATTCTGCGTGCGGAAGCGCAGCCCGGTCGGCCGCGAGCGCGCCAGATCCACGCGGTCGATGAGAAACACCACTTCCTGGCTTCCGTCATAGTAAAAACTTCGCGTATATCTGCTGACCGGCTGCCGGCAGACGCCGGTGCATGAGGCGTACATGTTGTCCGGTACGTTGTAGTTGAAGTCGCCGTTCAGCCGAACATAGAACACGCTCTCTTCCTCTTTGGCTCGGCCCTGTTCCAGGTAGGCCGAGTTCTGGTTGAAGTACACGACGGGGCCGCCGTTGTCGTACTGCTCATTGTTGTTCGGCACGGCTTCGTTGGGAATCGACAGCGAATTCCACATCGTGGCGGGATAGCGCGCCGCGACGTTGCCGCCGTAGTTCTCGGGCTCTGTCAGCAGGTACTCGCCGTTGCGCCACAGCCAGAACGAGCCCGCGATGTTATGCATGTGGTCGACGATATAGGAGCCGATGCCGTAAAAGCCGCCCCAGGTGACCTGCTGGCTGGCTGTGGCCGACGCGGGCGATGTCCAGCTTGAGCGGAACATGCCGATTCCCATGTGCTGATTGGGACCGAATCCGCCGAGCACGTAGCGCTTGGCCTGCGTCGTGTAGTCGATGCGCGAGGCGGAATCGGGCCACGAGGTCACGAACCACAGCATCGTGTCTCCATCGGAGAGTCCGTACGAAGGATGGCTCAGCTTGTCGAGAAACGACCGACCGATCGCAGCCTCGGTGCTGTGCCCGTAGCGCTCAGCGAGGAAGACGCAGTTCGAGAGAAAGCTCCAGACATATCCGGTTCCCTGCGACAAAAAGACGTCTGTCTGCTGGTCTCCGATCCAGCGCCAGTGGGTGTTCGCCGGGTCGACGCTGTGCATGAAGTACGTGAGCGCGTTTACCCACCACTGCTTCAGGTCGGCGTACTCCGCGTCGATGACACCAAGCTCATCGAGTATGTAGAACAGGTTCTGCGCCTTCTGCATGTCGCTGAGCATTCCGTAGTCCCAACCGGGAAGCGGAATTCCGGTGTCGAGACTCTTGCGGAAGAGATCCGCGACTGGAAAATCGGGAAGCTGCGCGTTGGTGTTGAGCCCGTACTTCCAGCCCGTCCAGCCGCGCTTGAGGAGCTTGAGACCGTTTGCCTGATCCTCGCCGAGGATCGCCAGTCCGGAGATGAAGTGCCCGGCCGTCGCAGCGATGTTGCGGTCAGAGTCGTGCGCGGTCCAGCTGCCGGCCTCGTCCCCCATCGCGGTATCGTCTGACCAGGCGACGAGCTTGGCGCGCAGGCTTGCCTTCATGGTGCTGTCGAAGCAGGGGTGGTTGTAGAGCCAGTCGTAGACGAGCGCGTAATAGATATCGCTCTGCTCGTTGTGGGTCGAGGTGCCGGTGAAATAGGGGATGAACACACTGCAGGCCTTCTGGCCGGAGGCCACGTTGCCGCTGAGCAGCCAGTCGAGTGCCAGCGCGGCGGCCGGCCAGCCGCTGTCGGCGCGCCAGTCCTGCGTGGCGGTTGTGTAGGTCAAGAGCTTCTGGATGTCGTGCTTGAACGCCAGGACGGCCGCATTCTGCGGCGTGGCACTGTAGAGCGTCTGCAGTGCCGGAACTCGACCTTTTAGGTAGATGCGCGGATGCTGGGTGGGCGCGGCTGGCAGGTAGTTCGTCGGAAAGTCGACGTAGACCTGTGACTTGGCGTGGCTCGTCGCGGGAATGGTGGCTCCAAGCAGGCAGATTACAAAGGTCGAAAGGCAAATGTCTTTAAGCATGCGGACTCCTTATGCGCAGTGGGCTGCTATCTGTAGGATGGCAGCCGGAAAATTGTATCATGTGCGATGTGCACTGCTGGATCGCAGCCGGTGCGCTGAATAGCTGAGCCGCTCCCGCCGCCATTTAATTGGGGTTGGAAAAATCAGTCCCGCATCCCATCGTCCGCGCTATCTTGCCGCTCATGCGAGCTTCTAGCTGAGGCAGGTGCTCGAAACGACAACGAAGGCCGTGATCAGGGATAAGACCATGACGAAGCTGCGCCGCGCTTGCGGGCTGGCTGCTTTTTTGGCGCTCGCCGCCTGCTCGAACGCCGATCTGTCCGCGGACAGTTCGGCGACCGGAGACGCCAATCGCGTCGCGCGGGGAGCGGCGCTCTATCAAGAGATGTGCTCGGTCTGCCACGGTTCGCAAGGACAGGGCGGCAGCGGTCCGATGCTCAGCGGCTGGACGCGCGAGGCGGACGAGCTTGTGCGCATCATCGACGAGCGCATGCCGCAGGGGCAGCCGGATCGCTGCAGAGGCGGCTGCGCCGAGGACATCGCAGCCTTCATCCTGTCGGGCTTTGCGCACCCGGATCCGGTCTGCACCGCACCGGCCTTTGGTCCGCGCCGGTTGCGGCTTCTGACCAGACGCGAGTACCGCAACACCATCGCGACGCTCTTCGGCTGGGACGATACCTCGTGCCTCGCGCCGAGCTTTCGCTATCAGCCGATGGGCCGAACGCTGCGCACCGTGCATGTTGCCGGCTCGATGAACGGCTGGCCGCAGACCATCGCCGGCGGCGGCTGGCCGCTCACCCGCAGCACCAGCGACGGCGAATGGTCGCTGCGTCAGGCCATGAGTCCGGGGACCTATCAATACAAGTTCGTGCTCGATGAGAGCGAGTGGGTGACTGATCCGAACAACCCGCAGCGGAGCCCGGATGGCTTTGGCGGCTATAACTCGGTGCTCACCGTCACCTGCAAGCCGAAGTCGCCGCCGGCACCGATCGGTGATGTCACTGCAAAGTTTGCGCCCGATACGCGGCCGGCCGAGTTTCCGTTCGATAATGAGGTCGACGCGCGGCTCGTCACGCCGGATCAGGCGGACGAATACCGCCGCGCCGCTCAGGCCATCGCGCAGGCTGTGGCGGCGGATCTGTCGACGCTGTTGCCCTGCGATGGAGCGGGCACTACCGGGCGGGCCTGCGCGGCGACGTTCCTATCGAGCTTCGGGCTGCGCGCCTTTCGCCGACCGCTCACCCCAGCCGAGCTCGATCGCTACGAGACGCTGATTCTGGGCGGCGCGAGCTTTGCGGACGGCATCAAGCGGGCGATTGCGGCGCTCCTGCAGTCGCCGCACTTTTTGTACCGAGCAGAGCTGGGCGAGCCAGACGTCAGCGGCGGCTTTCGCCTGACTCCTTACGAAGTGGCGAGCGCACTGTCCTACCTTTATGTGGGGACGATGCCGGACGCTGAGCTCTTCGCGGCGGCGGCCCGCGGTGAGCTAGTCGATGCGGTGAGCATCGAGCGGCAGGCGCGCCGGCTGCTGGCGCTGCCGCAGGCACGAACGAACCTCGGCGACTTCGCGCTCGCCTGGCTCGGCGTCGAGAAAGTGCTGACCGTGGACAAGCGCAGCGATCTGTTTCCGCAGTGGAGCGATGCGCTCAAGCAGAGCCTGGCGCAGGAGACGCAGCGCTTCGTAAGCAGCGTGGCCTTCGATGGCAGCGGTCGGCTCGACGAGCTGTTTACCGCCGACTACAGCTTCCTCAACGCCGCGCTCGGCCAGCTCTACGGCGTCTCCGGCGTCAGCGGCGACGGGCTCAGGAAGTCCGCCTATGGCACGCTGGCCGTGCCGCGCGCCGGACTGCTCGCGCACGGCAGCGTGCTCGCGAGCTATGCGTACTCGGATCAGACCTCGCCGATTCGCCGCGGCCTGTTCGTGCGGCGCAGCCTGCTATGTCAGGAGCTGCCGTCGCCGCCCCCCAACGCTGGCGGAGTGCCAAAGGTCGAGGCCGGCGCGACCACGAGGGAGCGCTTTCGCCAGCATACCGATAGCGCGTTTTGTCGCAGCTGCCATCAATACATCGACGGCGTCGGCTTCGGCTTCGAGCGCTTCGATCCGATTGCGCAGGCGCGGCAGAGCGAAGCCGGGCAGCCGATCGACGCCAGCGGCGACATGAACGACCTGGAGGGACTGGGCACAGGAACGCACGCTGAGTACCTGAGCCTGCCCGAGCTTGGCGCGGCGCTGGCGGCGGCGCAGAGCAGCCAGGCCTGCTTCGTGCGGCAGTATCTGCGCTTTGCGCGCGGCCGGCATGAAGATGTCGCGGCGGATCTGTGCACGCTGGATCGACTGAAACGACGCTTTCGCGAGCGAGATCGCAGTCTTGTGGAGCTGTTCGTGGAAGTGACGCAGCTACCTGAGTTTCTGCACCGGCGCTAGCCGTGCGAAAGGGAACCTCTGTTGTGAATCGACGACGATTTCTCAAGGCCCTGACCGGCGCCGCGGCGGCGCTGCCGATTGGTTACGCCTTGCACTCACAGCGCCGGGCGCAGGCTGCCCCAAGCCAGGCGCGGCGCTGCATCATCTTTTATTTTCCTGACGGCGTCGCAGGGCCATCGGCGGACGGCAGCCCGAGCTTGTGGCACCTGACGGGGCCCACGCGCGGCTTTGCGTTGAAGGATCAGCTCAGTGCGCTCGCGCCGTTTCAGGATGACTGCATCTTCCTCAACGGTCTGTCCATGGGGCCGACAGACAACGGCAGCCACCCGGGCGGCGCCAAGAAGCTCTTGACGGCGTTCGACGGCGGCGGCGGCGAGTCGATCGATCGCTTCTTGGCCCGCACGGCCGGGGCCGGCGCACCGTTTCGACATGTCTTTCTCGGCGCCATGGCAAACCAAAACGGAGCGTCGGGCGACAAGCATATCTCGTATCCGAGCGCCGGCGTCACGGCTCCGCCCGAAGACTATCCGCTGCAGGCGCTGAGCCGCCTTTTCGGCGTGCCCACGGGCGGACCGCCGATGGTCGACACTTCGCAGCTCTCGGTTCTGGATACGGTGATGGCCGACGTCGGCGAGCTGCGGGCGCGGCTCGGCGATGCCGAGAAGACCAAGCTCGATCTGCACCTCGACGCGCTGCGCGAGGTCGAGCGGCGCGTGCAGGCGCTCGGCACCGGCATGATGGGAAGCGACTGCAAGAAACCGAGCGTTGATGTCAGTGGCATCGCCGACAACGCCTACTACGACGCTGCCAACTTTCCGAAGATCCTGCGCGCGCAGATCGATCTATTGGTGCAAGCGATGGCCTGTGGTCTGACGCAGGTTGGCGTCATTCAGGCCTCGTATCACACGAGCGAGCTTATCATGAGCCGCTTTCCCATGACCGAGATGTACGACGCCGGCTTCGACATGCGCAGCCACCAGGCCTCGCACTATGGCCCAAGTCAGGACGTGCACAAGCGCGAGTTTCACGACTACTTCTTGCAGCGCAAGTGGTGGGTGGCGCAGTTCGCGTATCTCCTCGATCAGCTGAAGAAGCGGCCGGAGGCCGACGGCAGCATGCTCGACTACTCGATGGTGCTCTTGTGCACCGAGATCTGCGACGGCAACACGCACAGCCACGACAACATGCCGTTCATTCTGGCCGGCCGCGGCGGGGGTCGCTTGTCGCCCGGCCGCTTGCTCGATTATTCTGGCCGGCGGCACGCCGACCTCTTGCTGTGCCTGGCGCAGGCCATGGGTCAGAACATACCCAGCTTCGGACAGGGCGGGAGCGGCCCCCTGCCCGGCCTCCTATCGGGCTGACCGCAGCGGGCTGCCCCGGATGGTCACCTTGGGCTAGGAAGCTGCGTGCGCCAGGACCTGGGCGCGTAGCGCAGGGAAACCAGCTCTCGCTCCTCGTGGATGGAGTAATTCATCGTCGGAGGCGTACCCCAGCCAGCCATGTCCGGTCTGGTTTCCGGAATAGAGGATGTGAGCCTGAGCCCCATTAATACAACGTACTCTCTGACGGCTGCGAACTAGGACTGAGACAGCCGTGGAAATGTGCGGAAAGCCCGTGCCCGAAGCAGAAGCTGCGCCCACGGCTGGCTGCGACGCCACGAGAGTGGCCGTACGCGACCTCTTGATCCTCATCGCTCCAAGAGCGGGATGAGCTCGTCGATGGCTTCCATCAGCGCCTTCGCGCTCTGAAAGCGCATATCGGGATCCTTATCCAGAAGTTTGCGCACCATCGCTTCGACCCCTGCGGGCACACGCAGACCGGGCAGTCGCTCTGCCAGCGGAGGCACCGGGGCCGTGAAGTGCAGGCGCAGCAGCTCCGATGGGTTTTCGCATTCAAAGGGCAGACGGCCGGTCAACATCTCGTAAAGCAGGATGCCCAGCGAATAGAGATCAGAGCGCCCATCGACTTCTGCCCCAACCGCCTGCTCGGGGGACATGTAGGCGGGCGTGCCGAGCGCGGTGCCGAAGCGCGTGAGCACCAGGCTCTTGTGCACGCCGGCAGCGCCTTCGCTCAAGAGCTCCGAGGACACCTTGGCGATGCCGAAGTCGAGAACCTTGGCCGTCACATCCCCGCCGTCGCCTGCCACCAGCACGATATTTTCGGCCTTGATGTCCCGGTGGATGACGCCAACGGCATGCGCCTGCCTGAGCGCGCTCGCGACCTGCCGCGCAATGCGCAGGGCCAGGGTCACTGGCAGCGGTCCCTGGATGATGCGCTCATACAGCGACTGGCCCTCTGCATATTCGTACACGACGAAGAGCGCGCCGTCGCTCGTATGCCCCGAGTCGATCGCAGGCACAACATTGGGATGATAGATCTCCGATGCGGCCAGCGCCTCGCGCTCAAAGCGAGCCACGGCTTCAGGGATCTTTCCCATCTCGTCGTTCAGGAGCTTCAGCGCCAGGTGCTTGCGGGTGCCGGTATGCTCGACGAGAAACACCTCGCCCATGGCCCCTTCGCCAAGCAGCGACAGGACCCTATAGTGCGGGCCAATGGTGGCGCCGATGAGCTTTCGCGCTCGTTCGGACAGAGGAGGAGAAGCAGCCCAGGGCGGCGCGTCAGAAGTGGCCATCATTCTTTACGATAATGGATCCGACTTGAGATCGGTGGGGGATCGCGATCCACGCTGAGAGGCGCAGGCTGCATGCCCTGCCCAACGGCCGCTCGGGCGCGTCGAAGTCGAGGGGCCGCTCGCTGTCCCACAGCGTGAAGCGCCCGGCCAAAAGGAGCGTGCAAGTGCGGCGGAAAGCCCGAGCCTTCTTGCAGCGGAAGATGACGGTCCAGACTCGGGTTTCCGGCGAGACGCGGAGGACGGGGTAGTCGGCGATCTGGGGGACATCTTCAACTCTGGCGGCGCTCCCGCGTCTGCATGTGTGGGGGCCGCCCACACCTGCTTCACCTCAGTCTATCGCCCGCTTCGCCAGCACGCGATAATAGGGCCTAAGATGAGGCGCAGAGAAGCAGATGGCCAGGAGTCCGGCAGGAACTCGGCCGTGCAGGAAGGCGTGGAGGAGCTGAGCGATCTGTCGGCGCTGGCGACGCCGCTGTACGGTGAGCGCTACGAGCTGCTAGAGCTCTTGGGGGTCGGGGCGAGCGGCAGCGTATACCGAGCCCGCGACGTCGAGCTCAACGAACAGGTGGCGCTGAAGGTCCTGCGCAAAGAGCTGGTCAGCGACGCGAAGACGCTTGAGCGCTTTCGCAACGAGGTCCGCCTTGCCCGCCGCGTCACCCATCGCAACGTGGCGCGCGTGTTCGATATCGGTGAGCACGAAGGCGAGCGATTTCTGAGCATGGAGCTGGTGCGGGGTCGGTCGTTGAGCAAGCGGATGGCGGAGGCCGTCGCCGGGCAGAGACAGGCGCTGCCGCTGCTTGAGATCGTCGAGATTCTGGTGCAGATCTGCGCCGGGCTACAGGCTGCGCATGAGAGCGGTGTCGTGCACTGCGATCTCAAGCCCGACAATATCCTGCTTGCCGAGGACGGTCGTGTCGTGGTGACCGACTTCGGCATCGCGCGCGGCCTGATGCAGCCCGCAGCACCGAGTACGGCGCCGAGCGCCGAAGAGCGCGCGAGCAAGGAGCTGCGCGGGCGCACCCATCGGCGCATGCGAGCACCGCAGATTGATGGCACGCCGATGTATATCTCGCCAGAGCAGATCAGCGGCGATGCGGTCGATGCGCGGACCGATCTGTATTCGCTGGGCGCGGTGCTCTACGAGCTTCTTACCGGCGAGGCGCCGTTCGGCGGCGAGTCGACGGTGGCAGTGCTGGCGGCCCGCGTGCTGCGTCCGCCGCCAGATCCGCGGGTGCTTCGGCCCGAGCTGCCGCTGGAGCTCGCGCAGGTGGTGACTCGCTGTCTGGCGGTAAAGCCCAGCGAGCGCTTTGAGAGCGCCGCCGCGTTGGCCGCCGCGCTTCCGCACGCGGTGCAGCGCCTCTCTGAAGAAAAGACCCAGCTCCTGGTCCTACCGCGTGGTCTTGCAGCGCCGGCCGTGCGCGACAGCGGTGAGGATCACGCGATGATCCTGGATGCCGCGGCCATCGCCATGAGCCTGCGCGAGCGCGCAGACAGCACGTCTGCAGGTGCGGGTGCACCAGCCGTGCTCGTGCTTCCCCTGGAAAATCGCGGCGATGTTGGGGATGGCGACTGGGCCATCGGCATCGCGCGCGAGCTGAGCGATAGCTTGGCCGCGCTGCCCGGACTCTCGGTCTTTAGCCAGGCCAGCCTGTTGCCCATTGCCGGGCTGCATCGCGATGCCCTCGCCGCCGCCCAAGCGCTGGGCGCAGCCTGGGCGGTAAGCGGCAGCCTGCGGCGCGGCGGCAGCCACGTGCGCTTGACGGTTCGACTCGTGCGGGTTCTCGATGGCGTGCAGGTGTTCTCGGCTCACCGCGAGAGCTCTGAGAGCCAGGTCCTGGCGCTGATCGAGACGCTGAGCGCAGAGATTGCGCAGGCGCTGCTGCCCGCTACGCCGGCGAAGCCGGCCGTCACGCCGCCGCCGCTTAGCGTCTCGCCGTTTACCGTCGATGACTACCTGCGAGCTCGCGCGCTGTATGAGAGCGGCGACATACAGAGCGTGCGCCGCAGCGTGGAGCTTCTAAAGAGCGGACTGTCGCGCGCACCGAATGAGCCGCGCCTGCTCATGAATTACGCACTGGCGATGGCGCGGCTGTGGTTTTACGGCGATGCCGATGCCGCCGAGCAGGGGACTGCGGCGGCCGAGCGGCTGGTTGCGGTGCAGCCGGGGCGCGCCGAGTCGCACATGGCGCTGGCAAGCATTCGCTTTCAGGGCGCAGACCTCTACGGGGCAGTGCAGGCGACCTCGCACGCGCTCGCACTGCGCCCCGACTTCGCCGATGCGCACGAGCTGCAAGGTCGAATTCTCGTTGAGACTGGGCCGGTCCAGCAGGGAATGGAGCATCTTTTGCGGGCGCGTCGGATCGATCCTGGGCTGCTGCGTGTGGTCGCGGATCAGGCGCGCGTGGTGGCTCTGCTCGGGCACCCCGAGCGCGCCCACGAGCTGCTCGCGGATCGTGCGGTCATCCAGCGAACCTTCGCCATTCTGTGGATCCTGCGCGGTCGGCTCTGCCTGTGGATGCACGACAGCAAGCGCGCCGCTGCATATCTGCAAGCTCCCGAGCTTCAGGCCGGCAGCTACCCCCGGGCTCAGCTGCTGCTGCAGGTTGCGCTGGGGCACACGCGTGTGGAGCCGCAAGACGTGCTGGCGGCCGGCTTGGCCTCAGACAAGAGCAGCCCGCGCGGACGCACCTTCTTTTTCCAGATGCACGCCGAGCTGTTCTCCTTCTTCAACCAGCGCGAGATGGCCGTGCACACCATCGCCCGCAGCGTTGACGCCGGACTCACGGATCTGTTGTGGTTGGAGCGCTGTCCGCTCTTGCGGCCGCTGTTCAGCGATCCACGCATGGCCGCCCTGCGCCAGGTGGTCTACGCGCGCGCGATGGCCGTACGTGAGTCGCTCGCTGCGCTCACTCCAGCGCGCCTGCTTTGATCGTGTCGCGGGATCGATATTCGACTGACGTGCCGCTCCATAGTCGGAGATCCCAATCCTGCTCAAGGCAGGGGTTCAGTGGAATCGTGGACGGCTCGGGGGGGAGAATCCTTGCTCGCGCGGTTTCCGTCGATCCCAGGACCCTTGATCAAAGTTTCAGCACCTGTTCTCCGTCGATCGCCCCCTCATCTGGCTTGAGGAATTGGGGGAGCAGTCTCTTCTGAAAACCGGCGCTTGCAAGGCTCGGATCAAAGATAGACCAAGGGCTTTTTACAAAGACCAGCCCGGCCCGGCCCGCGGCTCTGCTGGATGGCGCCCGCAAGCCGGGTTAGGATCAACGCCCTTGCCGGACTGCACGACATAACCGCCGGCACTTGAGTGGGTCGCAGCCGCCAATGACAGGACGTGATGAGTAAGAGCACCGACGGCACAACATCGGCCGAGACGAGCGCATTTGCCACCGATATCCCCCACCTCCGGGCCGTTGCCGACCTCCTCCCGCAGCTCGCCTGGAGCTGCCGTCCCGACGGGTACTGCGACTACCTGAGCCGGCGCTGGGTCGCGTACACGGGGGTTCCCGAGACGCTTCACCATGGCAGCGGGTGGCTCGACGCCGTCCACCCCGACGACCGCGCCGCCACGCGGGCCGCGTGGACCGCCTTCGTTGCCGGCAGGTCCGAGTACGACGTCAACTACCGCCTGCGCCGGCACGACGGTGAGTACTGCTGGTTCAAGACCCGCGGGGTCCTGGTCCGCAGCGAGGGCGGGGAGCCGCTCCGGGTCGTCGGGACGACCACGGACATCAACGACCAGAAGCGGGCGGAGGAGCGGGATCGGGAGAGCCGGGAGCGACTCGACGCGGCCCTCTCGGCGTCGGGGACGGGGACGTTCCGCTGGGACATCCAGACCAACGCCCTCGACTGGGACGAGCAGCTCGACCGGCTCTTCGGCCTCCCGCCGGGGCACACCGTCCGGTCGCTCGATCAGTTCGTGGAGCGGGTCCATCCGGATGACCGGGCCGAGGTCCTCGAGCGGTGCCTGCGGTGCAAGGACGAGGGGGCTGACTTTGCGATGGAGTTCCGCGTCGTCTGGCCGGACGGGGCCGTGCACTGGCTCGACGACCGCGGGCGGACATTCCTCGATCAGGCGGGCCGACCGGCCTACATGACCGGGGCGTGCGTCGACATCACCGACCGCAAGCGGTCAGACGAGCGGTACCGGGAGCTCGACGAGCGGGCGACCTTTGTCCGCAAGGCGAGCGGCGTAGGTTTCTGGTACTGCGATCTGCCGTTCGACGTGCTTGAGTGGGACGAGCTGGTCAAGGCCCACTTCCACCTCGCACCGGACGCGAGCGTCACCATCGGCACGTTCTACCAGCGCATCCACCCCGACGACCGGGAGCCAACCCGGCTCGCGATCGAGCGGAGCATCGCTGATCACGAGGCGTACGACGTCCACTACCGGACCGTGCACCCCGAGACCGGGGCCGAGAAGTGGATCCGGGCCATCGGCCGAACGTTCTACGCGCCGGACGGCACGCCGCGGCAGTTCGACGGGGTCACGCTGGATGTCACAACCGAGCGGCGCGCTGAGGAGCGGCGGCAGTTTCTCGCCGACCTCGCGGCCGCCACCCAACCACTCACCGACCCTGCGGAGGTCACGGCGCTGACCGCCCGCATGCTCGCCGAGCACCTTCGCTGCGACCGCTGCGCGTACGCCGAGGTGGAAGACGAGTCGATCTACGTCATCACCGGGGACTACACGCATGGCGTGCAGAGCATCGTCGGCCGCTGGCCGGTGGCCGCCTTCGGAGCCGAGCACCAGAGGATGATGCGGGCCGATGAGCCGTACGTCGTCCACGACGCGGACAGCGACACACGCATCGGTCCGGAGGATCTGCCGGCGTACCGCGCGACTCGGATCCAGGCGGTTGTCTGCGTCCCACTCCTCAAGGACGGGCGGTTCACCGCGGCGATGGCGGTCCATCAGGCGAGCCGGCGGCAGTGGACGGCGGACGAGGTGGAGCTCGTCCGCATGGTCGTCGGCCGGTGCTGGGAAGCCCTCGAGCGCGCCCGGGCCGCGCGGGCGCGCAAGGAGAGTGAAAAGAACCTCCGGCTCATCACCGACAGCGTCCCGGCGCTGATCGCCTTCGTAGACGCCGACCAGCGCTACCGGTTCGTGAACCGCGAGTATGAGGAGTGGTTTGGCCGCCCGCGGGCCGAGTTCGAGGGGCGGCACCTGCGGGAGGTCATCGGGGAGGCCGCGTACAACCAGCTCCGCCCGTTCGTCGAGCGCGGACTCGCCGGCGAGCGGTTCGAGTTCGAGGCGCTCGGCCCCTACCCGACGGGGGACCGCTACATCCACGCGGCCTTCGTTCCCCGGATCGACGACGGACGGGTGACGGGCTACCTGTCTCTCATCACGGATGTCTCGGACCGCGTCCGCGCCCAGGAGGCGCTGCGCGATAGCGAGGCGCGGCTCCGGTCGGTCACGGACGCGGCACGGGTCGGTCTGGTCATGGTGGACGAGCAGCACCGCTACCGGTTCGCGAACCGCGCTTATGCCGAGGTGCTCGGGCTCCCGTCTGCGGATATCGTCGGCCTCCGTGTCGCCGAGGTCCTCGCACCGGTCTACGAGCAGCAGATCCGCCCGCGGCTCGATCGGGCCTTCGCCGGCGAGCGTGTGAGCTACGAGCTCAGGCTTCCACCGGTGTCCGGCGGTGGGCCGCGGTTCTGCGCCGTGGCGTACGAGCCGCGGACCGAGCAGTCGGGGGAGAAGCTCGTGGTGGTCGTCATCGTGGATATCACGGAGCGGCTTCGGGCCGAGGAGCAGCTGCGCGACGCGGACCGGCGCAAGGACGAGTTCCTGGCGATCCTGGCCCACGAGCTCAGGAATCCGCTGGCGCCGCTCCGAAATGGTCTGCAGGTGATGCGACTCGCGGCCGACAACATGGCCATCGTCGCGAAGTCGCGGGACATGATGGACCGCCAGCTCACGCACATGGTGCGGCTGGTCGACGACCTGCTCGACGTATCGCGGATCTCCCGTGGCAAGATGGAGCTCCGCCGCGAGCGCATACTTTTGTCGGACGCTGTCGCGAGCGCAGTCGAGACGGCGCGGCCCGCGATCGACGCGGCGGGTCACATCCTGACCGTGAGCGTACCGCCGGGGCCGGTGTACCTGGACGGCGACCTCACCCGGCTCGCGCAGGTGTTCAGCAATCTGCTCACAAACTCGGCGAAGTACACGCCCGCATTGGGGCAGATCTGGCTGGCGGCGGAGCCGGTCGGCTGCGACGTGGTGGTGAGCGTGAAAGACACCGGCGTCGGCATTCCGGCAGAGGCGCAGCCCCGGATCTTCGACATGTTCTCCCAGGTCGACCGCTCGCTGGAGCGCTCCATGGGCGGGCTGGGCATAGGACTCGCGCTCGTCAAAGGTCTGGTCGAGATGCACGGCGGAAGCGTCGTCGTGCAGAGCGAAGGCCAAGGTCGGGGCAGCACCTTCACCGTAAGACTTCCGCTCTCGCCGAGTCAGCCGGTGAGCGAGCCGGCAACCCCAGGCGACGGTAGCGCGGTTCGCGGGCCCCGGCGAAAGATCCTGGTCGTCGACGACAACCGCGACTCGGCCCAGTCGATGGCCGAGATGTTGACGCTCCTTGGGCACCAGGTGGCGACGGCTCACGATGGAGCCTCGGCGGTCGACGCCGCCGAAGCGTTCCGCCCCGAAGTGGTATTCATGGACGTTGGCATGCCCGGCATGAACGGTCTCGACGCGACGCGGGCCATCCGCGAGCGCGCGTGGGGACGCGAAGTCACCATCGTGGCGCTCACCGGCTGGGGCCAGGAGAGCGACCGATCCAAGTCCGAGCAGGCCGGGTGCGACGGGCACCTCGTGAAGCCGATCCACATGAACGAAGTCGAGCCGTACCTGGTTGCCCCGGGGCGCAGATAGCGACTCGGCGGGTCATCAGCGAGCACCGTGCGTCGGCATTTGCGGTAGCTTCCCAGAAGCCAACGCGGACCTTTCCGCGCCGCTGACGGATTCCTTTTTCTAATGGAATAATCTTGGTGAATGCAGCGCGCCACTGCAGATTTTTTAATTTAAAGGGTGGTAGAAATAGGAAGTCCCGGAGTCTGGCCAACCGGGATATTCCATAGTTGTCGACGAGTATGTAGGTTGTAGGTTTATAGAGCCCGACGATGCAGCAGAGGAGCTCGCTCGGGATGCTCTGTCCATGGAAACGCAGATGAACCAGACCGCTCGCCCGCCCGAAGAGCTGCTGAACATACTCGAACAGCTGTTGGAGCTGCCGGCAGTTGATCTGAAGACTGTCCTGAATCAGGCCGTCCAGCTTGTCCATGAGGCGCTGAATGCAGAAAAGGTGGACGCATTCCTGTTCGAGCCCGAAAAGAACTCCCTGCGCGCGATAGGAACCAGCGATACGCCGCTCGGCCGCCTTCAGGTTGAGCAGGGTCTGGACGTCCTGCCGCTGGCAAATGGCGGCTCGGTGTCGCAGGTCTACCAGACTGGCAAGACGCATATCACCGGACACGTGGATCAGGTCCAGGGCGAGGTTCCGGGGCTCATCACCGTGCTTGGGATCCGCTCCCACATCGCGGTCCCTCTTCTGGTCGCGGGCGAGTGCCGCGGGGTTCTGTCCGCACAGTCTACGCAGCCAGAGTTTTTTTCTGAGCAGGCTCTGAGCTTCCTCCTGGTCATCGCGCGCTGGGTCGGTGCCCTGGCGCATCGGGCAGAGCTTGTGAAAGCCACTGCCCTGCAGGCGCATGCAAGCGGCCGGCGGGCCGTCGCGGAAGAGATGATCACCGTGGTGGCCCACGATCTGCGCAACTACCTCTCGCCCCTCACCTACCGGCTTGAGATGATTCGCCAGCGCGCGATGGAAGACGAGCGGATGGACGACCTGCGCGATGCCGAGCAGGCGGCCCAGGGACTTGGGAGACTTTCCCATCTGGTCACGGATCTGCTGGATGCAGAGCGCCTGGAGCGCGGCATCCTCTCGATGCAGCCGCAGCCGATGGATCTGGTGGCGATGGCTGTGGAGGTAGCGCGCGGGCTATCGACCCCTGATGTCACCGTGCATGTGCAAGGACCTCCCAACCTGCCGCTGCTCGTGGACGTGAGTCGGATCCGCCAGGTTCTTGAGAACCTCATCGGCAACGCGATCAAGCACTCTCCACGCGGTGGAGCAGTCAGGGTGGAGATGCGCACCCAGATTCAGGCCGAGTCCGCGCAGCGGGTGGCAATTGTCGATGTGATCGATCAAGGACCGGGCGTATCACCGGAAGTCCTGCCGCGTGTCTTTGAGCGGTTTGTCAGCGCAGGCACCTCGCGAGGGCTTGGGCTTGGGCTCTATCTTGCAAGTCGCATCGTCTCCGCGCACAGCGGAACGCTGACCGTCAGCTCATCCCCGGGCCACGGCGCAAGATTCCAGATCGTCCTTCCCATCGAGGACGCCTCCCGTGAGGCGCGCGGCCAGCCGGACTCAAATCCGGAGGAGATTCCGGAGAAATAGGAAGGCGATTCCCATCGAGAATGCAGGGCAGCAAAGCGGCAACCATCACATCACGTGCTGAGACTCTCAGCCCTCACAAAAGGGGTGTCCCATGTTGACGATTCAGGATCCGGTATGCGGAATGAAGGTAGATGAAAGGAAGAGCGAGTATCAGAGCGAGACGCAGAGTCGGACGCTCTACTTCTGCTCGGCTGATTGCAAAAAGCGATTCGATGCAGAGCCGGAGCGCTACCTGACCCAGGGCGGGCGGCCCGCGGTCGAAGAGCAGGCCAAGCCCCGCACCTAGCGGGCCATCGGGTTGACGGTTACCGGGCGTCGATATCGAGGTCGATCCAATAGGCTTCCTGAAGGCTGGCCGGGCAGCGCGCCATGTTGCCAGCTCAGAAGGATTCCTTGATCGCGCCTTCCCGTCGAGCTTACGAACCTTGATCAAGGTTTCAGCCCCATTCTCCATCGATCGCACCCTCATCTGGCTTGATGTCGCGGTGCACCAGCCCCACAAGGTGTGCCTCGTGCAGGGCTGAGCAGCAGTCGGCCGTGATGCGTGTCGCCTCTTGCCAGCTGAGCGCGCCGCGCCGACGCAGATAGCTGCCCAGGCTCAGCTCGCTCAGCAGCTCCATCACAATGAAGAAGGTGCCGCTGCGCTCCCCGATGTCATAGATGCCGATGATGTTCGGATGACTCAGACGCGCTGCGACCTGCGCTTCGACAAAGAAGCGCTCCAGCATGCGCGCTCCCGGGTTTTTCGTATAGGGAAGCAGCTTCACTGCAACCCGGCGGTTGAGCAGGTTGTCCTCTGCTTCGTAGACGACGCCCATCCCACCCTTGCCCAGCTTGCGCAGCAGCACATATCGGCCCAGCGCGAGGCCCGTCAGATCATCGTCGACATCCTTGCCGCTCCTCTGCTGCGGGGCGCGAGGTGCTTGTGGAGTGGTTGGTTGCTGATTCACGGTCGTGCTCTACGAATAAGAAGACTCAGGTCTGAATTGGGAAAATCTCAAAGTTGCTCGTACCATCCCCCGAAGCGGTCGCGGGATGAGCTGAGCTCACAGCGCTGGGAAGCTCCTGGACCAGAGCCACCAGCTCTTTCGATGTCTGCCGAGCACGCTGCGCCGCCTGCTCCACGCTCTTTGCGCTCTGTTCTAGCTGCGCCTCAAACGCGCCGGCGCTTTCCAGCAGGCGATGCTGCTCGTGGGTCGTCAGCTCGATGGATAGCGCACACTGGGCGATGCGCACCGCCAGCGTGACCACGCGCTCGACCTCCGCCGCCAGAAACTCCTTCTGATCCGCTCTGGGCGCGCCCGTGAGCAGCTGCACCGAGCGGGTGACCTCCATCGCCATGGTGCTCAGATCTTTGGCCGTGCGGGTGGTGATCTCCAGCGTGGCCTGCACTTCCGCTTTGGTCTTTGCGTTCGACTGCGACAGCGTGATCAGGGGAGCGAGGCTACGCAGCGCCGCCTTGCCCGCAGTGCGCAGCTCGCGCGCAAGCTCCACCATGCGCTTGCCCATCGGTGCGCCGATCGCCCCGAGCCGCACGCGCGCGAACATTCCCAACCCGATCGTAAGCAGCATGCCGCCGCACAGTCCGAAAAACGCCAGCGTCATCAGCGCTGAGGATGCGCGCTGATGGCTCTGCTCTTGCGCCTCTGCTCGCCGCTGCTCCAGCTCGTCGAGCTCGACTGTGAGCTGGCGCAGCTGGTCCATTCCCTCCCGCTGCGCGCCCGAGGCCAGGATCTGCTGCGCGGCGGCGAAGCCCTCCCGCCGACGCACATCCACAAGGCGCACCATGTCGCCCTGCACCACCTTGAGCAGCGACGCCAAGGCAATCATCTGCCGCTGGAGCTCCACCCGCTGCGCAGTGAGCGCGCGCAGCCGCTCCAGCCGCGGCTTGAGGGTCAGCAGCGCCGCGCGATAAGGCTGCAAGAACTCCTCCTGTCCGGTGATGACAAAGCCGCGCTGGCCAGTCTCGGCATCGATCACCGCGGCGCGCAGGCCATTGAGCTCGGTGCGCACCTGTCCGGTTTCGCGAAGCGCGGTGCGCAGCGCAATGGAGTCCTGGATGCGCACGCAGAGCAGCATCAGCACGATGGCTTGCGCCGCGATGAGCAGGCCAAACAGTAAGCTGAGCTGTCTGCGAAGTGCTCCGAGCCGCATCCGTTGTTCCTTTGACCTTGAGGGCCAAAGCAGAGCCGCCTGCGAGAGCTCTTGGCGAATCTGCTCAGCCAAGCTGAATTCAGCAAGCCATATGCCGGCCTGCCGACCACGGCGCCGCAGCCTGGGCCGGACGCAGTCCCTCGTCGCCGCCGCCGTCCGGAGCAAAGCGGGCATTCCGGTCTATTTGCGCGTCCCAAGGGCACTCTTCCTGAATCCAGGGGACATGTTCTGACCAGCTAGGTACAGCCCCAGGGTACAGCCCAGGTGGCGGTCACGAGGACAGATAGCAGCACATACTGCCGCACGGCGCCTTACATGGACCAGACTGCACGCACGCAGGCCTTTCTGTCGCCGTATCTGCGATGATAGGAGGGTTCCAGTCTTCCGGCGGCCCGTTTCAGGTCCAGCAGAGCCACTGTCATGGAACATTTGAGTCAGCTTGTCGATCGCACCTATCGCCTGCACCAGCTCCTCGGAGCAGGCGGCATGGGCGCCGTGTTTCGCGCGACGCACGTGATCAACGCCCAGGAGCTGGCGCTGAAGTTTGTCACCAGCACGGGCGTGGATGACACGGACATCCAGTCGGTACGCACTGCGCAGCGGCTGCGTCTGGCCCTGGCGCGCGAGTTTGAAACGCTGGCCTCGCTTCAGCACCCGAACCTCGTCGAGGTCGTGAGCTACGGCTTTGACGAGGAGCGCGGCCCCTATCTGGCCATGGAGCTGCTGCCCGATCCGCAGACCATCCTGGAAGCCGCCATGGGTCAGCCCTTCGCCGTGAAGATCGGCCTCATCGCCCAGCTGCTGCGCGCGCTCTCCTATATCAACCAGCGCGGAATCCTTCACCGCGATCTCAAGCCCAGCA
>Ga0075163_10002569_pt1 | contig 24387 bp, 29 predicted proteins | sample JI1023141ADNA_FD_71478 | JGI IMG/M metagenome (GOLD analysis project Ga0075163, IMG submission 71478) | Wastewater effluent complex algal communities from Wisconsin, to seasonally profile nutrient transformation and Carbon sequestration -... | ecosystem: Engineered > WWTP > Effluent > Algae... | reverse complement strand
TGCAAAGAACACGTCTACTGATCCGCACCGCATCACGGTCGCACCGCTTGACAGCACGACTGAGATCGCATCGCCCACTTCTGGCGACATGGTTGCAATCGTAACCAATGCCTTCACGGAAGGTTCCGGATTGCCGCAGGGCCGCTTCCCGCGTATTTCCCTCTACACCAACGTATTCCACATTGTAAAAGCCAGCGCAGGCGTTACTGGTTCGAACCTGACGAACTCCTTGTTCGTTCAGTTCCCCGGCACTCCCGCAGGCTCTTCGATTTTGCCCGTGGTTACTGAAGACATGATGGCTGAATTCGAGCGCGTTGCAAACGGCGCACTGCTGTTCGGTCAACTGACCGACAACGTGGAAATCTTCAACAGCAATTTGGAGATCGACGTTCCGCTGAAAACCACGCAGGGTATGCTTTCGTGGGCTACCGACTTTGGCCACACGCAACTCTACACCGTTGGCTCGTACAGCCTTGCTGACTTCGATGCCATCGGTCGTACGATGACCCAGGAGCGTTGCCCGGACCGCACGTTCATGACCTTGGACGGCTACGAAATCTTCATCGAAACCGAAAATTTGTTGAAAGACGAATTGGGCAACGACATCACGCCGTTCCTGATGAAGCAGATCGGCATGGCAAACGGTGTCCCGATGGACAACTTTCAGCCGTTCGAGAACAGCGACTTCGACTTCTACGTCGGTTTCAAGGGCGTGCGCAAAGGCGGCTACCAGTTTGCCTTCAAGCAACTGCATGAATTCTCTGACGTTCAAGGCGTCGGCGCAACCGGCTACAACCAGCCTCACTGGCGCGTATGCGTTCCGATTGGCAGCGCCCGCACGAACAAGGCTGACGGCAGCAAAGGCTTCGCATGGGGCTACGAATACAAAGAACTGAACGGCTACAACCGGGAAGTTGTATTCGGCAACATCGCAGGCATCGGCGTAGCAGGAACAAACGGTTTTGTACCGACTCCCGTACACGCCAACGACTACATGCAGAACGGTATCGTCGGGGAAATCGCTTTCCACGGCGCATGTCCGAACCAATCTTATATCCAAAAGCCTGACGCTTAATCTTCGGATTGAAGCAGGCTGGATTATTGCCATTTGCCCGGTGATAAGGCCCCGCTCGCAAGGGTGGGGCCGCTCACCGGTTCATTCATAAAAACTCAATATCAATTATGTTAACCATCACAGGGCAATTTCAAGGAAAAACATACGAGCAGCAGTCCATCTCGGCACTGCAACTCGCAAAAGAATTCGGCGTTCCGACTCCGCCTACGGGCACGGAAGTGCTGGAGCACCGCATCCTGCAAAAGAAAATCAAAGTCAACCTCGCTGACAAGCAGCCGGTATCTCCGCGCTCTTACAGTGTGCCTGCCCACTTCACGGTAAGTCACAACGGCGAGACATTCACACTGCGGTATTCGACTGGCCCGGGCAGGAAGACGAAGGACGGAACGACATTTACTCCTGACCATGTTACCTTCGCGGGTAAAACGATGGCGTTCCAGGCAAAGGACTACGACAAGTTCCTTTACATGTTCCTGCACCCGTTCAACAACAACAGTCCTTTCGTGGGAAAAAACCCACAGATCGAATACTACGATCCGAAGGCTGTTGCTATTGCCGCGCAGATGGCAGCGAACCGCCAGGCGGAAATGAACATGGCGATCTGGAACGCGGACAAAACCTCGGACGAGAAAATCCGCATGAAAGCAGCCGGCATCATTGTTCGCGGTCAGGGCATTACCGTTTCGAAGAATATTCCTACGGCAACGTTGCGTCAATCGCTCGCCACGCTCTTCCAGAAATTTCCGGAAGATTTCATTCAGGCGTGGAACAGCGACATCACGGTGCTCAACGGCCTGCTCAACGACGCCATCGACAAGGGCATAATCGAACACGTTCCAAATACAGGTGCAGGTCGTCAGGGTTGGATTTGGCGCAAAGGAAATTCCGCCGGCAACGTTGCGGTCTACACCAGCCCGAATGATGACGTTCGTCGCACATTGCAATCCTACGCTTCGCAGCCGCAGAATTACGATGCGGTGATGGAGTACCTTACCCGTCTTCTCGACACTGACACTGCGAAAGAGGTGTTTGACATCGAACAACCAGTGGGCGCCGGGCTGAGAAGCGTTACGGCTCCGGCAAACCCTTGGGAGGTAAAGGTCAATGAAGCGATCAGCGCCGGTGTTATCGGATTCGACATGGCAACCAAGCAGGTTCGCTTTGTTGATGACGAAGGAAACTTCACCGATCAGAAACCGATGGTTGAAAACACCACGGCGAAGGATTGGGTAAAAGCAACCATATCGTTCTTCCAGAGCCAGCAATCTGTTTGGCACAAAGGAGAACTCAAAAAGAGGCTTACTGAGCCTCAGCCTGCATAAAAAACGATGGCCGCTGTCTTAAACATAACTTTTGACCTCGCTTCTAGCGATCACGCTGGAGACATGAGGCTGTATGCAGCAGATGGCGGCGATACGCCGGTAGGCGACTACAAGGTCTACTGGGGGGTAGTAGGACCGGACGGGGTTACGCATAAGTCGTTCCCGTCCGTTCCTGATGCCATTTTTGCAAACGATGGTAGCGTTGAGGTATTTGTTCCGATACCCAAGTATTCGACAGGATTGTATATTCCTGGAGATTACTCAATCCGGGTATTGGTGACAGATAGCGATACGCCTGCGACTGAAATAAGTTCCGCCACAATATCGGTTCCATTTCAGCCCTACAACAACGGAGAGAACGCCGACAGTCATGTTATTTTGACGTTGACGGCAGATTACAATTGTGATACGGGGAACATTACGGCGACTGGGTCGGTTTCGGCCCCAGATTACGATTATAGCACCGATGATAATTTAATCAGCGTAACTCCTGAAGCGGGAACGGAGCAGGCGTATTCTGAAAGCGACAATCAGATAGGTACAGGCTCGGCCCTTTTCTACCACACAAATGCCGACTACACTGTCACATATTCAGCAATCATTGATTGGGCTTATATCGTAGAGGATACCTTTAACGTCTTTGTCACCGAGCGCGTTTCAATATCTACAACCCTAAACATACAGTGTACCCTCCCCGACCTATGCAAAATCGCTTCCTGCCTTGAAAAAGAGTTTAAGCGCTTGGAAGCAAAGACTTGCGGAAAAGGCTGGGACACATTGAGTGAGATCGAGAAAGGAAAATTCAACAAGGCGGTAGCGCTGGCCAGGGTAATCCTTCTGTATAAAAACTGCGGCAACGACACCAAGTATCGGGAGTTTGCTACAAAATTTCAAACATTGATGGACTGCCAGTGTGGATGTGGCGACACGACCGGTGACGGTCCGATACCATACGCAGCCCCTAACCTATTCATTAACTGATGGCCTTTTCGAACAGTGCAATCTTTTTCACGGGCGTCGGTTATGCACATGACGCAAACATCCGGCTCATATCGGCTGACAACGCTGATCCAACCAACGGGCCATACCAGGTATTCGTATCGGTATGGCTTGATGACGTTGCGATACACACAAGTACTGAGACGGCAGATGACAACCCTGAAATCTCGTACAGTGCCGGTGGAAATGGAGGATACTCTGTTCCGATCCCGCAAGATGATGCCGGAGACTACAAGGCCGGCACGTATCGCGTCAGATTCAAGGTTTGGAATGAAGACACTGCTGCATTTGTAGACGAGCAGGAGTACAGCACAGAATACACTCCGAACGTCCAGGAGAATGAGACTATCACCTCCGACCTGGACTTCGTTGCTACATACGATTGCATCACCGGCTTGATTACCGCGACAGATTCAACGCCGATGACCGGTTGGAATGCCGACACGGTTGGAAACTGGCGAACAATATCGCTTGTTCCTCCGGCCACGGTTGACGAGCCTGATCCCACGCCTGAACTTGACACGTCTTCCGTTCTTGAGTACGGGGCGGTCACATTCTCGTTCTCATACACAAATGCGAACTACGCAGTCACGCTGTCGATTATCCGCGCAAAGGCACTTGACAGCACCGTAATAACAGCAGGAAGCGGGTCAATCGTATTCACTCAGAATGAGAAGATCGGTAAAACGATTATCCTTACCATACTGTGCGATACGACGCTGTGTGATATTGCCGCTTGCTACGAGGAAGAATTTACCACTCTTGAAACTGCCGCTTGCGGTGGTGGCGGATGGGGAAACCTCACGGCCCGTCAGAAAGCACGCCTTGACTATGTGATTGCCATGGACACGGTTCGGACGCTATACAGTACCACCGGATGCCAGAACATCAACAAGGCGGCAGAATACGCAGACAAGATCAAGAACTTCCTTGATTGCGGATGCGGATGTGAAGACACCGGTCAACCAACACCTTACACTGCACCATCCGCTGGGCCATGGTAGACGTCGATCAGATATTCCGGCAAGTAGTCAATCTGTCACGCAAAGGGCAGACCGGAGACTACACAGGGTCAGACTTTAATCTGCAACAATCCCTTGTGCAGTCAATGCTTTTCGACTGGTATTTTGCCAGGTATGAAAAAGATCAGGCTGTCCCGGATTCTTTGCGACCGTTTATTCTCGAACCTTTGCTGCCGATTGTCGATGGCGAGGTAACACTTCCTTCTGATTATCGGCACAGAGTTGAGGTGCAGGTGGGATATGTGATCGCCGGACCGAGCACAACGTATTATCCGTGCCCGCACGTTGCAGGGAACGCTGAGATAGAAACACGAATTTCCTACGTTCGCCGCCCATCTTCTGCCCGCCGTCGCTTTTACCACACGATAAAAGCATCGACGCTGAAGATACTGCCCACCGATTTTACAGGCCACGTCAGGCTCAAATACCTGGCCCAGCCTGCGGATGCGGTGTGGGGATCGACGCTTGACACGGATAACGATGTGGAGAACTACGACTCTACGACATCAACAAATTTCTTATGGGAGCCACAAGATGAACAAAATCTCGTAGATTTGTTCCTCTACTTGAAAGGTATCCAGACCCGGCAGAGTGAATTGCTCGAATGGGTCGCACAAAAAAACATTCTTGCTAAACAATAATACACCATGCAAATCCAGCAACAATACGGAACCGAAGCCATCCAGCGCTTCGCCCTGCGGGTCCTCGACCTGGCAAACGTTGACAAAAACGCCGATGGAAAAGTTGATGCCCAGGAATGGGGTCAACTGGTATTCGGCCTCGTACCCGAACTGCTCAATATTAAGCAACTCAACAACGAGGTGCGCGATTTGACGGTTCAAGAAGTGACTGACATTGTAATGCTGGTGGGCGCCAACTTCCCTGACTACCTCAATCTGAAAACAGAAGTTGAAAATGTCATCCGCTTGGCGCTGAAATTCCTTGCCGTGACGACCTCTGCCGGTTATGATCTGCTGTTGGCCGTCAAGGCCCTCAACAAAACTCCGCTTGAAGTGGAGGTTGCTGCAAAGGCTTCGACTGAAAAGAAGAAAGCGAAGATGGAGTCTGGCGCTGCCGTGAAACTACCTGCGAAAAAAGACAAACCATTGTCGAAGGAGCAGCCCTTGAGCGATCTTCCCGAGGCTACACCCGAAGAAGTTTCCGAACCTCTCCCGACTGAATAACATGGCAAAGATCAGGCGCATCGGACAATTATCATGGGGCGATAATATGCCAGAGGATACCGATGCGCCTGACCCTAACCCTAACGACTGCGAATAATGATATTCACCGAACTTGTTGATAACGTACTGCTTGCTGTCAATGGCGGCGAATTCACATCCGAGATGGCCGTACAGCGCCCGGATGTGGAATCGTATGTGCCCCAGGCAGCGCATACCGTTATCCGCAATGCAGTCTTTGGGCTGAAAGCAGACAAGAGAAGCGAGATCAGCACCACAGGTAGCATAGGCGTACAGATCGACCCGGGCTTCTTTGAGACGTACACCTTGACGGTGGCGTTCGACGAGACACGTCAGATACATTACGCGGACTTGCCCAGCGTTATCCAGAGTTTTCCTGGCGATGGCGGTATCAATGCAGTGTTCGGAAAGACAAATCCGGGGCTGACATTCGTCAAGGTAAACGGCCCGCAGGAGTATTCGGCGTTTGGTGATCTGGCAGATGCCATGTCGGTATATTGGCATGAACCGTACTCGACGTACAGCCGCATCTTCCTGCCGGGCGCAGGTGATGGCGTGTGCGATATTATGGTTCGTGCTGCACTTGAGATCAGTCCGGCGCTTGGTGATAGCCGTATTCCTCTGCCCGTGGGCTTGGAGGCGATGGTGATTCAGATGGCGGTAGAGCACTTCAGGGGGCAGCGCAGTATGCCGGCTGACCCGATACTCAACAACAATGATGTAAACGCTACGCAAGTGGCTCAATAAAACCAAAACAATGAAAAAACTAATCTTTTTTTTCCTTATTATCGCAGGCAGCGCACAAGCGCAATTTGCTTGGAAGTTCCAAGATCGACTATTCGAGCCGGGCGACACCTTAACTGCTGACGCATGGGTTTCTGGATTCGATAGCATTGGAGCATTTCAATTCTCCCTTGCTTACGATTCGGCAGCATTGGCAATCGACTTTGACACCCCGTTCACTTTTACGGGGCTGATACCTTGGACATCTGCTGAATTTTCGCACGGATTACAACCGGGATGCACGTCGGCTGACAATGAAATACGCCTTGTTTGGGCAGACCCTTACACGTTCACATATCCGAACGGGAAAGTATTTTCAATCCGGTTTGTCGCAAAAAAAGCCGGTAATATATGCAAGTCAATTTGGATGCTCAACGGTCCGCTTTGGCCGGAGGCATGGGACGACGATTTGCTTTACCAAGTACCTATGTCGGTGGGGTGCATACCAGCAAGACGGACGGGCATCCGCATAAAAAGCCGCGAAGATGAACAGACAGCGCAGGTCATCACTATCACCCCTAACCCATTCACCGATTCATTTGCCATAAACGCCTCTGGGCCGCTTCGTGTCACGAATATGGCCGGGCAAATCGTTTTATTTGGACGCTACGAAAGCGGGCAGCCACTTGGAGAATCATTATTGAACGGTGTATATTTTGGCAGGATTGGAAATGAAACATTTAAAATTGTCAAACAATAACTGTGCAAATAGGTGCCATGCAAACTACGTAAAATCGTACTCGTCATCGAGATCATTGCGGCTATCGCGATTGGTTCGTGTATAGGCATCATTATTGGATTGACATTAAGCATACTCATTCATCGGTTCTTTTGGCCGGTTGCATTTTATTGAAAAATGAAGTTTAGAACTCTCAGGGAAGTTGCGCTCGATCTTTGCGCTTTTCACCTCGGCGATCCCGAGGGCGTAAAAACCGCGCTGGCTGTCCGCGCCCTGCGGTCGGTGCTTGATGAGTTGTCAATCCACATCAACGCGAACATCGTATCCAAGTATTTTACGATTTCTGACGCCTTCACAATTCAGATGCCGGCTGACACGACAGACGTGCTCAAGGTTGGCATATTGGATTCGAACAATCGCATCCGCATTATGGGACGCGATGAAGGTATCCGTCGTGACATCCAGGCAAACGCTGGCTGCTCATGCACCGATGAGACATCGACAGATGAAGTGTGCCCTGCCTGTTCTTTCCACAACTATTTCGGAGAAGGTAAGTATGGGGTCCGCGAATTCTACGGCTACAAGCAGCCTCAGTTCCCGAACGGAAAATATCGCTACAATGAAAAAGAAAACCGTATCGAATTCGGCACGGGATACGACATTGCTGCTGACGCCCAGGTGCTCGTTGAGTACCGCGAGGCTTATGGGGCGAACGAATATAACCTCATTCCTGCGCCCTTTGCGGTGGCTGTGATGCACAAGGCTGCGGCGCTTATTGATATGCGCTCTGGCGTTGCAGCATCGCACATGAACGAATTCCGCCGGGCATACACGGCATACAGAAACGGAAAATTCACTTACACTGCTGACGAACTTGTTTCCGCTTTAAAGGGCGAGTTTATGTCCGCGCCTAAAATATAAACATTATGCTGTTTTTTAATAGTCAATCCGCAAACGACTACATAAATGCTGTAAAGGAGTTGTTTGGGCAAGTCCGGAATGCAAGAAACAAGATTGGGTTTTTCACTGCTCGGGCAAATGATGAGGTGATATCTGTCTTCTCCGAGTTGTTTCAAGATATGAAATTGCTTGATTCTTCATTATACTCGTTGCCTGATAACGACGCGCTTGATTCCAGTATTTCATCGAATGGAGGTGTCTATCAAATATGGCTGGATGCCAACGGCGAAGGATATACCGTTAGTGGCGATGGCGTATTAGGAGGCGATGGCGTTTATTTTGTCCCGTCAGGGGTAGAGGTAACTGTCTCCCAAAACGGCGGGACGGAGCCTCCGAGCGCAGAGAACTTTATTGCGCATGGTGATCCAGCGTTTATGTACATAAGTGCTGCCGGAGATGCGATAAACACCATATTGCCGTACAGGGGCAAGTTGTATATGGGGACTCTATCTATTCCTGAAGATAATAGCGCGGGGTTTACAATAACACTTGGGATGTTCAGGCCAGATGGGACATTTCATTATCATTCTTTGATTGACCAGGCTCCCAATAATCATGTTTTTATATTTACCCATATTTTTTTTACAGGATCGGCGCCTTCCACTGATGTGTGTTTTTGTGGAAAAGAGATGGATTTTGTTGCGGACGGATACACCGAAGAGTACGTCGCGCCCACATTCATTTATGTTCCAGACTAAAGAAGATGTTTCATAAGACGGATTTGAGGCGTGACAGATAACCTGTTGCGCCTTTTTCAATTTAATCAGTAATTTTGTACCATCATGCGAAAGTCAACAGCAAATATATTCACAGGCGTAATGAACGGGGACGCCGATCCTCGCGCCGTACAGCCAGGGGATTACGCCTACGCCCTAAATATCCTCAACGGGTCGCAGGCCAAGCCCGGCGCCGTCATAAACGCGCAAGGAAACACCCTGCAAGAATATACCATGCCATCCGGCACGAACGTATGCCTTGGCGCCATCGAGGACAAGGTAGCCGGTTCGCTCGTCTACTTCTTTTGGAACAACAACGAGAATCACCGTATCCTGCGCTGGTTCCAACAGGACAACCATATCGAAGAAATTGCCGGCGGATCAAAACTTGACTTTGATCGCTACTCCAGGGTACAGGGACATATCATCGACGGACGGTTGATGTACTGGACAGAGGCAAAGAACGACATGGAGACAATCACCGGGAATGAGCCAAGGCACATCGACTTGCAAAAAGCGAGTAACTACCAAAAGCAGTTTGTGTATGACCTGTATGCCGGCTTTGATGGTCAGGGGCAATTTGCAAATGCCGACGAATTTTTGTTTGAGGTTCGATTGATCTCCAATAATGCTCTTGTAGACTCTCAGACGGTTACGATTCCGGACGGGACGTACCTCAATGACGTAGAGGCTGGGCTGGCTTTTATCCAGGAGACGATTGAGGCTGGCGATCTTGATGATTACGTAACGATTGAGGAGTGCGATTGCAAGTTGACCTTCACAATGGTTAACAATACGCACAAACTGGTGATCGTGCCAAATGCCGCCACAATTGACCCTGTGCTCGTACTTCGAAACGCATACGCCCATACCCTCGGCGACATGGAAACGTTTCACTACGCCCTCAAAAAAGAGCCTCCTTCATGCGCTCCGGAGCCAACGTTCACGGCAGTTGATTCCATAGGTTACAACAATGTCCGTGATGGCGGTTTCCAGTTCAGGAGCCGGTTCATTTATGCGGATGGAGGGGCGAGTCACTGGTCGGCAGTATCAAACATGCCGCTCAATAACGCCCAATTTGGAGAGCCGCAGCCCAGCCTGAATGCGATCAAAATCGACTACACGGACAGTCGGCTGAATGATCCTGATTGGCTGGCGATACTTGACTATGTTGAAATTGCATTCAGGTTTGACCAAGAGGATGTTTTTCGCCTGATTGAGCGCATACCGATATGTGAAGTGGGCATTGGAGAGCAGTACATCATATTTGCCAACGACAATCTGTACTCGCCCGTAGCGAGTGATGACCCTTCTATTGCGTCCGGAGACATACAGGTGCTTACCAACTATCACCGGGTCCCATACCGTGCAGCGGCAATTGCGACGATTGCCGGCGCCGATGGAAACCTTCGCCTCACACTGTCTGACGTGCAGGAGGGCCAGGTGTGCCCAACGTGTGTGAATGGTTCCGTAGAGGCTGTGCAGTTTAATGATGCTGACCTGGTTGATATATCAGGAACCGTGGAGATTGTGAACGATGGCGATGCTAGTGTGACGGATATACGATTTCCATTTTATGGATCGGGAAATGATTTGGGTGGCGGGGTAGGGCTGGATGGGTTTGTGGTATATCTTGCAGGGACACCTTTTTATGCTGTTTCGGACAACCCGGCAGACGGAACAGGAACAGGTAGATTTACAATACAAGGGGTTCCAAGGGGCCAGTACGTGCTGAGGGTTGCTTCCTATGCGTGCAGGTATGGCAATGGGCTTGGCGGAAAATACAATCTGCTCAATGGTCTTGAGTGGCAAAAGACAAGCAGTCCATTGATTGACTGTGCCGGCAGTGTAGCCGAGACTGGTAATGGGTTTGAGCGGATTATAAGCCTTTATGGATTCACGGACGCAGAGTATGATCTTGACGTAGAGACTGGATTTGGGCCTATTCAGATACAAAACGCCCACAATTGCCTCAAAGATGGGGACCGTACCCGGTTTATATCATTTTTTGACGCATACTTTGTTGACACTGAAGGTGAAACGGCTTCTTACGAGGAGAGAAAAGTTGCCGATGGCGTAGAGGGTCTAGCGGTATCTTGGCGTCAAGGCGCCTCAGACCTATCAACCATTGCGAAGACGGGAAGGACAGATCACAACGGCTACGCCTGGCTTATTTCTGACATGGCAGCAAGCCTGGAGAAGTTGCGCCCTGTCGTGGCATCTTGGGGTGGAGATGCTACTTCCGGAGCGCAGCCGTATAAAGTATTTGGCGCCCTTAACAACGGATGGAATGGCGTTACAAGTGAGACTATTGGCTCCGATCCTGCCCTCTTTGTTGATCTCAATGACGGAGAAACGGGTTATGATATAAATAGCATAGGATTTTGGGGATTTACGAATGCTATGAAAACGGCAATTGTTTTCAACCATGACCCTGACTGGACAACTGCTGCCCGTGGCCAGGTACGCGGAACCTGTCTGGATTCCAACGGCACAGGCTTGGCAGGTGTGTTGATCTGGATGGCGATGAACGGCAGGACGACTACAACAAACCAGTTCGGAGAGTTCGCGCTGACGGTGTACGAATACGATGGATTTGATTCCAGGATTGCACTCATGGAGTTGCGTCCTGTTTACCTTCCAGATAGCCTCGGAACATACCCGCCATCACCGACCGGCGACTCTACCGCTTTCGATATACCGGATGAAAGTCCATTTACGACTGCTGATTTCATCTTTGGCTTTGCGGGTGGCATCGGGTTCAATCGCCGGTTCCTGAAATCTGGCGGGAGGTATAAAATTGGGATTGTATATGAGGATGAGGCTGGAAGATCGCCATGCGGAGTTACGCCGTTCGATACAGTTCTGATCCCATTTCATACAGAGGACGGAGAGTACGTTCCTCGGCAATTGCAGTGGACGATAAATTCGCGGCCTCCAGATTGGGCGGTGCGTTTCAAAATAGTGCGCACCAAGGATTCTTTTTATCAGACGTACAATCACCTGCCTGTATCTGGCGTGCAATATGCGCGAATTCCGGAGAATGCCACCAGTGTAGCATTTACAACCTATGGCGCCGGCGACGCAACGCATGTCATGTTGAACATTCGCACCCAGATTCCGCAAGACCCAAATGCGGTCCCTACACTGTTGATGTTCCGAGATAATATCCAAGATGGGTATAAATCAAAGTTTGGAGACCGGTGCCGGTATTTGCTTGACGAAACACAGTTGCCGGTATTTGACAGCCAACTGCTTGAGGTAGCAACCCAGGGAGAGTACATCGACGGGGAGAACTACTGGGTAATTATACCATACACCGATATTCAGCGCGAAATACTTCCCGGGTGGATGTTCGAGTTCTTCACTCCAAAAGGATTTGAGGAAGAAATATATTACGAAACCGGATCGTGCTACGATGTGCTTTTGGTTCCTCACAGGCACAGCGGGGATATTCAGGACCAGGAGATCGGACTGACACCGCAACCTGCCATTGGATACGTGGATAGTGGTGACACCTACTGGAGACTGGAGCAGTTCGAGATTGGTGACGACAACGGGGTTATTGTGACGACTGAAAATGAAACCATCAACCGGTACGTTCAGAAACAGTACGAAGACATTGGCAGGGCGTTCGCTGTTGACCGGGGCGGCAATGAGCAAGTGTACACGAATCGGATTCGGTTTTCCGGGCTGTATGTACCGTCAAGCAGGATCAACGACTTGAGCGCATTTGGCGCCCTTGATTACCAATCGCTCAATCGAGCATTTGGGCCGATCAAGTGGACTGGCATGGTGCATACCGTGCTGCTGGTTATCTGCCAGAATAAAGTTCAGCCCGTGTACGTTGGTAAGGCACGGGTTGTTGACCTGAGCAATGCGAGTTTGGTGGGTCGTGCTGACCAAGTGCTCAATATCGCAGACGAAACAGTTGCGGACGCGGGTACTGTAAACCCTGAAAGCGTCGCTGTGCATGATGGTAAAGCGTTCTGGTGGGACTTGCAGCGGGGTTCGGTATGGCGGTATGCTGCGGATGGCGTAAATCCTGCCACCCGTGGCAAAGTGAATTACTTCCGGGACAAGCACGATGAGCGCATTTTGCTTGATCGTGGCGTGGACATTTGCCCTGGCGGTATTGACCGGAGAAACAATCTTTACTTCCTGACATTCGGCCTTGAATATTACTTGGGCCCGGAGGATGAACGGACGCCGGTTGCCCGTGATACCCTTTCCTATGACATCGAGAAAGGCGGCTGGTCATCGCATTGGGATTGCCACGCTGAATTTCACGCTGCGGTGAATGATGACTTCCTGCAAGGGAATGCGGGCCGACTGTATTTGTGCTACGACAATAGCACATATAACAACTTTTTTGCCTCTCAGTTTCAGAGCCAGATTGTGCTGGCGGTTAACGCTGATCCGGGAACCATGAAGGACTGGCTGAGCCTTCGGATTCAGGCGGATAAAAAGTGGTATTCGTCCGACATCGAAATACTGCCGACCGCATCGTGGCCAAGTGGTATGTTCAGCCGCCTGAGAGCCGCGAAAATGGTGCTTCGGGAAGGACAGTGGTGGGCGGAGTTTATGCGGGATATGACGGACCCTAGAGCGGAATTCGCCGATATTGGAGACGCGGCCACGAGAGAAACTACATCTCTGTTGCGTGGCCGGTTCTTGAAGGGAGATACAATGCTGCTTACAATCGACACAAATGACGGATCATTTAGCAATATTTTGATGCGAGTTGACGTTGATTATGCTGATTCTCAAAATACAAAATAGATGAAGTACAGAGATAAAGAGACTGCTGAGGTCGTTACTGCCGTGCAATATGACGGAACCTCTGCTTCGGTAGAGCAGATCATGGAAATGCTTGAAAAAACCAGCGGTATTATGAACACCTCGGATGGGTATATGCTCATCGACGGAATAAGAATAGAAAGGTCCGAATTTGTGGTAAAGGATACCAGCAAGTTTTGGGACTGGCTCTGGGAAACAGAAGAAGAATTTATAAAGGACTATGAAAAACTGGATCAATAACCTTATCGCATTTTTGCGTTTTATATTCAAGAGCAAACTGCCCGTGGTTCCGCAGTCACCGGCGCCCATCGTGGTTGCGCCCGGGCCTGTTGTGCAGCCACCTGAACCTGCAATCGTTCTGCCTGGCGAAGATGAAAGGCCCGGGCGCCTGATTGCGGATTGGATCGTGGACTACATGGAGAAGAAAAACTACCTCATTGATCGAAACCCAAAAAATGGCAATATTGTCTATATCTCAGAATCCAGGGATTATTTTGAAATAAACCCGGAATCTGCTGACGAATGGGATGACCAACGAATCATTGTCAAGTTCAGAGAGGATGGCAAGCCGTACATTGACTTCAGTCAGTCTGCATCTACTGAGCCTGGCACAATCTCCCGGCAATCTGCTGCTGCGAAAAAACTTGGTGGTGTTGCAACCGTGGTTCCTGGCCAGTACAAGGCTTGGAAGATGGGATTCCACAAGCACAACTTTGACCACCCGGCCCTTGTGCAATGCGCCAATATTACCATCTGGCGGGACCGTAATGAAAACGCCAGATTCGACAACGAGATGATGTTCTCAGGCGTGTACGGAATCAATCAACACTCTACCAAGCCCGGGTTTTCCGGTCCGCGCATAGGCTTATGGAGCGCAGGGTGCTTGGTTGGCAAGAACTTTGAGCAGCATCTTGAGTTCCTTGATCGTTTGAAGCAGTGGGAGTGCTACAAAGCAAATCCCGAGTGCATCTTTTACACAACAATCATCCCGGGCAAAGCATTGTATGGAATCCAGAACCACGCCTGAGCGCATCACGAAACTCGCCTACAACGAGGTATTTGTCTACGGATCGAACAAAGCAGGACGCCATGGCGCCGGCGCTGCAAAAGATGCGCTGAAGTTTGGCACAGTATATGGACACTTTTTTGGGAGAATGGCACAGACGTATGCAATACCAACCAAGACCGTGACGTTATCTGTGATGAACCTTGATGAAATCCACCAGTGCGTGAGAGTGTTTATTCGACACGCATTTGAGCATCCGAATGACATATTTCTTGTTACGCCAATCGGGTGCGGACTTGCGAATTACCGGCCAGAACAGATTGCACCGATGTTCGAACCATGTATTGATCTACACAACGTCCACCTGCCAAAGTGCTTTTGGGACGTTTTGAAATAGCGTTTTTAGAAATTTAAGTGTGAAAGTGATGCGCCGCCTCTGAGTAATCCGGGGCGGCTTTTTAATTTCAACCATGGCAACACATAAAAGTACATTCGAAAGAGTAGACTTCCTTTTCCTGCACCATCTCTGCGATGCAGCATATCTTCTTCAGGAGATTGAGGATAAGTTCACCATCATGCCCCGCGACATGGCGATTGTTTCGTTCCTTGCTCGCACAGACACCAGGGCTAGAACGGAGAACATCAAGCGCGAGTTATTGAAGCCGGTACGCACCGGTACAGACCTACGCGATGAGATGGCAAGGATGATCCGTCGTGGGTTCGTAGAAGAGGTCAGGGAGCAGCCTGGGCAGCCAAAGACCATGCGGTCATGGCGCCTGACCCCGAAAGGATTTGACCTTGTAGAAAAGATCAATAAATTTGCAATGGAATTGCAGGCAGAACGAATAAAATAAAAAAGCCCCGACATTGCTGCCAGGGCCTTTGATTCACTATGGGAAAGCGTAAAACCCCTTCACAGGTTTCGCACTGATGTTCAAGTATCGAGATCGTCAGGTTTCGATGTTCCGATTTTTACATCGGTATCATCTTCTTCCTGTGATTGCGCATTCTCGTCTTCCTCCCAATCGTTGTTTTCGCAGGAGCAAGAGTCGCCGGTGTTTCGGTAGATACAAGGTTTGTTACACATGGCTTAGCAAGTTTTGTGCCGGGTTAATGTATTATAGAAAATCGTAATCAGAATGGTAATTGGTCCATGTCGGTTGTGCCAGGTACAATCTTCCCACCTTCAAAGTGGCCCGTCACGTCGCCAGTCACATCCCAATACCGCTTATTGAAAGCGTTTGCGAGTTCGGTAACGTTCGTGTCATAGTCGGCCAGTTTGATATTCTGCATTTGCTTGTACAAAATGCCGATCTCGGTGACGATGGTCAGCGGGTCGACCATGGCAGCCATCTTTGCGTTCAATTTTTCGTAGAAAGATTCCTTCTTCGACGGCAGCACATTCGTCGTATTGGCCAGTTGGCCGGATGGAGGAGGTGGTGGCGGGGTGTTCACGCCGGTTCCTTCCGGTTTGCCGGTGACGTATCCGGTAGGTCCACAAGGGCCGATGTTTCCGGTGTATGCTTTACCATTCCAGCGAGCGTAAAACTCCTTCGCTTCGTTGAGCCAGAAGTTGCGGACTTCCCAATAGTTGTAGATCGGCTTGTTGCCAACCTTCACGCCGGTGTCGATTGCGCGTGGCACGCCAATCCAGCCGAACGAGGCTTCATCGAAGGGGTACTTCGTGCGGGCGTAATCGCCTTGGCCCTGCGAGAGATCGGTACGAACGATCAGACGAGCCGGCTTGTCGGTCTTGCGGTAGATGCCGAAAGAAAGGTATCCGTTCCAATTCATGTCTGTTGCTGCCAACACGTTCAGAACGCTCGGCATCATCGTATTATGTGTCATGCGGACGCTGAAGTTGTACAGCGCGATCTTGATGATGCGCGGCTCTTCTTCGGTGCCGAAATTGGTTTCGACGCCGCGTTTGTCGTCTTTTACGGATAGGCCAAGCACGATTTCCCAGCCCGGCTCCACGTTCTTTTCAGCATTGCCGTCACTCCATTTGATGTCGAATTTGCCCGGTTCGAGGTAGCCGGCAATGTTGCCGACGCGCTCTTTTTCTTTTCCGATGACAAACTTCGGCTCTTGGTCGAGCGTAGCGTCAATCGTTACCCAAATGCCGCCCGAGCCTTCGCTGGCGCCGGTGGCGTCGTAATTTCTGTTGTCGTTCATGTTGTTGATCGAATAGTTATGAGAGAAGTTGTGAATTAAAATTCAGTGAAATTCCAGCCCTTGCCATCTTTCTTGACGGCTACAAACCGAAAAGGAAACTTTTCGGCGGCAACCTTGATCTTTACCAGCGCATCGTCCGTCCAAAACCCCTTTACCTCATGCACCTCGATCTCGCTTTTGCTGTTCATCACCATGAAGTCAACCTTGTAGAAGCACTTGCTATCAGCGAGGCGCAGATTCGCAGGCTCGAACGAGTACCAAAGTATCTCTCCGGCGCGTTTAAGAACCTCGAGCCTGGCCGCATAAGCAGCCTCGGTCTTGTTCATCTCGCCGGACTTGAGCCGGCCAAGCGCCTGGTATGAGTTTGCGGTGGCCTTCATTCATTCTCAATTTTAGTAATGGTCCCATCTTCATGTTCGATGTAGGCTTTCATTCCAAGCGGCAGAAGCAGTTCTTCGATCTCGCTTACTTTAGCATCCTCATTGATCCAAATGTAATAGTCAGCGTCCTTGTATTCGTCTTCAAGGATTTGATAGTTTTCCGAGACGCCGCAAACCCCATCAAAAGAAAAGAGTTCTTCAGTGATGTTCAGGTCTTCAAGATTGTCGGCTGTGTTGTACGATTTCATTTTCAGTTGAATGTCACAGGTGAACAAAAAAACATTGTCTTATCCTTCATGGATGTAGCGGCCATATACCCGGTTCCGAGAATAAGTACCGTAATCTCTCCCGACATCTTCGAAATGCCCTGCGTAAATCTCGCAGCGTTGAAGTAGTATGGTGGGCGGTCTGCTTGGAGTTCTGCATCCGGACGGAAGTTCTTGCGAAGGAGCGGGCAGGAAGCAGATGCTTGTTTATTGAACGCCGGGTCGTCATGGAGCACAGAGTGGCTGTCCACGATCACCTCGCTGTCTGTGAAGTCAATCTTGACATACTGCGGGTTGAACAGCGAAGCGCGGACCAGCGCTGACTTGAACACATCTGCGTCGATGTCGAACTTGGATGCAGGTGTGGATTTGAACTGGCCCAGCAAGCGGTCACGGAACTGATCGAAGGGTGGCGTTCCGCTGTTCGGTACAATATTGATTGTGCAATCTTGGATACTGATTGTCAAGTACAAGGCATCATTCACGGCAATCATCACTTCCTCGTCATCGTCTACGCACGCTTCAATCGCGTTCATAATGTGCGGAATTGCGCGGTGGGGGATGCAGAAATCCTTCTCGATGCCTTCGACTGCAATTGCGCCGCCCGCGCCCAAGTCTTTTGCTTTCACGGCCACGGCGGTCTTACCTGTGAACATCACGCCGGACATCTGCGGCTTCATGTCGTAGTCTTCAGACAGCGCAGCAACGAAAGACAGCGCGGTTTTGAGAGCGCTCGCTTTGATCCGTAATGCGAGTTCGTCTCCGAATTCTTTAACGTTGGGAAAGGTCTTTGCATTCTCAACCGGAATGTCAAACTTGGATTTTCCGCAGGTCAGCGTAGCCATGTTCTTCTTTACGGTGATCGTAGAGTCTCCGTAGAAGGTCTTGAGCGCCTTGAGCAGATCGGCGCCCATGATGCAGATTTTCGCCACAGGAGTCATCGTTACCGGGGCGATGCAGGTAAGGCTGCCCGCAGAAGTTGCGGCTGTCACACGCACCTTTGTCGCATCGCCTTCGATAGGAGAAATGAGCACGGCGCCTGTGATGAACGATACCGGACTGGCATCTGCGAATTTGAGCGCCGGCAGTGCAGCGTCAAGGAATTGTTTAGCGTCGAATCTCATTGATGATTTCAGTTAAAAAGTGTTTCATGTTTTCAACATGTTCTCTTTGAAGTTGCCAGTACGCTTGGTTGGTTTCTAATCCGCCACGAGACAGGTGAAGCGAATCTTCCTCCCACTCCCTGTTTGTTTGCGTCCAATCAGGCCACAAAATTGCCATAGAGGCTGAGATCGGAATCATGGCAAATACCCGTAATTCAGAATTCAGTTCATCCAGAAAGCCTTCAGCGATTTTCTTGTTCATATCCCAAGATCAAATTTGAGTGATTGATAATACTTCTTTGCTGCGTCTTTGTCAAGTCCGAGATACACCCTGGTCGTTCTTGTATCCCGATGCTCAAAAAGCATGGACATGAACTCAAGGGCATAATCCGTTTTGCCCATCATCTCGTAGCCGTGCAATCCAAAGCATTTGCGCAGCGAGTGCGAAGATATTCCTTCAGGAAGCCCGCACTCTGGATACCGCTTTTGAACGATCCTGAGCGCAACGTTGATGCCCGTGTCTGTGATCGGCGCGGACATCGACGTTTTGCTACGCCGGGGCCTGAACACGAACCTGTCGATTGTGCCAGGGTTCATGTGCTCCTTGCACTCCTTAATAATCGCAATGATCTCGTCTCCGAGGTGGACGGTTCTTGCGGACTTGCGGAGATGCGCCGTCTTCTGCTCAGCGATGGTCAGCGAGCACATATTTTCAAGTTGCGACCACTTCAAAGTGTGATAATCGCTGACCCGAAACGCTGTGCCGCAGCCGATAGCGAATATCAGCAGGTCCCGCCAGTTCTTGTCCTCGCGGAGTTTGACCATCGCCATTTGCGCTGACTTCCAGGAAGGGATTGGTGCTGAGCGGCCCATTATCGAATGATTGAACAGTTAACGACAACGGCGCCCATTTTTTTGGCGTCCTCAATCCCTTCCCGCTCGTCTTGTATCCACTTGAAAAACTCTTTATGGATATTGTCGCTGTCGGGCATGATAGCCATTCTATCGTGAACGCTGCCGCGTGTCGCAAAATTTGCAAAGAATATTACAGTTTTCTTTGCCATGGCTTAGATATACGAAACGTTTACAGGGGTGACACCCTTCTCCGCCAAGCCCAACAAGAACTCATTCGTCTCGTCGCCCTTGCAGACGTATTGGATGGCCTTGGGCTTGAAGACTGCAATGATTCCGGGTTCTTTGACGACTTTCTGCTTTTCAAACAGTTCGCCTTCGCCAAGCACAACTTCACGTTGGAAGCAATTCGGGTGCAGGATAAAGCACCATGACGTTCCGACCTTAAACCCACGCGGAATCTCCTTGATGTACCTGGAGACGCCCTGCTCTTTCGCCTCGTTGATGTAGTCCTCAACAGTTGGGTAGTTGTTCACGCCGATAGTCACGACCCATACGATTTCTTCGGGCTTGAAGGAAGCGAATTTGCGAGGGTCTTTACTTTCCGGACGCAGTTCAGGATACGAGTCGTAGGGGATAAACTTCTGTACGTTGCGGGATGGCTTCAGGAACTTGATGCCACATTTACAGCGGCAAGCGCGAGGCAACCAGCCGTTCAGGTCGTCTTCAGGGGCATCCCCGATGAAGTAGAAGCCGCCCGGGATGCGTTTCCCGCAGGCGCGTTCTTTGATTTGAATTTCAGTGACTTTCATTTTTTCGAAAGATAATAAATGAGTAATCCGATGAATATCAGTGGAAGGAATGGCATCTCTACCATTTTCCTGACAATCCAACTGTTGATAGGCTGGTCTTCGGCATCCTCAACAGGATCGTCAATCACGCCGCTTCCGTTGCACTCTTTGCACTCGAGGGTCATGTAGAGATCAAGGTCGATCTCCTGCCATGAGTCTACCGATTTCTCATAGCCCGTTCCTTTGCATTTTTTGCATTTCATTTGTCGTCGGCGTTTTCTTCGTCAGTAAATTCGGTTTCTTCTTTCTCTTCCTCCCGGTCATTCACATCATCATAGTCTCCATCCTGGAGGTACTTGAAGATGTCCGTTAAGGCATTGTCAGGTAGTTCGCGTGGATCAGGCATTTGCTGCGTTTTTTTATATTAAACGCGACATGGCAACGGTTATTGTTTGCCATGTCGATATTTATTCAAATGATTCAAGCATTGAGATAATGCGACCAAGTTTCGGCGTTGGATTTTTTTCATGCTCATCCAGACACCTGTAAAATATCTTCCAAAATCGCTCCGGGTCCGCATCAAGCAGGTAGCGCATGTCATCCACAAAGCACTCTAATCCAATGAGTGCTGGCACTGTTCCGTTTTCCCACTTCATGTGACAATCCCGGCAGAGCAGTGTAATGTTTTCGGGGTTTGCCGCCAGTGCCAGGCTTTGAGATAGCGGCACTTTGTGACTGGCGTCTATTGTCTGGAAGTATCGGCTGCATCCTTTGCACTGCACGTAATCTCCTTCTGCCGCTTCCGACTTTGCATCGGCCTTCATCTTTGACACCTTTCTCGCTTCCGCCTTTCCCTTCTCTGACATGGCCGCTATTTTGGTGCGTGGTGGCGGTGGATTTAGCCTTTGTTTTTCCGCCGCCTTTTTCCGCCACTTCATCTGCTGCTCCTTCTGCTGACGTTTTTTCGTAGCAAAGATCGACTCTCCATGCTTTTCGATATGAGCACAGTTAGGGCAGAATAATTCGCGTTTGCTTTTCGCGGGGATGTACTGGTATCCGCAGTCATCGCAGGACACGATTGGTGGGTTTGAATAGAACTCCATTATATTTCGTGAATAATACTTTCTTCGTTGCTGATCGCATCCCGGCTCGCCTTGTCAGCAAGTCCGTTCTCTGCACTGTCAATCCATCTGACACTTACCCTCCATCCAAGTTTCGCGGCCAGTTCATGCCAGCGATCCTTGATCTTGACCAGGTGCGGCTTGCGAACCTGTTCCGGATCGTACCATGCGCTTTTCGTGTACTGGTTATCCGTGTAGATCACCCACTTCTCGCCGGTGTCATGCTGCAACGCAACTTTTAATCCGAGTTCGAGCGCAAGAAACTCGCTCATTATTGAGGTCATTTCCGGAGAGATGTGTCGCTCGCTGAATATCAGTTCGGGCTGGCCGTCGCTGTCGAACAGCACCGCGCCGATACCGCCTTGCTTTGTGGCGCCGAGAGAACGCGGGCCGGCCCCATCGACATTTATTCTTCTTTCAGTCATGGTATTTTATTGAAAACGGCAAACTCGTTGTGAATATGTTTTGCCGCAATGTTATAAGCAACAGCGGCGTCGATTTCATCCAAAAATCTTCCTATGTGAATTCGCTTTCCTTCAATTCCGATTCTCACCCTCCACATTTCATAATGCTTATCCCACGAAACGCCCTTAAACTTGCTTTTTCCAAGATTAGTGATTCGCCTGTTTATCGCGTTTTGAGAAGACGTACACGGCCTCAAGTTGTTCCTTTGATTATTTAGCCCATCTCCATCTTTGTGATCCCCGATAATTTTAGGATCGGTTAGCCCGAGCAATTGTCGGTGCATGGAAGTTGTTTTTCCCGTATCCCTATCTTTTCTGTGCGCATAATAAACATTATCCAGTTTATGCGCACACCACTTCCACTGCATGAGCCATTCATAATCTTCATCGTCAACAAGCGCGAATTTTCCTTGAGAAAGAGGTATTTTTTTCATTGTAAAGAAATAGCCGGGCACGGCGCTACCAAACCATCACCCATGTAGGAGAGAATTTGACCGTGCCCGGAGGTTCTTGAAATGAGTGTTCGGAAAAGCATAAGTAATGATTCAGTAGCACGACAAAGATACGAAATTGCATCAACTTCCATACAAATCATCAACTTCTTCCTTTGTAAGCCCCAAATCATTAGGCTCCAACCACAAATCATCGCTCGGTTCTTGCCGGGGCATGGGCATGGGTGGCGGCGCAGTAGGTTTTGGCTCAGGCTCTTCGGGAAAGTATTGTTTGTGATAATCTGGATTGCCGATTGAGAAGTCGTAGTTCGGTCGCGGGTCGCCGTCTACCACGGGGATGTTGCAACCCACTACCCCGAATGAAAACGGATTCGGCCTTGGCCCGCCGCGTACATCCGGGAATGTAACTTCGGATGTGTCATCGTCATTCAGCATCACCTTAATATGCGCCGAACACTTCTTTTCAAAGTACGCTCCAAGGTGGCCGTTTGCCTGTCCTGCGCCCCGGTTTACGTGCATCAACCCGATCAGCATAATATTTGCGCATTTCCTCAGCAGCCAATCTCCGGTGCGCTTGACTTCCCGATTGTCGTTAAAGTCGTCCACAAGATCAACTAATCCATCAATAACGAGGATAGCAATGTTGGGATGTTTTTCGAATATCATGTCAATCAGGGACAGTCTTTCTTTTACGTCAAACCCTTTCGCAGAGTAGAAGTGTACCCAATCCGGGAACTCATCAATCATGGATTGAATCAATATTCTACGTGCTGTATTGAAGGCGTCCATCTCGGCCTGTTCGGTGTCCAGAATCACCATCTCCTGCCCAGGCTCAAGGTCAAGCATGAATCTGCTGACTGTCCCGCCACGAATACCTGCTGCGATCATGGATGTCATAAGCGATGTCTTGCGGGCTTTTTGAATACCTGAAAGCAGTACTAACCCACCCTTTGAGGCAAGTCCATAATCAGTATTGTCAAACCGATACTTGAATGAGTAGTTGCGCTTCTTTGGCGGCGTTGCCATCCGTATCCTTGTTGCTACCAGTTTGTCCCACAGTTCCGGTTCAGCCGGCTTTGCAACAGCACTCTGCGTTGCGCTCGTAGCCTTCTGAGCGCCTACAACCAACTCATGCGATACTCCGTAACCATCCGCCACCAACGCCCTCGCAGCAGCCTTGAAATCGCCACCGTGCTCAAGGATTGTGTACACCTGGAACGGCCCGTAGCCCTGCCCTATACTGAACTCGCTCACGCTGGATGAGAAGTTCATAAAGATTCGATTCTTGATGTCGCCGTCGTAGCCCTTTGTCTTTGCTCCCGGGCGCCGCAGGAATACCCTTGCGCCCCTTTCCTTGAACTCCCAGCCATGCTTCACGAACAACTCCACCATGTCTTTCGTGGTGACGTTGTTCGCGTAATCATTACCCGGCGTATCGCCATCAATGCGCTCTTTCCTCGCTTCTGCCTTGACCGTTTCGGGTGGCTTCTTGTCGAACTCCCTGCCGATGTACTCAAGTAGGGCCACATCGTTTTCATGGAGCACTGGCACATCAAGGATGCTGCCCTGGATAGCCTTGAAGCCTTTCGTCGGCCAGACGCGGCATAGGGCGTTCGATCCCTGTATCTCGATGACCGCCTTGTACTTCTTTACCTCGTCAAGTTCTTCTTGGAAGGTGCGCACAGCGTGCGGGTCCTCGACTTGTGCGATGATCCGCTTCGGCCCGATCTTCTCCCTCTTGTACGCATAATGCCTGCCGCCGCTCGGAGTTTCTTCGATGTAAAGTCTCGCAAACAGGTCGGGGCTGTATTCCCTGATTTCTGCCTCGAAGTCCTCCACGATTCTTCCGGACGGGTCGTTCTTCAAGTCAACATCAAACACTTCAATCATTCCTAATCCCGTCAGCACATGTGCCTCATTCAACTCCTTCCATGCTTCCCAAATAGCAAAATATTCCTCTTTTGTTGGATATGTTTCTCGCCAATGCGCGTATGGGACTGCCGGTTTTTTATCTGGAAAGGCCGGCACAAGCAGGATTTTCTGATCCCATAGTTGATTAGCAAGTTGCTGTGGAGTCATTTTTGTGTTGGCTGTCGTTCAAGTGCGAGTGCGTTTTGGTATTTGTTGCAAATATCATGGTTTGCAAATTGCCACAAGATATTGAAAAAGACCACCGGCCTTGTCAACTATTTGTGGTGTGAGTTGAGCGGCTTCGTGGG